>Ga0137415_10002580_pt1 | contig 18042 bp, 17 predicted proteins | sample CZODoug3_1_1_16f_FD_183082 | JGI IMG/M metagenome (GOLD analysis project Ga0137415, IMG submission 183082) | Vadose zone soil fungal communities from Angelo Coast Range Reserve, California, USA - CZODoug3_1_1_16fungal (Hybrid Assembly) | ecosystem: Environmental > Terrestrial > Soil > Vadose...
GATCCAAGCGGTGCTGGAAAGCATTGCAGGGAAGAAGTGTCTCTTGACAACGCCTTCGTTCTTATCGAGCGGCACCCTAAATTCGTCTTATGATTTGTGGTCCGGGCCACCCGTCCCGCGGAACCGAACGCGAGGGGCGGGCGGGGCAAGCCCAGCCCCAACACAAGCACAGGTCTGAAGACCCGCCACTACGAGAGGAACGGAAGGCGACACCGAACTATGGTTCCAGCGCCTTGGGGAGCAGGATGACGACGGGTTTTCCACCGATACCGGCGAAGGAAACCTCCAAATCACCGGAATTTTCGACCTCACCGCGAAATTCGCCAAATTGATTGGTCGTGGTCTTGACAACACTACCGCGGCGATTCGAGAGCGTGACGTGCACGTCGCGGCCAATCATCTCCGGATGGCTGACGTCGAGCAACTGCCCGGTGACGACGAGGCGATTGGTCTCCTGGCGTAATTCGATCTGGAGATCGATCTGATAAGGCTGAGCGCGATAAAGCAACTGCCGGATGCGCGTGGGAGCCGAACGTATTCCGGCAGGGGCCGGATGCGAAAAGCTGTCGAATAACAGATGGATGAGGCGGCCTGCTTCGCGGCGCCTGGCGGTCAAGCCGGCGATGGCGAATGCGGCCTTGGCCACGCGAACACTTTCCGCGGCAGGCTGGTAAGCGGCCTCAAGCGCGGTGGCATGGGCTACTTTCTGCCAAAGCGCCTCTGTCTTCACGTAATGATTGCGCGGATCGCGGCGCGTTCCTCGGTGATTCTGGATGACCTTTCGACGATGGTCAGATGCCGCGTGGTTCAAAAGATAATTCCATTCCACAACTTTAAAGTGCTTCATCCTGGTTCCCCCATTTCTCTCTGCCGGTCTTTGTTTCCTAAGATACTGGCCGTTTCCTAACGTGCGGACCGTTTTCCAGCGTACGGGCCCTGACGTACGCGTCAATGCAACGGTACTCATAGAGGAAGGAGAGTGCAGATGGAGGAAAATATAGATAAGCGGGTATTGACCCTAGCGCCTTTTCAGGTGAATCCCCCAATTCGCAGCTGAAATAGCGTGGAAAGTTTTCGGATCGCGGGCATTGTGATGGACGGGTTGCGAGCGTAGAATCCGCGCAACTCGCTTTGTGGAGGCATTCATGATGGATCGGCGTGGATTTTTGTCTTCGTTCGCAGGCGTTGGCGGGGCGGCCAGTGCGCTCGGCTTGCCGGCAAAATGGAACGCGCTCCTCGAGCAAGAAGCGCCGAAGGTGCCGGACAGCGCGCTCTACGGTTCGAATGAAGAGGCATATTGGGCTGAGTGGCGCAAGCAATTCTTGATTCCCAGCGACGAGGTTTACCTGAACAACGGGACGGTGGGATCGTCGCCCATGCCGGTGCTGCGTGCGGTTTTCGACGGCTATAACGATACGGAAAAAATGGCCCAGAGCGATCCGGAGGATTATCCGATCTGGGGCTACGCGGCGTGGAATGAATTCCGCGACCCGCTGGCGGAGTTCGTGGGGTGCACGCGCGATGAGCTGGCGCTGGTGCGCAACGCGACGGAGGCCAACAGTTACATCGCGAACGGGCTGGACATGAAGCCCGGCGACGAAGTGTTGATGACCGACCAGGAGCATCCCGGAGGCGAGCATCCCTGGAACCTGCGCGCAAAGCGATACGGGATTGTGGTGAAGAAAATCACTCTGCCGAAGCCGGTGCCGAATGCGGCGGCCGTGTTGAATCTCGTCAATGAAGCGATTACTCCACGGACGCGCGTGCTGTTCTTCAGCCATATCACGACGGTGACGGGCGTAGTGCTGCCGGCGAAGGAACTCTGCGCTCTGGCCCGGTCGAAGGGGATTCTGTCCGCGGTGGATGGCGCCCATGTCGTTGGAATGATGCGGCTGAACGTGCACGAGCTGGGCTGCGACATGTACACATCGAGCCCACACAAATGGCTGCAAGCGCCAAAGGGCACCGGGTTTCTTTATGTGCGGGACGAGGTGATCGACCGGCTGTGGAACACTATCGTCACGGCGGGATGGGACGAGCCGAAGCTGCGCGCGGAACGCTTCCAGCGGATCGGAAGCTCGAACGTGCCGGCGCTCTGGGGCATGCGCGCGTCGGTGCAACTGGCGAATCAGATCGGGATGGAGAGGATTGAACGGCGGCACCGGCAAATGGCAGACTATATTCTGAAAGAGATGGTGCAGCGTGGCGCGGAATCCTGGACGTCTCCCGATGCGGGGCTGCGCTGCGCGATCGCGTCGGTGAACGTCGCGCCGATACAGATCGCGGAAATCGAAAACTGGATGTGGAAGACAAAGAAGATTCGGATCAGAGGCGGCGCTCCATCCAAGATCCGGCTGTCAACGCCGTATTATTTACTGCGAAAAGACGTGGACCGCTACTTAGCGGCGTTCGATGAGTATAAGAAAGGGAAAAGCGCCGCATGAAAATCCTTCAAGGACAAAGCTTCTCCGATAAGATGAAGGGAAGCGCATCTGCCTAGATTCATTGTTGAAGCCCGAGCATCACTTTCTGACCGGGGTCAGGGGAAAGAATGCCGACCTCTCGCAAGATTTTTGTCCTCGCAACAGTGGCATTGGGGTGCCACTTTGTCGCTCTAGCCTTCCATTCCGCGCTGGCCAGCGGCGTCATTGAATTCATACTGATCGTTTTGGCAGCGGCGGCCTGTTTCCAGGCGGCGGGCCGCGCTTCTGGTTTCGCGCGGCGGTTCTGGCGGCTCATGGGCATCGCGTTTGCCCTGTATTCCGCGGGCCAGGTCATAGCCACCTATTACGACAGCGTTCTCCATGCATCGCTGCTGGAGTGGTGGCCAAGCGACGTTCTTTTTCTGTATCACGTGGCACCGATGGCCATGGCGCTGTTTCTTGCCGACGATAGTGCGGAGTCGCGCGTCTACCGATGGCAGCGCTGGCTTGATTTTCTACAAATCGGAATCGTCTCCCTCTCAGCATACTTCTTTTTCCTCTACGTTCCATTGGGGACGACGCAACAGCCGGAAACCATTAACGCCCTGTACTGGTGGGTTTTCACATGGCGCAACTTCATCCTGGCCTTCACGTTTGTATTGAGGGCGCTGCTGACAAAGTCCCGGCTGGTGAAGTCGCTGTTCGGACGAATGGCCATTTTTCTTGTGCTTTTCGGGATCGGTGATTCCGTCTTCGTGTATCTTCAGACGTGGCAGGGTCTGCAGTTTGGCACCTGGTACGAGTTGCTATGGACTATTCCAAGAACGCTTATGGTGTGGCTGGCGACGACCTGGGTAGCTCCGAAAGAACCGGAGCCGGCGCTCAAAGAAGGCGCATCGGAGTCTTTGCTACTGGCACAATTCGCTCATATCGCCTTCCCGCTCCTGGTATTGGCCATGGCCACGTCGGCGGTCGGTCAACAGTTGAAGCTCGCGGTGGTGGCGGTTCTGGCATCGTTCGGGTGCTCCAGCCTCCGCCTGCTGCTGAGCCAACGAGCGCAGAGTGAATTGTTGGCGCAGCAGAAACACTCGGCGGAATCCTTGCGGGCGGCGGAGGCAAAGTTCCGGGGACTGCTGGAATCCGCTCCCGACCCGATGGTAGTGGTCAATCGAGAAGGGCGAATCGTGCTGGTGAACGCGCAAGCAGAAGAGACGTTTGGATATCGGCGAGAAGATTTGTTGGGGCAACCGATGGACATCTTGGTCCCCAAGAGGCTTCAGGGAGAATGTTTGGAATATCGAACCGGGTTTCTGAGAGCGCCACGAGGCTCTTCCATGGGAGCGACCTTGGAGATCCATGGATTGCGCAGGGATGGCAACGAGTTCCCTGTGGAGATCAAGTTGAGCTTGCTGGAAACGGAAGAGGGCCTGTGGGGGTGTGCAGCGATCCGGGATCTGACAGAGCGGCGGAAACTGGAGCAACAGTTCCGGCAAGCGCAAAAGATGGAGTCTATCGGGACGCTGGCGGGCGGAATCGCGCACGATTTCAACAACCTGCTGACGGTAATCCTGAGCTACGGCAGTTCTCTGACCGACGAGCTTCCGAAGAATTCGAAACATCGGCGCGCGGCCGAGCAGATCTACTCAGCAGCGGAACGCGGGGCGGCACTGACCAGCCAGATGCTGGCTTTCAGCAGAAAACAGGTGTTTCAATTGCGCGTCGTGAATCTCAACGACATCGTCCGGAACCTGCTGAAGATGCTGCAGAGGATCATCGGAGAACACATCGAGATCAAGATGATGCTCGCGGAGGATTTGGTACGGGTAAGAGCAGATGCCGGGCAGCTCGAACAGGTGCTGATGAATCTCAGCGTTAACGCGCGCGATGCGATGCCCCAGGGCGGAAGACTGACACTTGAGACGCGGAACGTCGAGCTGGACGACGATTTTGTGAGGGCCCATATTGGCTCGACTGCCGGGCCGCACACTTTGCTTGTGGTCTCCGATACCGGGATGGGCATGAACACGGAGACCCAGGCACGCATCTTTGAGCCGTTTTTCACCACGAAGGGGCCTGGGCACGGAACCGGCTTGGGTTTGGCGATGGTCTACGGCGTGGTGAAACAGAGCGGCGGGTACATCTCGGTGCACAGCCAAGTGGGGAAAGGCACGATCTTTCAAATTTACCTGCCCCAGGTGGAAGAGAGGGCAGAGACTTCGGAATCGAGAAAACCGCAAAGAGATCGGAAGCAAGGTTCCGAGACAGTTCTGCTGGTCGAGGACGATGCAGCGGTGCGAGAGCTTGTCGATTCAATGCTGAGCGCGCAAGGGTACAACGTGCTGGTTTCTCGGGACCCTCAAGACGTAGAGACAATCTGCGAACGGCATGCGGGACGCATTCATCTCCTGCTCACGGATATGGTCCTGCCCGGAATGAGCGGGCGTGAGGTTGCGAAGCGAGTCGGTTCCTTGCGGCCGGACGTCAAAGTGCTGTTCATGTCGGGGTATACCGACGACGCATTGGCCCACAGTCACGGTTTCGAGGAACCTTTCGCGTTCTTGCAGAAGCCCTTCTCGTCGGTGACTCTGGCGACAAAGATTCGAGAGGTTCTGGACGCGGACGGATTGAACCTGGCATAACGAACCGTACCGCCAAGCCGGCAGCAGGTCGAGCCGAACGGCTTGGTGCATTTCTTGACCCTGCGCGCAAGGGTCGAATACACTATTAAATTCGGAAGCAGCCGGTGAAGAAGCCAGTGGGCTGTTCTGCCGTTGCGGGTGAAAGAGGCTGCCCCGCGATTGCGTACTACCTATCGCAAGTGACAAGGGGGATTGTTTTGCCAAAGCGCACATTTCAACCGCGACGACGCCGGCGCGCCAAGACGCACGGCTTCCGCGTTCGCATGAAGACGAAGGGCGGCCGCAAAGTGCTGGCGGCGCGCCGTAAGAAGGGACGTCATCGGCTCACCCCCGAATAATTCCGGGAACCCGTTGCCCACAGCCCGTTTTAGTGGGCAAGGGAATCGGTTTCCGCGCGAGGCGCGGCTGGTGCGGCGCGGAGAATTTGATGCTGTCTACCGCGCCGGAAAACGCCGTTCAAGTTCCCACTTCACAGTCTTTTTTCGCGCCAACGAACTGCCGCAGAGCCGTTTCGGATTCAGCATCAAGAAGGCCCTGGGCGGCGCGGTCGTGCGCAATCGTATCCGGCGGCGCCTGCGCGAGGTCGTGCGCTGCCACCGGCTGGAGATACCCGCAGGATGGGACATCGTCATACACCCGAAGAGTTCGGTGGCGCGCGCGGAGTTTGCGGCGCTGACGGCGGATTTGCTGCGGCTGCTGAAAAGCGTGTAATGCATTCCTGTGCTGAAACGCCGGTAGCTTCGCCGAATTCGTCCCTTGGCGTCTCATTAGCGGACGGGGCAAGCCCCGCCCCTACTCAGGTCGCAGCGATTCGAAACGAAGAACGATCCGTTCCTGTGCGCGGCGCGCTGTTCGCGCTGCGGTTCTACAAAGCGTATTTGTCGATTTTGTTTGCGGGAAGTTGCCGCTTTGAGCCGACGTGTTCGCGCTATGCCTACGAAGCGATTGAACGATTTGGCCTGGCGCGTGGAGTCTGGCTTGGATTGAAGCGGCTGCTACGCTGCCAACCGCTGTCGCGCAAGTTTGGATACGACCCGGTTCCGGAGAAATGGGAAGAAATGCCAACGAGTTCAGCTGCAGGGAAACTTTTGAAGACTGAGGCACGCTCGTGAGCGTGCCGGGGCAAAAGGACAAGTTCACCCCGGAGCTGCGGATTCTCGTAGCTTCCTTGCTTTCCTTTGGAGTGATTATCCTTTGGGCAAAATTCTTTGGGCCAAAGCCACAGGTCCCGCCAACGCAGGGCAACCGTCCGGCGGCGACGGCTCCGGCAACACCGGGACCCGTAGCGTCACCGGCGGCGAACGCTCCACAGGCCGCCGCGGCACCGGCAACCATCGCTCCTGCAAAGCCTGTGAACGTCGCGGTAAAAAGCGATTCGCAGGAACGCACGATCGTCGTCGAAAACAGTCTGTACCGCGTGGAGATTTCGAACCGCGGCGCGGTGGTGAAGAGTTGGCAGCTCAAGAATTACAAGGATGATGCGAAGCCGCAGCGTGTGCTCGACGTCGTGCACCCGGATGCATCGCAGCAGACCGGCGGCTGGCCCTTTTCCCTGGTGCTCGATGATGAACAGCTGCAAAATGCCGCGAACGCAGGGCTTTATCAGATTTCCTCAGACGCGACCAACGTGCGCGCCCCCACCGATGTTGACCTCACGTGGAGCGACGGCCACCTGGAAGTCACCAAGCATTTCCACTTTGACCATACCTACGTGGTCCGCGTAGAAACCTCGGTCAAGTTCAACGGCAATCCCATTAAAGCAGGGCTTGGCTGGCTTGGCGGCTTCGGCGATTTGACGGTGACGAATCCCGCGCCTGTGGAAACGGTCACAACCTACTACAGCGAAGGCGGCAAGATCACGAACTTCGCGCACAAGAAGCTCGAGGGTCCGGACAAGTGGGGTCCGGGTGTCTGGCAAGGTGGAAAAGATTTCGTGGGGATCGAAGACCGATATTTTACGGCAGCGTTTCTCCCTCCGAATGGCGCCGCGCCCGGCACTCTGGAGACGCGCTACTGGAAGGCGTTCCACACGGTCAAGGCAGCCGATGGACAAGAGGCGTTGGAACCTGTGCCGCAAGTAGCGGCGGCTGCACCGACGCAGCCGCTTGCTCTGCGCGTCTATGTCGGTCCGAAAGATTACGATGACTTGAAGAAGATGAACCCGCCGCTGCACGGGCTTATCAGCTTCGGCTGGCTGGAATTCATCGCCGAGCCTCTTTTCCATGGGCTGAAGTGGCTGCACAACTACATTCCCAATTGGGGATGGGCCATCGTGGTCCTGACGCTGGTCATTAATATGCTGCTCTTTCCGCTGCGCATTTCGAGCTACAAGACAACCTTGAAAATGCAGCGCGTGGCGCCGGAAATCAAAGCCATCCAGGAAAAATACAAGAAATACTCGATGCGTGACCCGCGCAAGGCGGAAATGAACAAGGAAGTTATGGCCATCTACAGCCGTGAGGGCATCAACCCGGTGGGCGGCTGCTTCCAAATGTTTTTGCAAATGCCGGTGTGGTTCGGCTTAAACACAGCGCTGCGCTACGCTATTGAGATGCGGCACGCGACGTGGTTGTGGGTAACGGACCTTTCGGCAAAAGACCCTTATTACATTCTTCCAGTGCTGATGGGTCTATCCATGTATCTCGTCTCGAAGATGACACCGATGACCGCCACAGACCCGCAGCAGCAAGCCATGATGAAGATCATGCCCATCACCATGGCGGGAATCTTTATGATTTCGCCGATTTCGAGCGGTCTGGCAGTGTATATTCTCACCAGCAGCGTGGTCGGTATCGCGCAGCAGTGGTACCTAAACCGGACGCATCCGGCACCCGCACCTGCAAAACCCGCACGCGGGAAGAAGTCTTAAGAGGACACTTCAGAGAGGAAGATGCGGTTCGCGTTTTCGAACGCCTATGGTTCAAGAACTCATCCGCGATGGGAAACTGGACCGCCAAGCAGCGACTGATGCTCTGCGCCAGTTTCTGGAAAACATCGTGCGTGTTTCCGGGCTGGAGTTGAAAGTAAGCGTGCGGGCGGTTTCGCCGGAAGGCGAAGGTTCGGAAAGCGGCGTCGAAGTGCTCGCCGATCTCGACGGCAAAGATAAGGAAATTCTCCTGGAGCGCGGCGCGGAAGTTTTGAAAGCGTTCGAACATCTGGCCTTTCGGGCGCTGCGGCTGGAACCGGCCTACCACGAAAAGGTTCATATCGACAGCGGCGGCTACCGCGCGCTGCGATTTGAGGAATTGCGCATGACGGCGCGCGTTGCCGCGGAGCGCGTGCAGACTTCTCGCCAGCCGTTCCGTCTGAATCCCATGTCTTCGCGCGAGCGCCGCATTGTGCACATGGCATTAAAGGATATGACCGGAGTGCGCACGGAGAGCTCCGGCGTGGGCGAAGACCGCCAGGTCGTCATTCATCCCGCGGACAGCAAACCTTCCCGGTAGGACAGGCATTCTTGCCTGTCATTCTTCTTGTGGCAAAGAAGAACTACCGCGTAACCCAGCCTTGCGAGAGCACATTTCCGTCAGAGCCGAGCCGCACACGATACGTGAAAGCTGCGGGGCGGTCACGGCGCATTGGAGCAAAACGGATGTCAGAAATCTCCACGACGGCCACGTCGCCTTCCTTGCGGAAGCGCATCACGGGAAATCGAGAGAACCACAGAACTTTCTGCACTTCGGGCAGGCGTTTGGCGGCCTCGATATACGAATTCGGTGGCGCATCGGGATAGTAGCGGTGTTCGAGCGCGAGCAACTGCCCGTCGCTTGACGGCTTGTCGGCTAGGTCCATGCGCAGTTCGTAGACGCCTCGCTCCGTTCGAACCAAGCCGTCCCAGTGCCAGAGCGATGGCGGAAGCGGTAACGCGCCGATGGATTCAACCTGCAAGCGCTCCAGTTCAGCGAATTTCTGGATGCGCGAGAGCGCAACGTGGTGCGCGTAGACGGTACACCCGACATAGATCAGTGCCGCGGCGAAACCAGCGCGATTCCAGTTATCGTGCCGGATCTTCGCGCCCCATCCGAGCAGCGCGGGCAGCAGAAAGAGCGCGGCAAAAATGATCATGGCGCTCAGAACGACCCCGCCGGAAATGGGTGCGCCGACAGTTTCACCAATTCTTGCGATGAGAAACGGCGCTGGCAGGAACACCAGCCACATTCCAACGGCGCGGCCCCGAACTCTTTCGGGATGGGCGTACACCCACGCGAGCAACTGCGGCACCAGGAAAATCGCCGTGAGCGTGAAGTCGACGATGAAGATGAGGTCCCACGCGGGGCGCGACCATTCGAGCGGCGACCAAATCATGGTGCCAAAGGAAGTTACCAAATCGAGCAGAATGTGGCTCAGAATGCCAACCGCGTAGATCGCGCTCAACGCTGCGAAGGAGGGCGCCTCCCATTTTCGCCACTTGGCAAACACGCTTGTGATGGCGGCGAGAAGCAGGGCCCAAAGTGGAAGTAAGATCAGCGAATGCGTGATGCTGCGGTGCCAAGTGATCACCAGGAGTGTATCGTGGGAGAAAATATCGCGGATGACGTCAGAGTCCGGAAAGATCGCGCCGAGCATCAGCGACCACGTGATGATGCGGCCGCGGTTCATCGGGTGCGAGGCGAACATATCCTCGCCGCGGAAAACGGCCTTCCCTATCAGCGCCCCGGCGATCCCGTGTGTGATCGTGTCCATCGTTAGAGTTTATCCGATGCGCCCGGACGCAGCATTCTAGCGGATAGATAGGAGCGGATTTGTCTTGGGAATGACTTTGCCGATGCGGCGCAGGGAGACGCCGTGGCGATCGAGGGCGGAGATGGCCGCGTCAGCGGATTCCGGCGAGATGGCGATCAGAAGGCCGCCAGACGTTTGCGGATCGAAGAGCAGGTCGCGATGTTCCTGCGTTACGCTCTCCGCAAAACGCACGCAATCGCCAATGAAATCGCGGTTATTTTTCAAACCGCCGGGAAGAAATCCTCCGCGTGCGGCTTCGACGGCACCAGGAAGATACTGGACTGCGGCATGTTCGATCTCCAGTGACACGCCTTCCATTCCTCGCTCGGAATTTCCGAGCGCCATCTCGCGCGCGTGGCCGAGCAATCCGAATCCTGTAATGTCCGTGACCGCATGAATCGGTTGCGTCGAACCGGCCTTTTCTTGTACTTCCTGCAAAGCCTCGGAGGCCGCCCGATTCAGCTCTTTCATGGAAGCAATTGCCGCGTCTAAATCTTCCGCTGCCACGCGATCTTTTTTCAACGCGGTCGAGAGCACGCCCGTCCCGATGCTTTTCGTCAGGAGTAGATCGTCGCCCACGCGCGCGCCGACATTTCGCCAAACGCGCTGCGGATGGATCACGCCCGTAACCGCGTAACCAAACTGAATATCGTCATTGCGAATCGAGTGGCCGCCGATTACGCTGCATTTCGCTTCCGTCATTTTCGAAAGACCGCCGCGAATAATCTGCTCCAGGATTTCAGGATCGCCCTTGTCAGGAAATCCCACAATGGAAAGCGCGGAAACCGGCTTGCCGCCCATGGCGTAAACATCGCTCAGCGCATTCGCTGCCGCGATTTGTCCAAAAGTGTGCGGGTCATCCACAATCGGCGTGAAAAAATCGACAGTCTGAACCATCGCCATCTCAGGGCTCAACAGATACACCCCGGCGTCGTCGTTGGTATCAAAACCAACGAGCACGTTCGGATCAGTTGGCCGCGGCAAACGGCGCAAAACGGAATCCAGCAACCCTGGACTCAGCTTCGCCGCTCAACCCGCTGCCTTGACCATGGCCGTCAGTTTCACGGATGGGGTCAAGCCGCACCTCACTGTAAAGCCTTTTGATTATAACGATGTACGGCGCTTCGTGCTCGCGCTAGCGGCCGTGGGACTGAACCCAAGCGGCGAAAGCGTGCCACGCCGCTGTCTTGCCGATGGGTATTCGTATTTGTTGGACGAAGATGAGGTAAGCGCTTGCCCAGAGCGTAGCGCGATGAATCTTTCGCGTGGACCAGAAGTCGTAGGCCGCCAAGGCGAGCAGAAAGAAATACGTGAGCAACGCCGCCACTGGCGCTCTTCTGTAAACGAAGTCGATTGGCCAGCGGGCAACCGCGGCGATCAACAGCGCCGTCGTTGCCACGATGATGAGGCGTTTATGTGTTGGGGGATTGAAGCGGGCGCGAAATGCAAAGAAAATCAGCGTCGCAAAAATCAACATATCCGTAAGCGGAATGATGTAGAAAAATTGCGCGTCGCGGCCTGCGGGCCCCGCCCTGCGAATCAGGGAGTCCGTCGCCGCCAAGGAACCAAGGATGATCATCAGGCAGCCCAAAAGGAAGCCCACGATACCCAACCGGCGATGGATGTCCACGCGGCCGGCGGAGACCAGCGAGGCCTGAGTGACGAGCAAAAGAATCCAACAGGAAAATGCCGCGCCGTGCAAATGAATGATTAGACTGGGCAGCGGCGCGCCGAACACTCCCGCCAGATAATACGTGCGCGCGAATCCAATGAAAACGGTTGCGAGCATGAGCCAGGCCATGACCGAGAAGAAAAGATGGTCGTAGCGGCGGCCTGGCAATGCCATCGAGGATTTAGCGGTATTGCTTGCACTAGCAACTGTTGTAGCCATCGTGTCTTTCTAGCCTGGATCGATTGGAGCTGTGGGAATTGCAAGGAGTGTAGGACAGACGGGTTTCAGATTGCCAGCGAATATTCGTCTTGATTTCTGCAGGATTGATCGCCACTTTCAAGGGTCGGTGGCGTGCTGGCGCAATCGGAAACTGGGTGAGCTCACGTACCTTGGTCACTTGCGCAACGGATGCGGAAAGTGTTCTCATCGGCGGATGCCGTGGGACATCTGGCTCATCTTTTTCGTGCTCGGCGTAATTCTGCCGTGGCGGGGGCGGGCGCGTATGAAGAAACTGCTTGCGCTACCGCAGGTCACCACGATGGAACGCCTCATCCTTTACGCCTCGACGATCGGCTTTCAATGGTTTGCCGTCGCGGTTGTGGCCTGGCGTGCATGGGCGCACGGATTCAGCGCTTCCCAGCTTGGTCTGACGGTCCATGATAAAAGCAGGATTCTTATCGCAGCGGTTGCTGGCGCCGCGACGATTGCGGCTCTCCAGTGGCTGAACCTGCGGCGCGTTGGGAGAATTCCCGTCGAAGCGCGGGGCTCTCTTCTGGCCATCGCGGAACGAATCCTGCCGCAGTCCGCTGTGGAATTGCTTCCCTATCTCGCCCTCGCGATTACCGCAGGCCTCTGCGAGGAGTTTCTCTATCGCGGATTCGTCATGGCCGTCCTCATCCATGTAGGATTGCAGACTTGGACCGTGGTGCTGCTTTCTTCTGCCCTATTCGGGCTCGCGCATAGCTACCAGGGGCGCGGCGGAATTGTGATGACGATGTTGATCGGAGTTATTCTGGGCCTGGGGCGAATCGCCTTCGATAGCCTAGTACCCGTAATTTTCTGGCACAGCGCCGTGGATGTGGTCGCCGGAGCGGTCGGTCCGCGATATCTGACTGCAAAGGCAAATGTTACACAGGAAAGGGCCACGCCGATACATCAGATATAACTAGTAACTATTATGACAACAACAAGCCCAGCCCCCTCAACGGTCGTAATCCGGCGCGCTCTAGCAGAATTCAATCTGCCCGCGTATGACGACCAAGTGCTGCAAATTCAACGATATATAGAGATTCTGTTGGCTTGGAACGAAAAGGTCAATTTGACCGCGATTCGTGACCCCTTGGAGATTCTTTATCGTCATTTTTGCGAGAGTATGTATGCGTCTGTGGCCGTACCTGTGGAAAACGGTCGGCTCGCCGACGTAGGGTCTGGAGGCGGCTTTCCAGGGCTCCCCCTGAAGATTATCCGGCCAAATTTGCAGGTTTTTCTGGTTGAATCCAGCATCAAGAAAGTCACATTTCTCGCGGAAGTCATTCGAGAATTGGGACTTAAGGACACACAAGTGCTGGCGCGGCGCTACGAAGAGCTTGGGGAGGAGGTCGCCCCCCTTGACTATGTGTGCTCGCGCGCGCTCGGCGAATTCCCCGCCTTCCTCGAATGGGCGGGGTCGCAACAGATAGCAGCAAAACAAGTTATTCTTTGGACCGGCGCTCGCGACCTGCCCGAAATCCAGAAGATCGCCACTTGGGATTGGCGCGAGCCGATTGCGGTGCCTCATTCCTTGCGGCGCCTCCTTTTGGTGGGGACCAAGAAATCCGAGACCGTCGGTGCTTCTGCTCCTGGATAGGACTTGGCTGTTCTCACTGAATAGGGACGCTTCAGAAAGGCGATGTTCCACGTGGAACAAACTCACCCCAAGCCTTTCCATGAACAGCGGCAAATGTTCCACATGGAACATTCTTCCTACCATCCCACTTTGCAGCGTCCATCCGTGTTCCACGTGAAACATCTTGCATCCTGGAATCGTCTTTGCTAGATTTTCGCTGGCGAGGGATTATTTGGCTCGAATCATCGCAGTTGCAAATCAAAAGGGCGGAGTAGGCAAAACAACCACTGCGGTGAATCTAGCTGCCTGTCTCGCCATGGCCGAACAGCCGACTCTTCTTGTGGATTGCGATTCCCAGGCCAATGCGACCGCAGCTATTGGACTCGCGAAAGATCCGTCCCGGAGAACCCTCTATCACTCCCTGATCCTCAACGAACCCTTCGACAGGATCATTCAGAAATCGCAAGTGGATGCCCTAGATGTCATCCCGGCCGATAAAAACCTCGCGGGAGCAGCCGTTGAACTCGTCAGTGCAGAGAGCCGCGAATATAAGCTTCAAGGCGCCTTGAAGGTCCTGCACGAAAAGTATCGCTATATCATCCTGGACTGCCCGCCAGCCTTGGATCTCCTTACATTGAACGCGCTCGTGGCGGCCGATGCCGTGCTGGTTCCGATTCAGTGTGAATACCTGGCGCTCGAGGGCGTTTCCGAGCTACTGGATACCCTGATGCGCATCCGTCGCACCCTGAATCCGAGCCTGGAGGTTGAGGGAATCCTGCTGACAATGTACGACGAGCGAACTACGCTTTCGCGGCAGGTCGCCACGGATTTGCGCACATTCTTCGGAACGCAAATCTTCAAGAGCGTGATTCCGCGCAATGTGCGCTTGGCAGAAGCGCCGAGTTTTGGGAAACCGATCATTCTCTACGATATTCATAGCAAGGGCGCAGAAGGCTACACGCAGCTCGCCCAGGAGGTCATTGCCAATGCCGAGAAACGCGCTGGGACGGGGGCTCGGAGCGCTCATTCGGGAGCTTGAGCCCAAGGCATCGCCAGAGCCCGCACCGGTCCAGCCTCATGCAACCACTGCGAGTGGCGCCGCTAGCGCACCTGCTCGCGAAGCCGCTCATCCTGGCCCGCAGCAAATCGATATCGACTTGATCGAGCCGAGTCCTTATCAGCCCCGGACACGCTTTCGTGAGGAAGCTCTCGACGAACTGGCGCGTTCCATACAAGCCAGCGGAATCATCCAGCCTTTGGTTGTCCGGCCGATCGGCTCGCGGTTTCAGCTGATTGCCGGCGAACGCCGATGGCGCGCTGCTCAACGCGCTAGTCTGACGAAAGTCCCGGTCATCGTCCGCCAGGTGTCTGACGAGTTGGCTCTCGAGATGACGCTGGTTGAAAACATCCAGCGCGAGGATCTTAACGCGATTGAAGCTGCGCGCGCGTTTGAACGTCTGATGGACGAAGCGCAATTGACTCAGGAAGCGGTTGCGGAGCGGACCGGAAAGGATCGCGCTACTGTGGCAAATTCGGTCCGGCTCTTAAAGCTGGAGCCGAAGATTCAAGATTGGATTGAAGAAGGGAAGCTGACGGCGGGGCACGGCCGCGCCTTGCTAGCAGTGCCGGATTCGCAGTTGCGGATGCGCTACGCGCAACGCGCCGCGCGTGGCGGATTAACTGTCCGCCAAATCGAGAAGCTGGCCTCGCGGCGGTCGAAAGGCGCCCATCCGCCAGCAGAACTTCACTTGGACGCGAACATCCGTTCAGCGCTGGATGAGCTTCAGCGGCACCTCGGCACCAAAGTGCTTCTCCACCAGAAAACGAAAATGCGCCCGGGGCAACTTGTGCTTGAGTTTTATGATGACGATCAGCTGATGGGCCTCTACGATCGATTGATGAAATAATCTTTCGGGCGCGGTAGAAGAAACTGCCCGTTCGTTCAGTCGCTCATTCGACAACACGCTTGCTCAGTTGCGTTGACTTATCTGGGTGCGCAGCTAAAGTAGAGCAGTCTCTTGATGGGGGTTTTGTCATGGCATGGAAGTGGCCGAGCGCCGCAAAGAATGGCGCAAGCGAAGAATGGACAGGATTCATTGACCAGGGCGTAACTCTCGAGGGCACGCTGACGGTTACAGGAACGTTCCGCGTTGACGGCAACGTCAAAGGCAACATCATCTCGGACCAGACCATCATCCTCGGCGAAGGCGCAAAGGTGGAAGGACAGATCGAAGGCAACCGCGTAGTGATCTCCGGCCGCTTCGATGGCGTGATTTTCGCGAAAGGCCGCGTGGAAATTGAAGCCAAGGGCGTCGTGACCGGTGAAGTTCACTCCCCGTGCATGGTCATCGATCCGGGCGGAATCTTCGATGGCCGCTGCCACATGCTGGGCTCTTCGGAAACAGCTTCAACAGTGACGATTCCCATTCGCGCCGTCGGCAACGGATGATCGTCCTTCGTTACCAATATATTAATATAACTATATAATTAACATTCTCCAGCCGCTCTTACAGGCTTCCGAATCGTTCCCACATCCCGGAATAAACCCTAGGAATGCACCGTTGGCGCGAGCGATACACCTGTGGCTTTTTCTGCCGCTTGGATTACCCAGCTTCTGCGTCTCGAACCGGTGATGCCGAGGACTGATCTTTCAAAAATCCACTCAAGAGTCGCCGCAGCTATCCAACCCGCGCCGAAAGGTCCACTCAGGAACTTTTCGAATTACCATTCATACTTGAGTCGAAGCGGCGGAAAGAGCTTTCCTGCCGCATCTGCGGTAATGGTTCCGCCAACTTGGGCGATAGCAATAGCCATTGCAGGGTCCAGGCCAGCGGCTAGATCTTTAGCCGACGGAAGTATGCCCATGTCCGGCACCACGCCATTATGCTCCAGGCTCTTCCCGTCTGCCATGACTAGATCGCCGATTGTTACCTCGAACGCATAGAAAATTTCAATCCCGATCCCCAAATAGTGAGGATACATCATCCCCTCCATCACTTGCCCTGAGGAGCGGTCGCCCATCACCATGCCACGCTTCTCCAACTGGATTACACGCGCGAATAGCTCAGATGCTGATGCGGACGCGGAATCTATGAGAACAGCGACTTTCCCTGTAAAAGGACGGTGGGTGGGTTTGACTATCAGTGGTTTAGTCGCCTTGCGCGTTATACGATCTCCGACCTTGACCTCGTGATCTAGGAGAGCGGACAGCAAGTCAATGAGCGGCTCTTCGAGGCCTCCTGGATTTCCCCGCAAATCGAGTACTACTCCCTCTGCCTTTTTCATTTTGCCGATCATGCTGTCAAGGCTCTCCGGCTTGCCTCCGAATACAGGTAGCTTCCAAACCAGGACCCGGCCAACTTCAGCGTACCGGGAGTGTATCGACTCCTCGTAAGTTTCCCTATCGCGGATCAAGCGGGAGATCGTGTTGCCTCGCGTGGAAGATCGTAGGTCCATTACGGTTGGAAGTTCCTTTTTCTCGAAGTGCACCAGCATATCCCGTGACTTTGCGTCGAGGCTGCGAACCAGAAGCTTCATGCTGTAGCGCGGTGCCAGAACATCGAGTAGATATGCAAGCTTATGCTCGTCCTGCCGATGGCATGCGAAGCCATCCATAGCAAGGATCTCGTCACCCCGCTTCAAACCTTGTTTTTCAGCATCGCTGCCCGGCATCACACTAGTGACAAAATAGCTCTCGCCAACGTAACGAGCTTCGAAGCCTTTTTGTATGCGAACCGCAGGCCGGGGCGGAATGAAAGCAGTATGAGAGTCGTTGAATCCGTCAAACAGATCAGCGATGGCAGCATATGCCTGGCTCAGGCTCTGCGCGCTGCTGACCTTCTCAGAAGCGTCTCTGACTCGGGCTTCGAGATCAATTCCGTGGAACTTAGGGTCGTAGTAGTTCTTGCTAATGTCATCGGCTGCCTCCTTAAGGATGTCCTGCACCATCTGCCGCTCGCTCTTGCTTATTGGAGCGGCCCCCTGCCGATCAGCAGCGGAAAGAGACATGACCATGCTCAGACAGAATGTGGCGAGAAGAGTAAAGTTTTTAGTGGGTTTCATCTGTGGAGTGATTGGGTGACCTCGGGACTATGTTGCGTCGGTTCTTGCGCTCTTGGAAATTGAACGCGACCGATTTCTTGTCAGACGGCGGAGACTGGTAATTTTGCACTGCGGTCTGTTCTCGGCTTGAGACTGCAGAGACCAAAACAACGCCACAAAGTAACTGATTCCAGCGCGGACTCATGGTGGGGCATTCTCTCATAAGCCGATGTGCTTGTGTGACCCACAAACCCTCCGAACCCTCCGAAGTGACCTCCTCCATTCTGTAGTTGCTCCATAGCCCGCCCGCGGATGCCCTGGGCGTAACCGGCTTACTAGGAAATCCCTAAGGATCAGCGGTCGGGCCATCCAAGTTCTAAAATGGTCCTCTAGCCTTAATTGAAATGGCTCGGAGAACTCGAACTCAGGTATTTGCATACCACAGCGGGAGCATCGAGACCAATTGTCCCTTGGAAGTAGCCGAGCCGCGAAAGTCTTGGGCTGCTGCATAGGGATCTGTTTACAGCGCATTCGAGGAGCCTGAGAAATTGTCAATTCCTGATTAACGCCGGCAGCGGTTACCGGAAAGTGACCCACCACCCATCGCACGGTAGTGGTGTCATTTGGTTTTGATTGGTGGTGGCGGCCTCGCTAGAGTGGGCCGCCACGTGCTCATTCAGGTTTTCCAAATGACACCACTACCCATCGCACGGTTGAGTT
>Ga0137415_10002581_pt1 | contig 18042 bp, 16 predicted proteins | sample CZODoug3_1_1_16f_FD_183082 | JGI IMG/M metagenome (GOLD analysis project Ga0137415, IMG submission 183082) | Vadose zone soil fungal communities from Angelo Coast Range Reserve, California, USA - CZODoug3_1_1_16fungal (Hybrid Assembly) | ecosystem: Environmental > Terrestrial > Soil > Vadose...
GCCAATCCGCTGCGGTACATCCAGCGCGCTGTTGCCAGCATGGAGGCACTCTCGCGCGCGCGGAACACGTCGTCAGCGGCGGCAGCATCCGCCTGTGAGACTTCGACCCAGAGCGCATCGAGTCGCTCAAGCGAGCCGCCGAGCCGGCCCGCTTCGCGGAAGTAGTTGAGCTCGTAAGGAAAGACCTCGTCCTGAACCGCTTTGGCGAGTTCGGCCGGCTTGAACGGTCGTTCCGCGCGCTGGCGCAGCGCCACGGTCCCGGTGGATGAGAGCCTGCGTCCACGCGTGGGACCGGCATGGCGGGCATAATCGGCGGCCCCCTGCCCGGCGAACGTGCCCGATGACATTGCCCAGGCGGCGTTGTGGCTGCCACCGCCGGTAAAGCCGCCGCAGATCAGCTCGCGCGTTGCCGCATCGCCTGCCGCATAGAGCCCGGGCACGGTGGTCGCGCAGCTGTCATCGACGATGCGAAGTCCACCGGTGCCACGGACGGTACCTTCCAGCCGCAGAGTGACGGGAAAGCGGTCGGTAAAGGGATCGATGCCGGTACGATCGAAGGGCAGGAAGAAATTTGGCTGCGAGACCCGCATCTGGCGCGGCACGTCGCCATCGGCTTTGTCGAGCCGGGCATAGACCGGTCCCTGCGTCAGCGCACGGGCGATGGCCGAACGGCCGCCCTTCGAAGCCGCGCCGGGCACGACGCCGCCGTCTTCGTACGTGAACGTGGCCCAGCCATAGAACAGCGTCTTGGTCACCGAACCGAAGGCAGCCGAGATCGCATAGGGGTTGGAAAATTCCATGCTGCTGAATTCAGCGCCCGCCTCCGCCGCCATCAGGTAGCCGTCGCCGGTCAGCACGTTCGAACCCAGCGTCTTGCTGAGGAAGGCACAGCCGCCAGTCGCAATCACGACCGCCTTGGCACGCACAGTCCAGCGATCGTGTTTCTGCCGACGAAGGCCGCTCGCGCCAGCCGCCGCGCCCTTCTCGTCGACCAGCAGCTCCAACGCCGGGCTATGATCGAGAATGGTGACGCCGGCCTGCTTGGTGCGCTTGCGCATCAGCCGCATGTATTCCGGGCCCTGCAGCGAGTTGCGCTGGGATTTTCCGTTGTCGTCCACCGGATAGGGATAGCCCCAGTCCGCCAACCGGTTGCTCTGCTCGTAAGTGCGATCCAGCACGCTCGCCATCCAACGGCGGTCCTGCAGATGACCGCCCAGCTTCTCGCGATTGGCCATCGCCGCTTCGCGTAGCGCGGGCTCTGGATCAACGTACCAGACGCCAGTGCCGGCTGCGGCGGTCGCGCCGGAGGTTCCGCAAAAGCCCTTTTCCGCCAAGACCACGCGCGCGCCCTGCTCGGCCGCGCTGATCGCCGCCCATGCGCCGGCCGGACCGCCGCCGATCACCAGAACATCAGCATCGAACTCGACGGAACCCGCAGGGGCGGACACCCTGTCGGCACGTGTGGGTCGAACTGTCATCGCTCACTTCTCCGGGCAAAATCGATCGCGATCGGCATTGCGCCGCGCCGCCATCGTTACGCGCGCGCTCGTCACTGGCAATTTCAGATATTTGCCGAGACTTGGACGAAGCTTTCCCTGCTGCAGCCAACTAAAGAAGATTCATGTGGCGACGCACACGACATTTTGTTCTTGCCCATGCGCGACGTGAGATTTGCGCGCCCGGTGCAGCAGCGGAGATGGATTTTTCTTTTTGCCCGCGTCTGCTCTCGGTTCGTTTTCTTTAATGCCGCAAGGCGGACCCGATCGCGCATCTTGGCGCGCATTATTCCGTGGCTGGCCCGCTCAACGTGCCACGCTCGCCGCAGGGGCGTCCGGTGACCGTGCAGGCCGGCGGATCGAGCGACGGCCGCGATCTCGCGGCGGCGCAGGCCGAAGCGGTGTTCACACTGGCGCAGACCATCGAGGAAGGCGTCGCCTACGCGCGGGACTTGCGCACCCGTGCCATTGCATACGGCCGCGCCGGCGATTCGATCGTCATCCTGCCCGGGCTCGCCACCGTGATCGGCAGCACCGAAGCGGAAGCGAAGCGACGGCAGGACGAACTTTGGGAACTTGTCCCGATCGAATACAGCCTCGCGCGCCTTGCCGGTACGCTGCATATCGATCCCGTGTTGCTCGACCTCGACAAGCCCCTGCCCGATCCGCTGCCGCTGCCTCCCAATGCCAACCAGACCATGTTCCAGGGAACCGTAAACATCGCCCGCCGCGGTAACCTGACCGTGCGCCAACTGCTGCGCGCGCTCGGCGGCGGCGTTGGTCACCGCATCGTCGTCGGCACGCCCGAGCAGATCGCCGACGACATCGAAGCATGGTTCAAGGCAGGTGCCGCCGACGGATTCAACCTGATGCCGGACGTGCTGCCTTCGGGGCTCGAGGTCTTCGTCGACAACGTGGTGCCTATCCTGCAAAAGCGCGGACTATTCCGGCGCGACTATGCCGGGACGACACTGCGCAGCCATTTCGGACTGCCGCATCCGCCGAGCCGCTTTGCCGGCCCGACACGCGCCGTCGCTTCCGCCTGAACCGTCAGCGCGCGGCTGCCGCCGACGCCGGCTTTTCAAGCGACGCCACCGTCTGCAGGGCACGCACCCGGGGGATGACTTCCTTTGCGAAGCGCTCCATCTCGGCTTCAAACGGCTGGAACTGCAGCATGAACAGTTCGATTCCGGCCGAATGGAAGGCGCCGATGCGCGCAGCGACCTCGTCATAGCTGCCGACGAGCCCCGCCGCCGTACCGCCATTGCTGCCGACCCGCGCGGTCTTCTGCATGGTCTGCATCATGACGACTTTTGGATCGGTGTTGGCCTTCTGGATCGCTTTGATCGGCGCATCCTTTGCCGATAGCTCCAGCAATCGTGCGTAGGCACGTTGCGCCTCCTCGTCCGTCTCGCGTGCGATCACGAACGCCGACAGGCCGAACCGCAATGGCACGGATTGGCGTGGCCGCGCCGCGACATCGGCGATCAGTCCGGCGACGTCCTCCATCGGCTGGCCGTTGATGAACCAGACGTCGCCGTGATCGGCGACCAGCGCGCGGGCCGGCTCGGACTCGCCGCCGACATAGATCAGCGGCCGTGGCCGGTAGAGGCTCGTGGGGCGCAAAATGTAGTCGCGAACGTCGAAATGCTCGCCCTTGCAAGTGAGCCGTTCGCCTTGCATCAAACGCGACACCACGGTGATCCACTCGCGGCCGTAAGCGTAGCGCGCATCGTGCTCTGGAAAGCCAATGCCCGCCTTGTCGAGTTCCGGCCTGTTCCAGGCATTGACGAGGTTGATCGCGAACCGACCGCGGCTGATGTTCTCGATACCGAGCGCCAGCTTGGCGAGCACCACCGGATGATAGAGATAAGGTTTTATCGCGGCGATGATTTCGATCCGGCTCGTCAATGCCGCAATGGCGGCCGCCGCACTCCACGCCTCCAGTTGGTCCAGATCCTCCTGATGGGGGTTGATCGTGTGCTGGGCAATCAACGTCGAATCGTAGCCGAGCCTTTCCGCGGCCAGCACGAGATCGCGGTTGCGCTCCCACGACGCGTCATAGGGTTCTTCAGGGTCCTGATATGCGGCGCGTGAGCCATGAACCAGCGCCCAGATGCCGAAACGAAGCGGTCGTACCGTCATTTGCGATCTCTTCCCGGTTGTTCGCATGATCCGTCGCGCGAAGGCCACGTCTGTTATTCGCCAAGATGCGTCGGTAGATCAAGCAACGAGACGCAAAAAGATAATCCTTGCCGTGCCGCGCACACCGAGCAATCAGAAAAACTCCGGAACGAATGACAATTGAAAAACCGCTCTATTTCTGTCGGGCCGAAATCGTGGGACAGTTTCCGGCCTGAGAAACCGATTGCATTCATGTGGCGACATCCTCGCCAATTGAGTGCGCGTTGATCTCTGTCTTGCACCGACTGCGCGGATACGCGCGATGAATGAGGATAGATCTATCTTGAGCAATCTCGAACAGACCGCTTCACCGGCCGCATTCGATCGATTGCCACGCGAAGACAAAGGCGACGTGACTTCGTCATCACGGAGGGCGCCATTCGAGTTCAGCCGGCGCGGCTTGCAACTACTTTCCTGGCTTGCGCCGGTCGTGCTCCTCATTGTCTGGGAGGTTCTCGCGCAGGCCGGATGGCTGACGCCGCACATCCTGCCGGCACCGAGCAAAGTCATAAAGACCGCATTCAAGCTTGCAACTGCCGGAAGCCTGCTGAACGACCTCAGCGTGAGCCTTGCGCGCGCAGCCGCCGGCTTTGCGATTGGTGGCACCGTCGGCTTCGTGCTCGGTACCTTGGTCGGTTTCTCGCGCGTCGCCGAAGCAGCCATCGACCGCAGCGTGCAGATGATCCGCGCGATCCCGTTTCTGGCTGTTCTGCCTCTGGTGATCGTCTGGCTCGGCGTCGGCGAAGCAGAAAAGATATTTCTGGTGGCGCTCGGCGTCACCTTCCCGATCTACATCAACACCACCCTGGGCATCCGGCAGGTCGATCCAAAATTGATCGAACTTGGGCGGGTCCAGGGGCTGGGCACGATCGAGTTGATCCGGCGGATCATTCTTCCCGGCGCCCTGCCCTCGATCCTCACCGGCGTTCGCTATGCGCTCGCCACAGCCTGGCTCGCGCTGGTCGTCGCCGAGACCATCGGCGCACAGTCGGGCATCGGATTCCTCGCCATGGATGCGCGCGAATTCCTGCGCACTGACGTCGTCGTGCTGACGATCGTCATCTATGCGCTGATCGGCGTCGCGGCCGATGGCATCGCCCGCATTCTGGAGCGACGCCTGCTCGCCTGGCACCCGAACTACGGAGCCGCGCGATGACGGTCCACGTTGCTCCCGCTTTGACGGCCTCCTCCCCGGCCGTTGTCGTGACCAATCTGCGCCGCGCTTACGGCAAGCGGGTCGTCATCGAAAACCTCAATCTGCGTATCGAGCGCGGCGAGTTCGTGGTGCTGCTCGGCGAGAGCGGATGCGGCAAGACCACGCTGTTGCGGGCGCTGGCCGGACTCGATCCGATCGACGCCGGACGCATCGTGGCGCCGCGCCGCCCCGCCGTCGTCTTCCAGGAACATCGCCTGCTGCCGTGGGACAGTCTTTGGCGCAACGTATCGCTGGGCCTTCAGGCACCGGACGCGCGCCAACGGGCCGCAGCGGCGCTGTCCGAGGTGGGCCTCGCTGAACGTCTCGACGACTGGCCGCGCAACCTCTCGGGCGGACAGGCGCAGCGCGTAGCCCTGGCGCGTGCGCTGGTTCAGGAGCCCGAGCTTCTGCTGCTCGACGAGCCCTTTGCCGCGCTGGATGCGCTGACCCGCATCCGCATGCACGCGCTCGTCCGTGAACTGGTGGCGGCCCACCGGCCCGGTGTCTTGCTGGTAACGCACGACGTCGACGAGGCGATCGCGCTCGCCGACCGAATCCTGGTGATGCGCGACGGCCGGATTGCGTTCGAGCACCGCGCCAAGGGCGACGGGACCACCCCAATAGTGCGCGCGGAGCTGCTCGCAGAACTCGGCGTCGTCGCGTCTCCCCCCATCCCTGCTTGAGCATCTTGTAAGGACTGAGCCATGACTGACTTTTCGCAACCAACCCGCCGCCGCTTCCTCGGCACCGCCGCAGCCGGCGTTGGCGCACTCGCAGGCATCGGTGTTTCTGGAAACGCCCTGTCGGCGACCGGCCGTATCACTGACAAGGTCCGCCTGACCTGGGGGCTTAGCGGTCTCAATCTCGTCGCCAAGGAACGCGGCGAATTCGAAAAACTGCTGGCGAAGGACGGCATCAAGGTCGAATGGCTCGGTCCATTCCCGAACCATGCCCCGACGCTGCAGGCGGTGACTGGCGGCAGCGCCGATTTCAGCTTCGGCGGCAGCACCACGCCGGCGTTGGCCGCCATCATCGCGGGATCACCACTCGTATTCACACAATTCGTCGTTTACGAGCCGCGTACGACCGCGATCATCGCCAAGGATGATTCCGGCATCAACAAGATTGAGGACCTCGCCGGCAAATCGGTCGCGGTGAACCGCTCTGGGTTGGGCGAATTCCTGCTGGTGGCAGCACTTGAGAAGCACAAGGTCGATCGTTCCACCGTCAAATTTATCTATCTCAATCCCCCCGACGCCGCGCCGGCGCTGGCCTCCGGAAAGGTCGACGCCTGGGCGATGTGGAGCCCCGGAGTCGATATCGCCAAGCTCGAATACAAGGCGCACGATATCTTCCTTGAGGGCCGCGACCTCGACTTCCAGATCGACTACACTTCCTATCTCACCACCCGCAAGTTCGCGACCGACAATCCCGCGCTGGTCCGCGCCGTCAACGACGCTTTCCGCGCCGAAGGAAAGTGGATCTCCGAGAACAGCCGGGATGCCGAGTACATCGCGCAAACGGCCGGCAAATACAGCGACCAGGTCCGCGATCAGTTCATCGCACTGAACCGTCAGTACCGCCATTTCGCGGCCAACGACTGGCAGTTCGTCGCCAATCTGCAGAAAGCAACCGACTGGCTGGTCGCGCGCAAGGTTTTGCCGGAGCCGGTCAAGGTGACCGATCATCTGGCGGAAGTGTGAGAAACCAGTTTCATCCACTCGATCCGGATCCAAACACATGAACAAGCCTGTACCTGTCATTTCCCTGGAACACTCGCAACGCCTCGATCTCCGTTCGCCGGATCTCGACGCGCTCGTTAGCCGTATCGCTGAAGGCGCAAGCGACCGCGAGCGTGAGCGCACCCTTCCTTTCCCGGAGATCGATCTGATCCGAAAGGCCCGGCTTGGCGCGCTCAGATTGCCGGCAGAAGCCGGCGGCGCCGGCAGCTCCATCCGGGAGTTGTTTGAGATCGTCATCCGCCTCGGCGAAGCCGACGCCAACGTCGCGCATATCCTGCGCAACCATTTCAGCGTGGTCGAGCGGCTGGTGCGGCGGCCACAGACCGATCAACATCGGGAATGGCAGAAAGCGGTCGCCGACGGCGCCATCATTGGTTTGGCGGCAACCGAACTGGAAACGCCGAAGGTCGGCGACGTCAAGCCGAACACGACGTTGACGCCTGACGGAGACGACTATTTGCTGAACGGCACCAAGTATTACAGCACCGGAACGCTCTATTCGGACTATGTCCTGGTCCGCACCGCCGATTCCGCCGGGGCAAATGCTGCAACCCTGATTCCGGTCAATCGCGACGGCATCGAATTGATCGACGACTGGGATGGCTTGGGACAACGGCTGACGGCGACCGGAACCACGCATTTCCGCAATGTCCGGGTCAAGCGGCAGGAGGTCATATTTGACGCGCCTGATGCCGGCTACGGCATCCCATATGCAAACACCTTTGCGCAGCTCTTCCTGACCGCGATCAATGCCGGCATCGCACGCGCCATTCTGCGCGACGCCACGGCGCTGGTCCAATCTCGCAAGCGGACGTTCTATTTCGCTCCGGCCGAGACTCCGACCGACGATCCTCTGCTGCAACAGACTGTCGGCCAGATCGCCAGCGGCGCCTTCGCCGCGGAGACCGTCGTGCTGGCGGCGGCTGAAGCGCTCGACATTGCGACCGACGCATTCGATGCCGGCGACGCAAATGCCGGCGAGGCGGCGCACCGGGCCGCGCTGCTGTCGGCCAAGGCCAAGATCGTCGCGGACGAATTCGCCATCCGCGGCGGCAGCCTGTTCGATGTCGGCGGCGCATCGGCCACCAAGAAGGTCAGCAATTTCGATCGCCACTGGCGCAACGCGCGGACGCTGTCCTCGCACAACCCGACCACCTATAAGGCGCGCTCGATTGGGCAGTACGAGATCAGCGGCACGCCGCTACCCGCCAAGGGCTTCTTCTAGGCGAAGGATAGCCGGCGAGGCGCCGGCGGAGGAAAAGACCGATGAGTAAGGCGGATATCCACCTCGTCGACGATACCGACGAAATCGAACGCCAGTTCCGCTCGGTCATGCGACGTCTCGCCGCCGGGGTTGTCGTCATCACCGCCGGGCGCGGTGACGACATTACCGGTATGACGGTGACCTCGCTGACGTCATTGAGCGCGAACCCGCCGCGGCTGTTGGTCAGCATCAACCGTCGGGCCTCGTCTTTCCCTCTGATCGAGCGGCACCGGTTGTTCGGCGTCAACATCCTCGGATCAGACCAGCAGGCGCTCGCTGACCGCTTCAGCAATGGCCGGCTGAAGGGCAGGCAGCGCTTCGAGGGCGCGGCCTGGACCGCTGGAGCATCCGGCGTGCCGCTGCTCTCAGAGTCCCTCGCCACGGTCGAGTGCCAGGCCGAGGAAATCATGGAGCGGCATTCGCACGCGATCATCGTCGGCCGCCTGCTCAGCATGGAACTGTCGCATCGCCTGTCCGGCCTCGTCTACTGGAACGGCCAATATGTCGAGATCAACCACGACACCGACCTGGATCTGCTCGCCGAGGTGAGCATTCCCCTGGCGCATGTCCGTTGAGGGTAACGCAGGGTGAAATAGTATGAAACGCGAGATTCCACCGCAATCACAAACCCTCTCGACCGACAGCGCGAGCGCCTCGCCCGCGCGCTGGCATCTCGACCGGATCGTCGCCGAGTTGCGCGTCTCGCGGGAAGAGACCCACAGCATCCGCCGCGATGGCGAAGCGCGCCGCGCGCCGTCGCGGGATGTCCTCGAAGCCATCCTCAACGGCCTGACCGAAGCGCTGTTTCCCCGGCACTATGGCCAGTCCGACCTCGATGGCGAGAATATCGACTACTTCGTCGGTAATACCCTGAGCATTGTGCTGGATTCCCTGTGCGATCAGATCCATCGCGGTGCATTGTTCGTTGGCGACGACCTGTTGCCGGGATTGCGCCGCGAGGAGGCAATCGAACTGACGCGCAGCTTTGCCTCGCAACTGCCGGCCGTGCGCGGGCTTCTGATCAGCGATCTGCGGGCGGCCTTCGTCGGCGACCCGGCTGCGCGCAATTTTCCGGAAATCCTGATCGGCTATCCCGGCATGATCGCCATCATCCATCACCGCCTCGCCCATATCCTGCATCGCTTGGACGCGCGGCTGCTCGCCCGGCTGATGGCGGAGATTGCGCATGCCAGGACCGGCATCGATATCCATCCTGGGGCCACGATCGGATCGGGCTTCTTCATTGATCACGGCACCGGCGTCGTCATCGGCGAGACCGCGATCATCGGTGACAATGTGCGGATCTACCAGGCGGTCACGCTCGGCGCGCGACATTTCCCGACCGACGATGAAGGCAATCTGATCAAGGGCGACGCCCGTCACCCGATCGTCGAAGACGATGTCGTCATCTACGCCGGCGCCACCATCCTCGGCCGGATCACGATCGGGCGGGGGTCGACGATCGGCGGCAATGTCTGGCTTACAAAGGATGTGCCGCCGAACAGCGTCGTGACGCAGGCGACGGCGCGGAATACCCCTGCCGCGCCGTGACCAGCCACTCCTGCTTCACGCCGCGGCCGGCGCTTTCCACCGCATGAAGCGCCTTTCCAGCGCCTCGAGGGCGGCATTGAAGGTGAGGCCGATGACGGTAATCCCCAAAATGCCGAAGTACATTTGCGGGATCAGAAAGCTGTACTGGCTGTTGATAATGAGATAGCCGAGACCGGCCTTGGCGCCGACCATCTCGGAAGCAACCAGCACCAGCATCGCCGAGGCGCTGGCCAGACGAATACCGACAAAGATATTGGGAAGCGAAGCCGGCAGGATCACTTTTCGGAATAGCTGCTGCGGGGTTGCGCCCATGGTCCGCGCCGACTTGATCAGCAGCGGATCGACCTGCTTGACCGCGGCAATGGTGTTGAGCAACAGCGGCCAGGCGCAGCTATAGATCACCATCGTGATCTTTGACAGCTCGCCAATCCCGAGCAGCAGGATGAACACCGGCAACAATGCGAGTGGCGCGGTATTGCGGCAAATCTCGATGAACTGGTTCAGGAGATTGCCGAGCCGGGCATACCAGCCGACCGCCAGACCAAGCGGAACGATCAGCACGACCGATATCAGAAATCCACTCAAGGCGCGCAGCAGGCTGGCGGAGACGTCGTCGTAGAGCTCGCCGGTTTGAGCAAGCTGCCAGCCGGCCGCGATGACTTCCGAAAACGGTGGCAAGAACACGGCATCGATCAGGCCCAGCCTCGGAGCGGCCTCCCACATCGACAACAGCGCCACCAGCAACAGCGACCGGCGCCCAAAGACACCTAGCCAGCCGAGCAGTTGGCGAACGAAACCTAAAACCGGCGTCGGTTGCGGTTCCGCCCGGACCAGCGAGGCGGGCCGTCCCTGCGCAAGTTCAAGCAGCGTCAGCATCTCGAGGCTAGACATGGGCAACTTCCTCCAAAGCGCGGCTGGCGCGGGCGGCGCCGGCGCCACCAGCCAGTTGCTGGGCTTTCAGCACTTCCTCGCGCAGCAAAGACCAGACCTCATGCCGCACGGGACCGAATTCAGGCAGCGATCGGACGTCTTCCGTTTCGTTGCGAAGCGCTTCCGGAATCTCGACGACATGCTTGATACGGCCGGGGCGCGAGGTCATCACCGCAACCCGCTGGCCGAGCACCACCGCCTCGTCGATCCCGTGCGTAATGAAGATGATGGTCTTGCCCGTGGCGCGCCAGATGCGGAGCAATTCGCCTTGCAGCGTCTCCCGCGTCTGCGCATCGAGTGCGGCGAACGGCTCATCCATCAACAGCACTTCCGGATCGTACGCCAGGCTGCGGGCGATCGCGACGCGCTGCTTCATGCCACCAGAGAGCTCGTGCGGATGGCGGTCGGCGAAGGCCGTGAGGCCAACCAGATCGAGATAGTGCCGCGCGATCTCGCGACGCTGCCTGGCCTTCAGCCCCGCGATGTCGAGCCCGAACTCGACGTTCTGCGCGGCCGTACGCCAGGGAAACAGCGCGTATTGCTGAAATACGATGCCGCGGTCCCGCGCCGGCCCTTCGATCGGCCGTCCATCGAGCAGGATGCGGCCGCTGGTCGGCGCCGTCAGGCCGCCCAGCAAATCGAGCAATGTCGATTTTCCGCAGCCGCTCGGGCCGACAAGGGTCAGGAATTCGCCGGGCCGCACATCGAGCGTGATATCCTCTAGCGCGGTGAAGCGGTCCGACGGACCGCCTCCCTCGCCGCGAACAACAAATTCCTTGCGGACCTGCTGGAAGCTGATCTTGACCGAGCTCATCGGGCTTCCGCCGTCTTGCCCGGACGATAGAAATTGAACTCATTGGTGTAGACGTCGCGGGCCTTGATCTGCCCCGGCTTGAACAGGCCGTCCTTCTCCAGCCAGTCGATCCATACCTGGATCTCGCCATCGCTGATCACGCCACCCTTGGCCGCAACACCGGTGCTTTTCCAGTACTTGATCGACGACGCATCCTCGTTGCGCTTGCGCTCGGCGATGATCCTGTCGAATCTGGCCCGCACCTCTTCCGGTGGAGCCGTCTGGGCCCACTGGATCGCGCGCGAAATTCCTTCAATCAGCTTGCGGGAGGCGTTCGGGTTATCCCTGAAACTTGTCGCGCAGCACATAGGCACCGCCGGTGAACTGGCCGAACAGGTCGGTGTCGTTGAACAGCGAGCGAATGCCGCCGCGATCGAGCGCCTTGTCGCGTAGGACGCCGCTGAGCGCGCTCACCTCGATCTGGCCCTGGCGCAGCGCCTGCTCGCCCGAAACCGGCGGGATCGCCACCAGCGTTACCTGCTTGGCTTCAGCCGCGCTGAGCCCGTTTCGCGCCAGATATTCGCGCAGCACGAACTCCAGATGCGCGCCCAACGTATTGACAGCGACCTTCTTGCCGATCAGGTCGCGTGCCGTCTTGATCGGGCTGTCGTCCTTTACATAGTAGCCGTAGTACGTGTTGGCGTCGGACCCGTAATAGCCAACCACGGCCTTGATCGGCGCCTTGGCCGCGATCAGCTTGAGGATGGCGCCATAGAAGGCGCCGCCGATATCGATGTCGCCCGTGACCACGGTCTGGATGTCCTGCGGCCCGCTGATGGCGTTGCCGACCCATTTGAGCTTGAGTGGCGCGAGATAGCCGAGATCCTCGGCAAGCTCGGTGAACGTCACCTGCCCGGCCCAGCCCTGGTAGCGGATCTCGGTCTTTTCCAGCGGCTCGGCCATGGCTTGACCGATCAAGCAGACCGCCACGACGAACGACCAAAACAGACGCCATGCCGCTCCTGTTGCTTGTCCTGTGAAAACCGCCGCTATCGGGCGCATCGATCGAAATAGATCTGTCATTTTCTGAGTTCCTGATGAGATCGCCGCTCTAGGCTGCCTTGGCGGCCGGTTGCTTGCTGGTCTTGATGCGCGTGACGCTGTTGCGACCGTCAACGCTGACCGGAACGTCGCCATCGATGCTGGCGCGGCGTACGATGCGGTGCTGATCGCCGTAATCGTTGACCGCGTAATGCTGCGTGGCGCGGTTGTCCCAGATCGCGACGTCGCCGGCCTGCCAGTTCCAGCGCACGGTGTTTTCGGGCGCGGTGATATGTGACTGGAACAGGTCGAACAGCCTTTGGCCGTCGTACTTCGGCAGGCCGACGAAACGCTGCACGAAATTGCCGAGCACCAGCGTCCGCTCGCCGGTTTCGGGATGGACGCGGACGACGGGGTGTTCGGTCTCGTAGATCGTCCCGGTAAACACCTCGTCGAAATGTTTCCGGTCAGCCTCGGTGGCGCGCGACTTCACCGCGTAGTCGTACGCGTTGCTGTGGACGGCCCAAAGCTCGTCGGCAAGCCGCTGCAACGGCGGAGGCAGGTCGAGATAGGCCGCGGCGGTATTCGACCAGACGGTGTCGCCACCGAATGGTGGGATCACGACACCGCGCAGCACCGATATCTTCGGGTAGGCATCAACAAAGGTGACGTCGGTATGCCACTGGTCAGCGCGTCCGCCACCCCTGCCGGAATCGAGCTCCAGGATCGACGACGTGCCCTTGATCGCGCCGACGGTCGGATGCGGCACCAGTTTGCCCAGCCGGATCGCGAAGCGCTCCTGCTCGGAGTCGTCGAGATGGTTCTGGTCGCGAAAGAAGATGACCTTGTGCTCGTGTAGCACCTTGTTGATCGCACCGATCGTTTCGTCGGACAGATCGCCCGACAGCTTGACGTTTTTGATCTCCGCGCCAAGCCGTGCCGCCCGCTTGACGATATCCGCGCGGGGGATGACGTTATCAATGGTGGTCGCCTGGGTCAGAATCATCGTTCTCCGCCGCGATCTTTGCTGAAGGCTGCTCCGCCAGGCACCGGTCGCGGGGACGGGAGCGGAGCTGAAACCATGGACGAAAGCGCCATCTATTCGGCCGCAACCGTGTGGGGCGATCGCCAGACCGCGGACGCATAGAGTTCAGCGGCGAAATCCTCCGCGATCGATCCGTTGATGCGTTCCTCGTGTGAGGCGAGGTCCGCCAGGAACAGATCGCGGCTGATCCGCGCGACGATGGCGGGGATATCGCGTTTGAAGCTCGGAACATCCCCGATCGGCAGGCCAAAGCTGACAAGGGCCGCTGGATTGAAAACGTGGACGTTCTTCAGGTGGGGCGCGCGGCCGGGCTCCCTTTCGAGATATTCATGCCCCGAGCCGAGATAGGGATACGCCGCAAGCGTGTCGTCCTGCTCGTCGTGTGGCGGCGTGAACCGATCGCTCCAGCGCAGAATCTCACCGGCGAACTCCCGCAACTCCGGCTGCGCGTCCAGATCGACCGTGTAGCCGGTGCCGGCAATCGCGAAGTCGAAGGCAATTTTTCCGTGCGGCGTGCTGGCGACGAACCGCCGCCCCAGAGGATCTGCTGCCGTCCACGGCGACGCCAGATGCAGGTGAAAGTTGGGAAACTGCACGGCCCGCGAGATGGCGTCGGGTGGCGGCGTCGAACCGGCACGGCGAAACCGGATCGCCTGGTGCCAGCGCGCAGCGTCGGGCAATGAACCGTAATTGTCATAGGCGCCGGGATAGCCGCGGATCCGGATGACCGGCAGCGAAGCGAGGTTGTCGCGGCGGGCGAACAGGTGGACCTCGCGCGCGCCGGTTTCCAGCGCAACGGCAGCCGCGTCGAACGCCGACGCCGCACTGCCCAGCACGGCAACCGACTTGCCGCGCAAGGCTTCGAAATCGATCCGTTCCGACGTATGCGCGTAGCCGGACTTCGGAACGTTCTGCGTGAGCACATCAGGCACGTATGCGCCACCGCTGCCGGCAAAGCCGCTTGCCAGGATGAGCTTCCTTGTGGTCTCGACCCGGGTCGCCCCGCCCTTCTCCAGATGCAGCCGCAGATGGTCGCCCGCCGGCTCGATGCGAACGAGCCTTGTGCCATAGCGAACGGAAACACCCGTCAGCTCGCGATACCAGCCGAGATAGGCAGCCCAATCGAGACGGGGAATGCGGTCGAGCGCGTCATAGGCTGCCGCGCCAAAACGGGCTTCGTACCACGCCTGGAAGCCCAAGGCGGGCAACCCCAGTTCAGGCCCAGGCAAGTTCTTCGGTGTTCGCAATTTATGCATGCGCGCGCTCGTCAGCCACACCCCGGCCTTGGCACCGTCCGGCGCTGCATCGATAACGGATACCTTGCCAATCCCGGCTCGCCGCAGCGCGAACGCGAATGCGCTGCCGGATTGTCCCCCGCCGACAACCAAGACGTTGTGATCGACGTCATCGCGATCAGGCACCCAGCTTTGCGGATCAGGACCGATCAGACGGAGAGTCTCTTGGGCAACATTGTCGGGATCACCTTGCGGCATAACGATCGACCTCATTTGTGGTCGACAAATCGTAGAAGCGAACGACGGGCAGTCAATGAAATGAAATCAGCGTTGTTTGCGCGAACCGATAACGACCGCGTCGTTGTTGATCCACGTGCTGGAATAATTACGGCGATCGCGGCTGTGCGAGTCACGATGACACGCTTGAGAGCCCTGATTGAACGTGCTGAGCCCGAATTTTTCTTGCTTTCCGACACCGTTGACGACAGCGAGATACACACTCACTCCGATTTCGGATCAGCGCATGCGATTCATGCTCGGGTCTGCCGCAACATTGCAAATTCATTTCATCGACAGCATCGCAAGCGCAGACGTAGAGTCCGATGCGTTCCGTTTGACATGCAAACCGTCAAACACAACGGTGATGGATATTGGCAATGCCGCAGACTGCCGGAGCGATCAGCCTTGAACGGGATACTCCCGAACTGGCCCGAAACTATGAACAGGCCGGGATAGTTCAATTTCACCACGGCAAGTTCCTGATCGGTCCGCTCGCGATCAAGGCCGGCGAGCACGTCCTGGACATCGGCATAGGAACAGGACGGCTTGCCGAGTTCGTCGCCAGCCTGGTCGGCTCGCAAGGCCACGTCATCGGGATCGATCCGTTGGAAAGCCGTATCGACGTGGCGCGGCTGCGGCAGTCGAAAACGCTGACGTTCGAGACCGGCCACGCCGAGGATCTGTCCCGTTTTGGCGACGGCCAGTTCGACGCGGTCTACCTCAACAGCGTGTTCCACTGGATCGCGGAAAAGGACCGCGCCTTGCGGGAAATTCACCGCGTGCTCAGGCCGGGCGGCAGACTGGGACTGAACGTTCAGGACCCGTCCAGACCGCACGAGTCCCGGGTCTTGCTTCGCGAGGCTATCGTTCAGGCAGGTCTCGCAGATCGACATCATGAATCCAATCCTGTCCTTGGTGCAACGAACGAGCAACTCAAGGAGCTGTTCGCGGCTGCCGGCTTCATTGATTATCGCAGTGACCTGCGATCCCTGGTCGACATCCACCCCGACGCCAATTCCCTGCTGAAATGGTCCGAAGCGAGCGCCTTCGGCAACTTTCTGGATGGATTTTCAGAATCCGAAAGCGATCAGGTACGCGCGACCTTCGCGCGGCTGGTCGAAGCCAAGCGCATCCCTGAAGGCCTCAGGCTGGAACGTTACCTGCGCTTTGCCTTTGCGCGCAAAGCTCTCCCCGCCACCAAAACACACGGACTGCAAACATGAGCCAACGACGGCAGCTTTCCCTCAATCTCTTCATCTATCCCGGCGGTCACCACGAAGCTGCGTGGCGCCATAAGGATTCGGCGGCAGAACGCATTCTCGACGTCACTTATTATCAGGAGCTCGCTCAGCGCGCCGAGGCGCATAAGTTCGATGCGGTATTCTTCGCCGACGGACCGGCGCTCGCCGACAATGTTCGCTATGCCCAGCGTTTCCGGATCGAGCCGATCACTTTGCTCACGGCAATCGCTTCTGCCACCAAGCGGATCGGCCTGATCGCGACCGCGTCCACCACGTACACCGAGCCCTACAATCTGGCGCGGCTGTTCGCTTCGCTCGACCACATCAGTGGCGGCCGAGCCGGCTGGAACATCGTCACCACGACCGCGGCGCAGGCGGCACAGAATTTCGGCCTGCCCGAGCATCCGCCACATGGCGAGCGTTACGAGCGCGCCAGAGAATACCTGGATGTCATCACGCGGCTGTGGGACAGCTGGGAAGACGACGCCGTCATCAACGATCCGGCGTCGGGCATTTTTGCCGACACCGGCAAGATCCATGCAATCGACCACATCGGAAAGCATTTTCGGGTGCGCGGGCCGTTGAACATCTCGCGCTCGCCGCAAGGCAGGCCGGTTTATGTGCAGGCCGGCTCGTCCGACGACGGCCGCGCCTTTGCCGCGCGCTTCGCCGAGGCGATTTTCACGGCGCATCAGACGCTTGCGAGCGCGCAGGAATTCTATGCCGACATCAAGCGGCAGGCGCGCTCCTTCGATCGACATCCCGACCAGATCAAGATACTGCCGGGCATCAGCCCGTTTATCGCGAGCACGCAAGTCGAAGCCGATCGGCTGCAGGACGAATTCAACGAATTGATCCAGCCGGAATATTCGCTGACGCAGCTCCGGCAGATGATCGGGCTTGATCTCTCCGGCTTTGACCTCGACGGCCCCTTCCCGCGGCATCTGATCGATACGGGAGGCGCCCGCGGCGTCGCCAGCCGCTTCAAGCTCGTGGTCGACATCGTCGATCGCGAGAAGCCGACCATCCGCCAGCTTGTGCAGCGCTTGGCCGGCGCGCGCGGCCATTGGGTGATCGCCGGACCGCCGGAAAAGATCGCGGACAATATCCAGACCTGGTTCGAAAATGGCGCTGCCGACGGCTTCAACGTCATGCCGCCCTGGCTACCCGGCGGGTTCGACGTCTTCGCCGAACAGGTGGTGCCGATCCTGCGCAAGCGCGGCCTGTTCCGCGAGGAGTACGCCGGCAAAACCTTGCGCGACCACTACGGCCTGACGAGACCGTCCAGCGTCTTCTCCAACGCCATCCAGGCGATCGCCTAATATCCCTGCGATACTCACCAAGAGACCGCAACGAAATGTTCAAAGATACTGTGCTCTCCAACTTCCTCTTCGCGCTCCTGCTCACCAACACGCTTGCGGTGGTACCGGTACAGGCACAGGCACAGGAGCCCGCCAAGCCCGAACTCAAAGTCGGCTTCGTGCCCGGTCCTTATAACGATCCCGTCAATCTGCAACGCGCTCTGTGGGTGCTACGCGATCTCGGTCTGATCGAGATTCGCGACAGTAAGCCGATCGACGTCACCGAGCTCGACGTCATCAAGAATCCCGGGGGCATCAAGATCGTGCCACTGGAGGCGGCCCAGGCGCCACGGGCCCTTGACGACGTCGATTTTGCCGCCGTTCAGGGAAATTTCGCGATCTACAGTGGCCTGAAACTGACCAATGCCTTCGCGCTGGAGAAGATGACGACGCCGTATATCAATGTGGTGGCCGTAAAGCGAGGCAATGCGGAGAACCCGTGGGCACAGGATATTGTCGCCGGCTACAAGTCCCAGACTTTCAAGAATACTCTCGGACCGGTTCCACGAGGGCTTTGCGCTGCCGAATTATATGAAGTGAGGTCACCGGACTTCCAGCTGTCGTCTTGTTGCAAGCGGGCAGCAGTCAGCTCAGATGTTGAGCTAGAAACGGGCCGACCGCGTCGAGCACCTGCTCCTCGGGCTGGAGATGGCGGCCGGGAATGGCCCGTCCTTCGATCTGGGTT
>Ga0137415_10002583_pt1 | contig 18039 bp, 19 predicted proteins | sample CZODoug3_1_1_16f_FD_183082 | JGI IMG/M metagenome (GOLD analysis project Ga0137415, IMG submission 183082) | Vadose zone soil fungal communities from Angelo Coast Range Reserve, California, USA - CZODoug3_1_1_16fungal (Hybrid Assembly) | ecosystem: Environmental > Terrestrial > Soil > Vadose...
TCCTGCGTAATGATGTTGCGCAGCAGCGTCGTCTTTCCTGATCCGGTCATGCCCAGCACAATCGCTTGCATCACCCGAACGCGGTCGGGCCAGAGCCACGGGTTTCCGTGCACGTCGTAGCCGAGCACAACCGCACTTTGGTTCCACGCATGCCGAGTTACCCGTTCATCCCGGCTCGCACGCAGAACCAATGGCGGATGCGGCCACTGCCTTTCCTGGCGCGAGCGCTTCGTCAACAACAGATATGCGGTCGAGTACAAAGCGGTCACAATAATTGCGAGATAGCAGGCCAATTCGGCGACTTGTCGGCCGGTCAGATGGTATCGCTCGCGCGCTATGTGCCAACCGAACCAGCTGCCGGCGAGTAGAATTCCCGCGATGACAATCTCGTGCGTTTCCAAAAGACGAGAACGTTCACGCGGCGCTGAATACGCAGGATTCATGATTCGATGACCGCGCCACCGCGTCCGACAGGTTGCGCCTTCAGCGTACCTGACAATGACTCGCGTCCTGCCTGCTCGACTCTCAACCGCGACTGAACCAAGGTCGTTCTTCTCGATCGCGCCGGAACTTGTACAGAACTCAGGATGTTGGTCGCGATGGTGACCATACACCCGAGGGCGAGTGAGACCCCGAGCACCGAGTCCGTGTCCAAGGCTCCGGCGACATAAAGCGTCTTTGCGGTGCAGTAGAGGTTGAAGAACGCAAGAGTGACCAACCCCAGTGTGAGAAAATCTGGAACGAGAACCGCGATCGCCTCCAATAGTTGGACGAACAAACTCATCGAGCCGCCACCATTAACGTGCAAAGTTGAAATAGAAAAAACAGCCCACGGACAAGACGAATAGGATCGCGCCAACTAGGAATCCGGCCTTGGGTTTGCGTCGTACTCTAGGGTCGAAGGGGTTGGAGGGGTCGAAAAACATGTTGACGATGGCTTTCCTGAGACCAATGTCCGGCCGTTGTCCCAGCGATTCCTCGATCCAGGTGTGGATCTCGCGCGATGAAACTGATACCGACATCTCAAAGCACCAGCGTTACATTGATCGGCCCCTTAGCATCTGCAAGGAACACCAAGCGAAGCACGGTCGGCTTCGTGTGCGGTGCCGGCAACTTGATCGCAACGATTCCCGTCGTTTCCTGACCTGGCTCGATTCGCGAAGAGCGGATTTCGCTCTTTGCCACCTCGATAGACGTTTCACCAGTGCAGTTCAAACGTGCCGCAGCGTCTGGGCTCAACTGAGAGTTGGAAAGAGGATAGAGCGACTCGCGGTACGACGGCGTTTTGAGTGCAACCACCTGCGGAGCCCCGGGCACATAGACTTTCTTGGTGTGATTTCGAATGGTGTACCGGACGAAGACTTGCCCATCGTGATCGAGTAAATCCGTCAGGTAAACTACAACTCGATTCTTCTCTTGAATCGGCCCGTACAAACGGACTGGCTTGGCTTCGATGAACACTTCCGTCGGCGACGGATCACTCGGCTTGCCGGAGCGATTCACAGAAAGAGCGACTGCTGGTGGGTCGGCGACAGTTTGGTCAATCGCGAAGTCCATTTGCGGAACAGAGCCCGCAGGGTCGAGCTCGTAATTGAAGCGGCCCGACGCCGTCCACACAAACAGATTCGTCGCCACATTTGGCTCCGTCGGTTGGATAAAGACTTTATTCTCGCGCCACTCCACTTTGAATACGGGACTACCCGCCGCAACCATGCTGACCGGCTCAGTCATCTCAAGGACCGTCAGGTGGTTCAACGCCGTTTGAACGTGGTGGATCTGACCGCGATCCGGCTTCTGCACTTCCACTTTTTGCCCCCAGGCAGGCCATGAGAGGGCTGCAACTGCAACAAAAGAAAGCCAAATCTTGTTCACTTTCGCTTCTCCTTCCCGTCCTTTATATAGGGGGGGTGCCCAGGAGGCCCGAACCTGAGGCCCCCTGGACAGCATTTGGTTCACGATGAAGTTTCCCCTTGTACGCGGGCCGTGCTCGTATCACTCGGAGAAGGTTCTTGGCCCCGAGTCTCGCCACACGGCTCGGAAAAGTTCCCGGTTGGGCGTTTTACGGTGGCGTGCTGGCGAATGTCGTTGAACACCAGCTTGCCGTCGCGGATCGTGCCGGACCCGTATCGCATTGGGAAGGGCTGCACGCGATCGACAAGCTTCCCGTCCACGAGCACTTCGCCCTTCTTCGATATCTGAAGGAGGAAGATCTTGCGCTCGTGAGTGCTGCCGTCGCCGTTGGGGAATTGTTCAACGAGAAAGACGCGGCCTTCCTCGTCAAACTCGATTTCACCATCCACGAGATCGGGCACGGAGACTTGCACGGGCTTACTGCCGGTCTCCTCCGCAATCTTGTCGATGATTTCCTGTGGGAAGGCATGAAACAGCAGCGAGCCGTTTCCTTTCCCCGCACAGATGACTGCGTGCAGGGACTGGCACCAGCCGCGCCGATTCTGCGTTTTCCCATCTCCCCACGCTCGAACGATCGACCGCAAGGCCTGAAATTCCTCGCGAGACCGCTCCTTGTAGGCATAGACTGCGCTCCGGGCGGCGTTGCGCCGGGTGCGTGCTTCGTTCCTAGTGCCCGGGTCGTTGCGTTGAGTCTCGTACTCAGCCGTCGCTTTAGTCAGGACTTCGTCCAACGCCTGTTTTTCCTTGATGAGTTTTCCCGCTTCCTCCGCGTAAATCCGATTGACCAATCGGCTTTCCTGGGACATCTCCCGCGTGAAATGCTCGTTAGTAATCAGCCCGTGGAAGTCGGCGATTGGCAGTTTCGCGGAAAAGAAGTCTTCGACTTCCTTTCTCGCGAGGTTGTAGAGGTACCCGATCTTGTCGGTGGGTAGAACTTCAACGTGCACCGGCATATCGCTGACCCGCTCCCTGTCTTTCAATTGCAGCCAGGGCGCGAGTGGCACCTTCTGGCGGATCTCGGCGACGAGCTGCTGGTTGACCTCGGTGCCCCACTTCAGGCTGTCCAATGCGTGTTGTAGTTCGTCCACGAGTTGGTAGGCTTCTCCACTCAAACCAGCGGCGTAACAGGAGGTCTTCAGGTCGGTGATCGAGCCAATCTGATTTCCTTTCGCCTGATTCGCAACCAGCGCGAGATTCCACCAAGGACTCTGCTTCTTGGTGCGCTTTGATTTCGCTTTTTCGTGCCGGTCCTGGTGTGCGCACCGGCTTTCCACAAAGCGAGGGAATCGATCGCCTTCGACCACAGCTACTAGGTCGAAGTCGAAGTCTCCCCCGTTCTTGGCCGCCGTTTCGCTGTGCAGGGTGAATGCTCCGTCAAGTCTGATCTGTTCCTCCACCAAATCCACGACTGCCTCGCTGACAATCGAGCAGCCGTTTTGCTCCTCGATGACTTGCGTCACGAGGGCGACCGCCTCTTCAGTGGACACCTTTGTGTAAGGAAGCAAGTCTTCGAACATGCGGATTGGGTAGCGCACAACCAAACCCTTCGGACACGGAACCGAACTGATGGCCCGGTCCTGTGGCAGCCAGTCCGATGCGGCGACGACCTGACCTTGATACAGACTGAGGAACCCGTCGTCGGCAAGGGCAAAGCCTGGAATCTTGAAACCACCTGCGGTGCAAAGCTTGAATGCCCACTTCGCAAGCAGGCGGTTCAATGCGTTGTTGATATACGGGTGTTTGATGAGGTAGCCACTCGAATCCACTTTGAGCACGGCCTCAACAACGGTGTGCTCGAATGAGGTGTATTCCGAGTCGTTCGCCCCTTCCCATGGAGCTTGTGCGTGTGACGTGCCGAGGAGTTCGATGACTTCATCGTAGTTGCCATCCTCGCATGCCGTCCGTAGCTTGCGAGCCTGCCCCATCGCAAACGGCACGATTTCGAGTTGGATGGACTCCCACGGCGCGTGTTCGATAAGCGTGTAACTGCTATGGAGATCGAGCGTTCTGGAAACCTCCCGGATGCCGAATACCACCGGTCCCCGGTAGGTTCTAACCTCGATCTTGGGTCGTCGCCAATGGAGGAAGTTCAAGAATCGCGTGGATTGTTTGTATTCGGGTTTCACACACGACTCTGGCAAGATGATGTCCGCCCCGAGCTTCTGGGCGACGTCGTCCGGCATCACCTTGCATGCTCCCTTGGCCTGAGTGTTTTCGAATGCCAACCGGAACTGATAGAAACGGTGCCCGGGCAAATGAAAACGCTCGAACACCGACCGCGAGATCCAACCCCGAGAGTCATTCGTGCCCAAGGTACGGTCCTTTACAACCATCACTTTTGCGTCGGGCAACTGGATTCGCTGTTTGCACGGCGAGACCAGGATTCCGAAATAGGTGATAGCTGCTTCGGGCCATTTACGGAAACGCTCCGCAATCGCCGGCTCGTAACGCTCGTCTACGGCGTAGAACTTCCCACTCTTTGCCGAGGCGCTTGCACCCACGAGTCGGAACCGCACGCCATCTAGATCGAAAGACCTCATCGATTTCTGAACTTCGTTCTCTTGGTGATCTTCGAGCTTCCCGGGCGGGACATTGAGCCGTGCGACGCGAATGCCGGGATAGAGACTCTGGAGGAGCGTGTTTTCGAGCTGCTCCTCTTGGGTCAATCTCGGCAACCGTCGCTTCATCTGTCCCATCTCGTTGATGTCGAGTGTAATCACGGGCATCCCACTGCTTATTTCAATTGGCATTTCCTCCTCCTTATTTCCGTCCGGCAAAGAACAGACAAGGAGGCCGTTGCCGCCGGTCTCTCCGCTGTCCTGGGCCGAAAACGAGGTAAGGTTTCCGGCCAGGTTCGCGAAGAACCGGACCAGCTCAGTTGTTTATGGGCAGTTCAACGCTTTCACCTCTTCGTTGCTGCGCTTCTTTCTCCTTTGTCTGCTCGGCAACAACAAACAAGGAGCCTGCTGGCCCGCTCTTCTGTGCCCGATCGGAGACACGTCGAGCGAGCCAAGCACTGATCCACAATCATTGGAGCTTGTGGACAGCTCTCGACAGACCAACTTCAGTCTGTAAAGAAACTCTGCTTATCCCGCCTTGGGCGCACTGCGAACGGCTTCTCGCCCTAGTTGCGGCTTCTTACGAGAGAAATCCGCAACGCCTCGCCACTCGGTAACCACGAAGTAGCTCAGGCCTGTCTTGAGTGACTCCACCATTGCCTCCGGTTCCCCCGGGACTTCCTTGCTGAATTCGGGAACGCCGTTATCCCCTCCTATTTTTGCAAGGAAGAAACGTTGGATTTCAGCTCCACCCGCCTGGCCCGCCCGCACTTTGCGAGTTGCACGCGAGGAACGGCCCCCTTCCGAGTCTTTCCCTTGTCCAACTACCTCTGTCGCACCAGCCGCCACGATCGAGACCTCCTTTCATCTACTCCTGCCGTCCTTGAGCGCATGTCTCCTAGGGGCAAATCATCTACGGCCTGCCCTTGTCGAGCCCGCTCTTTTGCAGCAACCCGTCCTCTCGCTCGCCGACCATCTGCTGTTCGCCGTACTCGGCCACAAGAAGGCCGCTTGGGTTCACTTCCGAGCGTGCTGTTTCGACCAAGCGCACGTTGTATCGCCCAACGATTTGATCCGTCGCCTCGGTCGCGTTCTTCACGCGGTGAACTTCCTTTACGCCGAAGACGGTGTAGGTCCACGGTGTCCCCTTAACGTGCTCCATCGAACGAATCTCAAAATCGGAAATCATGTGCTCGCTCGTAATCTTACCTACGGTATCGTCGTCGCGAAGTTTGTTCATGGAATAGACGCGCAAGTTTGCGGTCATCATGTTCAAAGCCTCGGCAAGATTTCTGTCCACCGAGGCCGGCGTGTAAGCAAGGTATCGACGGAGAAATTGGCGTACTACGGCCCTGCCTTCGAGGTCTGTAGGAGCAACGCCAGAGGAAGCATCCGCGGACGAAGCGTACGCGGATGGGCTGAACGTTGCCACCTTACCGGCACGTGGCCCGCCAACAACCAAGGCATTACCATCTTTGTCCACACGGATAACTGTCGTTGGCTGCATGCGGACATACATCGCGAATCCTAGAGAGGCCATCGCAAGCACGCCGAAGATCATTGCCAGGAGCATGGCGCGGTTCGCGTAAGCCCGAAGCATGCCGTCGTGCTCATAATACTTCGTGTACCTATTGACCTCCGAAAGCTCCGACATCCGATCTATCTTTCTCATCAGCTATTCCTCTCCTCTCAGTCCTTTGTAGGCCGACCCGAGCGAGTAGCCGACGTACCATGCCATGGCATGCGGAACGTTGAAACCGCGATATTGGCCTGGTCTGGTCGAAGAACGCCCTGCTGGAGCAGAAGGAGGTGGGGGAGATGCTGTCGTCGAGGATGGAGCATCGCTGGCTCCGCCACTCGCTGTGACGGCTCTTACGCCATTCATCGCGCCGCTCGATGGGGGTGTTGGAGACATCGATGAGGGCGATATGGCAGCAGTCGCAGCACCGCCAACCGGAGACACACTTGCGCCAGCGGGGAGTCGCGCGGACGACGCGGCAGCTCCTAGTCCTGCCGATGGTGGAGGAGGTGGTGCCGATCCCCCTCCGGCTGCTTGAGAGGCGAGCGCACCCTCTCCCACACCGCTGAATGACGCAGCTGCCATACTGGCAGTTGTCGTTATGGCGCTGACGATCGTCATCATTGTGCCGCCTACATCACCACGGACGATGCGGCCGGCAATGAATGGAATCAAAGCGATCGCGAGCGAGAAAATACTTGCGGTGAGGGCTAGGAGTATCATTTCACTCGAACCAACGAAGCTGTTCAGAACTCCATTCGCATTGAGGACCGCGTTTATGCTTGAGAGATTCACTGCGGACATGAGGACTTGGAGGATGGCGTAAATGAGCCCCCAAGCCTGAAACGTCATAAGGTTCACGAGGTAGGTGCGTGACAACTGGCCTAGTCCGCGCGCGGGCAACAGCGCCAAGACAAAAGGACCCGTTACGTAGAGAACCGACCCGTACATCGCATAGAAGACGGTGAATATGAGATAGCAAACGGGAAATAGGACGAACGCGCCCAAGATCAGGATCAGGCTGATGACTCCGGAAGCCAGGCCGGTCACAAGATTCCATAGAGATGTGCTCCCATTGGCCTGCCAATACTGAGCCAACTGGTTCATCCAATTCGCGAAGAGATCCCCGACGCCCGTCGAGGTGTAGATGAAGTTGGCGACGGAATTGAACATTCCGTTGACGTCGCGAAAGACGGCGCCGTAGTTGGCGAATACGAGTCCCAGAATCAGATACTTGATTCCCGAAATCGCAAGCATCCGGACATCTCCGCCGGAGGCGAATGCCTGGTACCCGCTGTAGAGGAAACTCAGGAGGAGAATTGTCCCGGCAACGCCAAGGACAGCGCTCGTAACGTTGGCGGTGTCGATCCCATTTAGGGCTGTTTGGAAGAGTTGCTGAAAATAAAACACGGTTCACTGCCTCTTCAGGAGGTTGTAAATCTGCTGCTGTACAGCGGCCGCATTTGCGGCGCCGTTTTTCATGTTCGCGCTCGCGTTGGCCAAGTCGATCGCACGCACCCGAATCAGGTCAGCTGTTGCGGACTGTGTGTACGCGTTGGCGCGAACCAGCCATGCATCCGCCTGTGCTTCAATGATCGCCGCGCTTCCGGGGGCGGCTCCCTGAATGCTCTGATTAATCTGGTCTGCCGCCTGTAGCTCAAGGTCCGCCAGGGCATCGATTTCAATTGCTCTTTTCATTGCTGCTTGCGCCACGGCATCTGTCATGTCGGTTATGTCGCGCACCTGCGGGGATGCCGCAGTGGCCTCCGGGAGCGCTCCGTACACTGCCGTATACTGCGCGCTCGTTTGAGCAATCTGATTCGGATCACGCGAAAGCAAGTTCTGTTCGAACCGCTGCGTTGCCGGCAGAGTCGCACTATTCACAGGAACACGCATGAGTCCTTGGATCTGGTTGAAGATTCCCTGAACGCTTCCCACGAGTGAACGGGCCTGGTTGATCAAGTTCTGCGGCCAGACGACAGTTTGCTCGAAGTTCGAGATGTCTTTCTCTATTGACAGAATGCTGTTGAGGCCTCCTCCAATGATATTGCTCAGGGTGCTGCTGATCGAAGTTAGACCGGTCGCGAGGATCGCGCAGCAAGGGTCAAGGAAGTAACTTCTGACAGGCTTTGGTGTCAGCAGAGGAAAAACCACCAGCAGAACAACCGTGCGGACCTTGTGTCCCCAAGCCCACGTCAATCCTCGCTTCACACTCTGGATGGCTTTGGTCATCGGCTTTCTCCTCACCTACTTCCGTTTCAGCAGATTCAGAATCTGCGTGTTCACGTCTCCCGTCATGACGGATCCGCGCTTGCGAAGGGCGTTCTCGTGAGCAAGCCGGGCTGCTTCCTGGCGCAATTCCGCAGCGAGCATTTTCTGGGTGAGCGCCTGGCTGTGAATGCTGGCGACGACCGCGGTCGCTGTTAGAAAAGGCGCCGATCCTGGAGCTGCCTGGCTGGCAGCGTACTCAATATCATTAGCTGCCTGCAGGGTTAGATCACCTGCGGCCTCGCTCTCCTTCAGTGTCTTCAAATTGTCGACGGTCAATGCGTCGTCCATGTCTATCATGGTGCGGTCTGCAGGGCTGGCCGCTGTCATGTTTGGAACGCTGCCATAGGTGCTTCCGAACGAAGTGGTCAGGCTTGCGAAATCATTGGTTTGGCGGTTCCGCATGGCGTTCTCGAGCGCGATGGAGTTGGGCAGCGTGGCGCTCTTCAGATTGATGCTGAAAATCTTCTGCATAAGGCTGCTGTACTGGCCGATCATCTGCGTCACCTTCGTTTTCGCCTGGTTGATCAGGGCGACGGGCCATGTCACTTGCTGGTAGAAATTGCTGATTACGGTTCGCACCGAATTGATGGAATTCAATGCCGTCTTGATCAAGCCGTTGATTAGGTTCAGCACGGACTGAATTGCTGCCACGAGGCTCACCTGCGCCTCTGCGGGCGGTGGACTGATAAGCGCCATGGCAAGTGCGCCTGCCAAGGTGAGGGCAAGCACTTGTCGCCGAGTTCTTGCTGTCACCATCCAGTAGGAAAAGAAAACAACGAACAACACGAACGCCACACTAGCTAGCGGTCCCATAAAGGCTCCTCTCATGGCCTGTTGGAATGGGGAAACAACCCGATAATCCAGCCGATGCCACGATTCATAAGGTCGAACAGGAACGGCAAGCCCACTAAGAGCGCTACGATGAGCGCTCCCCAGGCAGCGGAGCGGAGAAGGCGCCGCCATCGGCGAGAAATCGCGGCGAAAAACCGTTTCATGGCTGCATTTCCCCCGTCACCGCACCTGAGATCTCTTCCGGTAATGGCGGAATATCCGCTAATCCGTGAGGAAATTTTCGCGCCAATTCGCTATAGGCATCGAGCGGTGGCCGGTCGGCGAGCTTTTTCAGGACCCAGGCTCTGTACCTTCTTTCCCGCGGAAACGTTGTGCAGACCCAGTAGTCCATCGTTGTCGGTACGAGCCGGATCGTTTGCGTCGTCTCGGCTTTTTCCCCAAGGACCAAGAGTGCGTCGGCACCCTCTCCTTTGCGCGGCGCGCTGAAGCGTTTCACCTCGTTCAGCGCCACCGGGTTCAAGAACAGGTGATTGACCAGGGGGCCTACGTCTCCTGGTTGTTGCCCAATGATCTTGGTGCTCGCGTTCTTGAGGATCCCCGGACCATGCTCCCGCGGCTGGAACTCGGTGCCCACAAAGTCCTCCACCGTTTGGCTGATTCCCCAGATGCTCGCATTTCTTTTCCGTGCTGTTCTGAAGAGTTGAACCACTTCAGGAGCGAGCGTTGGGGAATCCAAGAGAAACCAGCATTCATCAAGAACGGTAATGCTCGGCTGGCCTGTCTTTCCGCCCGAGCGAGCCGCGACTGTATTCGCGATCAACATACTCATGGCGGTTTCGAGCTTCGGGTCCGAACTTAGCCCTTCGACATCGAAGAAGAGCCAGTTGCTATCGAGTCGCATCGTTGTGCGTTCGTCGAAGAGCTTAGCGTACATCCCTTTTTCTCCCGTCCATGCCCGCAGCTTGATCGCCGCCAAGCGGGCCTCATCGATCGTGCGCTGCATGCGTTCTTCATCACGCCATTGTGCGAGCTCCTCTCGAAGATCGTTGAACGTCGGAATCGGATTGGAATAACGGATGGCGCAGCGCTTGTATGTCCGCCCGATCGCATCGCTGAGCAGGTTGTCGACCAGCGAGTTGTCAGAGCCCGGGCTGTCGCCGATCATGTGGCGTGTGAGATTCTTGAGAAACGCGATCTTCTCCTTGCTCGGCGTCGCTTCTCCTGGGGGCAGATCCCATGGATTCAAAGTCTCACTGCCATCCAGCTTCACGTCGATGACCCGTCCGCCCATCAATTCCACAAGGGGCCGGTAGGAATCGCCCCGTTCGATGATGGAGATTTGCGGGTTGGCGCGCGCCATCATGAGGAGGAAGAGTTGCGCCATGAAGGTCTTACCCCCACCGCTCTTCGCCATGATGAGCATGTTCGCGTCGCCGATGCTCGCGTCGAACGGCGAGAAAGGAACGAGTTGCCGGTAGGGCGTTTCAAAAAGCATGAGCGGTGAATACCGGGTCCCCCGCCACGGCATCTCCACGGGCAATAGATCGGCGGCGTTGAGCGTGAGCAAATCGAGCTCCCGTCGATTTTCCCCTCCCATTGCGGGGAGGCCGGTAAAGAAGAGACGCTTCTGCGCCAGGGTCTCCGGAATCCCGCGGCCGCCGTTCATCCGCGCAATCGCGTGCACCACATGCTGGCGCCGGTCCGCCAGGATGCGCTCGGCCTCTTCACGTTCCATGCGGTTCCGACTGGGCTGGGAAGTTCGTATTGTCACGATCAGACTCATCTGGCAGGCCTTCAGCGAACTCGAAATCAAGTCCTGGAGAACCTTGACGAGTTGGTGCTCCGCCACCTGGGCGTCCACGTTGATGCGAAAACCCCCGTGGAAATCCTTCTGGGCGGCAAGCATCTTCCGCAGGCGACCTTTGTACTGCTTGATCGATTTGGTTTGGTCGGGAAGGATGACTTCGGCATTTATCACGAGCGGGAAATCCATGACGACAAGTTCACGCAAGATCCCTGGGAAAGTGGCATCGGGCAGGTCCTTCAGGCTAATCCAGGAATAGAGCAGGCCAGCAATCTTGAGGTAGTCGTCCTGTTCGTCCTCGATATTCACATTCGCGGACTGGCTTCGCGCACTCTCGTACCAGAGTGACTCGTTCGGCGGCTGGTACGGCAGAGTGTCATTGCCAAGGGGATGGAGCGCGCGCTTGATCTCAAGGAACAGGTCCTGATGGGTCATCCGGCGGATCGACATGCCGGTGGCTCCGAGCGTGGCTCCCACCCCCGCTAACAGACTGTTGAATTCGGCGAGAAGTTCCTCGTGTTCCTGGCGCGAGCGCTCGATACACTTCGCAGCCGAAAGACTCAAGTTTCCGCTCGATTTCATTTTTCGTTTCCACTCGAAGTCCGGCGATTCATGGTGAACCCGGGGGTTCCAGATGAAGTACAGGTGGAGAAAGTGTTGCAAGTAGAAACCAGCGGCCTCCCGGCCCCGCCACAACTCGACGTGCAGACGATCGAGTTCGCAGAGAACTTGACTCTCGTTTCGGCGCTCCCGGATGTAGCGGGATACCAAATCGCCCGTGCCCTCCGAAATCTCAAACCGCACCTGCATCCGCATAGACCGTTCGGGCAGCGATCTCACGAGCGCTTCGAGGAGTCCCTTGAGACGATTCCTTCCCTCATCGCTCGCGTAATACGATTGAATGCCTCCAACCTCATAACCCGCCACCAGAGACCCGTCGATCTGCACCGCAACATTTTCAAGCAAGTCCCGGATGCGGAGTTGCTCGCACAACGGGGGCGCGCTCACAGATTGTTCGTACCGTTCGACGGTCATCGGCATGCCTAATCTCCCAACCGCAGATATTCCCGTGTGAGTTCCCGGTCCCGCTCCAGGGCGGAGTAGACATGCGGCTTTGCATGGAACATGACCCAGTCCTGGAGGTAGCCGCGCTGCTTTCCGTACTTGAACAGCATCAGCGCTGGAATGCTCAGCACGGGCACGACGTACTGCAGGACCATGTTCATCGGCAGTCCGAACATCTCCCGGTGAAGAAACCTTCCAAGAATGTTAGCGACGACCGCCAGCGCCAGAATCGCGAACAGGTCTTCGGCTTCGAGACCGAAAAACGTGACTCTCGTCCGGAGATTGCGGTACGCAGGTGTCACCTCAAGCGACATTGGTCCCTTCCTTCTTCTCAGTTAACTCCACCGGTGCCTTGTGCTACGAAGAACTCCGCAAGCCGCACAAGTCCTGAAAGAAGCAAACAGAGGGCGGCCGCTACGAAGTGCCTCAGCCATCCTTCCGTGGGATGGATCCGCGTGACGATTCCCATGCGCAGCGCCCCTGCCGCCACCTCTAAGCCTGCGTAGACCGGCATAAGCACATTGCAAATCCAGTCCACCAAGCTCACCAGAGACATCCAGTAAACGTCAGGATCGTTCCAGGCCCTTTGCGAAGCGAATGTTTCCATGGCGCGCAACAGGCCAGAAGCCATCAGGCAGAGAAATCCTCCATACATCGCGGCGCCGTAGGACTCAGATCGGGCAAATTTCAGCACTGCGATCGCAAAGAACAGACCAGCCAGGGTTGGCAGAATCACGTTTCCCGCCCAATTCGTTAGGTTCAGAATCCCGTTGGTGAACGACATCGAATTACCTACGCCTCCATAGAAAGCACTAGTTTCCAGATTCCAGAAACGCAAAGCATTGCTAGAGCAACAGCGACTAACCGCATGACCGGGCGGCGGGTCGCAAAATTGATGATCGCGCCCACGATTGCTAGCCCTGCTGCAATCGGCATGATGGTCCCAGCCAAGTAAGTCCAGAGACTGTCCAGAACGTCCGCGGTGGCAAACTGAGTGCCCGTGTTGTAGCTCTGAATCAGGGAGTACGTTGTTTGAGTACCGAGCAAGAACATCGCTGCAAGGATCGACGGCAGAGGGTGTCCGCCTGACGCAGCGTCAAGAATTGACCGCAGGACGAAATACGCGGCAATAGTGGTCACCATCCGGCCAGCCACAAAATTCGTTACAAAGCTGGAGACATCCGACTGAAATGAACTCAGCCACGAAGTTCCAATCCCTCCAGACGGCAGCGGGGCTGCGATTCCGAACGAAGTGAACCATCCGACGAGAGGCACGAGTGTCACGAACACGACCACCCAAAACATCCATTTGGTAAAACCACCGCCAATGGGGAACGTGGTTCCACCCTCGCGTCTCAAGCTAATGCCCGCCAGCACCAGCGCGACCAAGGAGGCGGCCGGTGCGAGCTGCAAGAGAGCTTGGATGATGTCGTTCAAGAGTTGCGGGACAGCCATTGTTCCGTCTTTCCTTTCTCTTCTACAAAGCGATCCGAAGTGAGACCTGGGCGGAAGTTGGCAGGCAGCCGGGTTCCTTTCTCTCCTTTCCTGAACTGCCCGCCTACTCCGCGCTTGACGCGTGCCGCCTCGGTTTACCTCACGCCTCCGGTTCCATTGGAGATCCAAAACTCGATCAACCGTGTTATCCCTGAAACTGCCAACAGCCCAGCTGCTGCTGCGAGCCATCGGCCAACACCGCGCCCGTTCAGCCAAGAGACAACTGCACCGACAACAGCGCCTCCAGCCCCTATAGGAGCGATGACGTTGCCAATCCAGTTGATGAAGTTCAGGAAAGCGCCTTCCGGCTGCGCAGCGGTTTCCCCCTGGACAGCCACATTCGTTGCTGGCTGGCCTCCAAGGTTCTGCGCCCAGACAAACTGACTTCTTAAGATGAAGCAGATAGCGGATAGAGCCAGTGCTCGCTTCCATGCCTCGCCTGCTTTCGCCTTCATGGAGTCCGGTCCCCCTTTCTGCTTCGCCGCCTCTCTCCGGTTCAACACCTAGAGGAGAGAAAAGCTGAAGCGCGCTGAAAGCTAAAACCAGTTCTCCCGTTTGTCAAAAAAGTGAGAGGCGTTGCAGCGGAGAACGAACGGAAGAAAAAGTGAGGATCGCTTTACGGGACATCGTGAAGCATCGAGAAGGGCCAAAATTAGCGTGGGTCCATCTGCGAGATCACACGCCGACGCAAGGCATCGATAGTTACCGGGGGGAAATCGTGAACAGGGATCGTGGACTTCCTAGTTTAGAGACAGGTCTTCTGGCTGAATCTCAAGTCGCTCGTGCGAAATGCCGACCCGTTGCAAAGCCTTTCTCTTTCGCTCGATATACGACTCATCGTAGACACTTTCCAAAGTCTCCCCGAGTTCAGCGAGAGCCGCCTCCAGCTTGCCGCGTTCTGCCTCAAAGTTGGCTTTCTCGAAATGCCAATTCTCGCGGGACGCGTAACACCGGCCTGAATCATCGAGATTCAAATACATCCGGGCGATGCCATGCTTGTACAAGTTGATCCCGTTCATTCGCCCCATGAACATGAAACCGACGCAACGCTCCTCGCCGAACCTGTCCACCAGGGGTTTCCAATTGGGATCCATTCCCCGATCAACCTCGCTACTGCTGAGGCACTTGCGGCACAGTGCCTTGCGTGCCCGCTTGCTGATACATTTCGCTCAGTTCTCGTCTGAGCTGCAAGAGCTGGCGGAGCTCTTCTACCGTGGGGAGCGATGCATTGTTCACCTGCTGTATTTCCGTTGGTCGCGCCTGTCCTCCGCCCGGGGCTGTACTTTTTTCGACTACGATGTAAAACCTCGTGTTTCCTGGCACGGTGACAACAATGTTTTGGTTGAATGCCATGCTATTCAGTTCCTGGTCTCCGGCAGTTCCGATATTTGTGGCAATCCGGTCGCGCAGCAGGGCGCTCTCCGAAAGCGGCCTACTGAAACCGTTGTTGCCTCCTGCCCCCACCAAATATGTCGCCAGTGTCCCAATACCCATGAAGGTTCGCACGAGAAAACGGGTTCCCGTCTTTCTCCCGCTGACATTGCCCTTGAGTGGGCCGTAGGTCAGGCTCATTGCCGCCGCATCGATTTCCTGGGTGGCCCCATCGGGCAACTGAAGTGCATGGAAGTGGATCGCCACGTACCCGGAACGGTCCGCCTGCTGGAGAGTGCCAAGTGCCTTCGCTCCCGCAGGCACAACAATTTGTCCGTCCTTTTCGTAGTTGTACTCGATGGCCGCCACAACCGGTGTTTTGATGGCGCTGTTCACAACTGACTCGAGTCGGACTACCAATCTCGTCCCGGGTGGCAAATCCAGTATCGCCTGATTTTCTTCCAGCGCGGTCGTAGTCATTCTCGCGCTACCACTCGCTGAATTGCTTTGGACACTCCGAATGAAGACTAGTGACGGCTTACGAAGGTCATCTGACACCATTTGCACTGATGAATTGGAAGACGCAGCTGCTTGTTGGCTCGTTGCCTTATCCGAAAAATCAATTTTTCCCAGGGAGTACGGCCCCGCATCCCCAGCAACGGGTAAAGTTGCGAATTTTGGCTGCACTCCAATAGGCGGTTGGGGTCGCGCCGTTCTGCCCACCTCCTCAGGCGTAACGCCTAGGCTCCCCGGGGTCTCTGGTTGCCCCGTTTGTGCGTTCAGCATAGGCGTTACCGACCCCGTTTGCCCAGTCGCCTGCTGGCCTGGAGTCACCTTACGTCCCAAGTCTGGCGTTACCGTTCGCCTTCCGTCCGTCGATTTCCTCGCCGTGTTAGAGGAGGAAAAGACACCGAGGAACACGAGGAGCACGGTGATCGCAGCCCCTGCGAGCAGAAAGAGCGAACGACTTCGATCGCGCCCCAGTTCGCGCCGGTTCGTAACTTGGTGTTCCCATCGCGCCTTATCGAAGGCTTGATGAAAGATTTCGCGCCACCCCGGACGCGAGGAAACGTTTACTTCATCGATCAACGGCTCTTCTGCGGACCCGGCTTCTGGCGCTCCAATGGTCTTTTTCTCATTTTCCTCTGCCATTTTGGTCCTCCGGCGAGCTACTCACCCCGAACCCAATAGGCGCCAAGGCGGGGCGGTCCACAGCCCCCGACTCTGCCACCTGCAACAAGAGCATCTCGTTCGACAGCTTGTATGGCGGACGCTCAAACACTACGACACCGTCGGCGCGCTCGGAAGGTCCCAACCGGCGTCTGTTCAACCGAAAATCCAGCACTTGTAACTGCTCGGCCGCTGACCATCTTTCGAGCCGGATCAGCTTTCCCGAGGTTGTTCTTCCCCCGAGTTGCACCTGTGGCGGCATCAACAGGATCGCGTGCTTGGTCGGATTCACGACCGAAAACAAGACGACCACTTGCTGGCCTCCGTCAATCACGCGGCTGACACCGGCACGAACTCGGTCGCCTCTCTCCGTTTCTTCGCCTACGCGCTGCCCGTACAGGACCGGCAACGGCGCGACCTCTTGCTGTTTGAGAAACTGGTCAAGGCCGCTACTTTGAAAATGCTCCGAAGATGTGTCACTCCAAGCTGGCTGGGGATCTCCAACAGCTGAAAAGACCGAACTCGCCCCGTCTCCGGGTTTCGCGAGCTTTTTGATTTCTCGATCTTCGGTCCCAACGGCTTGCATCAACGGGACCGTCGCTCCAACCAATGCGAATGGGAATGCTGAGGGCGCGATGAAAAATCCTCTGGAAGCCTGGTATTTCAGCAGGAAATCAACAGGAGCGCGATGTGGAGAATTACTTTCTCCATGGCTAATCAACAGCAAGCTGACTTCGTGTCCGCCCGCTGTCGAAATCAAAAGGTTCGTCTCAGATGGCTTGACTGAGAGAGCCTTCACGAAGACGAGTCTCGGCTCGCGCTCTGAATGCTCGACTTGAAACGCGGACGGATCTCCTACGACGACCGCGTTCACGGTCTCTGGCAATCGGATGGCAGTGACGTACCGGGCTGCCACCTCGACCACCGTGACTTTCCCTTCGAGGTCTGTCTCGGTAACGATCCGTGGTTCGACGTTGGGAACCTGTGCAAACGCCGCACCAGTCCCAAGAGAGAAATACACAAGCCAAAGTCCGCGAAACATCTTCATCGTCCACCTCCAGGCCCTGTCGCGAAGCTATGCTCTGCTAGTCTCCGGGCAGTCTCGCGTCGCATGGTGCGGTATAACTGGGCCACACGACTCACGTAGAGAAAAACTTCCCGAGAAGAGTATGCAAGGCCCCTCGAAAGAATCTGAGACTCACCCACTTGATAGGCCGCAACAGCAAGTCGTAGATCGCCCTTGAACAGACGGATCAGCCATGCCAGGTATGCAACTCCACCTCGAATGTTCTCTTCAATGTTAAATCGGTCTCTCACGCCGAACCTTGCTGCCGTCGCGGGCATGAGCTGCATAAGGCCCGCCGCGCCCTTCCTGGAAACCGCATAGGGGTTCCAGCCTGACTCCACCTGGATGACTGCCTCCACAAGTTCTACAGGGACCTCGAAGGCCGACGCGTAGGATGCCGCACATCGTTCGGAGAATTCATGGACGCTTGCTGGCTCCGCAGCCCAAACTGCCGGTGCACTGAACCCGACAAGGAAAATGAACGCCTTCGCCATCATGTTCATCGGTTTAATTCTTAAACCACGGCACAAGCTGCAGCGCCGGCTCCATTGAGCTTGTCTCTGTGTATTTTCGAATCCACAATGAGGCCCTCGAAGCCCTCGCGGAGCAGAAGTCTGCCTCGATCTCCTTCCGTTTTTGCCAACAATGGCAAAAGAACGTCTCTCTGTTCCGGCATGATCTCTTTGACTCCGAGAATTTGAAGCGCCTGCGCTAGGTCCAGCATTTCGGCGATGGAGGGAGGCTTTTCCATGTTCCAGCCGCGCAGCGCATGGGCTAAACCGGCCATCTGGGCGAGCAATTGTGCCTCCTGGTTTTCGCTCCGTGCGGCCAGGATTTCGACTTCACGATCGACCGCGGGATACTCGAACCGCAAGTACAGGCATCTCCGGCGTAATGGATCACCTAGGCGCCGCTCCTCGTTCGAACTCAATACAACAAACGGAAGATTCTCTCCTTTGATTGTCCCAAGTTTAGGAACGGTGACCTGCCATGCGCTCAGGATCTCCAGAAGTAGCGC
>Ga0137415_10002584_pt1 | contig 18034 bp, 21 predicted proteins | sample CZODoug3_1_1_16f_FD_183082 | JGI IMG/M metagenome (GOLD analysis project Ga0137415, IMG submission 183082) | Vadose zone soil fungal communities from Angelo Coast Range Reserve, California, USA - CZODoug3_1_1_16fungal (Hybrid Assembly) | ecosystem: Environmental > Terrestrial > Soil > Vadose...
CGCTCAGGCCTTTCGGCACGCGAACCGTCCTGCCGTTGCCGTACGACAGATTGATCATGCCGCCGCGGCGCTCATTCCAGGTGCGCACGCCGCGCGCGATCAAAACAACTCCGATCAGGCCGACATATCCAATCAAAAAATAATCGACGATGCTGTCGATGATGTCCTGCTCCGCAGCGGTCCCGACCTGACGTTGGGAGAGATTATTCCCTTTCCATTGCGCGGTGCCGCTGTCATGCACGACCCTTCGTCCGCCTTGATACAGGCCCAGCATGGCAAGCGTCGGAACGAGGACCGCAACGGCCAGCAGAAACGGCGCCGCCGTCTTGAAGAACGCCTTCATGCGGAGCCAGAAATACAGTCCAATGCAGCCGTGAACCCAGGATACGATCAGAACAATGAACATCAGCCACATCTTGTATGGCCATACAATCCAATACGAGTAAAACACCTGCGGATAGAGTTTTTGATGTTGGAACAGTACGTCGTCAAACCGCACACCGGCAAGATGGGTGATGATAAGGGCAGGGATACTTAAACCTAGTACAAGTTGTATCGGCTCGATCGCTTTCCAGTGAAATTGACGGCGCTGGTAAAGCGCGCAGATTCCAAGGCCGGCATGGGTGGCTGCCGCGGTATAAAACACTGTCGCGATTGGCAAACTTTTCCAGAAGGCGGTGTGATATCTGACACCTGTGGCAAGGGCATCAAGCGAAACATTGCCGAACGCATGGTTGACGAAATGGCTTAGCAAGTAGGCGAACAGAACCATCCCACAAGCCAGACGGATCTGCCGGACGCCGACGCCGCGGGTATATTTGTCGAGCGACGCGCGATTGAGCTCAGACAGGTGCATAATTCAGGCCCTCAGTGAAATACCCTCGCGGTCGTTCCATGGTGTAGTTGTTTTGGACATGATGTTCCTTGGCTTGCCATCATCAAAGTGATTGGCCTCCAGTGCCGTTGATAGGAACGCCGCCCGCCACGGTTCTCGTCTGAACAAAGCTCATAGAGAAGGCCGCATCGTTGCCGATGCAGTCTTGTCTGTCGCGCCCAGTTTCGGTCGCTTTCATTGAGTCTTCGTGTTGGCTCACTCGCACTTGTGTCGGCGACCGTCCTATCCAAGGAACGTCCCTGAAACGGGCTCATGGGAACGGTACCGTTGGGCACAAGAAGCACCGTTCGCGGTGCCGTCCTTCGCGGCATAAGCGTAACTGCCACTGAATGGTCCAAAACCTGCAATGGCGTCCATGCGCGCCGCCGGCGTGGGGCGACCGCCGGTTAGGACATCATTGTTGAGATAGTAAAACGCGAACGCACCTGGCTCCTGAATGGCCGCCTGCGCGAATACCGGCGTTGCGAGCATTAGTGCCAGAATGGCTGCCATGCTGAAAATCTTGAATCTGGTCATAGTCTTTTGTCTCCGTGTATCGATTGGTTTGAAAAGCCAATAGCGCGTGGCTCCTCAAGGTTGCGGGTTCAGCTTTCGGCGAGCCCTGCAGGCCGGTGAGCCACAGGGTCGATACGCGTTTTCCGCATCGTGCTTCCTCTATTGGGACGATCTCGTTCCCAAGGATCAGACACTTTTTGCGGCGGGATTATTCGGCAATCGAAGGGCGTTCGCGGTCAACTGACTGTGAGCCGAGGCTGATCGATGATCGTCCGGATGCTGCGGCCAAGAATAAGAGCGGTGCAGCGTGAATGTGAGGTCCGTCTCGTTCAAATGTCCGACCGCGTGATCGCACCATGGCGCCCCGCGGTGGCCGAGTTCGAAGATAGCTTGAGCTTAATCGTCTCGGACGCAAAGCAGGAAGCACGGAAATAGGTCGGGCTGATAGAATTTCGATTCCAGCCCGACCTCGTCGATCGCGGTCGAGTTAGCGCGCAGTCCGGATCGATATCGATCCGGACTCGTTGCATGGCAGCAGCGAACTGCTAGGCCGGTCCACGACGCGGCCGCATGAATTTACCGCGCGGGTTCGCAAGGTGGTTGAACCCAGGGCGCTGTGGCAAATGCGCCCACGGCCGGAGCCGGATGGCAGAGACGCTCGTCTGCAGAACGCGCGCCGGGCGCGGCACTCGCATTGGTGTCCAACGCGAGGTGCCGCGAGTTTACCTGGCTCTCGCGAGCCATAGCGGGAGTTGCAAGCATGGCTGCGGCGATCAGAGCAGCCGACAGAAGTTTAACCTTAGTCATTCGATGTCTCCATTGAATACGAAATGCCAACAGCACTTGGCAGGGTTGTAGGTTTAGCTTCGCGCGCGCCCTGCAATTGGCGAGCCACAGGGTCGATAAGATTGCGTTGCTGTTCCGCATCAATCAGGAGACTGGACGCGCGATTGTTTTATTCCGGCGAACCTCGCTTGCTGGATAGGTCGATCACAAAAAAGCATGTCGGCATCCGCAGGAATAAAATTGCTGCCGGTGCGGTCTCCTCGTTAAGGCATTCGGTAAAGCCCAAGACGAAGCCCGGTCGTCAGCAACAACGGTTAGTCGCGGATTAAGGGCGTCCAGAGGACGAGGCATGAGCATTAGTCACAAGCCGATGATTCTATGTTTTGTATTCACCGTACTGGGTAGCACACTCGGGGTTGCAAGGCCGATCATGCGTTCCGAAGATGGCTGTCGTTTGCACCAGATGAAAACGGCCGCTTGTCATGTTCCGATATTAGAACCTTGCACAGTGACTGGCCATACGCGTTGCAGCTTCCCGAATGCGCCTAAAGACGATTGGCCTGCCAATATGATCCTCGGTAACGCAGACCACGTGTTGATCCCTCGGCTCCAGCTCAATGCGTGAGTAGGCATCCATTGCCGCCGAGCCTTTTCCCTCATCCCGGAAGGCCAACACGGCGCATAAGCTCCTTGAATCGAGCGTCGGACCGCAGCGGATCGAACGCCGGCGCATCAGGATGGACGCCTTGAATCGGGCTTCATAACCCTTGTTCAACCAGCCAATCGCCTGGTCCTGATCGCCGAGTCCAACGTAGACCAGGGCGATATCGGCATCAGTGCGGCCATCTCGTCCGCCGCGCAGCACGACGTGCGAGGCCGCGCGTGCAGCTTTTGAATGGCTTCATGCGCGCGCGGATGCGACCCTTGCCAAATTTAAGCGGAATGTCGTTCCTCAGCTCGAGCAGCCCACAATTTCGCGCGTTTTCTTCGTCGGAATGCCGACACGGCCCCAGGATATCGTGCAGGCGGCATTCCTTCGAGCCTATCGAAGCTTCGCTGGATATCGCGGCGGGGGATACCCGCGCCCGGATCTTCACGATTGTGCGAAGTTGCTATCACAGCTGGCTGACGGGCCGGCGGCGAAAGTCGCGTTCGAAGACCGATCACCACGGCGAGGGTGATTCCGAAGAGCTAATATCCAATATATCTTCGGAAGAGAATAATCCAGAAGCCACGCTCCTGCGGGAAGCACAATCCAAGACCGTTTGCCTCGTTCTTGATGCGATGCCGCGCCCTTTGCGGGAAATACTGGCTTTGCGCAAACTGGAAGAGCTCTCCTATGGTCAAATTTCGGATATCACAGACCTGCCGATTGGCACGGTCATGTCGCGTCTGGCGCGCGCGCGAAGGGCATTTGGGGATGGGCGCCGCGAGACAGAGAATGGTGCCTGAACTGACATCGCGATTCTTCGCTGACACAGAAGATCGATATTCAAGCTAGATCGCTTCCTGCCCGGTTCGGAAACCCGGATCAGGCAACCCGGATCATTGGATCACACGCGATCCTGTGCTGGCTTCATCACTACGACTTCCGGCTTCAGGCCTTTGGTTCGCACGACCGTCGGCTTCTCCGGCAGCATCCGCTGCATGATCCGGTCGCGAAATATGAACGTATGCGCCATCGCGGCCGCCACGTGGGCGCCGATCACCAGGAACAATGACCATTCCATGGTCCCGTGCCAGTTCCCAATCGAACGTGCCAGCAGCGAGCCTTCTATCGGCAACGTCGGCAGAGGGGTCGCAAAGAACAGCGAGATCGACCAGCCACGCTCGGACGCAAAGATCCAGCCGGTCATCGTAGTGGCAAAGACGAGGGCATAAAACAGCCAGTGCACCGCTTCCGATATCAACTGCTGCCAGCCTGGAAGCGAGCTTGCCGGCGCGACGGGATGGGTGATGCGCCAGAAGAAACGTAAGACTATGAGCGCAAGGATCGTGATCCCAAAGGAAATATGGAACGTCATCGCATCGCCGCGTTTCACCCCATGATGAATGTCCGGCAGAAACCAACCGAGCGGAAATTGGACGATCAGAAGCGCCACGATGAGCCAGTGAAATACCTTCGCGGTCGTTCCATAGTGCAGTTGTTTGGCCATGATGTTCCCTGCTTTCAGCTGCTTGATGTTTCTTCGCCGTGTGAAGCCCCGGTTCGCCGAGCAGGCGTTCCGTATCCCGGTTCGCAGAAGTGGCAATCGTTTTCCGCAACCTTTTCATCCATCCCGGATGAGGTCGCCCTGGTCAGGAAAACTCATCTATTTCATGTGACTCAATAGATTTTGGTTGGAATCGCGCGGTTTGTTCGGGAAAAGCAAACGCGGATTCAAAGCACAGCCGCCGATGCCCGATGCTGTCCACTGACATTGCTCCTGTGTTTTATAGAAGCAATAGAGGTAACTTTCTCGCGACACGCACCATGGATATTCCTGAGCGTGAACAGGCTCTGGGGACAAAGAAGCAGCGAGGCCAAATGCGACCGCCGCAAGGGGCAAAAGTCTTGCACTGCGAATTCCGCTCAGGAGTAGTAGCGACTTGGCGTTTTTGAACTGAATGCAATTCTGGCGCATGTTCTGTCTCTCGCATCGGCACGAAACGGGATCATGCAGCTAGTGAGAAGACTTGGTGCGGGAAGCTCTTATTCCAGGGTTCCCGGTTTTCGATGGTGCCGCATTGGAACGATTGCGTAAGGCAGGCGAAGTCCGTTGTTTGTTGTCTGGATTGAAGTGGGGATCTCACAAATGCCGCAGAATACCGCCTTCGATGCAAGGACGAGCACGTGTCCATCGACGGCGCGTTAGATTGCATTTCCGCTTCAGATTGCATTTCCGCTTCTGGAAGGAATCGCGCGTCCAGAGATGCGGTCGCAGGGCGTGTTGAAAATAAAAGGCGATAATTCGGGAATATCGATACCCGAATGTCAGTCTTGTTATCGGAGGCAGCGTGACAGCGTTCCAGCTATACGTTCGCCGGAGCCGCTCGGCCGGCGAGACCTCCACAGCGTCTCAGCCATTCGCCCCTGGCTGAGACGCTTTTTTATTTGATTGTTGGTGACCGCGAAGGCGTCATTTTATTTTCGGATGCGCTGTAGGTCGATCGAGTATCCCAGCTCCGGCTCTCAATGAGAGAGTTCCGACCGATCAGCCGGTATCACTACAACCTTGTCGCAATTGAAGCATTCAAATGTCCGTGCGCTCAAGTCCAGGCCAACTCGTACAAGCATCGGGGCGCGGCAATTCGGACAAAAATTGCTATCGATTTTGTTGGACGTGAAGCAAAAGAGCGAGTCCGACGCTGGCATATTGCTCCCCTTCGCTCGATCCAACCGTAAATAGCTGCAAATCGCTGTTTTCTGGAGGGTTCACATTGACTCGGCCCACGCAATCGATCTCAGAGCGCCACATCCGGCCTGATAGCAAAGGCAGTCCGATGGACCGCCTTTGCTGCGGACGGGGCACCGACTTGACGCGGCCGTGTCACATCTTGTGGTCGCTGGTGTAATGCTTCGCGGAAATGCGCTTCACCGGCACGCTCGCATTTGAGCCGCTGCGTGTCGAAGCCATGGCGCTTGCCGTCGCGCTCGACTGGGATCCGACACCCAGGCTCTGGTAAAGCGCCTGCAAGCCAGGTTCCTGGACAGCTTCTTGTGCAAACGCCGGGGTTGCGATCGCCGCTGACAGAATAGCAGCCGCACTGATAAGTTTGAAATTGGTCATGGTCGATTCCCTTCGCGTTATTGACCCAAGTGCGCGTTATACGCGGGCCTCTGACACAAGGACTCGCTTCTGCCTTTTGATATTCCTTAGTGCGCGAAATTGTGAAGTTGCGTTCAAGCTGCCGCTTTGTCTTCGCACACTGATTACTGTCGATGCGATTTCGACACCGGTTGTACGTGCCTGCGATGCTTGTTGTATGAGCCGCGTGAACTGGACGAGCGTCAGCTCGTGCCCGAAGTATATTATTGTCCCAAACAATATACATTCCTGGATGGCAAATAAGCCCGCTTGCCGGCTTAGTCTACGACGGACGGCTAAGGTAAAGTCAGCTTGGCGTCACTCGAGGTCGTCACGTTCAGGTCCGACAGATTGAGGCTGGAATGGTTATGAAGTACCTGACAGCGTTACAAACGGCGGTTGTCCTGCTCGTGGGGATTGGAGCAAGCGACGCGGCGGTGCGGATTGTGGAGGACGCTGGCGGCCGGATAGGAACCTACGTCGATAAATATCAGGGCGTGCGTAGCTCGGGCGAGATCGTGATCATCGACGGCTATTGTGCCTCAGCCTGCACCATCGTTCTCGGCACGGTTCCTCATGAAAGGATATGCGTGACCTCCCGCGCCAGGCTCGGATTTCACGCCGCTTGGGATTCCGGTTCCCACGGTCGTAAGATAACCAATCCCGAAGCAACGCAGACGCTGTATTCCATGTATCCGGTTGAGGTCCGGCGCTGGATCGACCAACGCGGAGGGCTCACCCCGCACATGATTTTCCTGAGCGGCCGCGAGCTCGCGGCCATGTATCGTCCATGTTATCTGGATTCACACGCATCTTCGCACTGAAGCCGCGTCGCGGTCGTGTGAACCCGCCGCAGGCGGTCAGTTACCACAAGCAAGACGCCTTCTGATTTCATCAAGCCGTTTATCGAGCGCGTCAAATCTGGCATGCAGGCTTTTGTCGTGGAGGTGAAATATATATACAATTACCAGCACCCCAAAAAACCAGTGGTGATGCTCCAAGTAGCCAAGAACCTGCTCAGTCGCACTGCCGATGAGGGTAACGAATCCCAGCAAGGAACTCATATGAACCAACTCCCGACAGGAGTCGTACTCGAACCATTGGGCATGAGCGACTCCAGAGGTGCCTAAAGGTCAAAGGCCCGCCGGCGTGCCAGCGGGTCTTTGGTGAAAGAATCAGTCACAGATCTCGACGCGGCAGCTGCGCCAGCCGTAGCGAGTCAGGACCCGCCGAGCGACCAGATAGCAGCCGCTCTCGTAGTCATCGCCATAATAGTAGGGGTAGTAACCGTAGGCGTATGGACCGAAAGAGCCGAACCCGCGCCCGCGAAATCCACCTTCGCGAAAGCCAAATCCGCCACCGTGAAAGCCGCCGCCACCTGCGTGAAAGCCGCCTCCTTCGCCGTGGAATCCGCCACCTCCGTGCCCGCCGCCTCCACCGCGAGCGAATGCCCAGGTCGGTGAAGCCAGGCCAATCGTTGCCAACGCCACTATGGAGATGATCTTGTTCCGCAGCATATTGTTTGTCCTCCGGCGAGTCGTCTCAGGTGCTAAGACCATTTCGTCAGCAGGATTATTTCAATTGCCGAAGTGTGCTCGCGTTGATTTGTTCATTCGGTCGGCGAGCGTTTGACAACTCCAAATTCCGACGTCGACGCCGCCAATCAAACGGCACCAAGGGGCGTCTGCGTTGCGCGATCGCCCCGGGGTGCATGATTTCAAATGATTCAGAAATGCCAATCCATGGACTTTGCTTGTGCGTAGCAAAGTAGCTGGATGCAGGGGGCGACCCCGTACGCATTCAGCATGACGCGCAAAATCCTGTTGCCGGCAAGCAACAGGGACGCGCCGAAGTGTTTTATTTGATCTGCGTGTGTACTCCGCGCGGTCACGTCAAAATTTTTTTTGCAGAATCTGGAATTTTAAAACTCGAGCCCGAGTCTCGCTATCAGGGGTCTTCATCCAGAGGCCTCCGTGATCTTGGTGGAGTCGCGGATATTTTGCGCCGCGCTATTTTTTGGGGACGCTCGTGAAACGGATTATCCTATCTGCAGCGGCGGTTTTCGCCGTCGCAACGGCGGCGCATGCCGGTGAGCTTTCGGACATCCACGAGCAGTCAAAACAGCTCCGCGAGCAAAACCAGGCGCTTACAAAACGAATCGCAGATCTTGAAAGACGGCAGCGCAAGCTTGAAGCGCAGCCCGCAAAGCAGCCCGCTGTCGCGGCGCGACCGGCGAATCCGGGGGATTCGATGGCCGCTGACCTCGCCTACAAGGCGGAATACAAAAAGGCCCCGGTCAATGACAGCCTGACCTGGAATGGTATTACGCTATACGGCCTGGTCGATATGGGCGTGACCTACCAAAATCATGGCGCTCCGTTGAGCAGCACCGCCGGGCTCGGATTGAACTATCTGATCTCAAAGAACAGTAACGGGTCTTATTTCGGCATCGGTGGTAACGCGCTGACTTCGTCATTTGTCGGTCTTAAGGGAAACGTGGAACTGACAGAGGGACTAAACGGGGTATTCAATCTGCAAACGGGATTTAACCCATGGTCCGGCAGGCTTTCCGACGGACTCGGATCCATCGTGCAAAACAATGGGTTGCCGGTCAGCGTGCAGAACTCGTTTGCCGATTCCGCCAAGGACGGCCAGGCGTTCTACCAAGCCTACGCCGGTCTGAGCTCGCCGACATATGGAACGCTGACTTACGGCCGACAAAACGCGCTGACTTCGGACGGCGTGATCAATTATGATCCCATGAGCAATTCTGGCGCTTTCTCCTTGATCGGCTTCCAGGGGGCTACCGGCGGTGCGGGAGATACAGAGAATCGAATCTTCGACAATTCTTTCAAATACGCAGTGAATGTGGGGCCCTTCCGCGGCGCCGTGGAAGCCCAGTTCAGGTCTGGCGCCTTTAGCGCCCCGGGCAATGCCGTCGAAGCGCAGATCGGCGCGGACTATGCGGGTCTGTCGGTCGACGCGATCTTCAGTCACGTCACGGATGCGATTACCTCAGCTCCGCTCCCGGTGGGGACGGTGCTCCGGGCGTCACTTATAAATCCGGGAAACGGATTTGTTGCGGGAACCGTCTCTGACAACACCAGCGTTATGCTTCTTGCGAAGTACACCTACGGGCCGGTCAAATTTTATACCGGTTATGAGCACATGGACTTCGCAAACCCGAACAACCCATTGGCGGCTGGCAGTTTTATCACAGGCGGCTATACGCTCGGTACGGTTAATAACACCAATTTTGCCACCGACAAAATTCTGCAAGTATTCTGGGGTGGCGCGAAGTACGCAGTCAGGTCTGATATTGACCTGATCTTCGCCTATTACCACGAAGAGCAGAACAGCTTTCAAGGAGGGACACCAGCCACTTTGAACGCCGCGCATTGCAGGAATGCCAGTCTGGCGCAATGCAGCGGACAGCTGGACGCTGTTTCCTTCGTCGCGGACTACAGATTTGCGAAGCGCTTCGACGCATATTTTGGTATCATGTGGTCGCAAGTGTCGAATGGTCTCTCGAACGGCTTCCTGCAGAGGTCCTCGATCGATCCTACCTTTGGTTTGCGCTTCCAGTTCTGAAGCATAATTGGTTCAGCTGCACGCTACGGAACGGGAGGACCGACCGGATCGATCCTCCCGCTTTAAGCGAGCCGTCGATGCCGGCCCAAATTAGGGCGCCCCCCAGTCAGGCTGCCATCTCGCAATTTGCGTCAGGCTGCGGGAGATTGTATGCAAAAGGAGAAGTCGGTTTCGAATGGCGTACGGACCGCACTCGCGCTCGCTTGCGGGCCCATAAGCATTGGGAAGCTCGCAATCGTCCTGCCGATGCTGCTTGTCTATCACAGCACAATCGCCGCGAAGGCAGACAGTTGTCCAGGCATCGGGGACGGGATTGCCACCGATCGACCTGACGTCACGAACTCCAGCGTTGTTGTGCCTGCCGGCAGTCTGCAAATCGAGAACGGCATCAATGTCAGCGCGCGAGACGGCGATCGATTTCTGGACGGCACAAATACGCGCTTGCGCGCAGGCATTGCAAACTGTCTCGAATTTCTCGTCGACGCGCCAACATACTTTGCAAGTGTCCACGGTCCGGGAAATTCCGGTCTTTCCGATGTCGCGCCGGCGCTGAAGTGGCAAATCAGCCCAGTCCCTGGAAAAGTCGATCTCTCCGCGGTGTTTGGTGTGGCATTGCCGACCGGATCGGCCCGCATAGCCGGCGCCGGCGCGCAGCCCTATTTGCAATTCCCGTGGTCATGGGAGTTGTACAGCGGGTGGGGGTTGAGTGGAATGTTCACCGAGTTCTTTCGTCCCTCCGACCCCACCAGCAAGCTGATCACAGAGGCCACCTTTGTGATCGAAAAGAAGGTGACCGAGAGAGTGAGCCTATTTGTGGAGTATGTGGGTGATTACCCGCAGAGCGGAAGTTCCGCACAATTACTGAATTGGGGCGGACTGTATCGCCTCACTCCAAATCAACAGCTGGATTTTCACGTGGCCTTGGGGCTCAACCACAATGCCCCCAGTTACATTGTCGGGGTCGGATACTCGATGCGTTTTGATGAGCTGTTCCCGGTCAGGCGAAGCGGTGCCTCGACCGCCACGCGCAATTAGGAATCAACTCGAGGTTCCACCTTGCCAGACAAGCGTCGGCATTCGGGCGAAGCGGTCCGAACATAGGCGCGCCTCGGATGCTCTCGTTCCAAACGAACCCCAGCGAGAATAAATTGATCGCTGGGCCGGTCATCCCAAAGGGATGCTGAATAGCATCGGTATCTTTATTCGATTGCAAAGCCTGGCAGAGCGGGCAAGGGTCTGTCGGAAATCAGACCGCCCTTGTTGACGAAGCCGGCTCAAGAGACAGGAGACACTCGTGAGCGTGTATTCCTTTGACTATCCCTCTATTAACTCGATGCGGGCAAGATTCCGTACGGTCGCGCTAAATCTTTTGACCGCCTTTTGGGGAGGGTCGGTGAGCCAATACCGACCTGAAGCCCATCATATGCGAGGGCCGGGCCCAAAATGGCGCGAAAAGCATGGACGGAATAGGGAGGCCGCGGGCTTCTCCAGAGGCCTCTAATTTCTAACGATAAATGGGATCTATAGGTAATTCTCGTAAGAGCCGTCCTGGCCGTTTCACGTTGAGATCGACAGGATGATCCGGAATTCACCAGCAGATCGAGCCGTAACCTCCATCCAGCTTGACGTCTTCCCGGGCCCTAGCCAGGGGCGCCGCTGAACTGTCCAAGCCGCGCCGCTGTACCAGCGGCGAGTTGCAGCAGAACGCCGAGCGCCCACCCGGAACCGATCCCGACATTCCACATCGCGGGCGGAGTCTCGTCAAAGATGATCATATAGACCGATACGAGCGCCGCAACAGCGGCGACGAATGTGCCGATGGCGCTTGCCAGCGCTATCGTCCTTGGACCTGAGCCAGTGCTGGAAATAGTACGGCTGGAAGACAGCGAGGGAATGTTAGTTCCCAAATAGAAGCCGAGAGAGCCATACAGCACCGCGGAGAAGAGAGCTCCCAAGGAATTGATCTCCTCGATATTTGCCTTGGCTACCATGGCTGCGACGAAAAGCCCGCATAGCGCACCCATGATGGCGAGACCGGTCCTTTCCATGACCTGAGCAAAGCCGTTGAGGTGGTGGCGGGTCGGTGCTGCGGCTTCTGCTCTATTTGCCATAATCGGATCTCCCTTTGTTGGTTGAAGAGGCCCAATCGCCTTCCTATCGGGCTTTGCACGAGCCACAGAGTCGAAGGAACTCTTGCGCATCGATCAGGAGACTGGACGCGCGATTGTTTTATTCCGGTGGCACTCCGCCGCTTCGACAGGGCAGCAGATGAACTGACTTCGCCAGATCGGGAACCACAGGTTTGCCGGAGCGGAAATAGCGACGGCGCATGAGCGATCAATGCGGTTTAGATGATCGCTAAAAAAGCCAGGAATAAAGCGCGCCTGCAATGAGTCTTTGCTGTGGTGAAGCAAGTTGTGGTGTCAAATGAAAACGCGATCGCACAGCATGCAGCTTCATCGATCGTGTTGAGCCGATCCGCAGCGCCGCCTGGGCTCCAGCTTTTCTCCCGAAGCTGGGGCCCTTTTTTTCTGGCGCCCGGGCTGCGAACACATCTTTGCCAGCGGTGAGCGGGCTGCAGCTCTCAATTAAAAAAATGTGCGCGAGTTAGGAATTTCATCACGCGAAGGTGAGTCTTTTGTGAGAGGCAACGCGCTCGTACCAAGTTTACAGCGCGGGCTGCGCAACCATTTCGATTTCTCTCTCTGCCCGGGTGCGATGATCGACGCACCTCCAGCAGATAGCTTCAACTCAAACAAGGAGATTGGTCGTGACAGTCCGTGACCCAGTGCACTTCGTCGCAAATCCGGAAACGTCTTCAGGGGTGGGCTGCAAGTCGCAAAGCGTTCTGCGTGCGTTGAGACTGACCATCCTGTTCACCGTTCTGGCGTCCGCCCCTTGCCTGGCGGAGGATGCGAACAATGCCGGCGCCGGCGCGGTGGCAACCGTGAGCATGGACCATAACACTTTCATTCCCATCGAAATCACCGTCGTGCCCGGCACCACCGTGACCTGGGTCAACAAGGAAGCCATGCCCCACACCGTGGTGGATTTGAACAAGGGGTTTCGATCGAAGACCCTGGCCAAGGACGCCAGCTTCTCTTTCACTTTTGCAACCGCGGGGGACTATGACTATTTGTGTTCGATCCACCCGAACATGAAAGGCAAAGTCATCGTCAAGCCAGCCAGCTAGTGTCCTCGCTCAGCGACATGGTGCGCATTCCCATGCTCCCGCCGCCTGCGCCCGAATCCAGCATGAGCACGGCCGGCGCCTGCTCGGATTGGGAACTCGTCCTGCACGCTTTCTTCGACGGAGAATTGGACGCGGCGGATTCGCTGGCTTGCGAGCTGCACCTCGGGCGATGCCAACGTTGCTCCGGCGAAATGAAAAATCTGAAATCGATGAGGCAGAAATTCAGGCGTTCCGCCATCAGGTGGGCTGCGCCTGTTGTCTTGCGAAATCGAATTGGCTAATCGCGCCTTTCGAAGGGGCATTCGCTGCAGATCTTGGCGGGAGGACGGCGCGAGCAGCGGCGTCATCGTAATCGGCAATTTAAACGAGGAAATCCTTGGATTGGAGAAACGGTATATTCTTGGGAATAAAGTTCGAGCCGGCCGAGTCTCCTGTTTAGCGGCGCAATTCAGCGCCATTTGGTGCCGTTCGGCCCACAGGGAGAGTGAGACATGGCGAGAAAAGGCTTAGACGATCATGGACATGGATTGGGCCGCCGGGAGGTGCTGGAATGCATGCTGTGGGCTGGCACCGGCGTTTTATGGACGGTTGCCGGCGGCGTTCCGAAATCCAGCCTGATGGGATCGGCGCAGGCTGCGGAGGCCGGCTTCACTTTCTTGCAGATTTCCGACAGCCATGTCGGCTTCGACAAGAAAGCCAATCCCAATGCGCTCGGAACGCTACAGGAAGCCATCGCCAAGGTTAAGGCTCTGCCCAACAAGCCAGCCTTCATGCTGCATACCGGTGACATCACCCATTTGTCGAAGCCAAAAGAATTCGACGACGCTGCGCAGGTCATCGGCAGCGTCGGCCTCGACGTGCACTACGTGCCGGGCGAGCACGATAACCTCGACGAAGTGCCGCTCAAATCCTATCTCGAGCGCTACGGCAAGAACACCAAGGGCACAGGCTGGTATTCCTTCAACCAGAACGGTGTCCATTTCATCGGTCTCAACAATGTGATGGACCTCAAGGCCGGCGGCATGGGCAATCTCGGGCCTGAGCAACTCGCTTGGCTCGCCGATGATGTGAAGGGCCTTTCCGCCTCCACGCCGATCGTCGTCTTCGCTCACATCCCATTGTGGACGATATCCAGGGATTGGGGCTGGGGTACCGATGATTCGGAACAAGCGCTATCGTTACTGAAGCGCTTTGGATCGGTGACGGTGCTCAATGGTCATATTCATCAGTTGATGCAGAAGACCGAAGGCAACGTCACCTTCCACACAGCCAGATCGACGGCATTCCCGCAGCCGGCTCCCGGCACGGCGCCCTCGCCAGGACCGATGGTCGTTCCAGCCGAAAAGCTGCGCTCCGTCCTTGGCATCAGGACTGTCGTCTACACCCAGGGCCAGGAGCTGCTCGCCGTCACCGATCAGCCGTTGGCAGCGAGCTGAGCCGACGTCGTGTCGCCGGCATTTCGATTCTTCATCATCGCCTCGCCGACGCCTCTTTGTGTAAGTGGCACGCCAGCCGTGTCACCCGTACTTGGCTCTTCATCTCCCTGATGAAGGTTCCTGGCATTGGTGACACGGCACCTTGCATCCAAAAGTACGCGTCCCGAAGTGACGGTTCGGATCGAACTTTCAAAATTTAAGTGCCAATGCAACCACCGACCGGCGGTTGCACATCCAATTGATGGGGCCGCTGGGCCTCAATATCGGAGTATGATCATGAAGAAGCTTGTGGTAGCGGCTGGCATCGTTGCCGGCATTGCATTCGGAGTACCCGCCATCGCGCAGACAAAGCCGACGATTTCCGTCATCGCAAAAGATACGACGTCGCCCTATTGGCAAGCCGTGCTGGCCGGCGCACGCAAGGCCGGTCAGGACCTCGGCGTCAACGTTATCGAGCTCGGCGCGCAATCCGAATCCGACGTAAGCGGTCAAATCAGCATCCTCGCAAAGGCCGTTGCCTCGAACCCGGCGGCCATCGTCATCGCGCCCGCGGAATTTGCAGCACTTGGAAAGCCGATCGATGAGGCCACCAAGAAAGTCAAAATTATCGGCATCGAGTCCGCCGCCGATACCAAGGCTATGACGTCGCTCCTGGCGACCGACAATGTGAATGCGGGTCGCGTCGCCGCAGATGCTCTCGCTGTGGCGATCACGAAGTCATCCGCTGACACCGAAGGCGACGTCGTGATGATCGCTTCCATGCCCGGAGTTCCATCCCTCGATCAGCGCGCCAAAGGTTTCAAGGAGGTGGTCACCGCAAAGTATAAGGCGCTGGATATCACGGCCGAGAAGGTCGCCGATGGCAAGCCGGCGACGGTCCTTGGTATTATGAACGACCTCATCGCCAACACTGGTGATTTGCGCGGCGTGTTCGTCTCAGATCCGATCACGGCGCAGGCCGTAAGTCAGGCCGTGGTCGAAAAGAAGACAAACGACAAGATCAATATAGTCGGCGTCGGCTCGGACGAGAAGCTCGTCAAATTCCTGCAGGACGACGTGATCGCCGGGCTCGTGGTGGAGGATCCCTTCCGCATGGGTTATGACGGCGTCAAGACTGCGCTCGCCGCCTCGAAGGGCGAAAAGGTGTCAGCCAATGTCGATACCGGGGTAACCCTTGTCACCAAGGCCAACATGAGCTCTGCGCGTTCGCAAGAACTCCTCAAACCGAAAGTCAAGTGACCTATAACGGCGGTTGTCGGCATTGATCGGCGCCTTGAGCGGCATCCGGCTGGCAATTTCAATGCGGCCTTTGTGAGACCGTTTAGCTTGACCGGATTGTTGGTGAGCACCGATCCGCGTGCGGTAAAGCATCGGGAGCATGCATGCGGCGATGCTGTAGTCGCGCTCATCGTCATCGAAGCCGAGTGTGGTGTTGGCGTCAAACGTGTCGAGGCTGTCGTCCTGCGACTGATATGTCCGCATCTTGTTGGCGAGACCAAGCCGGCGGCTTTCCTGAGCCAGATAGAGAATGATGCCACCGCCGAGGTCTTCGAGCAACGCCAGAGCGAGCCGAAGCTGGTCCCCGCAGTCGCAGCGCCGTGAACCGAACACGTTGCCAGTCAGGCGGGCGGAATGCAGCCGCACGGGAATGGCATTGACGGAGAACTGGACGCGGCGGATTCGCTGGCTTGCGAGCTGCACCTCGGGCGATGCCAACGTTGCTCCGGCGAATTGAGAAATCTGAAATCGATGAGGCAGAGATTGAGGCGTTCCACCATCGGGTGCACTGCGCCTGCTGCCTTGCGCAATCGAATCGCCTGATAGCGTCCTTCGAGGGGAACGTTCGCGACGGATTTTGGCGGAAGAGGGCGCGAGCAGCGACGTCATCCACGATCCACGGATCGGAGAAACTGTATATTTTTGGGAATAAAGCTCGAACTGGCCGAGTCTCCTGTTTAGCGGCGCAATTCGGCGCCATTTGGTGCCGTTCGGCCCACAGGGACAGTGAGACATGGCCAAAAAAGGCTTAGACGATCATGGACGCGGATTGGGTCGTCGAGCGGCGGACCGGTTACCTCTCAGCCGTGCCGTAATCATTGCAATGCTTTTGGGTCCAATCGTCGGAGGCTTGCTGGCCTACGGTGCGGTAGCGGCGCAGGAGGAGCCGAACGCGGTCATGATCGACAATTTCACGTTCGGGCCGAAGGAATTGACAGTCCCGGTGGGAACGACGGTCAAGTGGGTCAATCACGACGACATACCGCACACCGTGGCGAATAAGGACAAGCTATTCCGGTCGAAGGCGCTCGATACCGACGACTCCTATTCCTATACGTTCGCAAGCGCCGGAACGTTCGACTATTTCTGCGGTCTGCATCCGTACATGGTCGGCAAGATCATCGTAAAGTGACGGTAGTGCCTTGAGAATGTAGCTAACATGACGACACCCTTATCGGTACGTCGGTCGGATTTACGGCGTACCGAACTTAACGAAGTCGTGCCAAAGAAGCGGCCGGAAGGCCCGGATCGTTTGTCTGGCCAGCAGCAGGCGTCGGACTTGATCGTGCAGAGCAAGGATGATCGCGCAATGTTCGACGAAGTCTTTCTGCCGCATATGGCCGAAGCCTATCGTCTGGCACAATGGCTGACCGGCAATGCCTACGACGCCGAAGATGTTGTGCAGGACGCGGCGTTGCGCGCGTTTCGCGGCATCAAGAGCTTTGGCGCCGTCAACGCTCGCGCCTGGTCTCTGACAATTGTACGAAACACGGCCTATAGCTGGCTGCTGAAGAACAAATCCAAGGCTGTCGTCTTTACGGACGATCTCAGTCCTGCGGAGCAGCAGAAACTTGAGCATGAAGGCCTGCACGGAGCGAGTGTCGAGACACCGGAGGAGATCGCTCTCTTCAAAGCGGATGCCGAGGACGTTCAGCGAGCGTTAGCGCAGCTGCCGGCGCATTTTCGCGAAGTTATTGTTTTGCGGGAGATGAATCAGTTGAACTATCGCGATATCGCGGAGATCACCAATGTTCCAATCGGCACGGTGATGTCGCGCCTGTCTCGGGGCAGGCAACTTCTCATCACTCTTCTAGGAGACCGAAAGTAAGTTATGATCGCATCCATGAGAGATAACGACGAACTGCAGATGAACGCCTATTGCGACGGCGAACTCGATCCGGCTTCCGCGATTGAGTTCGAACGGCGGCTGGCTGCCGATGAAACTTTGAAGGCCCAGTATAACCGGTTGCTGTCGTTGCGCCGCACCGTTCGTTCGCTACCGCAATTCGGGGTGCCTGCAGGTCTGCAGGCCCGCATCCAGTCGGCGTTGGACGCCGATCGGCCTAGCCAGGTGGATCGGCCGGGCTGGGCTAGTCGTCCGGTCCAGGCGGGACGTCCGCGTCAGCGAAGCTGGTCGTTTCAGGCGCTGGCCGCGGCTGCGGTGTTTGGTGCGGTGATCTCGAGTTCTGTGATGCTGACGATGGAGCGCTACGATCGACAGGAGGATGTCGCCCGCGCAGTCGTTGCAGGCCACATCCGGGGTCTATTGGCCCCGCAGCCCTTCGACGTTGCGTCTTCCGACCGCCATACGGTGAAGCCTTGGTTCACATCGCACCTGCCGCTATCGCCTCAGGTGCCTGACCTCGCGGCCCAGGGCTTCGTCCTCGAGGGTGGCCGCGTGGACGTCGTTGGCCACGATCCGGTTGCAACGATCGTCTACAAGCATGCCAAGCATACGGTCAGCCTGACGACCTTGCCACGCGGTCAATCCGTCTCTGACCAGGCGATTGCAGGATACAACGTCCGTAGCTGGAGTGATGCTGAGTTCACCTACATTGCGGTTTCGGACATC
>Ga0137415_10002585_pt1 | contig 18019 bp, 19 predicted proteins | sample CZODoug3_1_1_16f_FD_183082 | JGI IMG/M metagenome (GOLD analysis project Ga0137415, IMG submission 183082) | Vadose zone soil fungal communities from Angelo Coast Range Reserve, California, USA - CZODoug3_1_1_16fungal (Hybrid Assembly) | ecosystem: Environmental > Terrestrial > Soil > Vadose...
GACATTCCCGTCATGTGGATGAACAGGTTGTCGGGTCCGATCCCGATATTGTGCTGGCTGCCGCCCATGCCCGAGGCGAGCGCGTCCATGGTCGGGCGGATACCGAACGGCGAGAGAATGTGCGCCGCGATCTGGAGACCGAGGTTTCGACCGATCGTCCAGGACTGTTGGGTCGTCGCATCCCCGAGATAGACCTCGCCGCCCATGATCATATGGACGAGCTGGTCAGAGGAGGAGAACCACTGCGCTTTGATGCGGGTGGCGTCCTGCGGATATTGGTTGCCGGGATTGGTGCCGAGAATGTTCGCGCCCGCGCTTTCGAAATAGCCGAAGGCGGCGCGGCGCCCGGTGTCGAACAGCGCCCGGATCGCAGCATCCGAATGCTGGGGCGAGTGATGGATCTGCGAGACGTCGTGCACCGTGGTGACGCCGTCATCGAGCTGGGAGAGCCCACCGAACAGCTCGTTGATGTAGACGTCCTGCGGCCGGTACACGGGAGCGAACTTGAGCAGGATGAATTCGAAATAGGTGGTGCTGCCGCTCGGCGAGCCCGAGCCGTCGTTGATGAGAACGCCGTCGGCGAGGAAGCTGCGCAGCGCCGTCTCGAACTGGTGATGGTGCGTATCGATGAAGCCGGGCATGACAATGCGGCCGCGGGCGTCGATCTCAGCGGCGCCGCCGACGTGCAGGTTCGGTCCGACCGCGAGAATCTTCTTGCCCTCGACAAGAACGTCGGCCCGGGGAAAGTCGCCCACATGCGGGTCCATCGACATCACGGAGCCGCCGCGAATGACATAACGCCGGCCTGGTCTGCCGCTGTCCGCGGGCGCGTCACCGTCATCCGCCGCGGCCGGGCGCGGCGCGAACAGGTTGAGACCAGCGGCCGCGACGCCCGTCGCGGCCGCACCTGTCAAGAATTTGCGGCGCGATCCGAAATGGTTCTGTGGCCTGCCTTCATCGCATAACTTGCACATGCTGGCGTCTCCCCCGTGTGAGCCGTTCGGAACGACGGCTTGCGACCTAAGTCTGTCGCCGATGCGCCTGGGTGTCCATCTGAATCGGCGTCGTCTGAAGCCATTAGGTGGTGGCTGCCCAACTCTTGGATGGGCGGCGCCCACGGGGATAATCCGGCGCGCGCCTGATCCCGGCGCGGTCGGACCTTTCGAGCCAGTCCAACGGCGATAGCAAATAAGTCGCGCACAAGATCGCTTTAGGCTGAAGCGATCTTGCGCTCAGGGATGGAGGTATCGGTCAGGTCTTGACGGGATCGCGTCGGGGGGCAGATCTACGCTACGGCTTGCGGACGGCGCGCGCACGGCGTCGCTGAACCGAAATGCTTTCCGATCGGCCGCACCATGCACATTGATACGTCCGAAAGTCCTCACCGTCGTCCGACGGGCCGGGCTGGATTTGCGAGAGGTTGGTCGGCCCGCCACAGGCGGGACAAACCGGCAGCAGGAATGGATCAGTCCGCTGTTTTTGCAAGACAGCCTCCCTGGTTGGGCCGGGCCTCTCTCGGTCGCAACAGACCGGTCCGCTCATTCGGGTGAAGCAGACGTAGCTGGGCCATCGCTGAAGCGGCGCGCGTGACCCGATTCTGATGCAGCTTCATGCGGGCATTCCGCCTGATGGGCGGTCCCGTGATTTGACGAACGTCGACCGACCGGCGATTCGGCCGCGCCCGCTTCAGCCCGCAATTCCAGCGCCTTGTTGAGAAGCAACTGGGCGATTGCCTGATTCTCGCACATGAGCGCAAGGCGCATGCAGAGGTCGGCTTGTCGTCTATAATATTCCGGCCGGGCCATTTGCGGTTTCCCGATAGTTTCAAGATTCAACTCTGTGAGGCGGCGGGCGTTCCGAAATTGAAGCTTTTGCCTATCGGGGTGCTACTTTACCCGCCGCGAATCGGCGAATTGCCCCCGCGAATCAGTGGGGTGAGGGGAACCGTTGGTGGCGGCCCGCATTGGTGCGTTAAGCATCGAGGGATGACAGCGTAATGGCCAACGCCGAGGATCATCGCCGCAACGCATCCGAATGCTTGCGCATGGCCCAGCAGACCAACGACCCCTCTGCGAAGTCGCTCCTCCTCACGATGGCCGAGCGATGGCTTCGGCTCGCGCAGGAAATCGAAGCCAAGGGCGACAAAAATTCCAATTAAATCCGAGTCCTGAGCGAACGCGAATTTCGTTCCGCCCACCACGAAGATTTGCAGTGGAACTTTGCCTGCCCGTTGGCGGTTTGCGTCCCATGTTCGATCAGGGATCAACCATCATAGGGGTGTGCCATGCAGAACCCCGCCGAATTTAGGAAGTATGCGGACGAGTGCAAACGTTTGGCGGAACAGCATCCGGAGCTCAAAGCGTCGCTGTTGAAAATGGCGGAGGCCTGGACGGCCGCCGCAGCGGAAGCCGAAGATGTGCAGAAGTCTCGCACCAACTGATTGGCGATGCTTCATTTCGTTTGGGAGAGCGCACGCTTGCGCGAATGGCGGGCCAGCAATGGCCGATTCCACGCCGCCACACCGCCGGCGTGCTCTTACTTCCTCGCGGGCGGATCGCTGAAGTCGAGTGGCGGCAGCGGCGAATCGAGCTGCGGGATATCGATCTTGAGGTCGGGATTGACGGACTTGGTGTGGTCGATCCAATAGGTCACCGATTGCGGCCAGAAGATCAGGATCACGACCAGAATCACCTGGAGGAACACCCAGGGAATCGCACCCCAATAGATGTCCGACGTCTTCACCGACGGCGGCGCGATGCTGCGCAGGTAGAACAGCGCGAAGCCGAATGGCGGATGCATGAAACTGGTCTGGATGTTGGCGCAGATCAGCACGCCGAACCAGATGAGGTCGATGCCGAGCTTGTCGGCGGCGGGCGCCAGCAGCGGAATGATGATGAAGGCGATCTCGAAAAAATCGAGAAAGAACGCAATCACGAACACGAAGATATTCACGAAGACCAGGAAGCCGACCGTTCCCCCCGGCAGCGACGTCAGCATGGTCTCGATCCACACCTTGCCGCCCACGCCCTGGAACACGAGGCTGAAGGTGCGGGCGCCGATCAGGATATAGACCACCATGGCGGTGATCCGCATGGTGGTCGCCATGCCCTGATAGACGAGCGGGCGGGTGAGGGTGCGATTGAAGGCCGCGAGCGCGAGGGAGCCGACGGCCCCCATGGCGCCGGCCTCGGTCGGGGTGGCGAGACCCAGGAAGATCGTGCCGAGCACGAGAAAGATCAGGCCGAGCGACGGAATGATGCCACGCATGCTTTTTCGCAGCAGCGGCCATCCGGATAAGGTGCGGGCCTCGAGCGGCAGGGCCGGCACGTCCTTCGGCCATACCACGCTGACAATCGCCACCCAGGCGCAGAACAACGCGACCTGGATGATGCTCGGCCCGATCGCGCCGGCATACATGTCGCCGACCGAGCGGCCGAGCTGGTCGGCGAGCACGACCAGCACCAGAGACGGCGGGATGAGTTGGGTAATGGTGCCGGAGGCGGCGATCACCCCCATGGTGTGGCGGGTCGAATAGCCGTATTTCATCATCACCGGGACGGAGATGACTCCCATCGCGATGACCGATGCCGCCACCGTGCCGGTGATTGCGCCCAGGATCGCGCCGACGAAGATCACCGCATAGGACAGCCCGCCGCGTACGGGGCCGAAAAGCTGGCCGATCGAATCGAGCAGATCCTCGGCGAGACCGCAGCGTTCCAAGATCGCGCCCATGAAGGTGAAGAATGGGATCGCGAGCAGCAGGTCGTTCGAGATGATGCCGTAAAGCTGGTAGGTGAGGTTGCCGAGAAAATCGGAGCCGATCAGCCCGTATTGGATGCCGAAGAAGGCGAAGAACAAGCCGACCGCTGCGAGCGAGAAAGCGGCCGGATAGCCGATCAGCATGAACACGACCAGCCCCGCGAACATGAGCGGCGCCATGTTGTCGCGCACGAAATGGATCATTGCAGGGGCTTCTCGTAGGCGTATTCGAGCCGATACCGTCCGGTGAGCGCGGCGCAGCGCTTGATCAGCTCGGAGACGCCCTGCAACGCCATCAGGGCGAAGCCGACCGGCAGCAGAAGCTTGACCGGCCAGCGCGTGAGCCCGCCGGCATTGCTCGACTGCTCACCGATCCGCCACGACTCCAGGAACCACGGCCAGGTGAAGTAGATCAGGATCACGCAGATCGGCAGCAGGAACAGGATCGTGCCGATCAGGTCGATCCAGGTGCGGGTGCGCTCCGACACCATGCCGTAGAACAGGTCGACCCGGACATGCTCGTTGACCTTGAGCGTGTAGGGGCCGCCCAGCAGCACCATCCCGGTGAACATGTACCATTGCGCTTCCAGGAAGGCGTTGGCGTGGTTGCCGTACCACCCGATGCCGGTCGTGAGCGCGTGCAGAAAGGCAAAATCCTGCCCGAGCACCAGGAACTCGTTGATGCCGTAGCGCACGGCGGCGTTGCCGGCGCTCAGCAGGCAGGCGAGCAGCACCAGCCAGGTGGCGATCACGCCGAATCGTTCGTTCATGGAGTCGATGGCGCGCGTGAATCTGAGGAGTGCGTCCACGATTTGCCCCTCCGCGATCGGTCTTGGCGCCGCCGCGTTCGTCTCTCTTGACGGGATCCCGTCTGCCGGCGCGGCCCCTCAGCCGCCGTCCCCCCATACCGACACACCCCTTAGGTTAAATCCGAACCCCACCGCGGGCGTCAATTGAAAGTTTGGCGTAGGCCGCCAGGGCCGAAGTCGGTGCCTATTTTAGAACGGGCCCTATCTTCCCGCCCATTGGCGGGGAGGGTCGAACGCCGCAGCGAAGCTGCGGCGGGCGGGGTGGGGGACTACCCTTGCTCCGTGTCTGCGGCGCCCCCACCCCCGACCCCTCCCCGCCACTCGCTTCGCTCGCGGGGGGAGGGGAGAAGAGACGTGGCTCGGCACGCGCGTGGCTTGGTATCGACGCAATGCGCGAGAGAGGGAATATAGACGCGGGACGCGAGAGCCGCCGCTCAGCCGCCGGTCACGCTCATGTGGCGGGCGAGGGCAGGGCGCTGGTGGCGGCGGTCGATGACGAAATCGTGGCCCTTGGGCTTGCGACTGATTGCTTCGTCGATCCTGGCATAGAGCAACTCGTTGCCCTCGGAGGCACGCACCGCCGCGCGCAGGTCGGCGGCGTCTTCCTGGCCGAGGCACATGAACAGCGTGCCGGTGCAGGTGACGCGCACCCGGTTGCAGGATTCGCAGAAATTATGGGTGAGCGGCGTGATGAAGCCGAGCCGCCCGCCGGTCTCCGCCACCCGCACATAACGAGCCGGTCCGCCGGTATTGTCGTCGATCTCGTCGAGCGTGAAGCGCTCGGCAAGGCGCGCCCGCACCATCGACAGCGGCAGATACTGGTCGAGCCGGCCGGCCCCGACGTCGCCGAGCGGCATGACCTCGATGATGGTGAGGTCCATGCCGTCGCCATGCGCCCATTCGGTCAGGCGCACGAGCTCATCCTCGTTGACGCCCTTGAGGGCGACGGCGTTGATCTTGACGGCCAAGCCCGCCGCTTTTGCGGCCGCGATGCCGGCGAGCACCTGATCGAGGTCGCCCCAACGCGTGATCGCGCGGAACCGGTCGGGGTCGAGCGTGTCGAGCGACACGTTGATCCGCCTGACCCCGTGGGACGCGAGCTCGGCGGCATATTTGGTAAGCTGGGAGCCGTTGGTGGTCAGGGTGAGCTCGTCGAGCGCCCCGGTGGCAAGATGGCGCGACAGCGAGCCGACCAGCGTCATGATTCCCCGCCGGACCAGGGGCTCGCCGCCGGTGAGCCGCAGCTTGCGCACCCCCTTCGCGACGAAAGCCGAGCACACCCGGTCGAGCTCCTCGAGGGAGAGCACGTCCGCCTTGGGCAGGAAGGACATGTTTTCGGACATGCAATAGACGCAGCGGAAATCGCAGCGGTCGGTCACCGAGACGCGCAGATACGAGATGGCGCGGCCAAACGGATCGACCAGCGGGGAAGGGCGCTGGGCGCGATCGAATTCCAATTCGGACGTCGGCATCATGCCACTCATTATGTTACTCAGTCCGTGGGCGAACGGCGCTCGCGGCGTCGTCCAAGCTACAATATAGTGCGGCGGGGCCACAAAGGCGAGTCTATGGGCCTCGACAAGCATATGACAGGCCTCATATTTTCGCCGCCGCCGCGGCCCGGCCGCCATGGAGCCCGCGCATGACCGCAAATCCGCCTCCGGGCTCGCCCCGGACAGGTCCGAGCCAGATCTGGCCGACCGAGGTCAAGCTGCGCCGCGACCGCGCCGCCCTCATCGTCAGTTTCGACAACGGCGAGCGCTACGAACTCCCGGCTGAATATCTGCGGGTGAAGAGCCCGAGCGCGGAGGTGCAGGGGCATTCGCCCGATGAGCGCAAGACGGTGCCGGGCAAGAGAAACGTGATGGTGCTCGAGGTGCATCCAATCGGAAACTACGCGGTACGACTGGTGTTCGACGACATGCATTCGACCGGGATTTTCAGCTGGGATTATTTCCTCGAGCTGGGCCGCAACTACGGGGCCAACTGGCAATCCTACCTGGACGAGCTCGCCGTCAAAGGCCTGTCACGCGAGCCTGCCGGAAGCCCGAAGGGGAGATGATCAGCCGGGCTCCGACGGTTGCAGAACGATGTCACGGCTGAAGCGATCGGGACCGGCGTTAATTCAATAGTTACGCACAGCGCACCGAAATACGGCTGATCTGTTTACGACGTGGCGAAAATGCTGTAGGCCAGGAACTGCAGGGGGGCGATGAGGACCGCCCGTTTCGTGGGGCCCCGCATTTTCTCGACCTGCGTTATCAGAGGAGGACACACCATGGCGAAGAAGAAGAAGAAAAAGAAAGAAAAGAAGTAATCGACCCGATTGGGTCTTTCCCGCTGCGAAACACGCGCGGGACCCGATGGCGAACAGGTGCGGCGAACGCGCGGTGTTCGTCATCAGCAAAGCAGAAAAAGGGCCGGTGCTTGCGCCGGCCCTTTTTTGTTGCGGTTGCCGGATTTCTCGCTCCTGGCGCCCGCGTTGCACAGGCGTCCACGTCGGGCCCTGGTGCAACGACGAAAGACGCCGGTGCCCGCCTCAGCGCAGCACGACCACCCTGGCGCCGACGCGGACCCGGTCGTAGAGGTCGACGACGTCGTCATTGAGCATGCGGAAGCAGCCCGAGGATGTCGCCGTTCCGATCGTGTCGGGCTCGTTGGAGCCGTGGATGCGGTAGAGCGAGGAGCCGAGATACATCGCGCGGGCACCGAGCGGATTGTCGATACCCCCCTTCATGTGGCGCGGCAGGTCGGGCCGGCGGGCCAGCATCTGCGCGGGCGGCGTCCAATCCGGCCATTCCTTCTTGGCCGACACCGCGGTCGTGCCGGCCCACGAGAAGCCGATCCGCCCCACCCCGATGCCGTAGCGGATCGCCTGCCCATTGCCCATCACGTAGTAGAGCCGTCGCTCGGTCGTGTTGATGACGATCGTGCCAGGGCTGTAATTGCCGGCGAAGCCGACCATGGACTTGGCGATGGAGCTGTAGCCGCCAAAAAGGCCGCCGCGCGAGGTGCTGAAAAGGCTGCCGCGCGGCCCGCCGCCGCTGAAGCGCTCGTCATCGGATTGCGCGCGCGCCGCTCCGGCCAGGGCGAGCAGGGCGCCGGCTGCGAGCATGCCCGCCATCACACGCGACCACATCGAACAGGACACAACGGGACGGAATACCATGGACTGTGACCTCAGGCTTCAGGACCGTGCGGCGGTCCGGCCCAGAGAGGCCATAATTTGCTTTTTGCGGCAACGGTGAAGCATGGCGCCGGGCCGAATCCGACGGATTTTCGCGCCCGCTGTTGCGGTTAGGTCACGGTTCGGCGCTGCCGTCGAACCGCATCGGACGTGCGCGAGACCCGCCGGGTCGCGATACCCCCGAGGATCGGCAAAGTATCCAACAGTCTCACGTTGCGCCGCGGATCACGCCCACCACGTTGGCCCTTTTCAGCAGCCGCGCGTAGTATCGGTTCCACGCGGCGGTACGGCCTTCCGGGGTGAGCAGCCCACGTTTCTCGGCGAGGATCATCCACGCAAAGCCCCACCACTCGGCTACCATTTCGCCGGTCGCGGGATCGATCAGATCGTAGCCATTCTGGCTCGCGAACCGGCAGGCGCGCTTCCAGGTCAGGCGGTCGAGTAAAGCGTGATCCTTCGCCGACAGGCTATCGTCGTCGAAATCCTCCAGCGTGTAGCCCCAGATCCGCTTGCAGGCCGCATTGAAGGCCCGGTCGATGCGGTCATCGTCACCGCACCCCCGCACCTTTTGAAGCTCCGCCGTATAATCGGCGATCCGCGTCAATTCGGGGTAAACCCTTGCATTTTCAGCCATTTTTTTCACTCCACGCGTCCGGCGGGGTAGTGAGCCTACATGATTCGCGTTAAAATGTTCTTGATTTGTTCTAAGACGTTTAACCGGTTTGAGGCCTCATGATCGCGGGGCTACCCGATCGTTTCGGCTGCCTGAACAGTATCCACCCCATGCCTCCTGGACTTTTGCCGCGATCTGTCTCTATGGCCCCCAGGCCATTCGAGGGTTCATAAAAGCGAGTGGTACAACGTGGTGTGCTTCGCACAGGTTGACCGCGCCACGCGGTTCATGGCGCGGTTCGGCGGGAAGCGGTTCGCGCCGGCGGATCGGACGGGGTATCGGTCGGGCGCAACGCAAAAGGGCGATCAATTGAAAGGCGGCCATGTCGAAACAAACAATGTCGAAACAGGAGATGCGTGCCGAAACCGAACGTCTCGTCAAAGAGGCGATGGAGCGAAAAGCCGTGTCGGTGACGCAGGTGGACGGCCGCATCGAGGAAAAATGCGGAAAATGCGGTGCCTCAAATCGCGTCTCGATGCCGCAAGGCCAGACGCGGGTGGAGTACAAGTGCAAGGAATGCGGGCACGTACAAAAGACGATGTGAAAACAAAAGGGCCGACGATCGGCCCGCTAGGCGGCGGCGCTCTCGACGTCGCATTCGGTGACGGTGCGATTGCGGCCGCCATGTTTGGCCGCATACAGGGCGCGGTCGCATCGTTCGAACAGGCTGGTGAGGGCCTCGCCGGGCACGAACTGCGCAACGCCGATCGACACGGTGACGCTCGACAATATCTCGCCGGTCGTGCGGCGCGTGACCTGACGCCTGGAAATCGCCTGCCGGATGCGCTCGGCAACCGTCGCGCAAACCCGAAGGTCCGCTCCCGGTAGAACGCCTGCAAGCTCCTCGCCGCCGTAACGGGCCGCGAGGTCCCGGTCTCGCACGCCGTCGCGGAGAATCCGGGATATGAGCCGGAGCACCTGGTCGCCGAATTGATGGCCGAATTTGTCGTTGAACGTCTTGAAGTGATCGATATCGAGCAGGAAGATGCTCAGCGGTTCCCCGCTTTCCATCGCAACGATCTGCGCATTGCGCAGGAATTCGTCGAGCGCATGACGGTTGGCCAGCCCGGTCAAGGCATCGGTCTTGGAGCGCTGTTCCGCCGCCGCGAGGTGATTGCGGATGTTGCCGAGCTCCTGCAAGCACGCGTTGAAATGCGCCTGCAACGTCGTGGCGCGGGTCATGGTCGTCGACAGCGCGCCGGTGAGATCCTGAATAAGGGTGCGCGGGTCGCGAATTTCCGGGATTTGCGAGGCAACGCCGTCGAGCGGCAGGATGGGCTTGCTGTCGTCGGCCATCGACGTCGCCAGGAAGCCTCGCGCGCGCGATAGGATCGTCTGCAGCGGGTTGGAAATCTCGCCGTGTTTCGCGTCCCCGTCCGGGCCGGATCCGATATAGCTCACAAACAGGCTGCGGTTGGTCGCGCCGTCGAACTCACGCTTGGCGGCAATCAGGATGTTGATCGTCTTGGTGAGCTCCGGCACCGTGCCGAGGGAGAATTTGAACCAGATTTCGAAATTCTCCGGCGTCGCCGGCACCTTGTGCTGCGCCATCAAACGCAGGGCGCGGCCCGCGGCCGACGTCGCCTGCACAAAGTCGCTTTCACCGGTGGGGACTGGATTCATGTCCTCGAAACTCATCAGGCACTTGCGCTACGGTTCCGAAAGCCGGTTTGCGCATGTGCCGCCAACGCGACGTCATCTGCTCATCACGGGGAGTCTAACGTTTAAGACTTACCCAATTCAACGCGCCGCGAACTCTTATTGACGACGTGGTTCTGTGAGGATTTCCGCCGCCGGCACAATCAGCGCCCATTTCGGTTCAAAATGTAATCAAGATTTCATTAACCGTGATATCCAAACGCGCCGAACTGGCGTTTTCAGGTTCGGCGGCCTGCCGGGAGGGCGGGGACGCTGGCGCGCTGCCCGTCTTCCGGGGCCGGCGTTTCGCTTGACCCAAGCTCCACCGCCAGCGCCGCATTCGAGCGATAGCCGCTATCGGAGGGGGCGCGCACACACGGAATGTAGCGCTTGGCTCGCCGGGCCCGAACGACGCACGGGACCGCTTTCTCGGTGCCGGCTGCGATCGCCTTGAGCATCGCGCGCTTGAAGGCGAGGTCGCTCTGCCGCGCCCGGTAGTCTTCCAGGGTCACCGTATCCAAGCTCGGGCCGGTCGCATCCGGATTGCCCTTGGGAAGGCCGAGCGCATTTAGCTTCCAGGTAATCGAGCCCGGCGTCTTGCGCAGCGCGTCGGCCATGCGCCCGAGCGACATCCCGGACTGGACACCGCTGACCAGCATGGCCTCCTCGGCCGGCGTCCAGACGGTGTGGCGTTCGGTCTTGGTCGTACAATTGCGCGGCATGGCGTGACCTCTCTGGCTCACGCCGCGGCCGGGATCGCGGTCCCGACGCCCAGCTGTTCCTCGAGGAAGTCGCGCAGGTCGCACCGGCCGACCGGCTCGGTGAGCAGACCGGCGATCTCGCGTGCGATATCCTCGCTGACATCGTGCGCCGTGCCTTCTACGGGATTGAACTCGATCACCCGCTGCACGTCCTCGACCTGGCCGGTGAGGATGTCCGCAATGGTCTCGGCGCGGGACGTCGTGTCGGCGAGGCTGCGCTCGGGGAAGAAATCCACGCGCGCGTTGCGGCACAGGATGGCGAAAAAGGATCGGTCGAGGTTCATGGCTCGTTCCCTGGTTGCGGGCGCGAGATTACACTGTTAGGTGTTACATGCAACACTTAAAAGTGTTGAAATGGATATTTTATGGGTGTTGACCCGGGTTACGCGGCGGCCGGCGATTCGGGGGTACCTTGGACGGCGGCGCCCCGATAAAGGCGTTGGCGGCCTGCGCCTCGCGCCCGCCGGCTCGCATGGGGCGGCTGTATCGGGCGCGATGGCCGCCGGCTTGGGCGGCCGCGCAAAGCCGCTTTCAGCCCGACGGGCGCGGTATCCGGCAACTCCGGCGTTTGAGGGGATACAACTGTAGGTCAGGCCAGCACGGTGGGCCGGCCGGGGAGGGGAGGCGCGCTCTCCGCGCCTCGCCGACCTATCTCACATACCTGCCGACGACCCGGTGGATCTTCGACCACTCTTTGCGCGGCAGCGTGAATTCGGATTTCTGTCCCTTGGGCGGGTTCCATTGGGCCACGTACCAGGCCGTGTCGGTCCAGCGCAGCAGGTGCTTGATGGTGGATCTGGTCTCGCCCTCGGCTTCCCGATAAAAGATGAATGTCTCCTCGCGCGTCGCCGGCAGGTGCGGATTGATCAGGGCGATGTCGCCCGGCCGGAATTCCGGGATCATCGACTCGCCGATGATGATCACCCCATAGCCGGCAGAGACATTTCGAAGCGGGTCTGGCCGCAATACCCAGTCAACCGGGTCGGTCGAAATGATCATCTGTCCCGGACCCCCCTGCGCCGCGGCGTGGACCGGCAGGTCCTTCTTCTCGCCCACCAGCCCGGAGGAGGCGATCGGCTGTTGCAAGCCTTGCGCGCCCGCCTCCGGTATAAGCTTGTCCAACGGCAGGGCGAGTTCTACTGCTAGTTTAGGAAAAAGCCGACTGTGCTTAATGGTTCCCTTTTCGATTTTGTCGATTGTCTGCTGGGGCGCGCCGATGCGCCGGCCGAGCTCGGCCTGCGACCACCCCCGGGTTTCGCGCGCCGCGCGAATCAATACCGCTGCTGAGTCTGCTGGGTTCTGCATGGCCTATTATGACACCGACAAGTGTTAAAATCTAACACCCTGGCGACACCAAAAACATTGACGGTTAACACGTAAAAGTGTTATGACGGCCGGCATGGAGAATCGCCGCCAGATAAAGCCCGGGCCTGCCGGCGGCCCGCCTTTCGCCGCAGCGGCGCGAGCCAAACCCGCAACCTCCTGGCGGTCGGCGGTATCGTGCCGTCGATGCGCCTTGGGCCCGATGGGCGGTAGCCCGCTCATCGGAGTCATTCTCGCGCCAAGCCGGGACGGCGTGCCGGCCAATGCCCTCCTCGCCAAACTCAGGGGATCAAGCCATGACACTTTCGGAGCAAGCGCTGCTGCGTATGCGGCCCGGCCGGCCGCGCGCCGCCAACGTCACGCGCGGCGCCGATGGCGTCAGCGACGGCGAGAAGGCGGCCGACATCGTGAAAGTCGCGAAGGCCTACCGCATGCGCGCCGGCGCCGCCGAGGAGGACGCCCTGAACCATCTGCATGCCACCACCATCGGCATCCTGCACCGCCGCTGGCAGGCCGATCACGGCGAGCCGTCCGGCATCTCGGAACCCCAGTATCGCGCGGCGCAGCGCTACCTCGGCTATGTGGTGGCGCATGCCCGCCTGCTCGGCATTCCGTCCCCCCATCCGCGCGCGGCCGCGATCCGGCTGGCGGGCCTGGGACAAAGCTGCGAGCAGGATCCCGATCCCGAATGGGTGGCGAGAATTCGCGCCCAATTCCGCAGCTGCCGGCGCGTGCTGCTCGAGTGCGGCGGCTCGCTCGGGCTCGGCTCGCGCATCAACGCGATCGTCTACGCGGTCGTGGTCGAGGACCGCAAGCTCGGCGACCTCGGGCGGCAGGATATCCAGAACCTGCGTTGCGGGCTCAACGCGCTGGCGCGCTATTTTGGCTGAAGGGTAGACGTAGCGGCGCGGCTCAAGGCTCTTCCTCGAATACGAGGCTTCTGGTCGCCGCGATGACGGCCCGCATCGCGTTCGTCGGCGTGTTGAGGCTGACCAGATTGTAGGACTGGGCGATCTGGACCTTGGTCTGGAGCTCGGGCAGGTGGTGAAGCGCCACGACGCTGGTCCGACAGATCCCGAGGGCGCCGCGATCCTGCTTGACGATCTGCGCGACCTCCTCGGAGTTCCTCACCTTGATGGCCGAAGCCGTTATGCTGCGCCCGTCGAGCAGAAAAGCCTCGGTCGTGTGCTTGGTGCCGCGCCCGTCGCCCAACGCAACGATGTGGATCGGCAGGTCCGGCCCACCGAGCAAGCGCCAATTGTCGATTTGCCCGCTCAGGATCTGCTTGAGCTTTGCCAGCGATACCGACTGGACCGGATTGTCCGGGTTGACCGGGAACGCGACCCGAGATTCGGTGATGCGAAATTCCTGCAGGAGGCCGAACGGAAGATCCGGCCGCGCCTTTCGCAACGGCGCAATGACGCTGGCCAGCGGCGCCGATACCATGGCCAGATCGGCTTCACCCTTGAGCAGGGCAAGCAGCCCGCCGCCCGCCGTATCGACGGTGAGGTTCAGCTTATGGCCCGTCAGTGACTCGATCTTGTCCCGGTACGGCGTCATCACCTCGTTGGCGAAGCCAGCCGAGCCGTGGATGGACAGAGTCTCCGCCGATGCGGCACCGGCCCACAAGACGAGGCATCCTATGCCGGCCGCGGCAGCCGATACGGAGCGCCGCAATGAAATTTTCACTGGATGTCTCCTGGCGCGGGACGGACGCCGCAAACCGGCCCTCAGCATGCCATGAAGGATTTAAGATAGATTAACGACCGCGCAGCCCCGGTTCTGGGCGCGCGGCCAGCGCCGCGGGTCGCCCGACAGGCCGGCTGGCGCGCCCAACCCGTCGGATCGACCGTCGAGCCGGTATTCCCCGCCGTATCTGAGGACACCCGGATTGGGGCCGGTCCGAGCCGTCGACAAAATACGGCCTGCCGGGGAACGGAACGACGCGTCCCTGCATTTATACATTCAGCCCGTCTGGGCGGCCGATCGTGGATGGACCGTCCAGGTTTCAAATTGCTCTCTATTTGCATCAAAGGCAGGGCATGCGTGCGGCGTCGACCTCGCTTCGCCATGTGATCCGGACCGCGGCGCTCGCGGCGTCCGTCTGTCTTGCCGGGACGGTCGTGGCCGCTGCCGAGCCGGTAACCCCCTTCAGCAGTTCCATCACCTGTCTCGCCAGCGCCCCGGACAAGACGCAAAGTCCGTTCGCCTGTTCGGCGTTCCTCGCCGCCCCCAAACCCGTCGTCATCGAGTTCGTCTCGACCAGCTGCGGGATAACGGGCGCGGTTTCGGTGGTGACGCCCCCGGTCTTCATGGGCGTGAGCCGCATCGAGCTCATCGTCGGCTCGCCGAATGGCAACACCACCTATGAGCTCAATGCCGGCGCGGGGCCGTCGGCGGGGGATTCGATCTTTGCGTCGCAGGTCAAGGTGGGTCAGCGAATCGGGACCTTCTACGGCACCTCCCAGCTGGTTCGCATCTATGCGAGCGCAGGCGCGACCATCACCGCCACCGTGAATGGCAGCAGCGTCGGCCTCGTTGCCGCCGGCGTGACCGGCGGCAATGTGCAATGCACCGTGGTGCTGTCCGGCCAGGTGGCGCCGAACAATTTCTGACGTGGCGTCATGGCCGTTCTCGCCGCACCACGACGTGCAGCAGCGGCACGGCCTTGGCGTTGCCCGACATCCGTCGTCCACGGCAGGCGCGCTCTGGTCGACGTTCCCGTTCGGTTCTCTCGATGGCGCCACGCGGCACGAACCACGCGGAACTGGCTAGACCGATGCGCGTTCAAATCCCGCGGGAAGGAAACCTCGAGAGGAGCTGGCCATGATCGTGCGGATTTCGACCATCGCTATGGCGGTGGTCCTGGCGACCGGAATGAATGCGGCCCTGGCACAAACGCCCGGGACCGGAGCGGACAAAGCGGCAGCCGCGAAGGCAACCGCCGCCAAGAAAGCCGATTGCAAACGGCAGGCGAAAGCCCAGCACTTCGGCATTCATCTGATCAAGCGAAACCGTTACATCGACGAGTGCATGAAGCGCTCATAAGAGCGCGCCACCAAGCGCAACCGCGCGGGCAGCTTCCGCGCGGGGCTTGGCATTGAGCCGAGCGAAACACGGGTGCGGAACCGGTCGAGGCGCGATCTTCGACGCCCTTTTTGAATTGTCGCGATCAGGACAGACGACGGCAAGGCGCGGCCCGGCACGCACCGGCCGATATCGCCGGTGAATCCCGATGCCACGGGGTCGTCATTTTTTCCGTTCGGAGGCCGCCATGGCTTCCTTGCCGACTCGCTCGGCCTCCGCCTGCTCTTTCCTGCCCAGCAAGTTGCCGAGCGACCCGTCGATCACCATGACGGTCGCCAGCCATGCGATGACGAAGTTGGAAAAGAACAGGCACAGGAACACGAGCAGGCTGACGGCGGGTGACGTTTGTTTTTCGACATAATAGCCGATGACCGCGCTCACGACGGCGCCGATGACCACGAAGGTCACGTAGATGATGAGTCCCCACATGGCGTCCTCTCAAGATGTTTGTCGGTTCCGTCAGGAACGCGTGTCGTCACCATATCATGGATAGCGTCGGCCGCGGCATCGAAATGGCCCCGGATATCGTGACGGTCGATAAGGGCACGAGCCGGCCGGCGTGCTGGCGCAGGATGGCCGAGGCCCGGGCTCGCGCGCGACGGCGGGTCGGTCTTATCCCTTGGTGACGATCGGGGGCGGAGCTTTCGGAGATTTGCCGGCGCAGGCCGCCAGGCTCAGCAGAGCCAGCGTGGCCGTCGCGGCGACAAGAATTTTCTTCATCGGAAGCCCTTAACCCCTCACTAGCGTCGCGCCCGCCAAAACCCTACTGACGGCTCCTCCGGGCCACTAGTGCCGGAAAGCCACAGTCGGCGACCAAAAAATATTGCCCCAGGCAACCCGTCTGAAGACGGCTGCCCCCCTCGATCATGATTCTTGACGCCCATCTCCCGGGCGCGTAGGAGAAAATCCACAGTTGGAATTGCGCCCGCCGGCCAGCCGCGCGGGCGCTTTGCGTTTCAGCCGACGGACGACCAACGACCCGAGCCTGGCGCACGATCGGTGTCGCGGCAAGCGACCCGGTGGGCTGAAACCTTGAACCAATCCATTCTTCAAACGACCGGAGCACCGATGAGCTTCGCGGACTTTTCCAAACGGCTTGCGCCCGCCGCGCGGTCCCGGCTGAAGGCGAGGATCGAGGCGGTGCTGGCCGGGCGCGGGCGCAAAACCCGTCTCGCGACCGACTATGGGTATTTCGCGCCCGAATGCCTCAAGATCAGAGCCAAGGCCGGGGCGATCACGCCCTTCTGCTTCAACCGCGCGCAGCTTTTCATCCACGCGCGGCTGGAACAGCAGCGCGCCGCGACCGGCCGGGTGCGCGCGCTCATCCTGAAGGGCAGGCAGCAGGGCTGCAGCACCTATGTGGGCGGCCGCTTCTATCACCGCGCCATTCACGGCCGCGGGCTGCGGGTGTTCATTCTGACGCACGAGGATCCGGCGACCCAGAACCTGTTCGACATGGTGGACCGCTTCCACGCGCATTGTCCCGCGGAGATCCGGCCGGTCACCGGCCACGCCAACGCCAAGGAGCTGAGCTTCGACGCGCTCGACAGCGGCTACCGGGTGGCGACCGCCGCCACCAAGGGCGCCGGGCGTTCGAGCACCGTCCAGCTCTTCCACGGCTCCGAGGTCGCGTTCTGGCCGAACGCCGATAGCCACGCCGCCGGCGTGCTACAGGCCGTGCCCGACATGCCCGGCACCGAGGTCATCCTGGAATCGACCGCCAACGGCGTCGGCAATTTTTTTCATGTGCGATGGCGCGAGGCCGAGGCCGGCAGCAGCGACTACGCCGCGATCTTCGTGCCGTGGCACTGGCAGGACGAATACCGCAAGACGCCGCCGGAGGATTTCGCGCTCGATCCGGAAGAGACCGAGTATCGCCGCCTTTACGGCCTCGACCTCGCCCAGATGGCGTGGCGCCGCGCCAGGATCGGCGAGCTGCGCGATCCGGCCTTGTTCAAGCAGGAATATCCCGCGACCGCGGCGGAGGCATTCCAGATGTCGGGGCACGACAGCTTCATCCCGCCTGCGCTGGTCGCGCGCGCCCGCAAGGCCGTTTGCGCGCCGAGCGGCCCGCTGGTCATCGGTTTCGATCCGGCCTGGAAGGGGGGCGACCGGCACGCGCTCGCGCGCCGCCGCGGCCGGCAGGTGATCGATGTGGAAAGCCGCGTCGGGCTCGACACCATGCAGTCGGCCGGCTGGATGAAGCAGGTGATCGAGCGCGAGAAGCCCCGGCGCGTGTTCGTCGACGTCGGCGGCGTCGGGGCCGGGGTCTACGACCGGCTGTGCGAGATGGGTTTCGGCGAGATCGTGCGCCCGGTGAATTTCGGCTCCTCGCCGATGGAGCCGCCGCCGCTCGACGCCCACGGCCAGCCCTCGGGCGGGCCGGTCAACCGGCGCGCCGAGATGTGGATGAAGTCGAAGGAGTGGCTGGAGGACCCGGCGGGCGCGCAGATCCCCGACCGCGACGCGCTGCAGGCCGACGCCTGCGGGCCGACCTACAGCTATGACAGTCACACGCGGCTCATCCTGGAAAGCAAGGACAAGATGCGCCAGCGCGGCGTCCCGAGCCCGGACGAATGGGACGCGGTGGCGCTCACCTTTGCCGAGCCGGTGGCGAGCGATGCGGGATTCGCGCGCAGGCTAGCGTATCCGGAGGCGGGGGTAGTGTGAGGGGGTGAGGTGTGGCCGCCCGGCGTACACGGGGCCATGCGCCTCTTCCGAAAGAAACGTTCATAAACCGATCAGCCGCGGCCGCGTCACGATGTAGCCCTCGGGTCCGCGC
>Ga0137415_10002586_pt1 | contig 18017 bp, 17 predicted proteins | sample CZODoug3_1_1_16f_FD_183082 | JGI IMG/M metagenome (GOLD analysis project Ga0137415, IMG submission 183082) | Vadose zone soil fungal communities from Angelo Coast Range Reserve, California, USA - CZODoug3_1_1_16fungal (Hybrid Assembly) | ecosystem: Environmental > Terrestrial > Soil > Vadose...
TCGCCCCGGTGAACGCGAGCCAACGGAACTTTTTGCGGACGGGATACAGCCAGAGAAAGATGAAGATGGTGAGGGCCAAGAGCCCGGCGCTTTGTCCGATGTAGCCGGAGGGCTTGAGCCACACATGCAGCGGGCTCCGCACGCGCTCCGCCATCGGGAGCGAATAGTACGGCCATCCCGCGAGACCGATAGCGCCGAGCAGGGCCAGGAAGAGCTTGAACGGCCAGCGCCTCGGACCACGCTCGCGGACCGGCACGGGCGGACGGACCGCCGGCAGGCGCACCGGAGGGCGGCCGGACGGAGACGAGCGGCGCTCGATCCGCGGATCGAGCCCCGGGAGCGGCCCGGAAGGAGCCATATCTGTGTTTACCTCACGTGACGCACTGAGGCTGTGACGCGCGCCACGGTTACATCGGGCATCTGTCAGGCAAGATTCAGCAACTTCATTTGGGAACACATGTCTGACACGATGATGTATGTCGCGTTCGCTGCCCTGCTTCTCTTCTTGTTGACCTCACACATCCGCCGCATGAACAGGAAGGAAGCAGCCGCCCGCGCCGCCGCGGAGCGTGGTAAGCTGTTCTCGGATGGCCCTCGGGCCCAGCATCCCCATATCGACGCCACGCAATGCATCGGCTGCGGCGCGTGTGTCGAGGTGTGCCCCGAGGGCGACGTGCTGGCCGTCATCGGCGGCAAGGCCGGCATCGTAAACGGGCACAAGTGCATCGGCCACGGACTGTGCGCGGAGGTCTGCCCCGTGGGCGCCATCACCATCGTGATGGCGAGCCCGAGTGTGGGGGCCGACATGCCGGCGCTCACGCCGGAGCACGAGACCAACGTCACCAACATGTTCATCGTGGGCGAGCTGGGTGGGCTCGCGCTCATCAAGAACGCGGTCAATCAGGGGCGCGACTGCGTGGATGCGGTCGCCGCCCGGCTGCCGCAGATCAAGCGCGGCCGGACCATCCCGGGGGTGCACGACACCTGCGTGGTCGGGGCGGGACCGGGCGGGATCAGCGCGTCGCTGCGCGCCATCGAGCGCAAGCTCCACTACGTCACCCTCGAGCAGGACGAGTTCGGCGGAACGGTCGCGAAGTACCCCCGCCAGAAGCTCGTGCTCACCAGCCCCGTGGAGTTCCCCCTCCACGGCAAGTTCACGAAACTCAAGATCTCCAAGGAGGAGCTGCTCAAGTTCTGGGAGAAGCTCCACAATCGGGCGGGGCTGCACGTCAACACCTGCGAGAAGGTCGAGGACATCCAGAAAGCCGCAGACGGGATTTTCACGGTGCGTACTCCCAAGGGCCAGTACCGCGCCTGGACGGTGATCCTCGCCCTCGGCCGCCGCGGGACGCCACGCAAGCTCGACATCAAGGGGGAGGACCTCCCCAAAGTGATGTACAGCCTGATCGAGGCGGACGCGTACACGGGCGCGAAAATCGTCGTCGTGGGCGGGGGTGACAGCGCCGTCGAGGCCGCTATGGGCCTCGCCCACCAGAAGGGCAATCACGTCACGCTGTCGTACCGGCGCGAGGCGTTCAGCCGCATCAAGGAGCGCAATACGCAGCGCCTCCCGGAGTACACCAAGTCCGGCAAGCTCACGGTGATCTTCAACTCCCAGCCCGTGGAGATCCGCGAGAAGTCGCTGCTCATGGACGTCGCGGGCCAGGTCCGAGAGATCCCGAACGACTACGTCTGGGTGTTCGCCGGTGGCACCCCTCCGAACGAGTTCTTACAAAAGGTAGGTGTCCAGCTCGGGCCACGGGACTTGACCAACGAAGCCAGCGCAGAAGCGAAGCTCGCACGTACGGCCTAAATTCAGGGGCGATGAAATCCGGCCCCGCCTTCCTGTTCGACCTCGATGGCACGCTCGTCGACAGCGTGTACCAGCACGTGCTGGCGTGGCGCGAAGCGCTCGAGAGCGTAGGCATCGAGCTCTCGGTGTGGCGCATCCACCGTCGCATCGGCATGAGCGGTGGCCTGTTCGTCCACGCCCTGTTCCGCGAGACCGGCCGCGAGCTGAAGCCCGAGCAGGCGGCCCAGATCCGGCGCGTGCATGCCGACGCCTACGCCCGCCAGGTATCGCAGGTGCGTCCCCTCCCCGGGGCGCGCGAGCTCCTCGCCTACCTCACGAAGGCAGGCGTCCCGTGGGCGATCGGCACCAGTGGTCGGATGGAGAGCGCCAAGCCCAACCTCGACATGCTCGGCATCCCCGCTGGCGTTCCGATCGTGACCCGCGACCAAGTAGAGCACGCGAAGCCCGATCCCGATCTGTTCCTCGCGGGCGCCATGCGACTGGGGGTACCGATCGACGAGTCCGTGGTGGTTGGAGACAGCGTATGGGACCTGCTCGCGGCGCGCCGGGCCCGCGCGCTCGGCGTGGGATTGCTGTCCGGTGGCTATGGAGAGGAGGAGCTGGAGCGCGCCGGGGCGTACCGGGTGTATCAGGACCCCGCTGATCTCCTGGAACACCTCGACGAGGTCGGGGTGCGGACCCAAAGCCCTTAGAAGTGCTCCTCCTCGACCCCAGCTCCCCGCCCCCGCGCCGGTAACCGGACCACCCGGTCCCAGGCGCTCGTCTGCCAGTTGTCGGGGCGTTCGACCTCGCGCACCCACGGGGGCAGCGGCACCGCGAGATGATGCGCCAATGCTTCGACGTAGGGCTCGTACATGCGGCGCAACTCGCTGAGCCGCGACTCGAAGTCGGGCCGGGCTCGCAAGGCCAGTCCGCCGCTCGCGAGGCGCTCGCGCAGCCTGGTCAGCTGAGCCGACGAAAGGCGTTCTTCCACGTCGCGTGGCGGCGTGCTGAACACCTGCGCCAGGTCCACCACCGCGTGGCGCGCCATGGCGAACGTCAGCTCTGCTTGGCGCGCCGACCACCCCTCGAGGCCCACGATGATGACCGCGCTGGCGTCGAGGATCGTGGTGAGCGCCGCGAGCCATGACTCGTTGTAGTGCTGCGACCTGAAGTAGGCGAGCGGCGGATACGACAGGTGGCTCTCGAGCACATCGGCCGCCCAGCGCTCCCAGTCGCGCAGCAAGTCGGTGAGCGCCGCCGTACCTGGATCTCCGCGGTGCCGCCACAACAGCTCGGACGCGCTGGGCGGCGAGCCCGCCCGGGCGTCGAGCAGCGAGATCGCGACCTCGCGGCGGGAAAACGCCTGATAGATCACCGGGAAATACCCGATGACCGCCGCGAGAAAGGCGAACCCAGTTCCTGCCTCCACCACCGTGAGCGCCTTCGCGATCGTGGTGCGCGGCACCACGTCACCCAAGCCGAGCGTGAAGAATGTCGTGCCGCTCATGTACGCGTCGGCCCAGAACCCGGTCGCGCCGCCCCCCACCACCGTCATCGCGGAGCCGGCGGCCCACTGCAGCAGGCCGAAGGAGAAGACGCTACCCAGCGCCCACAGGGCGAGCAGAAAGATCAGTGAGAGCGGTCCGTAGAAGGAGAGAAACGCGTCACGCCGCCGCCCCGCCAGGAGCCGCGCGGCACCGCGCCAGGGAATCCAGGTGGACCGATAGAATAGCTTGGTGAGTCGGATTCGTCCGCTCACGCGACGCGGCAGGATGATCGTCTCGAACGCATCCCACAGCACCACGGCGAGCAGCATCGCGCCGGCGAGACCACTCAGCCATCGCATGGCTATTTCCACGACTGCGTCGGCACGTTGGCCGGTGGCTCGAGCGACTGGAGGTAGGTCACGAGTTTCCAGATGGCGCCCGGCGGCAGCAGACCGCCGTATGCCGGCATGCCGTGCGGCTGGCCGTAATAGATCGACTGGAAGATCTCGCCATCGGAGCCGCCGTAGCGCCAGCGACCGTCGCGCAGGCTGGGGCCCACCCAGCCCACCGCCCCGCCACCGTGACAACCGTCGCAGTTCATCACGCCGAACGTCCGCTCGCCCTCCACCGCCGACTGCCGGTCTCCGCGGAACGGATTCTTGCCGGCCTGCGGGGCGCCCGCCGGCGGCGCGACGCCGCCCGCGAAAACGCGCGCCTCGTATCGGGCCTGGGGCGTGGCCTCACGTCCCCTGCATGCCGCGCTGACGCCCAGAGCCAGTACTAGAGGGCGAAGATCCATACGATGCCTCCCTGGCTCGTATGCCGGCCGATGTCCGGCATGAAGTCCGCCGGCGGCCGCACGTCCGCCGGGTCATCCGACCGGACGTCCCCCGCCAGGAGGAACCAGTCGCCGCCGATGCCCGCGTACACGGCCACGTACTGCTTGCCGTCGGAGCCCGTGTATGTGATCGGGTTTCCCACCACTCCCGATCCGACCTTGAACCGCCACAGGACCTCGCCGGTCCTCGCGTCGGCCGCTTTGAACCAGCCGTCGAGCGTTCCGTAGAACACGACGCCGCCCGCGGTGACGACGGCGCCGCTCCAGACGGGGTAGCGCTCCGTCGTCTGCCACACCTTCTTCCCGGCGCCCGCATCCCAGGCGATGAACGCTCCGAGATGCCCGCCGCGGCCCGCGTGGTAGGGCGTGTTCGCGCCGATGAAGGGCGTCCCGGCAATGCGGGTCGCCTGCGTCGCCTGGTAATCCATGCACATGTTATTCGTGGCGAGATAGAAGAGGCCCGTGCGCGGTGAGTACGCGGCCGGCGACGCCGGACTCTTGCCGCCTTCCAGCGAGGGGCAGACATCCTTGACGTTCCCGCGCGACGCGCCCGTCAGCTTGGTGGAATCGATCACCGGACGGCCGGTCGCGACGTCCACCCGCTTCGCCCAATTGACGTCCACGAACGGCTGGGCCACCAACACCTCGCCCGTGGCGCGATCCATCGTATAGGCGAAGCCGTTCTTGTCGAAGTGGACCAGGACCTTCCGCGGCCGGCCGTTCACGGCCAGGTCGGCAAGAATCATCTCCGAGGCGGCGTCATAATCCCAGCTGTCGTGCGGCGTGAACTGATACGCCCACACCAACGTGCCGTCCTCGGGCCGGCGGGCCAGGACGCTGGCGGTCCACTTGTTGTCGCCGGCGCGCTGGTCGGGGTTATACGGCGCCGGATTGCCGGTACCGTAATAGAGGAGATCGAGGTCGGGATCGTAGGACATCCATCCCCACACCGGCGCGCCGCCGTTCTTCCACACGTCGGCGGGCCAGCTCGTGAGCGCCAGCTCGGCACCCCGATCGTAGAACGGCTGGAAGCTCCCCGGCTTCGCCAGCACCTCGCTGTCGGGGCCGATGTTGTACGCGGTCCAGACGATCCGGCCCGTCTCGAGATCGAGTCCCTTCAGCCAGCCGTGGATGCCGAACTCGCCGCCGGACGCGCCGACGATGACCCGGTGCTTCACGACGAGGGGGGCGACGGGCGTGGTCTCACCCTGGGAGAGGTCCGCGATCCTGGTCTTCCACAGCTCCTTGCCCGTCGCCGCCGCGACCGCGACGGTGTGCCCATCCAGCAGATTGTACACGATCTTTCCGTCGGCGTAGAAGGCGCCGCGGTTGATCGCATCGCAGCAGGCGATGCCGAGGGCATTGGGATCGACGGCCGGACGATACTTCCACTTCAGCGGGAAGCCCTCCCGGGTGAGGTCGAAGGCGTACAGCACGTTCGGGTACGGCGTGACGACGTACATGGTGTTGTCGACCACGAGCGGCTGACCTTCGTGCCCGCCCAGCACCCCGGTCGAGAAGGTCCACACCGGGCGCAGGCGGCCCGCGGTAGCGCCCGTGATCTCCCTCAGGTCGCTGTAGCGCGTGGCCGCGTAGTCCTTGCCCGGCATGGGCCAGTCGCCGCGCTGCGCGGCGCCGCCGATCGGCAGCAGCGCGAGCAGGGTTAAGACCCTCATTCGAGTCATGCGCGCCTCCCCCTCCCCTTGAAGGGAATATGCAGGCCCGTAGAATTGCTGCGTGAACCTTGACCTGGTGAGGCGCCGGTGGGGGGCTGGGGCCGCGCTCACCGCCCTGGCGGCAATGTGCGTAGCACCCCGTACGGCCGCGATCCTCGAGGCACAAGCCGTCGGCCGGGAGGCGCCGGGCGACTCGACCGAGTCGCGCGTGCGTGCCCGGCTGTTCGACGCCGCAGACCCGCTCGTGCTCACGCTCACGGCGGATTTCGGGGCGATCGCCAAGCAGCGAGGGACCGAGAAGAAAAACCTGCCGGGCGTTCTCTCCTACGTCGCGGCCACGGGCGACTCGGTCAGGCTCGACGTGCAGCTCCGCACGCGCGGCCACTTCCGGCTCAACATCTGTCAGTATCCGCCGCTCAAAGTCGTGCTCGACAAGGCGCAGACGGCGCACACCATTTTCGCCCACGAGAGCTCGAGCCTCAAGCTCACGGTGCAGTGCCGCGGCGGACAGTCGTACGCGAACTATCTGCTCGAAGAGTACCTCATCTACCGTGCCTACAACCTGCTGACCGACCGGAGCTTCCGCGCGCGTCTCGCGCGGGTGACGTACGTGGACGCCACGGGAAAGAATCCTCCTGAGACACGTCACGCGTTCTTCGTCGAGGACGACGAGCGCATGGCGCGGCGCAACCACGTGAAGCTGTTCGTGCAGAAGGGGGTCACCCAGGGCGAGCTCGACTTCGAGCAGACGGGCCTGGCGATGGTGTTCCAGTACATGATCGGCAACACGGACTTTGCCGTGACCGCGCTGCACAACATTGTGCTCATCCAGGATTCGGTCGGCATCGTGTACCCGGTCCCCTACGATTTCGACTGGTCCGGGGTCATCTGGACTCCCTATGCCCGACCCGATGCCCGGCTCCCCATCCAGACCGTGCGCCAGCGCACCTTCCGCGGCATGTGCCTCGCGCCCGAGGAGCTGGCCGCCGTGTTCGCGCGGTTCAACGCGCAGAAGGAAGCGATCTACGCGCTGTACCACGGCCTCGAGCCGGAGGGCCTGGAGCCCAAGCGCGTGAAACAGGCGCTCGACTACTACGACGAGTTCTACAAGATGATCAGCGACCCGGGCCGGGCACGTCAGGAATTCATGCGGTCGTGCCAGAAGTGATTCGGTGGGAGGTGCGGAGCGCCGAACGCCTGGCTGAGCTGATCGCCGCGTCCCCGCCGCTCGCCCTCCGCGCCGGGCCGGCCCGGCGCACGTTCCACCGCGATCTCTACTTCGATACGCCCGACGGCGATCTGCACCGGCGCGGTGCGACCTGCCGGCTGCGGTTCGACGTGGACGATCGTCGCGCGCTCGCGCTCGACGTCGCGGGCGTCGCGCGGTGCGAGTCGCGCGTGGTCGAGCTCGAGCCACGGCACATCTTCGGCGGCGACGCGGAGCCGGCGCGCCGGCTTCGCGCGATCGTCGATCCCGGCCGTCTCGTGCTGCAGGTCGAGCTCGAGATCGAGCGACGGCTACGCCCGGCGCGTCTCCCCCTCGTTCCGGTGCCGCAGTTCGTGCTGGCGTACGATACCATCACCGCGCGCGGGGGTGAGGCGGGACCGCCGTACGAGTTCTACGAGCTGGCAGTATGGCGCCGCTCGTGGAGCGTGATCCCGACCGCACGATTCGCGCGGGCGATCGAGCAACGGTACCGTGTGTCCCGGGCGTCGGCCGATCAGGTCACGCGCGCCACCGCGCTCCGTGCGGCGCCTCCCTCCATCGCCCGGCAGACCGCCGTGCTCGCGGTCGCGCACGGGCGTCTGGCGCTGTGCAGCAGCGGTGCCGCGTTACGCCTGCCGCTCGAGGAAGGAGGCGGCGAGGACGCGTGCCGCCGGGCGATGCGGCGCGTGTTCGGGAACGTGGAAGGAGAGGTGCGGTTGCTTGGCGTCGTGCCGGCGGCCGACCGCCGCGCGGCGATCGAAGTGTGGCTGGTGCGGCGCCTGCGGCGCGACCTCACGGCCGTGCCTCCCGGTGGTCTGCAGTGGTTCGCCCCCCAGGACATCGTCGCGCGAGTGGGCTCCCCGGTGCTCCGGGACGCCGCGACGCTGGCGGCACTGGCGGTGGCCGCCCGCTCGGAGCTCGTGCCGGAGTGGTCGGCCGCACCGCTCGTCGGAAATTCCCCGGCCGTCCGCGGCACCACCGATGAGACCAGCCGGCTCACGCTGAGCGAGCTGCGGGTGCCGACGCTTCCCGCGAAGACCCTCGACGCCGCCCGTCCCGCCGCGGACCAGTTCATCAACGGTCTCTTGTCCGCGCTCGAGTTCAATGCGCGAGTGCTCGCGCTGGCCGAGGATCCCCGGACCCCCCTCCTCGCCCGTCTCCGCTTCCTCGGGATTTTCAGCACCAACCTCGATCAGTTCTTCATGGTCGACGTCGGCTCCCTGAAGCACCAGGTGGCAACGGGAATCTCTGAGCGCTCGCCGGACGGGCTGACGCCGGCGGAGCAGCTCGACGCGATCGCGATCCGGCTGCGGCCGCTCGTGGCGCACCAGTACCGCTGCTTCCGCGCGGTGGCGCAGGCGTTGGCCGCGGAGGGGGCCCGGATCCGCGACTGGGGCGAGCTGGCGCCAGGCGAGCGCGCCTCGCTCGAGCGCTGGTTCGCCGCAGACGTGGCTCCGGTCCTCACGCCCAAGGCGCTCACCCGCGCGCCCGGCCACCCGTTCCCGCATCTGGGCGACCGGCGACTGAGCCTCGCCGTCATGCTGCGCGATGGGCCGGATGGCCCGCTCCATTTCGCCTCGGTCGAGTGCCCCTCCTCCCTGCCCCGGCTCGTGGCTGCGGCCGCCGGTGGGGTGGTGCCGCTCGAGTCGATGGTGCGCGCCCATCTCGGCGCGCTGTTCCCCGGCCGGGAGGTGATCGAGGCGCATGCCTTCCGGGTCACCCGCAGTGGGGATATCCAGCTCGACGAGCTGGGTACGGCGAGCTTCGCTCAAGCCATCGCGGACGAGCTGCGGCGGCGGCCCTGGGGGCCCGTGGTGCGGATCGAGGTGGAGCGTACGATGCCGCCGCTGTTGCGCGAGCTGCTGCAACGCGAGCTGCGGTTCGAAGAGAGCGCCCTGCAGAGCGTGCTGGGCCCGTCGGACGTGTACGAGGCGGACGGCCCGCTCGACCTTGGCGGGCTCGGCGAGCTGGCGGGCGGCGCGGCGCACCCCGACCTCGACTATCCGCCGTTCACACCGCGCGACCCCTTTGCCGGCGAGCGTGGTGTGTTCGACGTGCTCGACCGCGGCGACGTGCTCGTGCACCATCCCGACGATTCCTTCAGCGCCAGCGTCGAGCGCTTCATCGCCGAGGCGGCCGACGACCCGGACGTCGCCGCGATCAAGCTCACGCTGTACCGTCCCGGGGGACCGTCGCGCATCGCCGAGGCCCTGCGCCGCGCGGCTGCCGGCGGCAAGGATGTCTCGGTATTCGTGGAGCTCAAGGCGCGGTTCGACGAGGAGCTCAACATCGGCTGGGCGCAGAGCCTGGAGGCGGCGGGCATCCACGTGATCACGGGTCTCGCCACCCTGAAGATCCACGCGAAGGTCGCGCTCGTCGTGCGAAGGGCGGCGGGGCGCACCCGACGCTACGCGCACGTGGGGAGCGGCAACTACAATCCAGACACCGCGAGGTTGTACACCGACGTCGGCCTGCTTACGGCGGACGAGGGGATCACTGAAGAACTCCACGCGCTCTTCAACGAGCTGACCGGCTCGTCGCGCCCGCCGCAGGCTGCGTTTCGCCAGCTGCTCGTCGCGCCGACCGACATGCTGGACCGGTTCCTCGCCCTCATCGCGCGCGAGGCGGACCACGCGCGCGCCGGCCGCGGCGGGCGCATCCGCGCCAAGCTCAACGGTCTCGCCGACTGCACCGTGATCGGCGCGCTGTATCGCGCCGCGCAGGCCGGCGTCGAGGTCGACCTCGTGGTCCGGGGAATCTGCATGCTGCGCCCGGGGATTCCCGGGCTCTCGGAGCGGATCCGCGTGGTGAGCGTGCTCGGCCGGTTCCTCGAGCACGCGCGCATCTACCACTTCGCCAACGCCGGCGCGCCGGAGTACTACATCGGCTCCGCGGATTGGCGACCCCGCAACCTGCGGCGCCGGGTGGAAGTCATCACGCCGGTGGACGACCCGGCGGCGCGGGCCCGGCTCGACCGCATCCTCGAGCTCGAGCTCGCCGAGCCCGGCGCGTGGAGCCTCGAGTCGGACGGATCCTACACCCGGCGCCCGGCAGCCTCATAGGCTTCCGTCGTACCGCATCTCGTTCGTCGGGGTGAAGCCGAGCTTCTCGTAGAGCGGCCGCCCCTCGCCCGACGCGTGCAAAACGACGCTCTCGATCCTGTTCGCCCGGCACCACCGCAAGAGCTCCCGCATCAGCCCGTCGGCCACTCCCCGGCGCCGCCACGCCCGCTCGGTGTAGACGTTGACGACCAATCCTTGCGGCCCGCGAACCAGCCGCTCGCGGGCGACGTCGGGTCGGGGCAAGAGCTCCCGCAGCTGGAGGCCCGCGCCTGCGATGATGCCTCCCGACCGATCGTCCAGCTCGGCGACCCAACCCAGGTAACGGCCGTCGGCGATGGCCGGTGTGTAGTACGCGCGGGCTGCCTCGACCAGGGTAGCGTACAGGCCGTCCGGCAGCTCGCCCATGTCGCGGAACATCTCCGCCCGATGACGCGCGAGAACGCCCGCGTCGGCGGCGGTGGCTCGGCGGATCCGGTACACCGCTAGTGCCGTTGCTCGAGGAGCTCCAGCGCGCTCCGCAACCGGGCCACGGCGGCGTCGAACACCGGATCGCCGGCGAACGGCAGCTGTCCGAACAGCTGCAAGGCATTCCGCAGGTGCTCGCCGGGCCCCTCGAGGGAGGGATCGCGCTGGGGGCGGCCGGCAAGGAGACGGGTGGTCGGCAAGATGCCGGGAAAGTAGCCCCGCCAGGCAGGGCCAGCCAGCAGCGACGGTCGCGGCCGAAGCCGCCGCTTGTCCCCAAGTAGATTTCCTCCACGTCCATGCCCTCCATCGTCACGGCCGAGCGGCTGAGCAAGACGTTCCAGGTGAAGGTGCGCGATCCCGGACTGCGCGGCGCCGTGCGGGCACTCTTCCGGCCGCGCTATCGCGACGTGCACGCGGTGCGCGACGTGACGTTCCGGATCGAGCCGGGCGAGATCGTCGCGTTCCTGGGCCCGAACGGCGCAGGAAAGACCACGACGCTCAAGACGCTCACGGGCTTGCTGTACCCGACCAGCGGGCGGGTGGAGGTCGCGGGGTTCGTGCCCTGGACCGGCGGACCCCCGTTCAAGCGGCACATCGCGCTCGTGCTCGGCAACCGGCAGCAGCTCGTGTGGGATCTCCCCCCTGAGGAGACGTTCCTGCTCAACCGGGCGATCTACGACATCCCGGAGGCGGATTACCGTGAGCGGCTGGCCGAGCTCGTAGCTCTGCTCGAGCTGGGCGACGTGCTCACGAAGCCGGTGCGCCAGCTCTCGCTCGGCGAGCGGATGAAGTGCGAGCTCGTGGCGTCGCTGCTGCATCGCCCGCCGCTCCTGTTTCTGGATGAGCCGACCTTGGGGCTCGACGTGACCGCCCAGGACGCGATCCGCCGCTTCCTCATCGAGTACCGTGAGCGGCACGGCGCGACCGTGCTGCTCACGTCGCACTATATGCAGGACGTGACCGCGCTCGCGTCGCGGGTGCTGATGATCAACCGCGGCCGCCTGCTGTACGACGGGGCGCTCGAAGTCCTCGTGGCGCGGATCGCGCGCACCAAGCGGATCGAGCTCGTGCTCGGCGGGGGTGACGGGAATCGCGTCACGGCCGAGGCCCTGGCCGCGTTCGGTGAGGTCAAGACCTTCCGCTTCCCGAACGCGGTGCTCGAGGTGCGGCGTGAAGAGGCGCCCGCGACGAGCGCCCGCATCCTGGCCGCGTTCCCCGTAGCCGATCTGTCGATCGAGGATCCACCGATCGAGGAAGTCATCCGGCTCGCGTTCGCCCGCGGCGTGGAGGAGGGCGAGTGATCAAGCGTTACGCGGCGTTGATCCGTAACGCCTGGCTGGTCGACCTCCAGTACCGGGCGTCGATCGTGCTGTGGTTGCTGTGGGGTGTGACCGAGCCGGCGATCGCGCTCGGCATCTGGTGGGCGATCGCGGGCGACGGGTCGGTCGCCGGGTACGCGCGCGACGACTTCGCCCGCTACTTCTTCGCGGTCATGCTCATCAACCAGCTGACCATCGCGTGGGATTCCTGGTATCTGGACCGCTGGATCCGCGAAGGGGATCTCAACTACCGGCTCGCCCGCCCGCTGCACCCCGCGCACGAGGCCGTGGCCGAGAACATCGCGTACAAGGCGCGCACCGCCAGCGTCATCCTCGTGGTCTGGCTGCTCGTCGCTGCGGCGTGGCCCGCCGTGCGACTGCCGTTCGACCCCGGCCGCTGGGCGATCACGGCCGTAGCCGTGCTGCTCGCGGCCGCGATGCGGTTCTTCATCAGTTTCACCACGGGCCTACTGGCGTTTTGGACGACGCGCGCCACGGCGATCATGGAGCTGCACGCGGGGGTGTCCCTGTTCCTCGCGGGGCGGATCGCGCCGCTCGCATTGCTGCCTCCTGCCGTCGCCAGCGTCGCGGGAGTGCTGTGGTTCCGCTCCATGCTCGCCTTCCCGGTGGATCTCCTCACGGGCGCGGTGCACGGCCCGGCCGCGGTGCTGCGGGGGCTCGGCGGGCAGATCGCCTGGCTCGGTGTCTGGATCGTGGCGTACCGGATCGCGTGGACTCGCGGCATTCGAAAGTACGGGGCGGTGGGCGGATGAGCGGGACGCGTCGGGTGATCCACGTGTTGGGGGCCTTCTGGCGGCTCAACGTCGCCGAAGAGCTCCAGTACCGCGCCAATTTCGTCGCCAGCGTGCTGGGCACCCTGTTCTCCATGGCGACTGCACTCCTCACGCTCTCCCTCTTCTTTCACCACACCACAAGCCTGGGCGGCTGGGACTACTGGGAGATCGTCGTGCTGCTCGGCGTGTTCAACGCCCTCACCGGTGTGATCGAAGCGGTGCTGCGGCCGGGGATCGGCCAGTTGGCCGGCGAGGTGCGCAGCGGTGAGCTGGACTTGGTGCTGGTGAAGCCGGTAGACGCCCAAGCCTTCGTCTCGTTCCGCCGGCTCGACCTCTGGCGTCTGTCGGACGTCGTGCTCGGGCTCGCGCTCGCGGGATATGCGCTCGCGCGCCTGGGCCGGATACCCTCGGTAGCGCAACTTGCGGCGTTCGCCCTGGCGCTTGCGGCTGCAGCGGTGGTCGTCTACGCCATCTGGGTGGTGCTCATGAGCCTGGCGTTCTGGTTCGTGTCGGTCGAAAACATCGCCGTGCTGTTCGACGCGGTGTACGAGGGCGCGCGCTATCCCGTCTCGGCGTATCCGGGCGCGCTGCGGTTCCTGTTCGTGTACCTGATCCCGATCGCGTGGACCACGACCATCCCGGCGTCGGCGCTCACGGGCCGGCTGCGGCCGGAGATCGCGCTCGCGGCCGCGCTCGTCGCCGGGCTCGCGTTCGCGCTGGCGCGGGCGCTGTGGCGCGCAGCGCTCAAGCGGTATGCGGGCGCGAGCGGGTGAGGGGCGTGCTCTGGCTCAAGCTGCTGCTCGTGCCATCCTTGATGGCCGCGGTGACCCTCGCCGGCCGGCGCTGGGGGCCGGCCGTGGCCGGCGTGCTGGTCGGTCTTCCGCTCACGTCCGCGCCCGTGGTATTCCTGCTCGCGCTCGAGCACGGCACCGCCTTTGCCGCCCAGAGCGCAGTAGGCGTGCTGGTCGGACTGGTGCCTCTGGGTTCCTTCTATCTCGCCTACGGGCTGCTGGCGCAGCGGGCGCGCTGGCCTGCCTGCGCCGCCGCGGGGTGGTGTGCGTACCTCCTCGCGGCGGTGGCCCTGCGCGCCCCTGCGTGGGACATCCCCTTCCGGATGGTCACGGCCACGGCCGTTGTGATCGCCTTGACCGCGCTCGCGCATACCCTCGGCCCGCGCCTGAGCGGTCTGCTCGCGCCGTTTCCAGTAACCGGAGCCGTCCTCTCCATCTTCACACAGCGTCTGGATGGCGATCATGCCGTCATCCGACTGATCCGCGGGATGGGGCTCGCGTCGTTCACGTTCGCGGCGTTCTTCCTCGTCCTGGCGGAGCTGCTTGATCGGCGGGGCACGGCGGCCGCGTTCGGCGTGGCGATCGCGGTCGCCGTCGTCATGCACGGCGTACTGCTCACAGGTCCGTCCACACGGCCAGCTCGTTCCCGCTCGGATCGCTGAAGTGGAAGCGGCGGCCGCCCGGGAACGGGTAGGTCTTTCGGACGATCTTCCCCCCGACCTGCTTGATCTTCGCTTCGATCGCGTCGAGCTGGACGGTGTAGATCACCACCAAGGGATTGGCGGGCCGGACGGGCGCGTCCTTCGTGAAGCCGCCGCTCAGGCGGCCATCCTGGAAGCTCGTATAGTCGGGTCCGTAATCCTGGAACCGCCAACCGAAAACCTGTTCATAGAACCGCTTGGTCCGGTCGATATCGGTCGCGCCGAACTCGATGTAGTCGACCCGCTTGTCATGATCACTCTGCGTCATCTACCCTCCTTCATACTGGGAGAACGCGCTCGTGATGGTAAGAAACGTCGCCGTGAGATTGCCGTCCAGAGTTCCTGTTTGACTTCACCTGTCCGGACCGCTAGCCTTCATCGAGCGTTGTACGTCAAGGCGGGACTTGGCCAATGCGCCGGTCCCGCCTTTTCGTTTCCCCCCTTACACGGGCGGACCGATGGCAAAGGAAGAAGCGATCGAGATCAATGGCACCGTCGAGCAGGTGCTCCCGAACACCACGTTCCGGGTCCTGCTCGAGAACGGTCACTATGTGCTCGCGACCATCGCGGGCAAGATGCGGCGCTTCCGCATCCGCGTGCTCGCCGGCGATCGGGTCACGCTCGCGGTGTCCCCCTACGACCTCACGCGCGGGCGTATCACCTACCGGTACAAGTGAACCGGGCCCTGGCGCGCACGGGCCTCGTCAAAGACGGCGGCCCGCCCCGCTGCCCCCAATGCACTCGGCGTCTCGCGTTCGGGACCGATCGCCTCGGTCGAACCACGGAATCGTGCGGATGCGGGTACCGCGCGTACGTGCAGGTGCGGGAGAGCGAGCGCGCCGCTCCGGCCGCCGCTAGTGGCGTGCCGGCTCTTGCGGGGTCCGAAAATGCAGGGGGTCTCTCAAGCCCTGTAGCTCCCGGTAATAAAAGAGCGCTGTAGGCCGCTTACCTGCGAACCGCAGGCCCTTAAGGAACGCGACTTCCTCCGCGGTTGCGGTGCCGCTGAGGGCAGGGTCCCGCAGGAACTCCGTCAGCCCCGGCTCTTTCACCCTGCGGTCGTCGAATTCCCGTTCGACAAACTCGAAGCGCTTCACGTGCTCGGCCGCAACCCGTCGGTTGAGGACGATTTCCAACCCGAAGGTCGTGAGATCCACGTCCCACGACTCGATCAGCGGATCCAGAAACGAGAGGCAGTTCTCGGCCGACACGTGGAAGATGTCCGTGTCGAGGAACTCGAGCACGATCACGCGCATCTCTTCGTAGCTGCGGCCGCCGAGCTGGGCTATCATGCGGACCCAGTACTCGTTGTCCAATTCCTGCCGGGCCACCTGCTTCGCCACCTCCAACACCTTCGAGGTGACCAGGCGCTCCAGCTCGCCGAGCGGCTGCCGCTCGAAGATCGCCCGAATCTCGGCCTCCTTGTCGGGGTCACACTTGCGCAAGATCAAATCGCGGACTCCCCCGAGGAGCGCAGTGGGTTCGTCGCCCAGCTCCCGCTTCAGCTGCTCTTTGCGCTGCAGCTCCGCCAGCTTCGCCAGCTCCCCCCTGGGCAGCCGCAGGAACTTGTCCATCCGGTCATAGATGTCCGTGCGGTTCGGGGCGGGGGGCGCCTTGCGCCGTGTCAGCAGCTGGGAGATGTAGGACTCGGTCACCCGGGCGGCGCGAGCGAGATCGCGTTGCTCCAGCCCCAATTCCTCCAACCGGTGGCGAATCACGAAGGGCACGTCCACGCGAGTTCCTCTCCTACTGCTCGTTAACAAGAAATAGTGAATCGGCTATTCACATTGAAATCCTGACTTGACAAATCTAGTAAAGTACGGTACGTTGGGCAAGCTCAAGCAGTGCCAGTCGATTGCCGAGGTTCATGGTGGTTGCCAAGGAGTCGCAATAATGTACGCACGCAACGTTACGATGCAGTTGAAGCCCAATACGGCGGGTGAGTTCACGCAGACGCTCGAGAAGGACATCCTGCCCCTGCTCCGGAAGCGGACCGGCTTCGCCGACGAGATCACGTTCGTCGCGCAGGACGGCAAGGAAGCCCTTGCCATCAGCCTGTGGGACCGCAAAGAGAGCGCGGAAGCCTATGACCGCGAGACGTATCCCGAAGTGCTGAAGGGTCTGGCGAAGGTGCTCGAGGGAACGCCCCGGGTTGCCAGCTTCGACGTATCCAACTCGACGTTCCACAAGATCGCCGCTCGCAGCTAAAGTCGACTCGTCTGCCCTAAGCGGACTCGTCTGTTTCGAAGGAGGGGGCGGCATAGTCCGCCCTCTTTCTTTACAAGGGGTGAGGACCTGATGGAAATTCACTGTCACGCCTGCGGCGGGTTCATCGGCGATCCGAGCTACATCTCGTACCGGTTACCGACCCCCGCCGCGCCCGCAGCCATTCCGCGCAGCGGTCTGTGCCCGTGCGGGCCGCCGATCGTCTACGGACCGCCGCCAGGGCACGCATCGTCGCCCCGCATCCCGGCGCTCCCCACGCCACATCTTGCGAACCAGCGCGCGTGAGGTCACTCTAGCCCGCCCTCTTCAGGATCTTCTGTTGCGTTTCGGTACGGTCGCTCCGCTCATCGCCGCCGCCGCATGGGCTTCCCCCGCGGCCGCGCAAGGTTCCCCAGGCCCCCGGGTCGAGATCACGGTGCCAGTGGCGCTCCGCGGCGCACCGGTGACCGGACGCATGTACGTGTTCGTGACGCGGCACGACGACGTCGAGCCGCGCCTTCAGGTGCGCCACGAGAGCGACGTCACGCCGTTTTTCGGCGTCGACGTCCTACAGCTCGGCCCCGGCGCGCCCGGGGTGATCGACGGCACTACCCTCGGCTATCCCGTGTCGAGCCTCAAGGAGATCCCCGCGGGCGACTATTACGTGCAAGGGTTGCTCAACGTGTACTCGCAGTTCCCCCGCGCCGACGGGCACACGCTGTGGCTGCACGACGATCGGTGGGAGGGCCAGCAGTTCAACAAGGCGCCGGGGAATCTGGTGAGCGCGGTCCGGAAGGTGCGTCTCGATCCGGCCGGATCGGACACGATCCGGCTCGAGCTCACCCGCGTGCTCCCGCCGATCGACCTGCCGCCGGACACGAAGTGGGTCAAGCACATCAAAATTCAGAGCAAGTTGCTGACCGCCTGGTGGGGACGTCCGATCTATCTCGGCGCGACCGTGTTGCTACCGCGTGGGTACGACACGGATGCCGCCCGTCGCTACCCGACCGTGTATGAGCAGGGGCATTTCAGTCTCAATCCCCCGTTCGGGTTTTCGACCGACAGCACTCCCGAGACCCCCGAGCAGCGAGCGGCGCGACTGGCGCGCACCGCGCGCGAGCCCGGGTTCGAGTTCTACCGGGCGTGGAGCGCTCCCAATTTCCCGCGCCTGATCGCCGTCACCTTCCAGCATCCGACGCCGTACTTCGACGACTCTTACGCCGTGAATTCGGCGAACAACGGCCCATACGGAGACGCGCTGCTCCAGGAGCTCATTCCCTATCTCGAGGAGCATTTCCGGATGATCCGCGAGCCGTGGGCGCGCGGGCTCACGGGCGGGTCGACCGGCGGTTGGGAGGCGCTGGCGCTCCAGGTATACCATCCGGACTTCTTCGGCGGCACGTGGGTGCTGTACCCGGACCCGGTGGACTTCCGCAACTACGAGATCCCCGACATCTACAGCGACACGAACGCGTTCGTGCATCAGGTGGCGGAGTGGATGACCGCAGACGTGCCGGCGGAGCAGGAAGTCACCGGCCAGCCGCGCATCAGCGTCCGGCAGGAGAGCCAGTTCGAGGCGGTGCTCGGCAGCCGCGCGCGCTCGGGCGAGCAGTTCGCGATCTGGGAGGCGACGTACGGTCCCGTGGCGGCGGACGGCTACCCGGCCGAGCTGTGGAACCT
>Ga0137415_10002587_pt1 | contig 18013 bp, 19 predicted proteins | sample CZODoug3_1_1_16f_FD_183082 | JGI IMG/M metagenome (GOLD analysis project Ga0137415, IMG submission 183082) | Vadose zone soil fungal communities from Angelo Coast Range Reserve, California, USA - CZODoug3_1_1_16fungal (Hybrid Assembly) | ecosystem: Environmental > Terrestrial > Soil > Vadose...
TTCTTCATGCCTTCGAAGTAAGGCGGGTTCTGCACATAGGTCGAGCTCATGTTCCAGCGATAGGTCTCGCTCTCGACGGTCTTGATCTTGCGCCAATTGGCGTCGCCCTTGAACACGTCGGCGTATTTCTTCTTGAAGATCATCGCGGTCACGAATTTCTTCATGAGGGCGTTGATCTCCTTGGTGGTCGGCCAGATATCCTTCAGGTAGACCGGCTTGCCGTCCTTGCCCTCGCCGATCGGCTCGACCGCGAGATCCTTGGTCACGGTGCCCGCGAGCGCGTAAGCGACGACCAGCGGCGGCGAGGCCAAATAGTTGGCCTGCACGTCCGGGCTGACGCGGCCTTCGAAGTTGCGGTTACCCGACAGCACGGCGGCGGCGACGATGCCGTTGTCGTTGATCGATTTCGAAATATCTTCCGGCAGCGGGCCCGAATTGCCGATGCAGGTGGTGCAGCCGAAGCCGACCAGGTTGAAGCCGACCTTGTCGAGATCGGTCTGCAGCCCCGAATTGGCGAGATATTCCGCCACCACCTGACTGCCCGGCGCCAGCGAGGTCTTCACCCACGGTTTTGCCTTCAGCCCCTTGGCGGCAGCGTTGCGCGCCAGAAGTCCCGCGCCGATCAACACGCTGGGGTTCGAGGTGTTGGTGCAGGAAGTGATTGCCGCGATCACGACGTCGCCATGGCCGAGATCGAAATTGTGGTTCGCGACCGCATAGCGCTTCGAGGCATCGTCCGCCTTCTTGTATTCGCTGGTCATCGCGGCAGAGAAGCCTGCGGCCACCGCGGGCAGTGCGACGCGGCCTTCGGGACGCTTCGGTCCGGCCATCGACGGCACGACCTCGGCGAGATCGAGCGTCAGCGTGGTCGTGAACACCGGATCGGCCGATTTGGCGGTGCGGAACAGGCCCTGCGCCTTGGCGTAGGCCGACACCAGCGCGACGCGGTCAGCCTTGCGGCCGGAGGTCTTGAGATAGTCGAGAGTGGCGGCGTCGACCGGAAAGAAGCCGCAAGTCGCGCCATATTCCGGCGCCATGTTGCCGATGGTCGCCTTGTCCGCGACCGAGAGAAAATCGAGACCGGGGCCGAAGAATTCGACGAATTTGCCGACCACGCCCTGCTTGCGCAGCATCTGCGTCACCGTCAGCACCAGGTCGGTCGCGGTGACGCCTTCCTTGAGCTGGCCCTTGAGCTTGAAGCCGACCACTTCCGGCAACAGCATCGACAGCGGCTGGCCGAGCATGCAGGCTTCCGCCTCGATGCCGCCGACGCCCCAGCCGAGCACAGCGAGGCCGTTGACCATGGTGGTGTGCGAGTCGGTACCCACCAGCGAATCCGGATAGGCGACCTCGAAGGTGCCGGTCGTCTTGCCGACCGTCAGCTTCTCCTTCCTGGTCCACACCGTCTGCGCGAGGTATTCGAGATTGACCTGGTGGCAGATGCCGGTGCCAGGCGGCACCACCGAGAAGTTCGAAAACGCTTTCTGGCCCCATTTCAGGAATTCGTAGCGTTCCTGGTTCTGCTTGTATTCCTCGACTACGTTCTTGCCGAACGCCTTGTTGTCGCCGAAGAAGTTGACGATCACCGAGTGATCGATCACGAGATCGACCGGCACCAGCGGATTGATTTTTTCGGCATCGCCGCCGAGCTTCTGCATCGCGTTGCGCATCGCGGCGAGATCGACCACCGCCGGCACGCCGGTGAAATCCTGCATCAGCACGCGCGCCGGACGGAACGCGATTTCGTGTTCAAGCGCGCGCTTCTTCAGCCATTTCGACACCGCGACAATGTCGGCCTTCATGACGGTGCGGTCGTCCTCATTGCGCAGTAGATTTTCCAACAGCACCTTCATCGAATAGGGCAGCTTGGAGATTCCTTTCAGACCGTTCTTCTCGGCGGCGGGCAGACTGTAATAGACGTAGGTCTTGCCACCGACCTTGAGGGTCTTGCGGCATTTGAAGCTGTCGAGCGAGGTCATGTGAGGAAATCCCAATTCTCAGTTATACCCGGCAAGGGTATTGATAAGGGTATTTAAACACCGTCAGCGAGGCTCGCCTACTGGCTTGCAGCCGCCGATTGTGTGCTGCATCAAGTTCCGGGCTTATAGAATCTTTCTAGAAGCGCCGCCACACCGACAAACGTGCTGCAGCGTTGCGCGACCCAAAAATTCTCACGCGGTAGCCAAAGATTTCAGAGGGCTGTGAAAGGGAAACATGCGGCTCACCGGACGAGATTTGAGCTGCGTGCGCGGCGGCCGGGAAGTATTTTCCGGCCTCGATTTCGAGGCCTCCGGCGGCGAGGCGCTGGCCGTCACCGGAGCGAACGGGTCGGGCAAGACCTCGCTGCTGCGGCTGGTCGCCGGCCTGCTGGTGGCAGCCGGCGGATCGATCGATCTGGAAGCCGGCGCGGCTGAGCTGACCCTGCCGGAACAGGCGCATTATCTCGGCCATCGCGACGCGCTCAAACCGGCCTTGAGCGTGCTGGAGAACCTGTCGTTCTGGCGCGATTTCCTCGGCGGCGACGTCGAGGACGCGGCACAATGCCTCGCTGCGGTCGCGCTCGACCACGCCGCGCATTTGCCGGCGGCCTTTCTCTCGGCCGGCCAGCGGCGGCGGCTCTCGATCGCGCGATTGCTGACGGTGCGGCGACCGCTCTGGCTCTTGGACGAACCGACCTCGGCGCTCGATGCGGCCGGGCAGGATCTGATTGCCGGCTTGATGCGCGACCACCTCGCCCGCGGCGGCATCATCGTCGCCGCAACCCACGTGCCGCTCGGGATTGAGACCAAGGAGCTGCGGATGGGGGCACCCGCATGAGCGCTCTCGCAGCCTTGATAAAGCGCGACATCCGGATCGCGCTGCGCGTCGGCGGAGGCGCGCTGATCGGCGTGCTGTTTTTCCTCACCGTGACCGTGCTGATGCCGTTCGCGGTCGGGCCCGATCTTGCGCTGCTGGCGCGGCTCGGCCCGGCCATCCTCTGGCTCGGCGCGCTGCTGGCGAGCCTGCTCACGCTCGATCGGCTGTTCACGGCCGATCATGAGGACGGTTCCCTCGACCTGATCGTGATGAGCCGGACGCCGCTGGAACTGGCCTGCGCCGCCAAGGCGCTGGCACATTGGCTGGCCGCCGGATTGCCGCTGGTCGTGGCAACCCCGGCGCTCGGCCTGCTGCTCAATCTCGACGGCGCATCGACGCTCGCCGTGGCGCTGACGCTCTTGGCCGGCACACCGGCGCTGACCTTTACCGGCATGATCGGCGCGGCCCTTGCCGTGACCTTGCATCGCGGCGGACTGCTGCTGGCGGTGCTGGTGCTGCCGCTCTCGATCCCGGTGCTGATCTTCGGCGTCGCGGCCTCACAGGCTGCGATCTCAGGGCCGCTGTCATTCGGAACACCGTTTTCGATCCTGTGCGCGCTGTCGCTGATAAGCCTCGTGATCGGGCCATTTGCCGCAGCCGCAAGCCTGCGGCATGGATTGGATTGATGGTGCGATCGATCAACTTTTACCGAGCGGGTTTTGGCAGATTGCCTGCAAAGCCAGCGACGACTATCAGGGTGTCATGACGCTGATCGACCTCGCCAATCCCACCAAGTTCCTGACGCTGACGGCGCGCGTCCTGCCGTGGCTGGCGGCCGCGACCGCGATCCTGCTCGTGGTCGGCCTCTATCAATCGGCCATGGCACCGGACGACTATCAGCAGGGCGCGACCGTCAAGATCATGTTCATCCACGTGCCCAATGCGTGGCTGTCGATGTTGGTCTGGGGCGTGATGAGCCTGGCGGCCCTGGGCACGCTGGTGTGGCGGCATCCGCTGGCAGATGTCGCGGCCAAGGCCGCCGCGCCGATCGGCGCCGCCTTCACGTTCCTGGCGCTGGTGACGGGTTCGCTGTGGGGACGGCCGATGTGGGGCACCTATTGGGAATGGGATGCGCGGCTGACCTCGGTCTTGATCCTGTTTTTGATGTATCTCGGGCTGATCGCGCTGTGGCGCGCGGTCGAGGATCCGTCGCGGGCGGCCCGCGCCGCGGCGATCCTCACGCTGGTCGGCGCGATCAATCTGCCGATCATCAAGTTCTCGGTCGACTGGTGGAACACGCTGCATCAGCCGGCTTCGGTGATGCGGATGGGCGGTCCGACGCTCGACCGCGCCTTCCTGATGCCGCTGCTCGTGATGGCGATCGGATTTTCGCTGCTGTTCGTCACGCTGCATCTGGCGGCGATGCGCAACGAGATCCTGCGCCGCCGCGTCCGCAGCCTGCAGATGATGCAGGCCAGTCAGCGGGCGGCTTAAGCGATGGCGCTCGGACCCTACACTTCCTTCATCGTGACCTCCTACGCGCTGGTGGCGGCCGTGGTGGCGACCCTCATCGTCTGGATCGCGATCGATTATCGCCATCAGAGAGCGCGCCTGCACGACCTCGAAGCCGGCGGCGTTGTCAGGCGCTCCGGGCGCGGCGCGGCGGATATCCGATGACCGATCAGGGAACCAACGACGCACCGCCGCGAGGCCGACGCTGGCTGGTGGCGATGCCGCTGTTAGGCTTCATCGCGCTCGCCGGACTGTTTTTGCTGCGGTTGCACGGCGGCGATCCCTCGAAAATTCCCTCCGCCCTGATCGGCCGCCCGGCGCCGCAGACCGCGCTGCCGGCGCTGGAAGGCCTCGTCAAGCAGGGCGCGCAGGTCCCCGGGCTCGACCCCACCGTGTTCAAGGGCAAGGTCAGCGTCGTCAACGTCTGGGCGTCGTGGTGCGTGCCGTGCCACGACGAAGCGCCGCTATTGACCGCGCTCGCGAGCGACCCGCGGCTGCAAATCGTCGGCATCAACTACAAGGACGAGCCCGACAACGCCCGCCGCTTCCTCGGCCGCTACGGCAATCCGTTCGGTATCGTCGGCGTCGACAGCAACGGCCGCGCCTCGATCGAGTGGGGCGTCTATGGCGTGCCCGAGACCTTCGTGGTGGGACGCGCGGGCACCATCGTCTACAAGCTGGTCGGCCCGGTGACCCCTGAGAATATCGACACCGTGCTGAAAGCCGAAATCGAGAAGGCGCTGAAAGCGGGCTCGTAAGCACAAAGAATTACGCGCGTTTATCCGCCGTTCATTTCACGGCCACGGCGCCGCCACGAATCCGAAGCTAGTGGGTGGCGTTACTTAAACCGTCCTTGGAGGGACAATCTCATGCGTCATTTCACGCTCGCTTCACTGCTCGCCACCGCGCTCACCTTGGGTGTTCTGACGGCAACCCCGTCGATGGCCCAGACCGCGCAACCCGCCGCCAAATCCGACAGCAAGATGATGGCTCCCGCGCCCAAGCCGGCGAGCGAGTCGAAGATGGCGCCGGCGCCAAAGGCTGATTTGCTCGATATCAACAGCGCCAGCGCCGACGAACTCGGCGCGCTGCCCGGCATCGGCAAGGCCTATTCGGCGGCGATCATCAAGGGCCGCCCCTACAAGGGCAAGGACGAGCTGGTGCAGAAGAGCATCGTCCCGCAGGCGACCTACGACAAGATCAAGGACAAGGTCATCGCCAAGCAGAAGAGCTGAGGCGGTTCTATTCACCGCTCCCACAAACGCGAGGCGAGGGAGAATACTTGATTCCGTCATTGCGAGCGAAGCGAAGCAATCCATCTCGCTGCGAAGTATGGATTGCTTCGCGGAGCCTGTCATCGGGCGCGCGTTCGCGCGACCCGTTGGTTCGCAATGACGCTTGAGGCGCAAAGCGTGCCTATTTCCTTACATCTCCCGCATCCGCCTCGCTCGTCTCCAGCGAGACCGGCTCCAGATGATACCGCTTGGTCAGCGGCATCTGGGCGATGGCGAAAATCATCGTCAGCGGCGTCACGCCGAACACCTTGAAGTTCACCCAGAAATCGGTGGTCTGGGTGCGCCAGACGATTTCATTCAGGATCGCCAACCCGAAGAAGAACAGCGCCCAGCGCAACGTCAGGATCCGCCAGCCCTGCGGCGTCAGGTTGAACATCTGATCGAACATGATGGCGATGAAGGAGCGGCCGAACATCAACCCGCCGCCGAGCACGGCGGCGAACAGGCCGTAGATGATGGTCGGCTTGACCTTGATGAAGGTCTCGTCATGCAGCACCAGCGTCAGCGTGCCGAACACGATGACGATGATTCCGGTGACGATCGCCATCATGGGGACGTGCTTCGTCACCACGTAGGACGCGATCATCGCAGCCACAATCGCCACCATGAACGCACCGGTCGCCACGAACAGATGGTATTTTGCGTTGGCGATAAAGAACACCAGCAGCGGACCGAGTTCGGTCACGAGCTTGAACAGCGGATGCGGCTGGGTCTTGTCCATTACTCAATCCATCAATTCGTCCCATCACATCCTTCGCGACGGCGCTTACGCGCCTCCTCAGGATGAGGGCTTCGGTGTTGTTCGTTCCTCATCCAGCGGAGCACACTCCTGCGCGCGCCTCGAAGGATGAGGCCTATTCAATCCCCGCGATCGCCTTGGCAAACTCGTCCGCCGTGAACGGCGCGAGATCATCGACGCCTTCGCCGACGCCGATGAAGTGCACCGGCAGTTTGAACTTCTCCGACAGCGCCACCAGGATGCCGCCGCGCGCGGTGCCGTCGAGCTTGGTCATGACGAGGCCGGTGACGCCTGCGGTACGATGAAACGCCTCGACCTGCGACAGCGCATTTTGTCCCACGGTGGCATCGAGCACCAACAGCACCGCATGCGGCGCCGACGCATCGACCTTCTTGATGACCCGGACGACTTTTTCCAACTCTTTCATCAGCTCGGCCTTGTTCTGCAACCGGCCGGCGGTGTCGATCAGCAGCACGTCCAGCTGCTGTTCCCGCGCGGCGCTGAGCGCGTTGAAGGCAAGGCTCGCCGAATCCGAGCCCTGCGCGCCGGCAATCACCGGCGACTTGGTGCGCTCGCCCCAGATCTTCAACTGCTCGATCGCCGCCGCGCGAAAGGTGTCGCCGGCGGCCAGCATCACCTTGCGCCCTTCGGCGGAAAGTTTTGCGGCGAGCTTGCCGATGGTCGTGGTCTTGCCGGAGCCGTTGACGCCGACCACGAGGATGACGAACGGCTTCTGCGCCGCATCGATCGCCAATGGCTTTGCCACCGGCGCCAGCACTTTCTCGACTTCGGTCGCGACCACGGCCTTGACCTCGTCGGCCGAGATCGCCTTGTCGTAACGACCCTTGCCGACGGCGTCGGCGATGCGCACCGAGACTTCGGTGCCGAGATCGGCGCGCAGCAGCACATCCTCGATGTCGTCGAGCATGGCGCGATCGAGCTTGCGCTTGGTGACGAGATCGGCGACCGCGGCCCCGAGCGCACCAGAGGTTCGCTTCAGGCCGCTGGACAGCCGTCGCCACCAGCTCAGCTTGGGGGTTCCCGCGGTAGTGTCATTCATGGCGGGCTGTGTTAGCGGTTTCGAGCCATGAGCGAAAGTCTTGACCATCAGATCGAAGTTCCCGCATTGACCGCGGAAGAAATCCTCTCCCGCGTGCTCCACCGCGACGGATTGATGCTGGTGATCGACAAGCCCGCCGGCCTGCCGGTGCATCGCGGCCCCAAGGGCGGCGCCAATCTGGAGGCATCCTTCGACGGCTTGCGATTCGGCCTGCCGCGGCCGCCGGTGCTGGCGCATCGGCTCGACAAGGATACCTCCGGCTGCCTCGTTTTGGGGCGACACCGCAAGGCGACCGCATCGCTCGGCCTGTTGTTCAAGCACGGCAAGATTTCAAAAACCTATTGGGCAGTGGTCGAGGGCGGCCCGGCCGAGGACGAAGGCACCATCGACATGCCGCTCGGGCGGCTGAATGTCGAGCGCGGCTGGTGGCAGAAGCCGGACCCCGACGGACAAAAAGCCGTCACAAACTGGAAGGTGATGGGGCGTGGCGATGGCCTCGCCTGGCTCGCGCTCGAGCCGGTCACCGGCCGCACCCATCAATTGCGCGTGCACTCGGCCGCGACGGGCTGGCCGATCGTCGGCGACAATATTTATGGTAATGGACCGCGCTTCGGCGAACCGCGCCTGCATCTGCATTCGCGCGCGATCGGGATTCCGATTTCGAAGAACAAGGAGCCGGTGCGCGTGGTGGCTCCAGCGCCGGAGCATATGCGGGAGCGGCTCAGGGCGTGCGGGTGGAACGGGGAGTGATCGTCATTGCGAGCCAACGGGTCGCGCGAATGCGCGCCCGATGACAGGCTCCGCGAAGCAATCCATGATGGCCGCTACCAAGAGTCTGGATTGCTTCGTCGCAAGCGCTCCTCGCAATGACGATGGAGAGCTGAAACAGCACCTCACACCGTCAGCCGCGCGCCATCATGCCCAGTCACCGTGCGTGCCAGCACCGCGCCCGGCGTTTCGCCGCTGATCGCCACCGGCAAAAAGTGCTCCGTCCGCCCCTGTTTGCCGCTCTCGATCAAAACCTGCCGCGTTGAACCGAGTTCAGCTGCCAATCGCTTCCGTAACGCCGCCTCACCCGTCGCACGCAATCGCTTCGCGCGCTGCTTGATCTCGTCGCCCGCCACTTGCGGCATCCGCGAGGCCGGCGTGCCCGGGCGTTTGGAATAGGGGAACACATGCAGGAAAGTGAGGCCGCATTCCTCAACCAGAGCCAGCGAGCGCGCGAACATGTCTTCGGTCTCGGTCGGAAAGCCCGCGATGATGTCGGCGCCGAGCGCGATATCCGGCCGCAGCCGTCGCACCTGGGCGCAGAAGTCGATGGCGTCGTTGCGCGAATGCCGCCGCTTCATCCGCTTCAGGATCAGATCGTCGCCGGCCTGCAGCGACAGATGCAGATGCGGCATCAGACGCTCATCGTCGGCGATCACGTCGAGCAGATCGCGGTCGGCCTCGATGGAATCGATCGATGAGATCCGCAGACGTTTCATCTCGGGCACGTGCCGCAGGATTTGTTTGGTCAGTTGACCGAGCCTGGGCGTACCCGGCAGATCCGCGCCGTAACTCGTGAGATCGACGCCGGTCAGTACGATCTCGGCGTGACCGCGTTCGATCAGCGCGCGGACCTGATCGACCACCGCACCGATCGGCACCGAACGCGAATTGCCGCGGCCGAAAGGAATGATGCAGAAGGTACAGCGGTGATCGCAGCCGTTTTGCACCTGCACGAACACCCGCGGCAGGCCGCTCTGAAAGCCTTCGAGCAGGTGTGGCGCCATCTCCGTGACCGCCATGATGTCGGCGACCGCGATCTTCTCGCTCGCGGCGACACCAAAGCCCGCATCGAACGCCGCGCGTGTGTCGCGCCAGGTCTCACCGCGCATCTTGTCATCATTGCCGACGACGCGATCGACCTCTTCCATCTCGGCGAACATCTGGCTTTGCGTCTGCGCCGCACAGCCGGTGACGACGATCCGCAGCCCAGGCCGTTCGCGCTTCAGCCGCCGGATCGATTGCCGCGCCTGAGCTACGGCTTCGTTGGTGACGGCGCAGCTATTGATGACGATGGTGTCGGAAAGCCCTGCGCGCTCGGCTTCGCGGGCGATCACCTCGGATTCGAACGCGTTGAGGCGGCAGCCAAAGGTGATGACATCGACGCTCATGATCAGGCGACGTTGGCGAACAGCGCCGGATCGAAACGGCCCTCATATTCGAAATCAGCGGTGCCCGTCATCAGCACGTGATCGTCGCCCTCGCGCCATTCGATCGAGAGATTTCCACCAGGCAGCGTGACCTCGACAATGCGGTTGGCGCGCTTCAGCCGCGCCGCCGCAACCGCCGTCGCGCAGGCCGCCGAGCCGCACGCCTTGGTCAACCCCGCGCCGCGCTCCCAGGTCCGGATCGTGATGTGATCGCGATCGACGATATAGGCGAGCGTGATATTGGCGCGCTCCGGAAAGATCGGATGATTTTCCAACAGCGGCCCGAAGCGGGCGAGGTCGTAGGCGTTGACGTCGTCGACCCAGAAGATCGCATGCGGATTGCCCATGCTGACCGCGGACGGCGAATGCAGCAGCGGCGCATCGATCGGGCCGACCTGCAATTCGATATAGCGGGTGTCGCGAAACTCCTCGGCGAGCGGAATATCCTGCCAGCCGAATTTCGGCGCCCCCATGTCGACGGTGTAGAGATCGGGCGACGGGCCCTGCCAGCAATTGAGCAGCCCGGCGCGGGTCTCGAAGGTGACCGCGGTCTGGCCGGTGTTCTCGAACAGGCGGCGCACCACGCAGCGCATGCCGTTGCCGCAGGCGCCGGTCTCCGAGCCGTCATTGTTGTAGATACGGATGAAGGCCTCGGTACCCTCCAGCCGCGGCGGCTGCAGCACCATCAGCTGGTCGTAATGCACGCCCGTCGGCGAAGCCACTGCGCGCGCTTCTTCCGCTGATACGGCAGCCTTCGAATCGCGCAAATCGACCACGACGATTTCGTTGCCGATGCCGTTCATCTTGGCGAATGCGTGGTTGGCCAGCGCGCTCATGGAAATTCCCAATTTATGCCTGCTTATATGGCCAATGATGGCGGATTGACCAGTGTGCAGGGGCGCATGCCGCATCTGTCATGGGACGAAAGCGCAACTTGCGTGTTAGGAATGGCTGCACTTTTGCGGCCGTGAGCCGGGACGTAGAGCGGCCGCTGGGGATGGGGATGGAGAATACCGAATGAACCTGATCAGCACTTTGCGCGCGACCCTGGTCGCGCTGGTCCCGTTGGCTGCGCTCGCGCTGGCCGGCCCGGCGCTGGCGCAATCGCCGGCACCGGCGGCCTCGCCCACCGCGACCCCGGGAGCGCCTGCGCCGGCACCATCGGCCACGCCGGCCCCACCGCCGGCTGAGACCAAATCGCCGGCCGATACCCCTTCGGCGGCCCAGACCTCCGCGCCGCCGCCGGCCGCCCCGGTTCAGACCGCCGATCCCTTTGGCGAACAGTTTTCGCTGGAGCCCAAGAAGGTGGTGATGTTGAAAGGCAACGCCAATTGGGACGCGGCATTCGACGCCTTGATCGAGTCGTTCAAGGCGCTGACCGCGCTGCTCGACAAGCAGGGCGTCAAGGCGTCAGGCAATCCGATGATCGTCTACACCTCGACCGATGATACCGGCTTCACCTTCATCGCCGAGATTCCGGTCGATCAGGACGTCAAGAACCTCGGCAAGGCCATGAGCATGGGCAATTCGCCGGAGGGCAAGGCGTTGAAATTCGTCCATCGCGGCTCCTACGACAACATGGACAACACCTATGAGGCGATCACCAATCACCTCGACGACAAGAAGCTGGAAGCCAAGGACACCTTCATCGAGGAATACATGACCGATCCGCTGAAGACCGCGGAGGACAAGCTTGTCATCAACGTCTACGTGCCGCTGAAGTGAGACGCATGAGATTTTCCGCTCCCCTCGCCGTCGCTGCGATCGCCCTGCTCGCCTCGCCCGCGCTGGCGCAGGTGCTGCCGCCGGCGATTTCCGTGACCGGCGAGGCTACCCTGTCGGTGGCGCCGGATCAGGCGCAGATCGATGGCGGCGTCACCACCGAAGCCAAGACCGCGCGCGAGGCGTCCGACGCCAACAACGCCGCGATGGGCAAGGTGCTGCTGGCGCTGAAGGGCGCCGGCATCGAGGAGAAGGATTACCAGACCTCGCGATTGTCGCTGCAGCCGCAATATCCACCGAACCCGAATCGCACCGGTCCGGCGGCTATCTCCGGCTACCGCGCGAGTAACCGCGTGACCATCAAAGTGCGCGACGTCACCAAGGTGGCCAGCATGATCGACGTCCTGGTCGGCGCCGGTGCCAACGAGATCGGCGGCATCAATTTTGTGGTGTCGCAGGCCTCGAAGCTCCTGGATGACGCGCGCGAAAAGGCGATGGCCGATGCGCGCCGCAAGGCCGAGATCTATGCCAAAGCCGCGGGCGTCACGCTCGGCGAGCCGCTCAGCATTTCCGAACAAGGCTCGGCTACGCCGATGTTTCGCAGCAAGATGGCTGCGCCGATGGCCACCATGGCGCCGATCGCGCAAGGCGAAGAGACGCTGTCGGTGACGGTGAACGTGTCCTGGGCGATCAAGGCGAAGGAACAGTAGCGCTCACCGTCATTGCGAGGAGCGTAGCGACGACGCAATCCACTCTTTCTTCCTGAGGCGAGATGGATTGCTTCGCGGAGCCTGTCATCGGGCGCGCATTCGCGCGACCCGTTGGCTCGCAATGACGTCTAAATCTCGAACACCTGCCCCGGCTTCAGCACCGCAAATTTCTCGCGCGGCACGTTTGCTTCATCGAGCGCTTGGCCCAGCGCCATCGCCGGCGCGTCGATCGCTTCATCGGTCAGTTGAAACGTGCCGTGGTGATGCGCCAGCGCTTGTTGCGCGCCGCAATCCGCCAGCGCCTTCACTGCATCAAAAGGATTCATGTGCTGGTCGCGCATGAACCAGCGCGGCTCGTAGGCGCCGATCGGCAGGATCGCCAGCCGCAGCGGGCTATGTGCCTCGGCGACGCGGCGGAAATGCTTGCCTTCGCCATAGCCGGAATCGCAGACGATGTAGAGTTTGCCGGCCGGGGTCTCTAGCACGAAACTTGCCCACAGCGCCTTGTTGCGGTCGAACAGCCCGCGCGCCGACCAGTGCCGCGTCGGCACCAGTGTCACCGCGATACCGCCTCCGAGTTCGACGCGGTCCTGCCAGTCGAACGCCTCGGCTTTGATCGCACTGTCCGCCTCGCGCATGGTGATATCGTTGCCAAGCGGCGTGATCACCCGCGGCGAGAATTTCGCGGCGAGCTTTGACAGCGTCGCGAGATCGAGGTGGTCGTAATGGCCGTGCGAAACCAGCACGACATCGATTTGGGGCAGCGCCTCGAAGGCAATGCCGGGATCGTTGTGCCGTTTCGGCCCGGCAAAGGCGAATGGCGAGGCGCGCGTCGACCACACCGGATCGACCAGGACGTTGAGCCCGGACGTCTGGATCAGCCAACTCGCATGGCCGACGAACGACAGCCGGACCTTGCCGCCGTCGACGCGCGGCGGCGGCGTGTCGGCGTGAGGGCTCGGCACCCAGTCCGGCCAGCTCGCGCGCTGCCGGTCGCTTCCGAACTGCCAGCGCAGCACCTCGCCGAGCGATTTCGGCGGTGCGCCATCGGGATCGAAGAAGCGCAGGCCATCGAAATGATCCGAAACAGGGGCGTCATAGGTTTTCATGCGGGAGATCCAGATTGACGGCACGCCAATCGCCACGGCGGCTGCCGGCGAGCAGTCCGAGAACGCGGCGGCGGGTGATTGGCAATTGGGGAAATCGCAAATCGGGTGGGAGAGCGGAAGCCTCGGCCCTATATGGTTCCGTGCAGCAATAACGCGAGACCGGTCATGGATATTTACAATGCGTGGTTCGACCTGAAAGCGGGCGTATCCGACGTCGAATTCGCCGACCGGCTCAAAACCTACATGGAGAGCCTGAAAAACGATGGGTTGATGCAGGGCTGGCGGCTGATGCGGCGCAAGCTCGGGCTGAGCGCCGCGCCCGTCGGCGAATTTCACCTGATGATGGAATTCTCAGACCTCGCCCAGCTCGATTCCGCGTTCAACAGGGTCGGCAGCCGCCGCGAGCCGATCGAGGGCGTGCATTTCGGGGTCAATTCGCTGGTCCAGAACGTGCAATTTGCGCTGTACCGGGACTTTCCCGATTCGATAAGGCACCGAGGCGATGAGAAATTCTGATTGTTCTTGAGTATGTTAGCGAAATCTCCGGCCTGTTTTGGCGAGAACTTTCCTTGACTTTCGTGCCCTGCGGGGGTTTAACCCCGGCACTTCTCGGAAAGACGTTCTTTTCGACCCGCCGCCCGGCCCTTGAGACCGGAGGCCAACGCCCGACAGCGCGATGCGCCCTCGGGCGCGAAAGTGTTTGGACGACCCTCATCCTGAGGAGCCGCGAAGCGGCGTCTCGAAGGACGAGGCCAAGGTGGTCGCCGCCACCCTCCGAGACGCAGGCTGTCGCCTGCTCCTCAGGGTGAGGGCAGCAACAGGACAACGGCATTGTTCGACAATCTGTCGGAAAAGCTTGGTGGCATTCTCGATCGGCTGACGGGGCGCGGTTCGTTGTCGGAAGCCGATGTCGACGCCGCGATGCGCGAGGTGCGCCGCGCGTTGCTGGAAGCTGACGTCTCGCTCGACGTTGTCCGCAGCTTCACCGATCGCGTCCGCGAACAGGCGGTCGGCGCCACCGTCGTCAAGTCGGTCACCCCCGGCCAGATGGTGGTGAAGATCGTCCATGACGAGTTGGTCGCTACCCTTGGCGCCGACGGCCAGACCATCGACCTCAACGCCGTGCCGCCGGTTGCGATCATGATGGTCGGCCTGCAAGGCTCCGGCAAAACCACCACCACCGCAAAACTCGCGCGCCGCATGGTTCAGCGCGACAAACGCAAGGTGCTGATGGCGTCGCTCGACGTCTATCGCCCGGCGGCGATGGAACAGCTCGCGGTGTTGGGGCGCGACCTCGACATCCCGACGCTGCCGATCGTCGCCGGCCAGAAGCCGCCGCAGATTGCCAAGCGGGCGCTGGAAGCCGCCAAACTCGGCGGCTATGACGTGGTGCTGCTCGACACCGCCGGCCGCACCACGCTCGATGAAGAGATGATGACGGAAGCGGCCGAGATCAAAACCGCGGCTAGTCCGCATGAAGTGCTGCTGGTCGCGGACTCGCTGACCGGTCAGGACGCGGTCAACCTGGCGCGCGCGTTCGACCGGCGCGTCGAACTGACCGGCATCGTGCTGACGCGCGTGGACGGCGACGGCCGCGGTGGCGCGGCGCTGTCGATGCGCGCGGTCACGGGTAAGCCGATCAAGCTGATCGGTACCGGCGAAAAGACCGACGCGCTGGAAGACTTCCATCCAAGCCGTATCGCCGGCCGTATCCTCGGCATGGGCGACGTGGTGTCGCTGGTGGAGCGAGCCGCCGCCAACATCGACGCCGAGAAAGCCGCGCGCACCGCCGAGCGGATGCGCAAGGGGCAATTCGACCTCAACGACATGCGTGAGCAGCTCTCACAGATGGCCAATATGGGCGGCATCAGCGGGCTGATGGGCATGATGCCCGGCATTGCTAAGATGAAGAACCAGATCGCGGCCGCCGGCATCGACGACAAGATTTTGAAGCGCCAGGTCGCGGTGATCGATTCGATGACGCGGCAGGAGCGCAAGCATCCCGACATCCTGAAAGCCAGCCGTAAAAAGAGGATCGCCGCCGGCGCTGGCCAGAGCGTCGAGCAGGTCAACAAGCTTCTGAAGATGCACCGGAACATGGCCGACATGATGAAGGCGATGGGCTCCGGCAAGCGCGGTCCGCTTGCCGGCATCGCGCAGGCGATGGGGTTTGGCGGCGGCATGAAGCCGCCCTCGCCGGAGGAGATGAAGGCGCTGTCGGAGAAAATGCAGGGCGGCGCCGGTCCGGGCGGCCTGCCGAACCTGCCGAAGGATCTTCCCGCGGGCCTGCGCCAGGGATTGCCGAATTTACCGGGCCTCACCGGGTTGAGCGGCAAGCCGACGCTGCCAGGCCTCGGCGGTTTCCCGGGGAAGAAGAAATGACCTCTCATCCGTCATTGCGAGCGCAGCGAAGCAATCCATGTGACCACGACGCAAGAAGCTGGATTGCTTCGTCGCTTCGCTCCTCGCAATGACGAGCTAATTCCAACAGACTTTCAATTAACCCACACTCAGGAGAACCAAAATGTCAGTCGTTATCCGCCTCGCGCGCGCAGGCACCAAGAAGCGTCCGGTCTATCACGTCGTCGTCGCCGATTCGCGCTTTCCGCGCGATGGTCGTTTCATCGAGCGTCTCGGCCATTTCAATCCGCTGCTGCCAAAGGACAACGAGGCGCGGCTGAAGCTCGACATGGACAAGGTCAAGGCCTGGCTTGCCAAGGGCGCGCAGCCGTCCGACCGCGTTACCCGTTTCCTCGACGCCGCCGGAATCGTCAAGCGCGCCGCGCGCAACAACCCGGAAAAGGCCGTACCGCGCAAGGAGCGCAAGGCGGCCGCCGAAGCCGCCGCCAAGGCATAAGCGTTAGCGGCGCGTGACGGTGGCAGCACCGATTTGCGTCGCCCGTATCGGCGCCGCGCATGGCGTGCGCGGCGCGGTGAAACTTTGGACGTTCACCGAAGACCCGCTGGCCGTGAAGCGTTATGGCCCGCTGACGACGAAAGACGGTGCGCGCCAGTTCGAACTGACGCATGTCCGCGCGGCCAAGGACCATCTGGTGGCGACGCTGAGAGGCATCGGCAGCCGCGAGGACGCCGAGCGGCTCAATGGCGTCGAACTCTACATCGCGCGCGAAAAACTGCCGGCCACCGATGAGGACGAATATTACCACGCCGATCTGATCGGGCTCGCCGCGGTGAATGCCGCGAACGAGCCGCTCGGCCGCGTGATCGCGATCCATAATTTCGGCGCCGGCGACATCATCGAGATCGCGCCTCTGCAAGGCGCCACCTTGCTGTTGCCGTTTACCAATGCGGTCGTACCTACGGTCGACCTCGCGAACCGGCGCGTCGTGATCGAATTGCCGGAGGAAATTGACGGCGACGACCCGGCCGCGGCCTGATCGCGTCGTCTTGATGACGGCCGATACGCGATTATTTGCAGGTCACCTCAATCAGGAATGACTGACTTGGCAAATACTCACAAAGCCTGGCGCCTGCACGCGCATAGCGACCTGCGGTTCGACGACGTCGAGACGCCGAACCCCGCGCCCGACGGCGTCGTCGTCCGCATCGAAGCCGGCATGGTGCTGTCCTACACTGGCAAGGTGCTGTCGGGCTCCGTCCCCTACAGCCTGCCGCCGATGCCGTTCGTGCCCGGCACCAATGCGATCGCGCGCGTGGTCAGTGCCGGCAGCAACGTCACCCATGTCCGCAGCGGCGATCGGGTTTTCCTGAGCCCGCATCTGCGCGGCGACGTGCCCGACCCTGAACCGCCGCAGATCCTGATCGGCCTCACCGCAACCGCGACGACGCCGGAGGCGCTTGCCTTGCAGGCGCGCTGGCGCGACGGCGTGTTCGCCGAGATCGCGCATTGGCCGGCCGCCTGCGTCACGCCGCTGATTGGCCTCGACGACCGACCGGCGACCGAGTTGATCGGATTGGCCAAACTGATCGTGCCATTCGGCGGGCTGCAGCGCTCGGGCCTGCGCGGCGGCCACACCATCATCATCAATGGCGCGACCGGCTATTTCGGCTCCGGCGCGGTCATGCTGGCGGTGGCGATGGGGGCAGCCCGCGTGGTCGCGGTGGGACGCAAGCAGGCCGCGCTCGAGGCGCTGCGCGAAGCCTTTGGCCCGCGCGTCATTCCGGCGGCGGTCAGCGGCGATGCGGCAAAGGATCTCGCGATCGTCCGTCATGCCGCCGGCGGCGGCGCCGACGTCGCGCTGGATTTGCTAGGTGCCGCCAAAAACACCTCGACCACGCTGTCGAGCTTGCGTGCCTTGAAGCGCGGCGGCCGCCTGGTGCTGATGGGCAGCGCCGAGGTGCCGCTCGAGCTTTCATTCCGCGAAATGCTGGCGAACGATTGGGAAGTGGTCGGCCAGTTCATGTATGATCGCACCGCGCCGGGTCAGCTCGCGGCACTCGCCGCCGACGGCCTGCTCGATCTTACCAAGATCGTCGTCACGACGTTCGGGCTCGCCGACTTCAAACGGGCGGTGGAAGCTGCGGCGTTGATGCAGGGCCTCGACCTCACGGCCGTGGTGCCGTAACGGAGCGTCATGACCACCCAGGCGACGATATGGCGCGCGACCGTGCTGACACTGTTCCGGGAGATGTTCCCGGGGCCGCTCGGCGTCAGCCTGGCCGGCAAGGCGCTGGCGTCCGGGCTGTGGGCGCTGGAGGTCCGCGATATCAGGGCTTCGGCGACCGACCGCCACCGCAGCGTCGACGACACCCCGGCCGGCGGCGGGCCCGGCATGGTGCTGCGCGCCGACGTGCTGGCCGCCGCCATCGATGCCGCTGAAACAGGGCGTGACCGGCGAAACAATCGACCAAGGCTGCTGATGAGCCCGCGGGGTCGGCCGTTGGCCCAGT
>Ga0137415_10002589_pt1 | contig 18007 bp, 17 predicted proteins | sample CZODoug3_1_1_16f_FD_183082 | JGI IMG/M metagenome (GOLD analysis project Ga0137415, IMG submission 183082) | Vadose zone soil fungal communities from Angelo Coast Range Reserve, California, USA - CZODoug3_1_1_16fungal (Hybrid Assembly) | ecosystem: Environmental > Terrestrial > Soil > Vadose...
GACGAAACGCCAGGGCCAGCCCGCGCACGTCGCCCCGGAACGACACCGCCGCCGGCGAACGCCAGCGCACCGTCTCGGCCGCCGCCACGAGCCGCGTCGCCCGGCCCCGCAGGTCGTCGGCGTGGCCGCTCAGGTGCCGGGCGACCGTCTCGAGGGCCGCCGGATCGAGGAGCGCTGCCATATCGGTCACGCTGCCGCCCGATCCGGACCGGCGAAACACCCCGGACCGATCTGTGGACAACGGTTCGCGTTTTCCACAGCGTGCCGATCCAACGTTCTCCCGACACGTCGTGGTTGACTACTCTCCGCCGGACGTCGACGACAATCTCGGCTACGGTGGCACCAGTCAGCATCAGGAAAGGGGATCGCGCAGCATGGAGTCCGCGCACGCGTCGGCCGACGCCGAAGATGCGACTGCTACTGCCGAGGCCCAGCTGGTGGACCAAGCGGGTACCGACGGGTTGACCCGCCGGGATCGCGAGATCCTCACCTTCGAACGGCAGTGGTGGAAGTACGCCGGCGCCAAGGAACAGGCGGTGCGTGAGCTGTTCGACATGTCGGCCACCCGCTACTACCAGGTGCTCAACGCCTTGATCGACACGCCCGCGGCGCTCGCCGCCGACCCGCTGCTCGTCAAGCGGCTGCGTCGGCTGCGCGCCAGCCGCCAGCGGCAGCGTTCGGCCCGGCGCCTGGGTATCGAGGTCTAGCCGGACCGGCCTAGATCGCTGCGGGTTATCCTGCCGCTAACCATGACCAGCCGGGAGCCCTCACCGCCGAATCGGCGTCGAGTCGATCGCATCAGCGGCAGCCTGCTTGCCGTGCTCGGTATCGCCGTGGCCGTGGTGGCCCTGATCGCGCTGCGGCATCCCAACGGGCGGCAGGCCAAACCGGTGTCGCTGCGCACGTCGACGTCCACGGTGACCGCCACCCCGCCGACGTCGACCAAGACCGTGACGAAGACCCCGTCCCCGTCGAAGCATCCGACGACGGGGTCCGGCTCGTCGACCTCGACCAGCCATCCGATACCGCTGGTCGTGCTGAACAGCACGACGACCAATGGGCTGGCCGACACGGCGAAGCAGCGCTTCGAGCAGGGCGGCTGGACCGTCACGAGCACCGACACGATCGTCAACGACATCCTGTCGACCTGCGCGTACTACGACCCGAACACCCCGGGAGCCCAGCAGGCGGCCGAGCAGCTGCAGCAGCAGTTCCCGGCCATCAAGCGGGTCAAGGAGAAGTTCTCCGACCTCCCCGCCGGCCCCGTAGTCGTCGTCCTCACGTCGGACTACAGCTGAGCCGACCGGCAACTTGTTCGACCTGGGGCGCGCTATATGACGCGGACGGTCGAACAACTTCGGAGTCAGCGGCGGTAGAAACGGAACCCGGCCACCCTCATCGGGTCTGCGGCGCGATCGCAGCTTGAAACTCACCAACGCTGGTATGCGAGAATCGACGAACAACTAAACAACAGTCTCATCAAGAGGGGCAGAGGGAACGGCCCGTTGAAGCCCCGGCAACCACTGTGAAGACTCGCTCAATGCTGACGCGAGGCCGCCGCAGCAGGTGCCAATTCCGTCCTGGCGCAACCGCGTCCGGGAAAGATGAGGGAAAGGCCTCGCTCTGCCATGACTGCTGTACTCGATTCGCCCGCTTCTGCCCTCGTGTGTCGCAACTGCGGGGCCGAATACCCGCTGGGTCCGCAGCACGCGTGCTTCGAGTGTTTCGGCCCGCTCGAGATCGGCTACGACAAGGACGCTCTCGCGCGGGTGACGCACGACGACATCGCCGCCGGACCGCACTCGATCTGGCGCTACGCCGGCTTGCTGCCGGTGGGCCAGAACCCGCAGACCCGGGTCGACTCGGGCACCGGAATGACCCCGCTCATCCGCGCCGACCGGCTGGCCGACGAGCTCGGCTTCACCGCCCCGGTGTGGGTCAAGGACGACTCGGCCAACCCCACCCACTCGTTCAAGGATCGCGTCGTCTCCGTCGCGATCACCGGTGCCCGCGAGCTGGGCTTCGAGCGCATCGCCTGCGCATCGACGGGCAACCTGGCCAACTCGGTCGCCGCCCACGCGGCCCGCATCGGCATGCCGGCAATCGTGTTCATCCCGTCCGACCTGGAGGCGGCCAAGATCGTGCAGACCGCCGTCTACGGCGGCACGCTCGTCGGCATCGAGGGCTCCTACGACGACGTCAATCGACTCTGCAGTGAGCTGTCCGAGACCGACGATTTCGAGAACACCGCCTTCGTCAACGTGAACGTTCGCCCTTATTACGCCGAGGGATCCAAGACGCTGGGTTACGAGGTCGCCGAGCAGCTCGGCTGGCGGCTGCCGGCGCAGTACGTGGCCCCGATGGCGTCCGGATCGATGCTCACCAAGATCCACAAGGCGTTCAAGGAGCTGGTCGCGACCGGCCTGGTCCCCGAGTCGGCATGGCGGGTCTACGGGGCGCAGTCGGCCGGCTGCTCGCCGATCGCGACCGCGTTCGAACAGGGCGTCGACGTGGTGACGCCGGTGAAGCCGACCGGCATCGCCAAGTCGCTGAACATCGGCAACCCGGCCGACGGTCCCTACGCCCTGGACGCCGTTCGCTCGACGGGCGGGGCGATGGCGTTCGTCGGCGACGACGAGATCCGCGCCGGCATCCGGCTGCTGGCCCGCACGACGGGCGTGTTCGCCGAGACGGCCGGCGGGGTGACGGTGGCCGTCCTGAAGAAGCTGGCCGAGTCCGGGCAGCTCGACACCTCGCTCGAGACCGTCGTCTACAACACCGGCGACGGCCTCAAGACCCTGGACGCCGTCGCTGATCAGGTCGCGCCCACCGCCGTGATTCCCCCGACGTTGAAAGGCATGCGCGCGGCCGGCCTGCTCAGCTGATCGAGCTCAGGTTCTGGGTGCCGATCACGCGGAGCAGCTCGAGCTTCTCGCGGGCATCCGTGCCGGGACGCGGGTAGAGCACGACCAGGATCTGCTCGCCGACGCCGCTCACCAGGGACTCGCACAGCAGGTCGAACACGCCGATCTCGGGGTGGACGATCCGCTTGCGGTCGGCGCGACGCACCGCCACTTCGTGCTCGGCCCACAGGGCGGCGAACTCCGGGCTGGCGGCCAGCAGGCGCTCGACCAGCGATGTCACGTCCGCATCGCCGTGGCGGCGGGCCGCGGTCGCGCGCAGGTCCGAGACATGGGTGCGCGAGTGGCGGTCCCAGTCCTCCGTCGGGTACGGCGCGCGCACGGACAGGTCGGTGAACCACATCCACGCGAAGTTGCGGGCCGGCCCGGTCAGCGAGGCGCGATCACCCGTCAGCGCCACGGACATGCGGTTCTGCACCAGCACGTCGCCGATGTCGGAGACGACGAACGCCACCACGTCGTCCAGGCGCGTGAGCAGGTAGAGCAGCCCGGGACTCACGTGCGGGTCGGTGCCGTGCCGGACCGGCGCCGAGTGGCCGGCGAGCCGGAACAGGTAGTCGCGCTCGTCGTCGGTCAGCCGCAGCGCGCGGGCGAGCGAGGCCAGCAGCTGGGTGGACGGATGCGGGCCGCGCGACTGCTCCAGCCGCGTGTAGTAGTCGGTGGACATGCCGGCGAGCGAGGCGACCTCGTCGCGCCGCAACCCGGGCGTCCGCCGCCGCACACCGGGCGGCAACCCGACGTCGGCCGGCGTCAAGCGTGACCGGCGCCGGCGCAGGAAGCTGGCGAGTTCTTCACGATCCACGTCGTCCACTCTGCCCGCTCGCGCGCCGCCGAGCCAGGGATCGGCAGTCCCTGCCGCGACTCCGATCGACCAGGCAAGCTTGAGTCATGACGATGATCACGACACATCAACTCGGTAAGACCGGTCCGACCGTCAGCCGGGTCGGCCTCGGCGCCATGAGCATGTCGGGCGTGTACGGCCCGGCCGACGACGGCGAGAGCACGGCCACCATCCACGCCGCCCTGGACGCCGGCATCAACCTGATCGACACGGGCGACTTCTACGGCTCGGGCCACAACGAGATGCTGATCGGACGCGCGATCGCCGGCCTCGACCGGGAGAGCTTCCTGCTCAGCGTGAAGTTCGGCGGGATGCGCGGCCCGGACGGCGCCTGGGGCGGCAACGACACGCGGCCCGAGGCCATGCGCAACTTCCTGGCCTACTCGCTGCGCCGGCTCGGCACCGACTACCTCGACATCTACCGTCCGGCGCGGCTGGACCCGAACGTCCCGATCGAGGAGACGATCGGCGGCATCGCCGAGATGGTCGAGAAGGGCTACGTCCGCCACATCGGGCTGTCCGAGGTGGGCGCCGAGACGATCCGCCGAGCCGCCGCCGTGCACCCGATCGTCGACCTGCAGATCGAGTATTCGCTGATCTCGCGGGGCATCGAGGCCGACATCCTGCCGACGTGTCGCGAGCTCGGCATCGGCGTCACGGCCTACGGCATCCTCTCGAGAGGCCTGATCAGCGACGCGATGCGAGCCGGCGCCACGTTCGCGGCGGGCGACTTCCGGGCACACAGCCCGCGCTTCCAGGGCGAGAACTTCGAGCACAACCGTCGCCTGGTCGACGCACTCGCCGAGATCGCTCAGGCGCGCGGCGTCAGCGTCGCCCAGCTCGCCATCGCCTGGGTGCTCACGCGAGGTGACGACATCGTGCCGCTCATCGGTACGCGGCGTCGCGACCGATTGGCCGACTCGCTGGGATCGCTTGACGTCAAGCTGACTGACGACGAGCTGGTGACGATCGAGCAGGCGGTTCCGGTCGACGCCGCTGCCGGCGAGCGCTACCCCGCGATCGGGATGACGACGCTGGACAGCGAGAAATAGCGTTTGCCGCGCGGGCAGGATGGGGGACGTGACCCTCACCCTGCGCTCGATGACCGACACCGAATACGCCGCCTTCCTCGGACGCCTGTTGCCGACCTATGCGGCCGATATTGCCGAGGCGAAAGGGCTTTCAGCCGACGCGGCGCGAGCGGATGCCAGCAAGCAGCTCGACGAACTGCTCGCCGACGGCATGAACACGCCGGGGCAGCTGCTGTACACGGCGGTCGACGACGAGGCCCGAGCAGTCGGCGTGCTCTGGCTGTCGACGGCGACACCGGGCGGTGCTCCGACCGGGTTCATCTACGACATCGAGGTGCACGAATCCCAGCGGGGCAAGGGATATGGACGTCAGATCATGCTCTTCGCCGAGCAGGAGTGCCGCCGGCACGGGTTGGGCTCGATACGGCTCAACGTGTTCGGGCCGAATCTCGTCGCCCGGCAGCTGTACGAATCTCTCGGCTACGAGATCACGTCACAGAACATGGCTAAACGCCTCGTTTGAGGCGCGAGGTGTCTAGCCCTTTTACGGCGAGCCGTGTACCGTCCGCCCCGGTCGTAGTTACGAGCGTTTCGGCTGACGGAGTACTACGTGGGCACACCAGCGCACGTGCACTGCAGTGAAGCGGGACCGAGGAGCGAAGACCCTGGCGCTACGAAGGGTGGCGCCGGAAGGCCCCTAGCAAGGAGTGCACGTGGCACAGGGCACCGTTAAGTGGTTCAACAACGAGAAGGGCTACGGCTTCATCGCCGTAGACGGCGGCCAGGACGTTTTCGTCCACTACTCGGCCATCCAATCCGACGGCTACCGCTCGCTGGACGAAGGTCAGCGCGTGGAGTTCGAGGTTGCCCAGGGTCCCAAGGGCCCGCAGGCTGACGGCGTACACATCGTCACCTGAATCACTGAGCCGAAGATCGGCCCGGTCCGCCCAGGCGGATCGGGCCGATCTGCGTTGGCGGCGAGCGACATCAGAACCTGACCACGACTGCGGTGGGCGCTTGCGCGAAGAGCTGGCCCGCCGCTCGGGAATCCCTGATGAGTCGGCGCGCGTTGCAGCAGCTGTGAGCGAGTTCGGCGCCCTGCTGCAATTGACCGCGCAAGACGGCAAGCGCGACGAGTTGTTGCGTGTCCTCGGCAACTACGTCCACACCCTGGACGGCGAGCCGGGGACGAGCCTGTTCGCGGCGGCCGCCGATCCGAACGACGCCGACCTGGTGTGGGTGTGGGAGGAGTTCGCCGACTCCGCGGCCGTACGCGAACACTTCGAGCACGACTTCTTCCGGGCGCTGCAGCTCGAGCTGGCCGACCTGTTGGCCGAACCGGTTGCCGTCCGTCCGCTGGCCCCGTTCGCGCGGCGCGTCAATCCCGAGGTGCCGGCCGAGTAGGTGCCCGAACGGGCACTTGCCACGATCGTCTGCGTCAATGTTCAGCTTGCTCTGGCAGCATGCAAGATGTGGATCAAGTGCGTCGCGGGGTGCGCATGTTCGGGCGGCAGGCGGAGCTCGCGGCGATCTCGCAGCTGCTGGCCGATCGCTTCGAGCATGTCCATGGCGTTCTGCTCGAGGGCGAGGCGGGCATAGGCAAGTCGACGGTGTGGGCGGCCGGTGTCGAGCTGGCCCGGGCCGCGTTCTGGACGGTGCTCTCGGCGCGGGGCAGCCAGAGTGAGACGGGGCTGTCGTTCGCCGGTTTGGCCGATCTGTTGGATCCCGTCGCCGACGACGTGATCGACGAGCTGGCCGAGCCGCAGCGGGTGGCGCTGGAGGTGGCGTTGGTCCGCCGGCTCCCGGACGGGCCGTCGGTGGGCGCGCGTGAGGTCGGCGCCGCCGTGCTCGCGGTGCTGCGCACCTTGTGTCGGCGAGGCCCGGTGCTGCTCGCCGTGGACGATGCGCAGTGGCTCGACAACGCGACGCTGGAGACGTTGAGCTTCGCGCTGTGCCGCCTCGACGGCGTGCCGCTGCGGATTCTCGCGTCGCGGCGTACGCCCGGAGGCGTGGTCGACGACACGACGAGCGGCCCCCCGATCCACGGCCTCGACGCGATCTCGGTCGGGCCGCTCGATGCCACGATCGTTCGGCAGCTGCTGGCTGATCGGCTGGATCTGACGCTTCCGGCGCGGGTGGTCGACGGGCTGGTGGCGCAGACCCGCGGCAACCCGTTCTGGGTCCTGGAGCTGGGTGCCACCTTGCGGGCGGCTCGGACCGGAGCACCGGCCTCGATTCCGCAGTCGTTGGCTCTGCTGGTGTCGCGTCGCCTGGACGGCCTGGCCGCCGAGCCACGGGAGGCGTTGCTCGCGGTGTCGGCGCTGCCGCAGCCTTCGGTCTCGCTGGCGGTGCGCGCGTTGGCGTCACGGGTGAACGATCCGGCGGCGGCGATCGATGCCGCGGTGACCGGCGGGGTGGTCGTCGAATCGGAGGGGCGGCTGCGTCCCGCGCATCCGCTGCTGGGTTCGGCGGCGCTGGACGCGTTGCCGCCGGTCGCGCGTCGGGCGCTCCACGCGCGCTTGGCCTCGATCGTCGTGGACGCCGAGCAGCGGGCCCGGCACCAGGCGCTGGCCGCCCGCGGCGAGCCGGACGAGGCCGTCGCCGCCAGCCTGGACGCCGGAGCCGCGGTAGCGCGCTCGCGAGGCGCGATCCACGCCGCCGCCGAGCTGGCCGACGAGGCGGTCACGTTCACGCCGCCGGACGACCGTGACGCGCTGCCCCGGCGGCACCTAACCGCCGCCGAGCTGTACCACCAGGCCGGCGACTTCGAACACGCACTGCCGAACGCCGAGGCGGGCTGGCGGGTGGACGCCGCGCACACGCGGCACGTCTTGCCGCTGCTCGTCGAGTCGGCGTACTGGTTGCAGGGAACGCAGGCCGCGCAGCAGATCGTGAGCCCGCTGATCGCCGACGAGCAGCTCGACGTGCACACGCGTGCCGTCGCACTGGCGATGGCCGCTGACGTCGGCGACGGCGCGGACACCCCGCGCGGCGTACTCGCCCAGCGGGCCCTGGATCTGTTCGCGCAGGTGGGCGGCGAGCCGGATGCGCTGTCCCTGTCCACGGCGCTGCTCTACCTGGCGTTCGCTCGGCTGGATGCCGGGGACGGCATCGCGTTCGACCTGATGAACCGCGCGGATGCGTTGCAGCGCGGCGTCCCGTACGTGCCGGCCGCCAATCGATCCAGCTACGTCGTCGCGTGCTGGTACCGAAGTGTCGACGACCTCGACCGCTCCCGCACTGCCCTCGCCGATGCTGTCGCCGAGGCGCGCGATCAGGGAGAGGACTCGGTGCTGCCAGGGCTGAACGGCAACCTCGCCCTCAGCGAGGTGTGGGCCGGGCGCTACGAGAGTGCGCGGGAGGCCATCGCGCTTGGCTGGCAGGTGTGGAACGGGGCCGGCGCCGCGCCGCTCGCGTTGAAGGGGGCCGATGTCCTTCTCCGGGTGCTGACCGGCGACATCGTCGGGGCCCGCGCGTTCGTCGCGGATCGCCTCGCCCAGGAGCGCAACTCCTTCCACGACGACGATCGCATCGTGTACGGGCAGGTGCTCGGATTGGCCGCGCTGCTCGAAGGCGACGCCGAGCAGGCGGTCGTGCAGCTGTCGACGGCCTACCGGTCGGCTCGCGAGTCCGGCAAGCACGAGCCGGGCCGGCGGCATCGCCTCGAAGGCGACCTCGGTCAGGCGCTGGTCGCGACCGGGAGGCTGGAGGAAGCCACTGCGCTCGCGAAGGAGCAGCTCGCTCTCGGTGAACGTAGCGGCCGGCCGACCCTGCTCGGCGTCGGCCACCGGATCGAGGGGCTCGTCCTGGCCGCCCAAGGCGATCTGCGTGCTGCCGCCGATGCGCTCAATCAAGCCGTCGCCGAGCACGAGCGCTCACCCCTGCCGCTCGAGCGGGGACGCAGCCTGCTCGCGCTCGGCCAGGTGCTGCGTCGGCGCAAGGTCAAGGGCGAGACCGGTCAGGTGTTCCAGGCCGCGCTGGACTGCTTCACCGCGCTGGGCGCGACGCCTTTCGCTCGGCTGGCTCAGGCAGAACTCGACCGGACGCAGCGGTCGCGGTCCGGGGCCGTGCTGACCACGTCCGAACGGCAGGTCGCCGAGCTCGTCGCCAACGGCGCGACCAACCGGGAGGTGGCCGCGCGGCTGTTCACGAGCATCCGCACCGTCGAGGGCCACCTGTCGTCGATCTACCGCAAGCTCGGCATCCGTTCGCGCAGCGAGCTGGCCAAGGGCCTGCCCGCCGTGATCCGCTAGCGCCCCCCAACCTTGCACTCGACCCACCCGAGTGCTAAAAGTGAGTTGGCACTCGGCTAGGCTGAGTGCCAGCGCAGCCGGTCCGATGAGGTGGGAAACTGCCGTCCGTCGCGGGCATCGCAGGCCGGGGCGACTGTTCGTCAAAGAAACATCCGAAGTCCGCCTACACGTAAGGACGACACCGCATGGCCAAGTTGATCGCGTTCGACGAAGAGGCCCGCCGCGGCCTCGAGCGCGGCATGAACCAGCTCGCCGACGCTGTGAAGGTGACGCTCGGGCCCAAGGGCCGCAACGTTGTGTTGGAGAAGAAGTGGGGCGCCCCCACTATCACCAACGACGGCGTGAGCATCGCCAAGGAAATCGAGCTCGACGACCCCTACGAGAAGATCGGCGCCGAGCTCGTCAAGGAAGTAGCCAAGAAGACCGACGACGTTGCCGGTGACGGCACCACGACGGCCACTGTCCTGGCTCAGGCGCTCGTCAAGGAAGGCCTGCGCAACGTCGCCGCCGGCGCCAACCCGATGGCGCTCAAGCGCGGCATCGAGAAGGCCGTCGAGTCGGTGTCCGAGGTGCTGGGCCAGCAGGCCAAGGACGTCGAGACCAAGGAGCAGATCGCTGCTACCGCGTCGATCTCGGCCGCTGACAGCACCGTCGGCGACATCATCGCCGAGGCGATGGACAAGGTCGGCAAGGAAGGCGTCATCACCGTCGAGGAGAGCAACACCTTCGGCCTCGAGCTCGAGCTCACCGAGGGCATGCGCTTCGACAAGGGTCACCTGTCCCAGTACTTCGTGACCGACGCCGAGCGTCTCGAGACCGCGCTCGACGACCCGTACATCCTCATCGTCGAGTCGAAGATCAGCGCGGTGAAGGACCTGCTGCCGTTGCTGGAGAAGGTGATGCAGACCGGCAAGCCGCTGGCCATCATCGCCGAGGACGTCGAGGGCGAGGCCCTGGCCACCCTGATCGTCAACAAGATCCGGGGCACGTTCAAGTCGGTTGCCGTCAAGGCCCCCGGCTTCGGGGATCGCCGCAAGGCGATGCTCGCCGACATCGCCATCCTCACCGGTGGCGAGGTCATCAGCGAAACCGTCGGGCTCAAGCTCGAGAACGCCACGCTGGACCTGCTCGGCAAGGCCCGCAAGTTCACCACCACCAAGGACGAGACCACCATCGTCGAGGGTGCGGGTGACGCCGACGGTATCCAGGGCCGGGTCAACCAGATCCGCCAGGAGATCGAGAACAGCGACTCCGACTACGACCGCGAGAAGCTGCAGGAGCGCCTGGCCAAGCTGGCCGGCGGTGTTGCGGTCATCAAGGTCGGCGCGGCCACCGAGGTCGAGCTCAAGGAGCGCAAGCACCGCATCGAGGACGCCGTTCGCAACGCGAAGGCGGCCGTCGAGGAGGGACTGCTCCCGGGTGGTGGCGTGGCGCTGTCCAACGCCGCCGACACGGCGTTCGAGAAGCTCGAGCTGACCGGCGACGAGGCCACTGGCGCCAACATCGTCAAGGTCGCGCTCGAGGCCCCGCTCAAGCAGATCGCGATCAACGCCGGCCTCGAAGGCGGCGTCGTGTCCGAGAAGGTGCGCGGCCTGCCGGCCGGGCACGGTCTGGACGCGTCCAGTGGCGAGTACGTCGACATGTTCGCTGCGGGCATCGTCGAGCCGGCGAAGGTTACCCGCTCGGCGCTGCAGAACGCCGCGTCGATCGCCGCGCTGTTCCTCACCACCGAGGCGGTTGTCGCCGACAAGCCGGAGAAGGCTGGCGCCCCCGCGGGCGGCGGCGGCATGCCCGGCGGCGGAGACATGGACTTCTAAGTCCGTTTGCAAGTTGTCCGCGCTTCGAGGCGCTATGACGTCGCGAAGCGCGGACAACTTCGTATCATGCCGGGTCGTTGTTGTCGCTCGACTCGATCCGCGGCTCGTGCCGTTGCTGGGCGATGACCTTCGCCATCTGATCGATCAGCCCCTTGACGTCGTCCACGTCCTCGCCGGCCGAGAGCCGCCGAAAGATCTCGGCGGCGAGCTGCTGTTGCTCCGGCGTCCGCATACTTTCCAGTGCGGCGAGGACGCGTTCCTCGGGAAGGTCCGGCCCGTCCGGCGTGGCCGCCCGGTCATCCGTCATGGCGATCCTTCCGTCACGATGTCGGCAGCAGGGCGAGCCGGGCCGCGCCCGCCGCAGGGTTCCAGCTGCCGTTCTTCTCGAACTCGAACCCTCGCTTCTCGACCTCCTTGAGCAGGCTGTTGATCACGACCTCGCTGTCGATGCCGGCTTCGAACGCCTGCTTGACGACCTCGATCTCGTTGATGATCTTCAGGACCGCGGCTTGGATCTCGGGGTAGTACTCGATGATCTCGGTGATCACCTGGTAGCAGACGGTTGCCAGCTTGTAGATCTTGTAGACGTCCCAGGCTGCGGCCACGACGTCGGTGACCGGGTCCTCTGGACCGCCGCCGGCCGCCACGATCCCCAGTGTGCCTACGACGGCTTCGACGAGCTGTCGGAGCGCCTCGTTGATGAAGCGAGTGATCAGCTGCAAGGCAATCTGGATCAACACGCACAGGGTGTCGTAGGCATCCCGAAAGATGTGTGACACGACTTTCGCCGCGTCACCCAGCCCACCCGAACCCATCGACCAGCGAAACAGCAGCGAGTCGAACCCGATGGCGGCGTCGCCTTCCCACTCGCCGCCGAGCTTCACCGACCCTTTGCGCATCGTGCCGGTGACCGTGTAGATCCCGTCGCTGAGCTGCTCGTAGGCCTCCTGCAGGAACTTCAACCGGCCATAGTTCCCGACGATCGGGTAAAGCAGGATCTGGACGAGGCTCTGCCCGAAGAGCGTCTTGAATATCGAGTCGCCGAGCCACAAGATCTGCCCGGTGATGTTTCCAGGGCCGGATCCGATATGAACGAGCGTCGGTTTCAGCTTGTACTGCTTGCCGAAGGCGCTCGAGGCGGGATCGCTGACCAGGCCGAGCAGGGTTAGCTGCTCGGCGATGTTCTTCGCCGTTATGTCGCCGGCCGGGTCCGGTGGCTTGAGCTGCACCGTCTCGTCGTTGAAGTCGCCGATGTGCTCCAGCCCGGGGATCTTGCCGATGTCCGGAAAGCCGGGCAGCGGTTGGCCGTAGATCTTGGCGAGGTTGGACGTATTGGCGTGCTCGGCGCCCGCGTAGGCCGTACCGGTCAGGCGGGCCTTGTCACCGACGTCGGCCATGCCGTTCTGGCACACCGCGAGCTTCTCAGCGAACAGCGCGGCGATCCTCGGCGCCAGTTCGGTGATGGCAAAGACGTAAAGCCCGTTGAGGTCGCTGGCATCCGAGCATTCGCCGGTTGTCCAGTCGCGCAGATCCACGAAATGGCCGGACAGCTGATCCATCAGCCCGGCGTACGTGTCGAAGTCCTGCTTGGGCGGTGCCGTGAATCCGTGTGTCATCTCCGCTCCCTGTTCAATGCGTGTCCCTGTTCAATGCGTGCTGCGCCTACCCTCGCCGTCGGACGCGTGACGTCAATGACCTTTCCATCTCAGCCCGATTGTTTGATCAATCCGGCCAGCTCGCAAGAAAGGGTTTTCTACGATCATCGAATCGTAAGACGTGGTCGGTGGGACGGCCGAGGCGTTCGGGGTCCACCGAATGGTGGACGCAGGATGGCGCCGTTCGGTGGCTGTGGTCGGGACGGGTCGCCCGCGATAGTCGGCGCATGGACGTCATCGAGGTACGCGGGCTCACCAAGCGCTACGGCGAACAACAGGCTCTCGACGGCCTGGACCTCGACGTTCGCCGCGGCGAAGTGCTCGCCCTGCTCGGCCCCAACGGCGCCGGTAAGACGACCACGCTGGAGACCATGGAGGGCTTCCGCCGCGCCGACTCGGGCACGGTGCGCGTGCTGGGAATCGATCCGTGGCGAGCGCCCCGGCGCCACCGCGAACGGGTCGGCATCGTCCTGCAGGAACCGCTCGGCTCGGGCGAGCTCACCGTCGACGAGCTGCTGCGCGCCACCGCGACGTGTTACCGGCAACCGTGGGATCTCGATGTCCTGCTCGATGCGGTCGGCCTTACCGGGCAACGGCGGCAGCGCATCAAAGCGCTCTCCGGCGGACAGCGTCGCCGGTTGGACGTCGCGCTCGGCGTGCTCGGCCGGCCCGAACTGCTGTTCCTGGACGAGCCCACCACCGGCCTGGATCCCGAGGTGCGCCGCGCGCTGTGGCGACTGATCCGGCGACTCGCGGACACCGGCACGACGATCCTGCTCACCACGCACTACCTGGACGAGGCCGAGCGCCTCGCCGATCGGGTCGCGGTGCTGATCGCCGGGCGGCTGGCCGATCTCGACACTCCGTCGGCGCTGCGACGGCGAGGCAGGGAGGCGACTGTCCACTGGACCGAATGCGGCCACCCGTGCTCGCTGGTCACGTCGGCGCCGACCCGGACGGTGGCCGAACTGGCCGCCCGCCTCGGCGGTGAGATCCCGGACCTCGTGGTGGCGCGGCCCTCCCTGGAGGACACGTACCTGCACCTGGTGGGTGAGCACGCATGACGGGGGCGCGGGTGTGGCTCGAGCTGACCCTGTTCGCCCGCCAGAAGGACACCGTGGTGTTCTCGTTCCTGCTGCCGATCGTGATGCTGGCCCTGTTCGCCACCGTGTTCCGCGACGATGTCGGCGACGGGCATGGCGCGACGGTGCGCTACGCGCAGTACTTCCTGCCGGGCATCCTCGCGGCGGGCATCGGCCTGGTCAGCTTCCAGACGCTGGCCATCGGGATTGCGGTCGAGCGCTACGACGGGACGCTCAAGCGACTGGCCGCGACCCCGCTGCCGCCCGCGTCCTACTTCCTCGGCAAGTGCGCGATGGTGCTCGTGGCGAGCGCCGTCCAGGTCGCGCTGCTGCTCGTGGTGGCCGCGGTCGCGTTCCGGGTGCCGCTGCCCACGCAGGCCGGGCACTGGGTGACCTTCGCCTGGGTGTTCGTGGTCGGGACGACAGCGGGTGGGTTGCTCGGCGTCGCGTACTCGTCGCTGCCACGGTCGGCGTCCAGCGCCGGGGTGGTCGTGGTCGGTCCGGTGTTGTTGCTGCAGTTCGCGTCCGGCGTCTACTTCAACTACCCGGACCTGCCGAGCTGGCTGCAGACCGTGGCCGCCGTGTTCCCGCTGAAGTGGATCGCGCAGGGGATGCGATCGGTGTTCCTGCCGGGCGGGTTCGCCGCCGCTGAGCCGTCGGGCACCTGGCAGCACGGCGGCGTTGTGATCGTCCTGGCCGCCTGGACGTTGGCCGGGCTGCTGCTGTGCTGGCGCACGTTCCGCTGGGCTGACGTAGCGTGACGCGATGACCGTGGGCGCCCCACCGAGCGAGCCCAGCTTCTGGGAACGGGCCTTGCCGTGGTGGCACGCCGCGGTCGGGCTCGACCTCGCGGCCACCGCCCTGCTCGCGACGTTCGACGATCTCGGCGGTCGGTACTGGCTGCTGCTCGGTGGCGTCGGGGTGATCGGCCTGCTCTACGCGCTGGTCGGGCGACAGGTACTGGCCGACGTGTCTGGCCGGGCCTGGACCTATCTGCTGCCCGCCTGGGCCGTGTTCCTCGGACTCGCGCACCTCACGAATACCGCGCAGGTGCTGCTGTTCTTCCTGTTTCCGCAGAGCTGGGCGATGCTGCCCAAGATCGTGGCCGCGGCCACGTCGGTCTGCGCGATGGGCTCCATGGCGGTACTGCGGTTGACCGCGGGCGACAATGCCGGCATTGCGGTGCTCGACGCCGGCATCAACCTCACCCTGTCGCTGATGCTGGGCTACTGGGTGTACGGCCTCGCCGAGGAGAGCGAGCGGCGGCGGGTCCTCGTCCGGGAACTGCAGCAGACCCGGGCCGAGCTCGCCGAGATGGCCCACCAGGCCGGCATGCTCGCCGAACGGCAGCGCCTGGCGCAGGAGATCCACGACACCCTGGCGCAGGGATTCACCAGCCTGCTCACCCTGGCCCGGGCCGCCGAGGCCGGGCTGGCCCCAGGCGACGACGCGGCCCGCGAGCGGCTGCGCCTGATGCAACGAACGGCCCGGCAGAACCTGGTGGAGGCGCGGGCACTGATCGCCGCACTCGCTCCGCCGGATCTGGCCGGCGCCGACCTCGGCGAGGCGCTGCACCGCGTGTGCGATCGCCTGTCGGCCGAGCACGCTGTGCGGGCCTCGCTCGACGTGTGCGGCTCGCCGTCGCCGTTGACCCGCAACGCCGACGTCGTGGTGGTGCGGACGGTGCAGGAAGCGCTGACGAATGTGGGCCGGCATGCTTCGGCTCGCACCGTGGCGGTGCGCCTCGAATATCGCCCCCAGGGTGGCGTCCTGGTCACCATCACCGACGACGGCCGGGGGCTGGCGGCCGACGCCGTCGAGGGCTTCGGCATCGGCGGCATGCGGGCGCGCGCCGCGGACGTCGGCGGGCAACTCGACGTCGTCAGCAGTCCGGCTGGGACGGTCGTCCGATTGGAGCTGCCATGAACGACATCCGGGTACTGCTCATCGACGATCACCCCGTCGTGCGCACCGGCCTGGCCGGGATGCTCGCGGCCGAGCCCGGCATCGTGATCGTCGGTGAGGCGGGCGACGGCGCCAGGGCGCTAGCGCTCGTCGCCGACTGCGCGCCCGACGTCGTGCTGATGGATCTGCGGATGCCCGGGATGGACGGGGTGGCTGCGACGACCGAGCTGCGACGCACATACCCCGGCGTACGGGTCGTCGTGTTGACCACCTACGACAGCGACCGCGACATCCTTCGGGCCGTGGAGGCCGGCGCCGCCGGATACCTGCTCAAGGACGCCACGGCCGCCGAGCTCGCGAGTGCCGTGCGGCGCGCCGCACGCGGTGAGACGGTGCTCGCGCCGGCGGCGGCGTCCCGGTTGGTCGATCGGATGCGTCAACCGTCGACCGAGCGGCTGACCGCGCGGGAAACCGAGGTGCTGCTGCTGGTGGCCGACGGCCTCTCCAACGTCAAGATCGGCCACCGCCTGCACATCGCCGAGGCCACCGTCAAGACGCACCTGCTGCGTGCGTACGTGAAGCTCGGCGTCGACGATCGCACCCACGCGGTGACCGTGGCGATGTCGCGCGGCCTGATCCCCGTGCCGGGCGACTAGGACGTCCTAGGCGGTTCACGCGAGGCCGACGAGATTCGTGGTACCGCCCGGGGGCGGCCCGGCCTGATTCCACACCACGACAGCGCCTGGTGCGGCAACGGCGTCCGGGGACGCGATGAGGTGCTTCGGATCGGGGTCACCGAGCGGCAGGGCCACCTTGTGCTTCGCACCGCCGGGGGGGCCGACCAACACCATGGGCGTCCGCTCGCGAAGATCGATGTAGTCGGTGTCGTCCAGGCACTGCGCGCCCGTCCCCAGCGCCAGGATGATCCCGTTCAAGCAGTCCGCCTGACTGTGCCCGACGACTGCGCCGGTACGCAGGTTGACGATCGTCTGTCGGTCCACGTCGGGGCCTTGGACGAGGGCCAACCCGTCGGTGAGCAGGCCGGCGATGCGGAGGTCGCCGCCGGGCAGTTTGCGTCCCGTCGACGTATCGAGAGCGATCTCAATCTGAGCAGGACTCGATGAGATCCCGACGCGGAGCACCGTGGAGTCGGGAGAAAGGTTGGAGCGCGATGCGTACTTGGCGTGCTGCGTGTCGGCCGGCGTGACCAGTTTGGTGCGCCACACCTCGCGTCCCGTGGCGCCGTCGAGGAGCACGTACCACTCGGTCCGGTCGTTGCTGTAGGCCGGGCAGAACACCGGTATCAGCAGCCCGCCGGGCAACGCGTAGTTCTCGAACTCATCTATGTAAGGGCCGCAGCCGCCCTGCTCTGAGTAGCGCCAGATGCGCTGGCCGGTGCGGGTCGAGTACGCCGTGAAATCGGGGTCCGCGAGGATCAACGCGTCGTTCACCAGCAGCGGCTGCGCCCCGCTCCACCAGTTCGGAGCGGAGCTCCCCTCGCGGGGCGGGGTGGGCATCCGCACCCGCAGGTGGCCGGTGATTGCGTCGACCAGCAGCGTTTCCACCCAGTGGTCGTCGGCGCTGACGCCGATTGCAAGGGTGGCGCGGTCCGGGCTCGCGACGATGCCGGTGATGCCGGCCCCGGCTCGATGGTATTGCCAGCGCACCGTGCCGGTGGGGCCGTCCAGGGCCAGGACGCGATCTCCGGACACGACAGCTACCCCGGCGCCGGCGGGTACGACGTCGTCGATCTTGGTGTGGAAAGGCTTCGTCCAGGCCAGCCGGGTGATCTCGTTCGGTAAGTCGGCCGGCCGGACGGCCCGGGCCGTGGTCGACGTGTCGGGCCAGCTGTCGACGGTTGGTACGAGGGGAACCGCAGTGGCCGCGACGAGGCCGAGGGCGAGCACCGTCCCGAGCCGGTTCGTGGCCCGCAGCCGGCGGGGGAGGGCCGTACCGACACTGAGCACCAACCCGACCAGGACCGCGCCGCCGCCGATCAGGCTCAGCAGCGTCGTCCGGCCCGGGAAGCCGTGCTCGTTCTGGTCGAGCAGCGCGAACAGTCCGGACAGCGCTGCGGCCAAGGCGAATCCGGTGGCGATGACGGTGAGCTCGATCCGTTGCCGGCGCCGGGTTCGTTCGGGAGTGGCCAGCACCGACACCGTGACCAGGCCCGCCAGCGTGACCAGCAGCAGTGCCGTCCACCAGCCGATCGCCAGGCGATGGGGTCGCGGGGTGAGCCGGTCGGGGTCGAGAAGCCAGGCGGCGCACACCAGGCCGGCGAGTCCGGCGAGTACGAATCCCACGGCCAGGCCGGCGCGCCAGCCCGGACGGGTCAGTTCCTTTCGGAGCATGCGGATGATTATGGATCAGTCCGGAGCAATAGCCAGAAACGGCTTTCTGGTGTAATCGGTCGGCAAGGGCTACCGGATCGGTACAGCGCCTCCTACCCGAGGCGGGCGTCGACGTAGCACCAGCGCCAGGCCTCGCCCGGTTCGATGCTGC
>Ga0137415_10002592_pt1 | contig 17994 bp, 16 predicted proteins | sample CZODoug3_1_1_16f_FD_183082 | JGI IMG/M metagenome (GOLD analysis project Ga0137415, IMG submission 183082) | Vadose zone soil fungal communities from Angelo Coast Range Reserve, California, USA - CZODoug3_1_1_16fungal (Hybrid Assembly) | ecosystem: Environmental > Terrestrial > Soil > Vadose...
GTGGAATGTGCATCCAAGGGAAGGGGAAAACGCCATGGGAGCACTCGCCACAGCTGTCCGCATCCGTCACGACCTTCATAGCAGGCTGATCAACGCACGCGCGCGCACCGACGAAGTATTTCGCGTGGTTCGCGAAGAGGCGATGTACGACCGGCCGATTCCCGAAAGACACCGCATTATTTTCTACGTGGGGCACGTTGAAGCGTTCGATTGGAATTTGCTGGCGCAACGCGCGTTCGGGTTGCGGTCGTTCCAGCGGACGTTCGATCACCTGTTTGCGTTTGGCATTGACCCGGTGAACGGAGGATTGCCCTCGGACACGCCGGAGGATTGGCCGTCGCGCGAAGAGGTCGAGCGCTACAACCGACGTCTGCGCGAAGAGCTGGATCGCGCGATCGAGCATGCCCTGGAGCGGCCGGAGGAAGGGCATCCGCAGCTGATCACGATGCTCGAAGTGGCGATTGAACACCGGCTGATGCATGCGGAAACGCTCGCGTACATGCTGCACCGCTTGCCGAGCGGCCGAAAGATTCCCGTGCCGGAAAAAGCGGCATGGAAGGCGCATAGACTGAAGTCGCATCTGGTGGAAATTCCCGCCGGAGCCGCAACGCTGGGACTGCAGCGCATTCACGACGATGAATTCGGATGGGACAACGAATTTGAGGCCCATGAAGTAGAGGTGAAAGAATTCGCCATTGAGAAGTACAACGTAACGAATCATGACTTTCTGCGCTTTATCCAGGCGGGGGGCTACGAAAACCGCTCGCTCTGGAGCGAGGAAGCCTGGAACTGGAAATCGAAAGAAGGCATCGAGCATCCGATGTTCTGGAGGCGCGAAGGCAACCTCTGGATTTATCGCACGATGTTCGGCGAGATTCGATTACCGCAAGAGTGGCCGGTTTATGTGAGCCATGCCGAGGCCACGGCATATGCAAAATGGCTGGGACGCAAATTGCCGACCGAGGCGCAGTTTCATCGCGCTGCTTATGGAACGCCGGACGGCACACGGGAGCGCAGCTATCCGTGGGGCGAGGAGGGGCCCGGCGCGACTAAGGGAAATTTCGATTTTAGATTGTGGGATCCTTCGCCGGTCGGCTCGCATCCAGCGGGCGCGAGCGCTTTCGGTGTGCATGACCTGGTGGGGAACGGATGGGAGTGGACGCGGACAGAGTTCGCGTCTTTTCCGGGATTCACTTCGATGCCCTTCTATCCGGGCTACTCCGCGAATTTCTTCGACGGCAAGCACTATGTGATGAAGGGCGGCTCGCCGCGGACCGCTGCTTGCATGCTGCGACGATCGTTCCGAAACTGGTTTCAGCCGCATTACCCGTACGTCTACGCAACGTTCCGTTGCGTCGAGGACTAATCAAGCCTAAGCCCGGGAGACCCCATGGCCACGCCTGCACTATCGCACCGGCATGTGTCTGCATTTGCAGCGGACGTGCGCGAGAGTCTCACGAAACCAGGACAGAGAGAACTGCCGTCAAAATATTTGTACGACGAAGTGGGCTCGGCGCTGTTTGAAACGATATGCGTGTTGCCGGAGTACGGGCTTACGCGCGCGGACGCGCGACTGCTGGAAAAGCATGCGCGTGAAATCGTGGGCAGGCTGCCCTTGCCGATTCAGGTGGCGGAACTAGGCAGCGGCTCGGGAAAAAAGACGCGCTGGATTCTGGAAGCGCTGTCGCGGCGGCAGAAAACGTATTACTACCCGATTGAAATTTCACCTTCGGCGCTGGCAGCGTTGGCGAAAGAACTTGGGCAGATCGATATGGTCAGCATCGTCGGGTACGAGCAGCCGTACCTGGAAGGGCTGCGAGCCGTCGCGGAAGGGCGCGAAGAACGCGACAATCTCCTGGTGTTGTTCCTGGGAAGCACGATTGGCAATTTCGATCGCGATGCGGGAGAAGCGTTCTTGCGGGAAATGCGGGCGATTCTCCAGCCGGGAGACGCGTTGGTGCTCGGCACGGACCTGGAGAAAAGCGTCGAGTTGCAATTGCTGGCTTACGACGATCCCGCGGGCGTGACCGCAGCGTTCAACCTGAATTTGCTGGCGCGTATCAATCGGGAACTTGGCGCGGACTTTGATTTGAGTTGCTTCCGGCACGAGGCGCGATGGAATTACGCGGAGCGGCGCATCGAGATGCATTTGCGCTCGACGCGGCGGCAAACCGTACACGTTCCGGCCGCCAGCCTGCGGGTCATGCTGGACGAAGACGAAACGATTTGGACGGAAAGCTCGCATAAATACCACGCTGAAGAGATTCCGGAGATGTCGGCGCGCACGGGATTCCGCTGCGACGGGCAGTGGATCGACATCGAGTGGCCGTTTGCGCAAAACCTGCTGATTGCGGCGTAGCGGACTGGTCCGGCCGGCTCACGCTCACCACTTAGGACAGCCTTGGACGTGGTAAGCACGACTGGCCCCTCCTCCCGTGTTTCTCGTAAGTGTTGCATCTAAAGGACTTAGAGTCTATGCAAGTGGTTTAGAATCAACACTTGCGGGCATTCCCATATAAGTGTTGATTTTAAAGGGGCTTACATTGCACCAAAGTTGTACAAAATAGGCCTCTTCCGGCCTGTATGCGGGACCCCGCAGGCTGGCAAATCCAGTCCCTACAAGAACAAAGTAGTGTCGGCAGCCTCCGGGACGCGGACCACTATGGGGTCGCTTCCCCCGGCCTCTTTAGCCTTTTGGGATAGCATCTTGCAGATCGGCCGCATACGCCGAAGATCACAGACTGAAGTCTGTGCCGCTAGGCCGGAGCTATGTTAGGCCGAAAACAAAAAAGCGGCAGAGAAGCTGCCGCATGGAAGAGGTTCCGTACTTATACCTGTTGAGTATAGTAGCTAAAGAACTATGGAGAGTCAAGAGGAATTTGCGGTCTGCGGGCCAGTTCCCGATTTCCTCGTTAATTGGGAGTTGAGAAGTGATCCCACCGAGCGAAGCATTCCCGTGGGAACAGACACGGCGTGCAATGCATGGCTGCTTAGCGGGCCTCGTGGGGGTCGACGTTTTAGTGCGCGGACTCGCGCAACCCGCGGTACTTCATCATGGGCTCGACGCTCGGGTCTTTGCCGCGCCAGGCGGCATACATCTTTGCCAGGCCCTCCGTGTTGCCGCGCGACAATACCATCTGCCGGAACCTGTCGCCATTGGCGCGCGTCAGACCGCCGTGCTCTTCAAACCATTGGTACGCGTCGTCATCGAGCATCTCCGACCACAGATAGGCGTAGTAGCCGGCAGAATAGCCGCTGCCCCAAATGTGACTGAAATAGCTGGAGCGGTAGCGGGGCGGCACGGCGCTGAGCAGCACGTGAGTTTTCTCGAGCGCCTGTTTCTCGAATGCATCCGGCTGCTGGACGGGTGCGCTGGCCGGGAGTGTGTGCCATTGCATGTCGAGCTCGGCAGCCGCGACCAACTCTGTGAGCTTGTATCCCTGGTTGAAGGTTGCGGCTTTCTTGATCTTGGCTACCAGATCGGCGGGCATGGGCGCGCCCGTTTTGTAATGCTTGGCATAATGCGTGAAGACAGCGGGATAGAGAGCCCAGTGCTCGTTGAATTGTGAAGGAAACTCGACGAAGTCTCGCGGGACTGCGGCCCCCGACAGGCTCGGATACATGGTGTTCGCGAACATGCCATGCAGTGCATGACCAAACTCGTGGAACATCGTCGTGACATCAGTAAAGCTGATGAGCGCCGGCTCTCCTGGGGCGGGCTTCGGAAGGTTCGCGACGTTGAAGACCACCGGCAGAGTGCCCAGAAGCCTTGACTGATCCACGAAGAGGCCCATCCAGGCGCCACCGTTCTTGTTGTCGCGCTTGAAGTAGTCGCAATAGAAAAGAGCCAGCGGCTTGCCGTCGGCCTCTGAGACTTCGAAGACACGGACGTCCGGCTGGTAGACCGGGATGTCCTTTCGTTCCTTGAATGTGATTCCATAAAGCTGATTGGCCGCATAGAAGACGCCGTTTTCAAGCACATTGTTCAGTTCGAAGTAGGGCTTGACCTCGGCCTCGTCAAGATCGTACTTCGCTTTGCGCACCTGTTCGGAGTAGAAGTCCCAGTCCCAAGGTTGGAGAGTGAAACCGCCCTTCTGAGCGTCAATGACATCCTGGATATCTTTTCCCTCGTTAGCTGCTTTGGCGGTGGCGCCCGGCACAAGCGCGTCCATGAACTTCAAGGCAGCCTCAGGTGTTTTCGCCATCTGGTCTCCCAGCTTCCAAGCGGCGTGGTTGGGATAGCCTAGAAGCTGTGCTCGGCGCGCACGGAGCTGTGCCAGGCGCGCAATGTCGTCGCGTGTATCGTTGGCATCGCTTCGCTCGGCGCGGTTCCAGGATTTCTCAAAGAGGGCTTCCCTGGTCGCCCGGACAGTGAGAGAAGCGAGATCCGGCTGCTGCGTGGTGTTCTGAAGGGGAAGCACATAGCCTTCCTGCTTGCGGCTCTGCGCAGCCTGCGCGGCTGCGGCAATCTGCGCGTCGGTCATTCCAGCAAGCGCACTCTTGTCCGCGGTCACGTAAGCCCCGTCCTTCGTGGCAGCCAGGAGTTTTGTCGAAAAGTCGGTCGAAAGCGTGGAGATTTCCTCGTTCAGCTTCTTCAATTCGGTCTTCTCGGCGTCCGAGAGGTTTGCGCCAGAGCGGATGAACCTATCGTAAGTGACATTGAGGAACCGAAGCGATTCCGGATCGAGTTTGAGCGACTCGCGCTGTTTGTAGACAGCCGCCACGCGAGCAAAAAGCTTTGCGTTGAGGTAGATGGCATCCTGGTGCGCCGCCAGCTTCGGGGCCTCCACGGTCCGCACTTTCTGTAACACGGGATTGGTATTCGCCTGGGCGACCCCGAAGAAAGCGGCCGTCGCTCGGCGAAGTAGCCGCCCGGTCTTCTCCATAGCAACAAGCACATTCTCGAAGGTCGGGGGCGCCGGATTATCGGCAATCGCCTGCGTCTCAGAAAGTTCTTCAGCCATGCCCGCCTCGATGGCCGGCTGATAATCCTCATCCTTGATCTTGTCGAAAGGAGGAGCATGGAACGGCAGCGTGCTCGGCGCATAAAACGGGTTCGGCGGACCGAAGTGCGCGTCGGCGGCCGTGGCAGGCGCGTATACCGCACCTAGCGCCATGGCGCCGGACATAATCAAAGCGGTTGAATATTTCAGCATGACCTTCCCCGAGTGAGATGGCGTTGGGCGCATCCGGTCCGGAAGCCCACGCAACCTGATTGTAAGAGAATTCCCGCGTCTGCCACAAGAATTCGCGCCCTCGCAGATTTTCTCAAGCGCACAGTAAATCAGAAGGCTTCGATACGCCAGACGAGGCGAGTGGACCAGGTTTTCTGCGTGGTGAGCGGAGGATGCCAGACGGCGAGGATCTGGGAGCCCTGGTAGACGCGCTCGAAGCCTTCCTCGGATTCGGAAACGGTCTCGATGGGGGAAACCCAGAATTCCTCGACAAGCGGCGCGTGCAACGAGACGCGGACGCGCTGCCACCCGTCTTCCATGCGCAGGATGGGGCCGGGCATGGAGCCGCTGAAGCGAAGATTCTTTTTGCCGAGGGGCGTTTCGAAAAAGCGGTCGGGCTCGGTGGGCGCGAGGAGATTGATGACCGATTCGATGCCGACGGCTAATGGCTTCTCGAGAACTTCCTTGAACTTCAACGTGATTTCGCAGGCGGCTTCAAAGGCGTTCAGGGCGGGGCTGAAAGAATACTGCTTGAGGAGCAGCAGTTTGGGAGTGACAGACTCACTCTTTTCCAGAGGCGTCAAAGAATCCGAACGGAAGAGCTCGGCTTCGTGAGGCGCAGAACTCTTGACGGTGAAAGCGCCGCCGGCAAATCCGGGATCTTCGCGCAATTCGAGAGCTTCGTAGTCCGCATGCGTGCGAGCTGGATCGAAAATCAGGACGCGGAAGGCGTGGCGCGGCCAGCGATCGTAGCGAAGAAAGCGCTCGAGGCCGGGCTCTTTCACGCGGGTCTGTTCGTGAATGGAGGCGACAGCGCCGGTGGCGGGCTTTCCGGCAGCTTCGCGCAAGCGGGTGTGATAGGCCTCGGGACGGCGGAGGATGGAATTGACGAGCGTGGCAGCCGCAGGACGGAAATCTAGCGCGGCGATAGTGCCGCCGTCACCGGGCTTCAAGAGCACCTGAGCTTCGAGAGAGGTAAAGAGCAACTCGTTCGTGCCGTCGGCGTCGTAGTCCAGAAGTTCGACACGCGGGACGAGCGCGCCGGGAATCTGCCGGTCGGCGATGGCCTCGGCGCGAATGAGATTGCGCCAGGGATCGGTGCGAAGATGCGGGGCATAGATTCCGCCAAAAATACCGTGCCAATAGGCATCGTTGCACTGGGCGCGCAGGAGCAGGTCGCGTGCCTGCAGCAATTCATCGTTGGTCTTTGAGCCATCGTGGCGCACGGGCGCGGAGGCGATGCGGGCGGAAACGCGCAGCATTTTCTTGTGCAACAAATTGGATTCGGGATATTTGCGAAAAAAACCGCGCCAGGAACCGCCACGAAGGAAGCAGAGGACTTCCGGACGCGGGCTGAATTCCTTCAAGACTTCGTGATAGCGCTGGCGAACGCGCGTGGGGAGCGCCCACTCCATCATCTCGGTATAGGAAGCAGTGGGCAGGTCGGCACGGCCGAGAGGCGCGTGAGTTTCCAGATAGCCGCCGGGTGTAGAGACCGTCAGCCAATCAGAGTTTTCCTCGAGCGCGGTAAAAAAATCGGAGAGCCACCCGTCTTTGTAACAGTGGTCATGCGTTCCGGGCCAGACGCCAAACTTTTCCATGTCGTCGCCCATGGCAGCGACGCCGTCCGGGTGGACACTGGCGGCATCGCGCAGATAGGCGATGACGTCCTCGACTTTGCCAAAAGGAATGAGATAGCGGAGAGCCTTCTGTCCCGGGTAGAGCGATACAGTCTTGCCACGGTCTTCGGCGAGGTAAGCACCGAAGAGTTCTTCGGGCTCGAAGCCAGCAGCAAGGAAATGCATGTCGTCAACGAGCGTGTAGGCAACGTTTGCGGCGCCAAGAGCGGTGGGAAGCTGGGGCTCCCAAACACGCTCGGCGAGCCACGCGCCGGACGGCAGCCGGCCGAAGTGCTTCTCGAGATAGGCGCCGAGGCGCGTAATCTGTTCGTATTGATCTTCGGGAGGAATGGAAACCAGGATCGGTTCGTAGAAGCCGCCACCAACGAGTTCCACCTGGCCAGCCTGGACCAACTCTTTCAGGCGAGCAAAATACTCAGGCCGATGCTTCTCAATCCAGGTAAGAAGCGGCCCGGAATAGTGGAGGCCGAGATGAACCTTGGGATGCTTTTCAAGGTGCTCGATGAAAGGAAGATAGGATGAATCGTAGGCCTTTTCGAGGACATGCTCGAAATTGCCACAGGGCTGATGCGCGTGAATGAGCAAAGTGAGATGAAATTTCTGGGCCATGGGGACAGTTTTTTCTCTCTAACATCATAACCTGCCGCGCAAATTTATGAATTCCCGCGGGATGAGGATCGCGCGAATCGCGCACCTCGATGGGCGCGGGATCGGTTGTAGTGTGATCACGGGGCGGCTCGATCAGGGCGCGGTGTGCTTCAGGACCCAATCGGAGACGGCGTTCAGAGCCAACGGGGCCATGGTCTCCTCAATGCCGCCGTATTCGGTGGGAGAGCCCGTTGGGCCGTGCTGGAAAAGATGGTTCAAACCGGGCAATTCGGTGGTCTGAAAATCTTTGTTGCCGCCGTCCTGCAACGCTTTCTGGATTTTGGCGAGATTTTCCTTCGACGAGACTTGGAGGTCCTTCTCACCATTGAGGGCCAGGACCGGGCATGCGATCTTTTGCAACGCGGGAAGAGGGTCATAGTCGAGGTAGAACCGGAACCACGGTGAAACCATCATGCGAACTTGAGACTGAACGGCGGCGGGCGGGAGCGCCGCGCCGGTGGTCGTGTTTCGCACAAGTTCATTCAGTTTGGCTTCAAGCACTGTGGGATCTTTTTCCTCCCGAACAAGGGCGTATGTTGTTTTGTTAAACGCGAGGGTCCTGGCGACTTCGCCGTCGTTCACGCCGGCGGTCTTCAGGATCAGCTCGGACTGGAGCAAGAGAGTGTCCTCGCCCTTCAGGCTGGGCCCCGCGAGAAGGACGATCCAGGCAACGTCGCTGGAATGCGCGGCAAGCAGCGGCGCAATCAGGCCACCTTCAGAGTGGCCGATGAGGCCGATTTTCTTGGCGTCAATTTCCTTGCGGGTTTTCAGATAGGCGAGGGCCCCTTGGGCGTCGGAGGCAAAATCCTCTGTCGTGGCGCTCGCGTAATCGCCGGTGGACTTCCCGATGCCACGTTTATCGAAGCGAAGAACGGCGACGCCTTTTCGCGTGAGGTGGTCCGCCAAGACGAGGAAAGGGCGATGTCCGGCGATGGACTCATCCCGGTCGTTCGGCCCGGAATCACTGAGGAGAATGGAGGCGGAAAACGGGCCCTGGCCGGGAGGAAGCGTGAGCGTGGCTGCGAGCGAGATCTTCGCGCCTGCGTTCGGAAAGGCGATCTCTTCTTCCTTGTACGGATACGGCTTCGTTGGGTTTTGCGGACGGACCAAGTCGAGAAGCTGGTCCGAGCGTTGAAAATCCAGCTTCTGCTCGGCGCCATTTTGCGTCCAGCTGCCGTTGATGAGGGTCTTTGCCGCGTTGAGCGTGCCGTCATAAACGCCGCTCACCACGGGAATTTCAAAATGAAAGGCGGCGTCCTTCTGGTTAACGTTGATTGCGGGCAGACCACTCACGCCTTGGTCAGGACTATCGAGGGCGGCGACGAGATGCTTCTGATCGTCATGCGAGACGTGCAATTGCAGACGGAGCCGCATGCCGTTGCCTTCCAGCGCGCCTTGCCAGACTCCTTCGGCGACAGCGATGGCAGCGGATGGCTTCTTCGCGCCGAATCCGGCGGCCTGCCGATGAAAGACCAGGGGCAGGCTGGCGCTGCCCTGGATCCAGTCGCCTTCGATGCTGGCATGAACGGCAGAGAACTTTCCTTCATAGGAGGCTCCCGCGGAGGCCACATTAAAATGGAGCGTGGAATCCTTCAGCGTGAGAGCGGTCACTTCAATGCCGTAGACGCCTTGATCCAGACTGTCGATAGTGGCATGCAAGGAGCCGTCCGCGGACTTGGATACGTGCAGAACGAGATGCAACACTGCCTCGCCCGCTTGCAGCGAGCCGCTCCAATGCCCTTCCAGCGTGGAGGGATGCCGTTGCGGCTGGGGTTTATGAGCAGCGGGAGCTTGGGCTGAGGCGGTCGGAAAAACGGCGAGGCTGAAAAAACAGATGGTTAATGTCAGGCGCAAGTTTCCGAGCTTCACTAAAGACCTCCACAAGCCACGCACAGGATGGTAGATGATTTCCGGCAAGAAAGAGTTGGCATGACGAAAAATGGCGCAGGGCATGGATCAGGGCGGGGCGTAAACCAAATGCTCGGATAAAGATTCGAATGAGCAGGGACAGCACGAAAAAAAGCGGCACGCCGAAGCGTGCCGCGGAAAACCAAAACAAACTGGGTACGTCCTAGAAGAGGGAGCTACTTCCCTTGCTTTGCATACCAGTCAGCGTTGATCGGGGTGAAGCTATTCCACTTTTCAGGGAGATCTTCGAGCGCGAAAATAGCAGTCACCGGACAAACAGGCACGCAGGCTCCGCAATCGATGCATTCGGTGGGATGGATGTAGAGCTGCGTCTCAGATTCGAAAGCCGGCTCATCCTTGCGCGGATGGATACAGTCCACTGGACAGACATCCACACAAGCGGTGTCTTTTGTGCCGATGCACGGCTCGGCAATCACGTAAGCCATTAAGGGTCTCCTTTGTTCGGGCAGCGGACCGGTGGCTCATCCAGCGGAACAGCACAACCGGCAAAAATTCCTTATATCACGCGCCTGCCCGGCGCGACAAGCGACTAAGGGAATTGTACGCGGTGGGAAGAGGTTTCTCAACCGGCGGGGGTGCGGATAGAATGAGAGCGGAAGGAATGTGCATGAAAATCCGGACTTGTTTGATTTTTCTTGTTTTGGCGGCTGTGGCGGCCGCGCTGGCCGCGCCACAGGCTTCGAAGACCGCGCCGGCCCACGATCCAAAGATGATTGACGCGCAGGCTTATCAGAAATTGCTTGAGCAAGACCGCGGGAAAGTGGTGCTGGTCAATTTTTGGGCGACCTGGTGCGAACCTTGCCGCCACGAGTACCCCATGCTGAATGAATTGGCGAAACAATACGCTCCACAAGGACTGAAAGTCATAGGCGTAAGCATGGATGACGATGGCGATCTAATTCTGATGCGGCGTTTTCTGTCCCGCTACAAGCCGGTGTTTCCGAATTACCGTAAGAAAGCAGGCGAGGAGGCGGAGTTCAGACAAGCAGTGTTCCCAAGTTGGAATGGATCCCTTCCGGCTACGTTTTTCTACAACAAAGACGGCAGGCAGGCGGGACATATGTTCGGCGAAGGCCCACGGGAGACCTACGAAACAACCATTCGAACGCTGCTGGCTTCGGGGTCCAAGTAGCGCTTATCGAGACCGTCGAGATCAAGCTTTTGGTTAGGCTAAGGATTGTGTTGGGGGAGCTTGCCGGTGCTCAATACCAAGGGCAACCGCATCATCTATTTTGGCCACAGCACGTTCTCGTTGACCACACCCTCGGGCCAGGTTGCTTTGATTGACCCTTGGGTGACTACGAATCCACGGTGCCCGGATGCTCTGAAGAAAATGGAGCGGCTGGATGCCATTTTCCTGACTCATGCGCATACCGATCACATGGGCGATCTTCTGGCTTTGGCCAAGCAATTCAAACCAAAAATCGCGGCCAGTTTTGAGACTTGCCTGTGGATTGAGAGCAAGGGCTTTGAAGAAGAGACTTGCCCCATGGGCAAGGGCGGCACGCAGAAAATCGGTGATTTTGAACTCACCATGACGCACGCGTTTCATTCGAATTCGATCGACGATAATGGCGCGCGGCACTATGGCGGCGAACCAGCAGGCTACATCATCTGGATGCCCGGCGGGTTCAAGGTATATCACGCAGGCGATACGGCGGTCTTCGGAGACATGAAACTAATCGGGGAACTGTACGAGCCGGACCTCGCGATGTTACCAATCGGCGATCGGTTCACGATGGGCCCGCGAGAAGCGGCGTATGCCATCCGCCTGCTGGGCGTGAAGCATGTCGTGCCGATCCACTACGCGACGTTTCCTTTCCTGACGGGCACGGCGGAACAATTGCGCAACGAGACAAAGAAAATTAAAGGGCTGAAGATTCATGCACTGAAGCCTGGGGAGAAACTATGATTCGAACTGACAATCTGCGCAGCACCTACATTCAGGACGATGTTGAGGAATATCTTTATGGATTGCTGCCGGAGCGGGATGCCGTCATCTCGGAAATAGAAGATTACGCGGCGCAGCACGACGTCCCGATCATCGGACCGGCGGTGGCGCGGATGCTGGCGCTCTTCGTGCAAGTTTCCGGGGCGAAACGGATTTTTGAGATGGGCTCGGCCATCGGATATTCGACGATCTGGCTGGCGCGTGCGGCGGGGCCGAAGGGAAAGGTTATTTATACGGATGGAGATCCGGAGAAGGCGCGCCGCGCGAAGGATTATTTCCGCCGGGCAGGCGTCGCCAAACGGATTGATGTCCGCGTTGGCAACGCGCATGATCTGTTGCAGAAAACGCCGGGCAAGTTCGATCTGATCTTCAACGATGTGAACAAGGACCAATATCCTGCCTCGCTCCGGGTGGCGGTGCCCAAACTACGCCGCGGCGGTTTGTTCATCAGCGACAATACGCTATGGTCGGGAAAGGCGGCGCGTCCGGCAGCCCCAGACGACATTCACACACAGGGAATTCAGGAATTCAACCGGCTGGTCTATGCTTCGAAGGAGCTATACCCTGTCTTGATCCCGTTGCGCGACGGCGTCACTGTTTGCCGAAAGAACTGAGAGTTCATTATGGCAACCGTCCCCGCCACTGCCTCGACTCCAAAAGCCCCGCCGAGAAGTGTCCCCGGGCCAAAAGGACGCTTTCTGCTTGGCAGTCTGATCGAAGTGTCGGGCGACTGGCTGGGCTTTTATAGCAGATGTGCTAAGGAGTATGGGGACGTGGTTCGCGTGCATCTCGCCCATGTTCCTGTATATCTGCTGGCGCATCCTCGCGACATAGAGACGGTTCTGGCCACAAACGCGGGAAATTTCACGAAATCGGCAGATTATCGCGCCCTGGCACGCGTCCTTGGGAAGGGTTTGCTGACCAGCGAAGGAGATTTTTGGAAGCGCCAACGCAGCCTCATCCAGCCCGCCTTTCACCGACAAAACATCCTGGCGTACGCAGCGGTGATGACCCGAGCCGCCGACCGCATGCTCGATTCGTGGCAGGAAAAGCACGAGCGAAATATTCATCAAGACCTGATGCGTGTGACCTTGGAAATCGTGGCGCAGTGCCTGTTTGGCGCTGAAATCACGGATGCCGCTGAACGAGTCGGCAAAGCCATGGAAGTGGTAACAGAAAGATTCATCACCAACGCGAGCCTGGCCATGCTGTTTCGCTTCGATATTCCGGTTCTTTTCGCGCGCCGGGAGTGGCGAGCCATCCGCGAATTGAATGAGATTATCGGCAGCATCATCCGAAAGCGGAGCTCTTCCGATCAGCCACGCGAAGACCTCCTGGACATGCTGCTTCGAGCGCGGGACGCGGACGGTAATCCCATGAGCGACGAACAAGTACGCGACGAAGCGATGACCCTTTTTCTGGCAGGCCACGAGACCACTGCGATTGCGCTTTCCTGGGCCTGCTACCTGATTGCGCAAGACCCGTGCGTCGAGGCGAAGCTCGCCGAGGAACTCCAAGCGGTCTTGGGCGGCTGCGTGCCGACACCGGAGGACCTTCCCAGACTGCGCTATACGGAAATGGTGATCAAGGAAACGATGCGTCTGTACCCCGCAGTGTGGGGCATCGGCCGGAGGGCTTTGCAGGATTGCGAGCTGGGGGGATACCGGGTGCCGGCGGGTTCAAACATCTTCCTTCTGCAATGGCGAACCCAACGTGATCCGCGTTTTTTCCCCGACCCGGAACGATTCGACCCCGAACGCTGGAGGGAAGACCCTGTTCGCTCGGGGAAAATTCCGCGTTTCGCGTATTTCCCGTTTGGTGGCGGGCCACGCACGTGCGTTGGCGCTTCCTTTGCGATGATGGAAGCCACGCTGCTGCTGGCTATGATTCAGCAGAGATTTCATCTCGACACAGTCGCAGGGCATCCCATCGAAATCTTCGCGTCGGTTACGCTGCGTCCCAAGCATGGCATTCGGGTGATCCCGCAGCGCCGAACGGCAAACGAAAAATACCAATCGCCGCCTCTCCAAGAGAAGTAGCTCAAACAGACATCCTCGCGCACGTGATGAAATGGAGATGTGAACTCTATTTGCGAAAGAAATTGCGGGCGAGGAAGCCGAGGTTTGCGGGACGCTCGGCGAGACGGCGCATGAAGTAAGGAAACCAATCCTTGCCGTATGGGATGTAAATGCGAACGCGATAGCCATCCTTGACGAGCCGGCGCTGCAGGTCAGTGCGCACTCCATACAGCATCTGAAATTCGAAATCGTCCTTGGAGATTTGCCTGGCCGCCGCATGGCGAATGGTCGCGGCGATCATGCGCGGATCGTGCGTGGCGATACCGTGATAGAAGCCGCTGTCGAGCAAGTGTTGCATCAGCCGGACGAAATTGGCGTCCACATCCTCTTTTCGCGGATAGGCGACGTCCACTGATTCCTTGTACGCGCCCTTGCACAAACGGATGCGGCAGCCGTAGGACAGCAGGTCGGTGACGTCGGTCTCACTGCGGTACAGATAGGATTGAATGACCGTCCCGACAGCCGGATTGCGCGCGCGAACGCGCTTGACGAGATCGATGGTTCGCTGCGTGTAGGGAGAACCTTCCATGTCAACGCGCAGAAAATTATCGAAGCTGGCGGCGCGTTCGACGATGGAGCGAAGCAAGCCTTCGCAAAACTCGATATTGATGTCGAGGCCGAGTTGCGTAAGCTTGCTGGAAACATTGGCGTGCAGCCCTTCCTGAGCGATACGTTCGAAAATCTCGAGATAGGCATCGCGAGAATGTTGCGCATCGGAAATAGTGGCAACATTTTCGCCGAGGTAATCGAGGCTGGCGAACATGCCCGCGTTATTGCACTCGCGGGCGGCAGCGATGGCCTCGTCGAGCGTCTCACCGGCGACGAATCGGCGCGCCATGCGGCGCGTGGTGCCATTGGAGGTAACCCAATTGGCGAAACCTTTGCTTTCGGAAAGCTTGAGCAGGGTCGACCGGAGCATGCGGGAACAATTATGGCAGCCCAGGAAGAACGAAACTAGGGCTTGTGCTCTTCCAGAAACTTTTCGGCGTCGATGGCGGCCATGCAGCCGGAGCCCGCGGCCGTGACCGCTTGACGGTAGCGGTGGTCCTGCACGTCACCCGCAACGAACACGCCGGGAATCGCGGTGAGGCTGCCGTGCTTGGCAAGCAGGTAGCCGTTGGCATCCATGTCGAGTTTTCCCTTGAAGACGATGGTGTTTGGATCATGGCCGATGGCAACGAATACGCCGTCGAGCGGAATATCTCGACTTTCCTTGGTCTGCTGATTGCGCAGGCTGACGCCCTCGACGCGGCCATCGGGAGCGAAAATCTCTTCTACGGCGTAAGGAGTGACGAATTCAACTTTCTCGTTGGCCCTGGCGCGGTCGATCATGATCTTGGAAGCGCGAAAGTCATTTCGGCGGTGAACCAGATGAACCTTGCTGGCGTAGCGCGAAAGAAAGTTGGCTTCTTCCATGGCTGAATCGCCGCCGCCGATTACGGCGATGGGTTTGCCGCGGAAGAAATAGCCGTCACAGGTGGCACAGGTGGAAACGCCGTGGCCGATCAGTTCCCGTTCACCTTTCAACCCGAGAAGGCGCGCGGAAGCGCCTGCCGCCACGATCAGCGCTTTCGTTTCATACATATCTTTTCCAGCGATGACCTTAAACGGGCGCTTGCTGACGTCAACTTCGGTGACGGCGCCGGCCTTGAATTCCGCGCCGAATTTTTGCGCTTGCTTGCGCATGTTTTCGATGAGTTCCGGCCCCATGATGCCATCAGGGAAGCCGGGATAATTCTCGACGTGCGTCGTCAGCGAAAGCTGTCCGCCGGGTTCGTGGCCGTCCAGAACCAGCGGTTTCAGGTTTGCGCGTCCGGCGTAAATCGCAGCAGTTAGACCCGCGCAGCCGCTGCCAATGATGAGGACGTTGTGCATTCGATCGATCTCCACCTATTAGATTCAACACTGCGCCTGCCGGATACTCGGTCCCGTATTGTAACATTCCCTTCCCCGCGGTTCGGGCAGCGGCCAAATTGGAGAGGCTTTTTCCGCTGGCGGCGTTGACCGACGGGAAAAGCAGCAGCTATAGTCCAAACAAATATCAGGTTGCCAAAGGAGAAAGTCACAATGGATCCGCGCTACCCAATTGGGCCATTTAAGATGCCCGCACAAGTAACGCCGGCTCGCCGCCAGCAGGCCATCGAGGAGATCTCAGCTACTCCAGGCAAAATGCGCGCGGCGGCGAAGGGCTTGGACGACTCGCAGCTTGACACACCTTATCGCGAAGGCGGCTGGACAGTGCGGCAGGTCGTGCATCACGTTCCGGACAGCCACCTCAATGCGTACGTTCGGTTGAAACTGGCGCTTACCGAGGACAAGCCAACAATCAAGCCATACAACGAAGCGGCGTGGGCCGAGCTTGCCGACGCAAAATCGGCGCCCATCGAGGTTTCGCAGACGCTGCTGGATTCGGTGCACACCCGCTGGGACCGACTGTGGCGTTCATTGAAGCCCGAACATTTCGCCAGAGTTCTCATTCACCCGGAACATGGCGAGCGCACCGTTGATTGGCTGCTGTTTATTTACGAGTGGCACGGAAAACATCACACCGCGCATATCACGGAACTTCGCAAGCAAAAAGGCTGGTAAGAAGTCAGGCAAGAATTCATTCGTCCCGACAGGTTGCGGAGGTCAAGTGGCGCAGCGCTGTCCGGCTCGTGTACGATGATCTGGCACAAAAGGAGATCGCATGAGCCGCGCGGCAGGAACCTACGCTGTATTCGAAACTTCGCAGGGAAATATTGTGGTGCGTTTGCTCGAGAACGAAGCGCCGAAGACGGTTGCGAATTTCGTCGGGCTTGCGGAAGGCACCAAAGAATTCACGAATGAAAAGAGCGGTCAGAAGGAAAAGAGGCCTTTCTACGACGGATTGATCTTCCATCGTGTGATTCCGCAATTCATGATTCAGGGCGGCTGCCCCCAAGGCAGCGGAATGGGCGGGCCGGGCTACAAATTTGCGGACGAATTTCATCCTTCGCTGAAACACTCGAAAGCCGGGAAACTCTCGATGGCCAACTCCGGGCCGGGAACGAACGGCAGCCAATTCTTCATCACCGTGGCGGCGACACCCTGGCTGGATAATCGCCACACTATTTTTGGCGAGGTCGTTGAAGGGCAGGACGTGGCGGACAAAATTTCCAATGTGCCGCGCGATTCGAACGACCGGCCGCGAACGCCCGTATCCATCACGAAGCTGCGAATCGAGCGCGTCGCTTAAGCGGACGCCATTGCAATGCTGACGCCCGAGCGACTACTCCGGCTAATGATTGAATTTATTTTTGTGCTGCTCGGCGGCTTGTTGATATGGCTGGGGCTTGCGGGCCCTGCTCACGGCCGCACAGTCGATCGGCACGGCGCGCCGTGGCTGGTCCTCAGCGTGGCGTTGATTGTTTGGGGACTCCGGGGGCTCTACAGCCCGGGCCAGTGGTGGCGGCGCTGGCAAAACTGGACGCGCGGGTTGTCGCTCGTGCTTCTGGGCGCTCTCATGCTCGTGATTTCGCGCGTGCCGTTCCTCTGGGTTGGTCCGATGCTCGCAGCCGGCGGCGGATTCCTGGTGCTGCGTGGCATGATCGCCTCGTATTTGATTTTCCGGCCACGCTAAGAGAGCTTCGCCACAAGAGTGGGGCGGCAAACTCCATGCTGCTCTTTATCTTTCATTTTCATCTTCTTCGAATATAATCCGCGGAAACAGACCGCCCTCTCTGTGTTCGGGAATCTGCCCAGGGCCATCAAAACCTCATTGAAAAAAATAAAGGAGAACGCCCGTGCTAAAAGAGTTCAAGGAATTCGCGATGCGCGGCAATGTCATGGATTTGGCGGTCGGCGTGATCATTGGCGCCGCGTTTGGAAAAATTGTGACGTCGCTGGTCGAGGATGTGCTTATGCCGCCAATCGGCCAACTGGTTGGCAAGGTCGATTTTGCAGGATTGTTCATCAATCTGGGCGGCAGGCATTTCGATTCGCTTACGGCGGCCAAGGCTGCGACCCCGCCGGGGCCGACGCTTAACTACGGGATTTTCATCAATAATGTGATCAATTTTCTGATCGTAGCGTTCGTGGTTTTCCTGGTGGTCCAACAAATGAATCGCCTTACGAAAAAACCGGGGCCAGCAGCGGTACCAACGACCAAAGATTGCCCGCAGTGCGCGATGCCGATCCCGATCGCCGCGAAGCGCTGCGGGCACTGTACGGCGCAGCTCGCTTGAGACAGTAAAATTCGTGTCTGCCGTCCGGTGATTCGGTCAGGTCTTCGGAGCTTTCTTTTTCTGATTGGCTTCGAGATGCGCGCGCAAGCGGGAGACCACGATGTCTTCGTGTCCCTCGTCGATCTCTTTTTGCACTTCTTCGAGAGCGAAGTGCACGACGTCGTGATGGTGCATTTCCAGGGGCGCCACGGCGTCGCTGAAGCGCAGCCACAGCCGGTGGAGAAGATTGACCTCGTTGGCGGTCAGATTGGGTGCGTGGGGACCGAGTACCTTGTAAAGTTTGTCCCCATTGGGTAAATGGATTTCCAGATTGAATTGCGGCTTTTGATCGCCAAGTTTTTCCCAGGCTTCGCCGATCTGCCGCGCTTG
>Ga0137415_10002593_pt1 | contig 17994 bp, 14 predicted proteins | sample CZODoug3_1_1_16f_FD_183082 | JGI IMG/M metagenome (GOLD analysis project Ga0137415, IMG submission 183082) | Vadose zone soil fungal communities from Angelo Coast Range Reserve, California, USA - CZODoug3_1_1_16fungal (Hybrid Assembly) | ecosystem: Environmental > Terrestrial > Soil > Vadose...
GACGACTTCGACGCGCTGGCCGGCGCGGTGGCCGCCGGGCACGTGATCGAGTGCGGCCCGCAGGCCACCGGCGGCAACTACTCGTGGCTGTCCGAGATCACCGACCGGCGCTACCCCGGGTTCCCGATCGCCGAGGTCGCCGCCGACGGCTCTTCGGTGATCACCAAGCACGACGGCACCGGCGGGCTGGTCTCGGTGGGCACGGTGACCGCGCAGCTGCTCTACGAGATCGCCGCCCCGGAGTACCTCAACCCGGACGTGGCGGCGCACTTCGACACGCTCGCGCTGAGCACCGAGGGGCCGCACCGGGTCCGGATCTCCGGGTGCACCGGGTCCGCCCCGCCGCCGACGCTGAAGGTGGCCCTGAACCAGCTCGGCGGCTACCGCAACACGATGACGCTGGTACTCACCGGGCTGGACATCGCCGAGCGGGCCGCGTACGCCGAGCAGCTGCTGTTCGAGGTGCTGGGCGGGCGGGACCGGTTCGCCGAGGTTGACGTGCGGCTGCTGCGCTTCGACCACCCGGACGCGGCGACCAACCCGGAGGCCACCGCGCACCTACGGGTCACCGTGAAGGACCCCGACCCGCGCAAGGTCGGCCGGGCGTTCTCCAACGCGACCATGGAGCTCGCCCTCGGTGGTTACGCCGGCTTCCACACCACCACGCCGCCCACGCCCGAGACCGCGTACGGCGTCTACTGGCCCGCGCTGATCCCCGCCCGATACGTCCAGCAGACCGCCGTCCTCCCCGACGGCACCCACCACCCCATCCCCCACACCCCACCGGCGCCGCCGCCCGTCACCCCACCGATTTCCCGCGAGTCGGGGATTTCGTCAGGGCGAGTCGGGGATTTCGTCAGCCCGACCGCCGGCTTCGGGCCGACCGAGCGGGCGCCGCTGGGGCGGGTCTGCGCGGCGCGCTCCGGGGACAAGGGCGGCAACGCGAACGTCGGGCTGTGGACCCGCACCGCCGGCGAGTACGACTGGCTGCGCGCGCACCTCACCGTGCCGAAGCTGCGCGAGCTGCTGCCCGAGGCCACCGACCTGGCGGTACACCGCTACGAGCTGCCCAACCTGTACGCACTGAACTTCGTGGTGGTCGGCCTGCTCGGCGAGGGCGTCGCGTCGAGCACCCGCCCGGACCCGCAAGCCAAGGGGCTCGGAGAGTACGTGCGCAGCCGGCTCACCGACGTCCCCACCCGCCTGCTCGCCCCTTGACCGGACCCGGCGCCGGCGGGCCTGACGAAATCCGCGACTCACCCTGACGAAATCCCCGACTCGCCGGAAGTTTGGGCGGCTGGACAGTGCGTCTGGTCGGGTTGTGTGGACTGTCTCACCGACATGGGTGAACACCGGACGCCAACCAGCGCGTACCGCACCGTCGGCGGCCCCCGTTCGTTGGGCCGGACAGAGGTGTCGGGTCACCGAGGACTTCACCGTGCCCTGAGAGGACCACCCGAGCATGAACCAATCTGCCCGGCGAGCACTGCGCGCCACCGTCAGCCTGACCGGCCTGGCCGCGCTCGGGGTCACCCTCACCGGCACGGCGTTCGCGGCGACGCCGGTGCCCCAGCACGGCCTCGCCGACCAGGCCCGCCAGCAGGACCCGGCCACTGCCCTGCCGAACATGGCGCAGGAGCGCTCGGGCGCCGCCTCGGGCCTCGGCCAGCAAAGCCTGCACAGCTTCGAGCTGCCCGGCGCGACGCCGAGCGGGACCTCGATGCCGGCGGCCAACCCGCTGCGCACCGAGAACAGCTCGTCCGACCCGGACGACGTGTACCCCAGCTGCTCGCCGGCCTACGACCAGCACGACTACTCGGCGCTGGGCTACAACGGCGACAAGCAGGACGACGAGAACTACGGCAGCGACGACGAGGACTCCAACTGCACCGGGTTCCACGGCAAGAGCGAGGACAACGGGTACAACGGCTACACCGGCAAGGACAACGACCGGCAGGACGACAACCACTACCGGTTCGCCCCGCTGTAGACCCGCTCAGCTTCGAATCCGCTCAGCGGTAAACCCGCTCAGCTTCAATGCCAACGCCCGCCCGGGTCGCCCCGGGCGGGCGGTTCGGTGTTCAGCCCTTGGTGAGCAGCGCGCGGACCTCGGCCACCGCGTCCACGCCGGCCTGCCAGCTCGGCGAGCACGGCACCAGCGTCAGCGAGTGCGCGCCGGCCTCGACGTAGGGCCGCAGAAAGTCGGCCACCTGCTTAGGCGTGCCGGCCGGGCAGAGCCGCTCGAACTTGTCGAACGGCAGCTTGTACAGCGCCTGCATCTTCGCCGCGACCAACTCGCGGGCCACCGAAGGGTCGTCGGCCAGCCCGCACCAGACCTCGAAGCCGTGCCGCGTGGGCACCGGCTTGTCCGCCGCGATGGCCCGCTCGGTGATCAGCCCGACGAACTCGGCGAACCTGCGCGCGGAGACGAACATGGCCAGCCAACCGTCGCCGTGCTCGACGGTGCGCCGGACCGTGGCGTCGGACTTGCCGCCGATCAGGATCGGTACCTCGGGTGTCTGCGCCGGCAGCACCGCCCCGGCCGCGATCTTGAAGAACTCGCCGACGTGGTCCACCACCTCGCCGGTGCCCAGCCGACGCAGCAGCCCGAGGGACTCGTCGATCCGCCGGCCCCGGGTGGCCGGGTCGACCCCGCAGTTGGTCACCTCGGAGCGGTCCTCGCCGCCGACCCCGACGCCCAGAATCAGCCGCCCCGGGGCCAGCGAGCTCAACGAGGCCAGCGAGCGGGCCACCGTCATCGGGTGCCGCAGCGCGAGCTGGTACACCCCGATCAGCACGGACAGCCGGTCCTCGGTGGCCAGCGCGGTGGCCGCGCCGAGCATGCCGTCGAACCCGGTGCCGCCGTGGAAGCTGACGTGGTCGGCCACCACGACGTGGTCGATGCCGACGTCGGCGATCCGGCCCAGCAGCGCGCGCCGCTCGTCCGGGGTCACGCTGAGCACCTGGTCGTGCACCGAGGTGCCGACGGCGAGGGCGTGGGTGGGCGCCATGATCAGAGCATCGTGTACCCGCCGCTGACGCTGAGCACCTGTCCGGTGATCCACGCCGACAGCGGGGAGGCCAGAAAGAGCACGGCGCCCGCGATGTCCGCCGGCGCGCCGAGCCGGCCGAGCGGGTACGCCCTGGCCAGCTTCTCCACGCCGCCCACCTGCTCGATGAACGCCGCGCTGCCCGGAGTCACCGTGGTGCCGGGCGCGACCGCGTTGGCCCGCACGCCCTTGCGGCCGACCTCCTGGGCCAGGCTCTTGGTCACCGCGACCACGCCGGCCTTGGCACCGGCGTAGACGCTCATCGAGTGCTCGCCGGTGCGCGCCGAGTCGGACGCGATGTTCACGATCCGGCCCTGGGTCGCCAGCAGGTCGGGCAGCGCCGCCCGCATCACGTTGATGGTGCCGACCAGCGTGATGTCGATGATCCGCTGGGTTTCCTCGGCGGTGGTGTCCGCGAACTTCTTGATCGTCCAGGTTGCCGCGTTGTTGACCAGTACCGACACCGGGCCGAGCTGTTCGCGCACGGAGTCGAGGCCTTGGCGCACGGAGTCCTCGTCGGCGATGTTGAGCTGCACGCCGATCGCGATGCCGCCGGCGCTGGTGATCTGCTCGGCGACGGTCTTCGCCGCCTCGGCGGACAGGTCGGCGACGGCCACCTTCGCGCCGGCCTCGGCCAGCAGGGTGGCGATGCCCTCGCCGATGCCGCTGCCGCCGCCGGTCACCACCGCGACGTCGGAGCTCAGGTCGATCTGGATGCTCATGTCGTGTGCCCTCCCGGGGGTCGTGAGTGGCGAGTGGTCCCCTGGGACCACTCGCCACTCACGAGGTCAGTGCTGCTGGACGTACTTGCCGAACTCCGGCTGCCGCTTCTCGGCGAACGCGATCGCGCCCTCCTTGGCCTCGTCGGTCTGGGCGAAGGTGTCCAGCCCGGCGATGGCCAGCTGGGACAGCCCGCCCTGGTGGTCGGTGTCGGCGTTGAACGAGTGCTTGAGGAAGCGCAGCGCCGTCGGGCTGTAGCTGGCGATCTTCGCGCCCCACTCCTTCGCCGCCGCCAACAGCTCGTCCTTCGGCACCACCTTGTTGACCAGGCCCCAGCGCTCGGCGGTCGCCGCGTCGTACTGGTCGAGCAGGAACCAGATCTCCCTGGCCCGCTTCTCGCCGACCACCCTGGCCAGGTACGCCGAGCCGAAACCACCGTCGAACGAGCCGACCCGGGGCCCGGCCTGCGCGAACTTGGCGTGCTCCGCCGCGATGGACAGATCGCACAGCACGTGCAGCACGTGCCCGCCGCCGATCGCGATGCCGTTCACCGCCGCGATCACCGGCTTCGGCACGTCCCTGATCAGCCGGTGGAAGTAGGCGACCTCGAACAGGCCGTTGTCGGTGGGCCCGTAGTCGCCGGTCTCGGCGCGCTGCTTGACGTCCCCGCCGACGCAGAACGCGCGCTCACCCGCGCCGGTGAAGATGATCGCGTGCACGCCCGCGTCCGCCCAGGCCCGCTTGAAGGCGTGGATCAGCTCCTCGATCGTCTTGGCGCGGAACGCGTTCATCCGCTTCTCCCGGTCGATGGTGATGACCGCGTTCGGGCCGTCGACCTCGTACCGGACGTCCTCGTAGGTCGTCATGTCAGTCCTTCCACTGCGCTGGGGTCGGGGAGTTCGCTGGGGTCCGGAGTTCAGAGCCGTTCGAGCAGCGTGCCAGTGCCCAGCCCGCCGCCGCAGCACATGGTCACCAGGCCGTAGCGGCCGCCGGAGCGACGCAGCTCGTGCACCGCCTTGGTGGTCAGCACGCAGCCGCTACCGCCGAGCGGGTGGCCGAGTGCGATGGCGCCGCCGTTCGGGTTGACCCGCTCGGGGTCGGCGTGGCTGTCGGCGGCCCAGGACAGCACCACGGAGGCGAACGCCTCGTTGATCTCGACCAGGTCCACGTCGTCGATGCCGAGCGAGTTGCGGGCCAGCAGCATCGGCGTCACCTCGTGCGGGCCGAGCAACATCAGCACCGGGTCCACCCCGACGGTCGCGGTGTCCACGATCCGGGCCAGCGGCTGCAGGTTCAGCTCGGCGGCGCGGCGCTCGCTGGCCACCAGTACCGCACTGGCGCCGTCGGAGATCTGCGAGGCGCTGCCGGCGGTGTGCACGCCGTTCGGCACCACCGCACCCAGCGCGGCGAGCGCCTCGGCGCTGGTCTCCCGCAGGCCCTCGTCGCGGGCCACCACGGTGCCGTCCGGGTCGGTGACCGGCACGAGCTGGCCGTCGAACCGGCCGTCGGCCCAGGCGGCGGCCGCGCGCCGCTGCGAGCTGAGCCCGAGCGCGTCGGCCTGCTCGCGGGTCACCCCCCACTTCTCGGCGATCCGCTCGGCGGCCTGGTACTGGTTCAGGAACTCGTAGCGGCGCAGGTAGTCCTTGGGCACCGGGCGGCCCAGGTCCAAGTCCTTGCGGAAGTTGGACCCGATCGGGAGCCGGCTCATCGACTCGACCCCGCAGGCCAGCGCGAGGTCCACCACGCCGGCGCCGACCAGGGCGGCGGCCAGGGTGAGCGCCTGCTGGGAGGAGCCGCACTGGGCGTCCACAGTGGTCGCCGGGACCGACTCGGGTAGTCCCTGGGCCAGCCACGCCGTGCGGGTGACGTTGAACGACTGCTCGCCGACCTGGGCGACGCAGCCGCCGATCACCTGGCCGACCGAAGCCGGATCCACCCCGGCGGCCTCCAACGCGGCCTGCTGCACCGTGCCCAACAGGGTCGCCGGATGGATCTGGGAGAGCCCCTTGCCGCGCCGGCCGAGCGGCGTCCGTACCGCCGATACAATCACAGATTGGTCCACCACTCGATAATAGAGCGCTAGACCTTTTATACTCAAGCGGTGACCGCCTCCGAAGCCGTGACACACACCATCACCGACCGCGTCTGCCAGGTCAGCCTGCACGGCCCGCCGGCCAATGCGCTCGGCCTGCCGCTGGTGACCGGCCTGGAACGCGCCCTGGACGCGTTCGAAGCCTCCACCGCCAGGGTGCTCGTCATCACATCCGCCCTGGACGGTTTCTTCGCCGCCGGCGCGGACATCAAGCTGATGGGCTCCTTCGCCGACGCGCCGAACGGGTCCGGCCTGGCCGAGTTCGCCGGCTACGGGGAGCGGCTGCGCGCCCCGCTGAGCCGGCTCGCCGGGTCCGACCGGCCGTCCATCGCGGCCATCGAGGGACTAGCCCTCGGCGGCGGCCTCGAGCTCGCACTGGCCTGCACCCTGCGGGTCGGCTCTCGGAATGCCCGGCTGGGGCTGCCGGAGGCCAAGCTCGGACTGATCCCCGGCGCTGGCGGCACCCAGCGACTGACCCGACTGGTCGGGCGGGGCCGCGCGCTGGACATCATGCTCACCGCCCGGGACGTGCCCGCCGACGAGGCGCACGCGATCGGGCTGCTGGACCGGCTCGTCGAGCCCGGTACCGCGGCGGCCGAGGCGACCACGCTGGCCCGCACCCTGTGCACCCGCTCCGGCGCGGCACTGACCCAGATCATGCGGTGCGTGGACGACGCCGACGAGCTGCCCCTCGAGCAGGGCCTGGCCAGGGAGGCGGACCGGGTCAACGGCCTGTTCCCCGGGCCGGAGGCGACCGAAGGCCTGCGGGCGTTCCTGGCCAAGCGGCGGCCGAACTATGTCTGAGCCGTCTATGTCTGAGCCGTCTATGTCTGAGCAGCCTGTTTCCGAGCGCGCGGCCAGCCGGGGCATTACGGTGCTGCGCGGCGGCGTCGAACAGATCGCGGCCGCCGCCGGTGCGGCCGAGCTGCGCGGTTTCGACGCGGCCTGGTCGCCGGAGTTCTACACCCGCTCGGCGGTGGTCACGCTGGCCCGGATGGCCGGTACCACCCGCCGCGTCCGGATCGGCAGCTCGATCGCCTACGCGGTGGGCCGCTCGCCGCTGACCATCGCCACCGAGGCGCGCAGCCTGGACGAGGTCAGCGGCGGCCGGCTGGTGCTCGGGTTGGGCACGGGCACCCGGCGGATGATGCGCGACTGGCACGGCGCCGACCCCGACGGCCCGGCCACCCGGGTGGAGGAGCTGGTGCCGCTGCTGCGCCGGCTGTGGCGGCTGCACGAGGGCCCGGTGCGCCACGAGGGGCGGTTCTACCACGTGGACATCACCCCGACCGCCGAGGTGGACGCGCCACCCCGGACGGACATCCCGGTCTACACCGCCGGCGTGAACTCCCGGATGGTCCAGGTGGCCGGCCGGGTGGCGGACGGCTTCCTCGGGCACCCGCTGTTCGCGCCGAGCTACCTCGACGAGGTGGTCCGGCCGGCGATCGCGCTCGGCGCGGCCCGGGGCGACCGGGACCCGGCGGCGGTGGCGGTGTGCGGCGTGGTGATCTGCGCGGTCGCCGACGACGAGGAGCAGGCCCGCCGGGAGGTGGCCGGCCAGCTGGCCTTCTACGCCGCCCCGAAGGCGTACGCGCCGGTGCTCGCGCTGGCCGGGTTCGACGCCGCCGCCGCGCGGATCCGGGAGGCCTTCGCGGCCGGTGACCACGACGCGATGGTCGCCGCGGTGCCCGACACCATGATCGACGCACTCGCCGTGGCCGGCACGCCGGCGCAGGTCGCCGTGCAGCTGCGCCGCTACGACGGCGTGCTCGACCACATGATCGTCTACCCGCCCAGCTTCCGGCTCACCGCCGCCCGCTGCGACGAGCTGGTCAACCAACTCCTCGAACACGCCGCCCCCACCCCCGCCACGGAAGGAGCCCCCGCATGAGCACCCAAAAGCCCAGCTCAGACCCTGTGAGTGGTATTGGTCGCTATAGCGACCAATACCACTCACAGGTCGTGAGCAGCGGAAACGGGGGACGTCGTGGGTGAGTTGCTGAGCGAGATCAAGGACGGCGTGTGCTGGCTGCGGCTGAACCGACCGGAGCGGCGCAACGCCTGGTCCGCCGCCTGTGGCACGGCGATGACCGAGGCGCTGCTGCGCGCCGAGTCGGACCCGGCGGTGCGCTGCCTGGTGATCACCGGCGAGGGCGACGCGTTCTGTGCCGGGGTGGACCTGCGGGACGGGTTCGAGCGCACCCCGGCCGGCGGCCCGGACCTGCACGGCATGCACCGCCGGCACTTCGTCCCCACCATCCTCGGGCTGCGCACCTTGTCCCTGCCGGTGGTCACGGCGGTGAACGGGCCGGCCGTCGGCTTCGGCGCGAGCCTTGCCATGGCCGGCGACTTCCTGCTGATGGCCGAGTCGGCGTTCCTGCGGCTGGCCTTCGTCTCGCTCGGGCTGAACCCGGACAGCGGCGGCACACACATGCTGCCCGGCCTGGTCGGGCGGCAGCGGGCGAACGAGATCGCCATGCTCGGTGAGTCGGTGACCTCGGCCAAGGCGGTCGAGTGGGGCATCGCGCACCGGGCCGTGCCGGACGGCGAGCTGGAGGCGGCGGCGGGCGAGCTGGCCGCCCGGTTGGCCGCCGGGCCGAGCCGGGCCTACGCGGCGATCAAGCGCGCGTTCAACGCCGGCGAGCGGCCCGGGCTGGCCGAGCAGCTCGAGCTGGAGGGCGAGCTGGTGCACTCGCTGGCCCAGACCGAGGACTTCGCGGAGGGCGTCAACGCCTTCCTGGAACGCCGCCCGGCCCGGTTCGAAGGGCGCTGAGCGGCCATTCGGCCGACAGTGCGGCACCGTCGATACCCCGTATCCTCAACTGTTAGACAGTAGACAATGCGCGGCCGGCCGCCGCGCGACGCACATCACCGGGAACGAGGGGGCCATGACCGCGGAAGCCGATGCGGTGGAGTACACCCGCCAGCACTGGGCGGAGAGCGGCCAGCCGGCCGCCGAGCACTTCGCGGCGATGGGTGCCCTGATGCGCACCCACCAGCTGATGGTCAACGAGATGGACCGGCTGCTGAAGCCGCACAACCTCAGCCGCACGGCGTTCCTGCTGATGGCCACGCTGCTGATGTCCCGCGAGCACACCCGCCCGCTCGGCCAGCTCAGCCGGCACCTGATGGTGCACCCGACCACCGTCACCCTGGTGATCGACCAGTTGGCCGGCCGTGACCTGGTGACCCGCCGGCCCCACCCCACCGACCGGCGCACCGTGCTGGCCACGCTGACCGACGAGGGCCGCCGCGTGGTGGCCAAGGCCAGCGACGACCTGGGCGCCGCGCAGTTCGGGCTCAGCGGGGTGAGCGAGTCCCTCGCGCAGCGGCTCACCGGGGTACTCGGCCAGGTCCGGACCAAGATGGGCGACATCGACTAGGCCCGGCCGCGGCCGGGCCAAGCCGCTCAGCCTGGCCTGACCGGGCCGCTCAGCCGGGCCTGACCGGGCCGTTCAGCCGGACGCCAGCTTGTCTCTGAGCACGAACTTCTGCACCTTGCCGGTGGCGGTCATCGGCAGCTCGTCGATCAGCTCCAGCCGCTCCGGCAGCTTGACCACGGCGATCTTCCGCTCCAGCTTCAGGTAGCTGGTCAGTTCCTCGAACGTGGGCGGCTCGCCGGCCGGCACGACGAAGGCACAGGCGCGCTCGCCGAGCACCCGGTCGGGCATGCCGACCACGGCCACGTTCGCCACCTTCGGGTGGGTGAGCAGGTGGTCCTCCACCTCGCGGGCGGAGATGTTGGTGCCGCCTCGGATGATCAGGTCCTTGATCCGGCCGGTGACCCGCAGGTAGCCCTCGTCGTCCACCCGGCCCAGGTCGCCGCTGTGCGAGAGGCCGTTCGGCTCGATGGCCTCGGCGGTGCGCTCCGGGTCGCGCCAGTAGCCGAGCATCAGGCCGGGCCCGCCGTGGCAGATCTCGCCCTCCTCGCCGGCCGGCACGACCGCGCCGTCCTCCGCCTTGATCCGCAGGTCCACCCCGGGCAGCGCCCGGCCGTCCGAGCTGAGCACCTTGACCGGGTCGTCGTCCTGGCGGCAGCTGGTCACCAGCAGCCCCTCGCTGCGCCCGTAGACCGGCAGCAGGGCGCAGTCCGGGAACGTGGCCCGCCAGTCGGCGAGCAGCGACTCCGGGATCGGCGCGCCGGCGCTGACCCAGACCCGCAGCCGGGACAGGTCGTGCCGGTCGGCGTCGAACACGTCCAGCGCCATCCGGACGAACGGCGTGGCGGCCATGCTGGCGGTGCAGCCGTGCTCCCGGATCCGGTCCAGGCCGGCGGCCGGCTCCCAGGCGTCCATCAGGTGCATGCCGCAGCCGAGCACGATCGGCGTGGTCACGCCCATGGCCAGGCCGGTGGCGTGGGTGATCGGGGACGGCATGAACATCACGTCGCCGGGGCCGAGCCCCATCACGTCGGCGCCAAGCGAGTGCACCGTGTAGCCGAAGGTGTTGAACGTGTGGAAGCAGCCCTTCGGCCGGGACTCGGTGCCCGAGGTGTAGATGATCGCGTGCGCATCGTCCGGCCCGGGCAGCGGACCGAGCTCGTCCTCGGTGGGCAGCTCAGTACCGGCGACCAGGTCCTCGAACCGGGACTCGCCCTCGCCGGCCTCGGTCCGCACGGTGATCACGTGCCCCAGCGTCGGACAGTCCGGCCGGACGTCGCGCAGCATCTGGTGGTAGTCGAACCGGCGGTACTCACCGCAGATCACCGACACCTTCGCGCCGGCGTGGTTGATCGCGTACCGGACCTCGTCCCAGCGGTAGATCGGCATGGTCGGCACCAGCACCGCGCCGAGCCGGGTCAGCGCCGCGTAGACCACCACGAACTCGTTCCAGCTCGGCAGCTGCACCTGGACCCGGTCGCCCGCCTCGATGCCGAGGCCGCGCAGCCGCGCGGCCAGCCGGTAGGCCTGGCCGTGCAGCTCCCGCCAGGTCAGCGAGCCGTACCCGTCCGAGACGGCGACCTGGTCGCCCTGCACCCCGGACCAGTGCACGAGGTGCTCGGCCAGGGCGCCACCGCGCCAGTAACCCGCCGCCCGGAACTCGGAGAGCCTCTCGGCCGAGTAACGGTCTTCCGGCCGGATGAGGTCGGGATTGCTCACGGGCACCTCGCTGTACGCCGAAGAAGTCTAGCAGGCAATAATCGCATACTAGACTAAATTCGGTGGGCGCGGAACCGGCTGCGCCTCAGCTATTTGCCCTGGCCGGCCCGTCCTCGACTCAGCGCGAACCCGCTGACTGCGCCCACCAGCAGCGGAACGGCGGCAAACGCCAGGATTGCCAGATAGTCGAGGTTGCGCTGACTCAGATAGAGCAGCGGCACCGCGAGCGTGTAACTCATCAGCGCCGCGACTGCCCCGGTGAACACCGGGGAGTCCGCCGTGCGGGCCCGCCACGCCGCGACCACGAAGGCGGCCAGCACACCGGCACCGAGGAAGATCAAGCCGGCGAGCAGGTTCTGTTTGAACACGACCAGGCTCGCCAGTCCGGAGAGCACCAGCACGGTGAAGCCGGTCGACGCGCCGCGCACCACCAGCACCCAGTCGATCCGGTCCATCCAGGCCCCCCAGTCACGGGGCTGGGTCGCGCGCGGGGTCATCGCGAAGGCTGGCCGGCGGGTGCCAGTGCGCCCGGCTGCCCGGCTGGAGCCTGGGCACCCGGCTGGCCGGCCGGAGCTGGGTTGCCGGCCGGTGCGGCGCCCTGTCCCGCGCCGGGCGGCGCGGCCGGAGCGGGCAGCGCGTCCGGGTCGGCCGGGCGGTAGCCGTCGGCGTAGCGGACGTGGGCCTGCTTGATCTGCTCACCCAGGTACGAGGTCCACACGGCGGTCGACTTCTCGCCGATCAGCGCCTGGCGCAGCTGGTCCTTGATCTTGTCGAACACAGCCGGGGCCGGCGGCTGAGCAGCCACCACCTTGCCCACGTTGAAGCCACCCTGCGTCTGCACCGGCCCGAACACACCCCCGACCGGCGCGGCGAACGCGGCGTCGGCGTACGGCTTCTCCAGCTGCGCGGCACTCACCCCGCCCAGGTCGCCGCCGTTGTTCTTGGTGCTGTCGTCCAGGCTGCGCTGCTGGGCCAGCTGCTCGAAGTTGCCACCGGCGCGCAGCTCGCCGACGAGCTGGTCGGCGTCGATCTGCGTCCGCACCACGATGTTGTGGATGTCGCGCAGCTCCGGAGTGGCCAGCTGGGCACGCCGCTGGTCGAAGGCCTGCGAGACGTCCTGGTCGGACACCGTGACGCCGGCGGTGACCTGGGTGATCAGCTGCTGCAGCGCCATCTGGCGCTGCAGCTCGGCGAGCACCTTGGCCTCCGAGGTGCCCTGGTTGGCCAGCGCCTGCACGTAGCGGTCGTGGCCCTCCGTACCGTCGCCGTAGTACTGCGTGATGTAGCGCTTCAGCACGTCGGACACCTGCCGGTCGGCGATCGCGATGTGCCGGTCGGCGGCGGCCTTGTCGATCACCATGGCGACGGCGGTGGCCTTGGCGAAGTCCCGCCGGAAGGAGTCCAGCCTCGGGCCCTCGGTGGGCGGCCGGACGCCGAACAGGGCCTTGTCGGTCTGCACGTCGTCGTCGAGCGCCGTGGCCGTGATGTCCTGGCCGTAGACCCGGAACGCGACGCCGCCGGGCAGGTGCGTGCCCTGGTACCAGAACACCCCGCCGCCGGCGATCGCGAGCACCACGACAAGCGCCACCCCGGCCAGGACCCGGCCCTTGACCGTGCTGGGCGGCCGGATCGCGCGCAACCGGTCGGCGAGGCCGGCGGGCGCGGCCTTCGCCGCCGCTGCGACAGCGGCCGGCTCGGCCTCAGCCTCCGGCTCGGGCTTCGCCTCCGGCTCAACCTCAGCCTTGGCTTCCGGCTCAGGCTCGGCCTTGGCCTCCGGCTCAACCTCAGCCTTGGCTTGCGGCTCCGGCTCGGCCTTGGCTTCCGGCTCGACCTTCACCGCGTCCGCCTTGACCTCGGCTACGGCCTCGGTCTTGAGCTCGACCGCTCCGTTCACCGGGCTGGCGCCGTCGGTCTCGGGCTTGGCCTCGTCCTGCTTGGCGTCCACGGGCACGGCTTCGTCCACCTCATCGTGCATCGACTTCATCAATGTGCTCCCAGCAGGGAGTCCTGCCGCGGCTCACTGGGGCTGCTCGGCTCTGCCGGCGTGTCCGGACCCGAGGTGAGTCGGACGACGCAGAGCGAGGAGAGCAGCGCCAGCAGCACGGCGCCCGCGAGTAGCAGGCCGAACTCCCGGACAACGGCGATCCCGGAGATCATCAGGACCGCGTAACCGACTACGGATGTCGCTGTCACGAGCAGCACGGCGCGGCGCAGCGCGGGGTTGCGCCGCCGGCTGGCCTCGGACAGCAGGACGGTGAATTCGCACCCCACGGCCGCCGTCAGCGAGCCGAGCGCCACCGTGATCGGGGACAGCGGGGTACCGGTCAACCAGAGCAGGAACAGGCCGGCCCCGGTGGCCAGCAGGGCGGAGACCACGGCGCGCAGTGCGTCCCACCGGCGGCGCAGCCCGAGGGCGAGCACCAGGCCGGCGGCGAGCACGCCGAGCAGGTTGGCCTGCAGCCGGTCCGCCGAGACCAGCTCCTGGCCTCGGGCCGCCACGATCGGCAGGCCGGCGAGCTTGACCTGGTAGCCGAGCGGCGGCGGGGGCAGCGAACGCAGCAGGTCGGACCGCAGCGTCTCGGTGCCGGCCAGGTCGCTGATCCGCACCCCGTAGATCATCACCGAGGTGCCCCGGTCCAGGCTGACCACGGCGCCGGTCAGGTACTGCGGCAGCAGTCGCATCGCCGCGTTGATCTGGCCGGGGCTCGGCGCGTCACCGAGGAACGTGAACAGCATGGGCAGCGAGATCACCCGGTGGGCCTGGTCGCCGTACTTGGTGACGATGATCTGCTCGGCGCGGTCCATCCAGTCGACGGCCTCTGGCGAGGTCATGTCCTTGCCGGTGAGCACCACGTCCAGCTCGCCGGACGAACCGATCACGTCCTCCACGTGCTGGGCGTCGGTCAGCGCGGGCAGGCCGGCGGCGAACTGCTCGACGTCGGTCTCCAGCCCGAGCCGGGGCAGCATCGCCCAGCCGAGGCCGGCCACCAGCAGCGCCACCAGGAACACCGTTGCCGGGCCGCGCCGGGCCAACACCCGCGTCCTCAGCGCCACCGTCACGGCCTCCCGCAACGGCACCCGCCGAGCCGGCCCGGCGTCGTCAGACCCGACGGCGTCAGAGTCGGAGTCAGCGGCATCGGCGGACGGGCCGCCGTACACCAGCCGGCGGGCCACGATGCCCAGCAGGGCGGCCAGCAGCACGCCGATGGACAGCGTCAGGCCCAGGTCGCGGACCAGTGGCAGCGGCGAGAGCACCAGCGTGCCGAGGCTGGCCGCCGTCGCGCAGGCCACCGTGAGCACGGTGCGCACCTTGGCCCGCACGGCGAAGTACGTCGGGTAGTAGCAGCCGATGCCGAGCACCACGGAGAGGAACGCGACCACGCCGATGGACAGCGGCCGGTGCAGCCAGCCGAAGATCGACAGCGTCAGGCCGATCGCGGCCAGCGTGGTGAGCAGCGGCACCAGCCGCCGGGACCGCCTGGTCCATGGCACCAGCCAGAAGCACAGCCCGACGGCGAGCAGCGCCACCCCGCCGAGCAGCGGGCCTTCGCGCTTCACCTGTGCGCTGAGCGCGGCGACCACGGCCGGCACGCCGGACACGGTGACTGTCGCGCCGGGCAGCTTGGTGCCCGCCACGGTGGTCCGCACCGAGTCGACGAGCCGCGCCACGGTAGCCGCGTCGGCGCCCTCCCGGGGCCGGATCAGGATCGCCACGGCGTGCTCGGAGGGCACCACGAACCGCCACTGCGGCCGGGGTCCGCCCGGGTTATAGACCACGGTGTTGACGAATGCCTGGTTGCGCAGGGTGGGCAGGCCGGCCGGCAACCCCCGCACGATCAGGGTGCCGTAGCGCTGGTCGAACTGCACCAGCGACTGGGCCTTGGCCGCCGCCGCCTCGGCCGCCGACTTGCCGGCCTGCAGCGCCGTCACCTCGGCCCGGCTGGCGTCGCCGTCGCGGCGGCCGATCAGCTCGGCCAGCAGGTCCTGCGCCTGGCCGGCGATCTGGTTGAGCAGCGTGCCGGGGCCGTACACGGTGGCCACGTCCGGCAGGCCGGACAGCTGCCCCTCCAACTTGACCAGCGGGATGATGTCCTTCTCGCCGCTCAGCTCGCGGGGCTGCGCCGACTCGAGCAGCACGACGATCGGGTCACCGCCGAACAGCTGGCCGACCTGGTTCAGCTCGGCCAAGGTGGGGTCGCTGGACGGCAGGAACGAGTCGATGCCGGTCTGCACCCGCGACCGCGCCAGGCCGCCGACCATGAAGGCCGCGATCAGCAGCACCGCCACGCCGGCCAACGCGCGGCGCGGGGTCACAGCCGCCTTCACGGCCGAGGGCCGGCAGAGTCGCACGAGACGACTCCACCGGCCCCCGATACCGCTGTCCCTGCCACGGTCCCGGTCGGCTGACCGCTCCGTGTCGTCCTTGCCGAAGAGGCGTCGGATCATCCGGGCGTCGCCTTCTCCACCCGTTCGAACTGCCGACCCACCGGGCCCGGGTTGTAGCCCTGACCAGGCGTCGGGTACGGGTTGAACTTCGCAAGCGGACCGATCTGGGTGTTCACCGGCAGGTTCTTCAGGGTCTGCTCGTTGACCAGCAGCATGGTCCTGAAGTAACGGCCGTTGTTGTCACCGTGTGCCAGCGTCTGCGCGAAGTTGGCCAGCACGTCGCCCAGCTCAGGACCGTAGGGCTTGAGGTAGCCCAGCAGCGGGTTCAGATCCTGCAGATCCGTCACCGACTGCGGGATCAGCTCCCCCGCGTCGTCCGAGAAGTCCGGCACGCGGTGCAGGGTATCCGGGGCCTTGTGCAGGGCACTGTCCAGGTCGGGCATCAGGTCCCGCAGGTCCCTGGACACGTCCGGCAGCTCGTCCAGCGCGTCCGAGAGGTCCGGGCCGGCGTCGCGCAGGTGGCGGGCCACCGGCTCGAGCGCGTTGCCGATGTCCTCCACGCTGCTGCTGGCGTTGCGGGCGCTGTGCAGCACCGACGGCAGCGTCCGCATGACGTTCTTCAGGTCTTCCTGACCGTCGGACGTCGCGGTGGTGAGCCGGTTTGCGGAATCCACGAGGTCGGCGATCTCACCGCGCTGGGTGTTCAGCGCGGCCATCATCGCCGCCGTGTTGCCGGTCAGCTGCTTGAGGTCGTCGGACTGGGCGGCCAGCGCGTCGAGCGCGGTGTGTCCGCCCCGACCGATGGCGCCAAGGCCCTGCACGGCCGCCGAGATGGACTGCTGAGTGCCCTCGGTAGCCGCACCCAGCGAGCGCATCTCCGAGGCCAGCGCGCCCCTGGTCTTGCCGTCCAGGGAGACCAGCACGTCGTTGAGCTGCGTCGGCCCCTTGCCGGCGTCTGGCGGCAGCGTCCAGCCGGACGGCATCGCCGGGCCGAGGCCGTCGAGGACCTCCACGAAGCTTTCCTCGACCAGCGTCTTGGCCCTGATCTGCGCGGTGGCGCCCTGGTGCAGCGGCTTGTAGCTGTCCAGGTCCATCACGACCTTGGCGCCGTCGCCGGAGGGGGTGACCTCCTGCACCTTGCCGACCTTCACGCCGGCCACCATGACGTCACCGAAGTACACCAGGTTGGCGACCCTCGGGAAGTACGCGGTGACCCGGTAGCTGGTCGTGGTGATCCCGGGGATCTTTCCACCGGAGTTGATCCACAGGTAGGAGAACACGACCACACAGAGGATGGCGAACAAGATCAACGTGGTCAGTTGAACGACCCTTGCGGAGAGTTTCATTCCCTGACCCCTCAGTTCTTCTTGCCCGGCAGCTGGAACAGCCCGCCCGAGGACGAACCGCCGGGGTCAGGCGCGTGCAGCAGGCTCGGTGCGTCGCTGTTCTCGCCCGGCGTGGTGGCCGGCCTCGACTCAGCGTCCGAACCGTCCTGCGGCGGCGCCGGCTGGCCACCCGGTCCGATCGGGACCAGCTTCTGCAGCCCGGTGGTGCCCTTGTCGATGCCGGGGTCCGGCAGCGGCTTGAGCCCGTTGTTCGCGCCAAGCACCGGTGGCAGCGTCTGCGCCGTGACCGGGGCCACGCCGCGCAGGATGCCGCCGTTGGCGTCCTCCAGGCTCACGATCGAGCGGGTCTGGATGGTGAACGCCGCCACGTCGGGCAGGTAGGGCAGCAGTGCGTTGGTCACCGGGTCGAGCCGTTCGGTGGCCGCGTGCAGCTCGGGCAGCGCGTCGTTGAGCTCGTCCGAGAACGGCCGCAGATCCTTCACCACGTGCCGCAGCTCGTGCAGGAACGGCTTGGCCGAGTCGAGGACGTCGTCCAGCTTGTCCGACGTGTTGCGCAGCTTGTGCAGCGCGTCCGGGAACTCGTCCGCCGCGTCCTGCAGGTGGTGCAGCGTCGGGTCGAGCTGGTCGGCCAGGTCCTGCACCGCGTCCGTGGAACGGCGCAGGTTGTGCACCAGGCCGGGCAGCGCGGCCAGCGTCTGGTCGAACTGCGGCTCGTGGCCGCCGAACGAACGCAGCGTGGTCTGCAGCCCGCCGGCCAACGTGGCCAGCCGCTTGTCGTCGCCGCCGATCGCGTTGGAGATCTGGCCAAGGGAGGTGATCAGCGTGCGGATCTTCTCCTTGCGCAGCGCGAGCTGCTGGGCGACCGGCTTGAGGTCGTTGCCCACGATCCGGGTGGCGTCCAGGCCACCGGGCAGGTCGGTCTTGGCATTGGTCAGCGCCACGTCCGACTCGGCGAGCAGCGAGGTCAGGGCCGACTGGGCGTTGTCGTCCAGGTGGTCCAGCACCTCGTCGACCTGCACCGGCCGCACCGTGTTCGACACCGGGTAGGTGTAACCCTCCGGGATCTCCGGCGACGGCGGACTACCCGGGTCGATGGTCACGTACATCTCGTTCAGCGGGGACTTCGGGCGCAGTACGAGCTTGGCGTTCTCGTACAGGTGATGCCCGCGCTCGATGGACATCTCCAGCCGGGCGTGCCCGGTGTCGTCCACGTCCGCGCCGACGATGTCGCCGACGTTGACACCCGCGATCCGGACTTCCTGGCCGTTACCGGGGCTGACGCCCGGCGTGGCCGCGAAGCT
>Ga0137415_10002594_pt1 | contig 17988 bp, 18 predicted proteins | sample CZODoug3_1_1_16f_FD_183082 | JGI IMG/M metagenome (GOLD analysis project Ga0137415, IMG submission 183082) | Vadose zone soil fungal communities from Angelo Coast Range Reserve, California, USA - CZODoug3_1_1_16fungal (Hybrid Assembly) | ecosystem: Environmental > Terrestrial > Soil > Vadose...
ATGCGGTTCGGTGATGGATCGGTCCGCTCGCGGAGGACATCATCATGAATCGCATTCAACTCTACTTCTCACCGTTGGCATGTTCGATGGCGACCCGCATTGCCCTCTACGAGGCCGGCGCGCAGGCGACCTACACGGAGGTCGATCCCAAAACGAAGCGCACGTCCGAGGGCGAAGACTTCCGCACGATTCATCCGCTCGGCCTCGTTCCGACCTTGCGAACGGAAGAGGGCACGCTCATCACCGAGAACGCGGCCATCTTGCAGTACGTCGCTCGGCAGTATCCCCAAGCCAAGCTCGCGCCCGAGGGCGGACTCGCGCACGCGCGTTTGCAGCAGTGGCTTTGCTTCATCGGAACGGAGCTGCACAAGGCGCTGTTCGTACCGCTGCTCGACGAAAAAGCACCCGAGGCGGTCAAGACGTACGCCTCGCAAAAGGAGGCCTCGCGCCTCGGTTTCGTCAATGAACACCTCTCCGGGCGCGAATTCCTACTCGACGACTTCAGCATCGCCGACGGTTATCTGTTCACCGTTCTCGGTTGGTCGAGGGCAACATCGGTCGACCTGACCAAATGGCCCGCCATCGGCGCCTACCTCGCCCGCCTGCGCGAGCGCCCCAGTGTGGCCAAGGCCCACGCCGAGGAGCTCGAGCTCTACAAGCTAGAAAAAGCACGGCACGTCGCCAGCGCGCACTGACTCACGACGCGATGAACTAACCCGTAAAGAGCTTGGCGGCGCGCAGCAATGTTTCGTAGATGCCATACGCCAGCGGAATCCCCACCAAAAGCCACGCGACGATGAGCTGGGGGATTTGCCCGCGCGGATGCGTCGACGTGGTGCGTGCCGGCGTCTCCGTACGATGTGGGTTCCGTGCGATGACGATGAGGGCAACCGGAGGTCTGCGGCTTTGCCGCAGCTGACTTTCAACCGGAGGTCTGCGGCTTTGCCGCAGCCGACTTTCAACCGGAGCTTCACTATTCATTTTACAACCTCGCGTTCGATGCGCACCGGGTGCACGAGCCAATTGGCCGCGAATCCCACGGCCAGAACGCCCACCATCACGAGAAAGGCCGGGCGATACGCCTCCGCGGTGAGCGCGCCCGGCTTGCCGTGGCGCTGGAGGATCGCGTTGACGATCAGAGGGCCGGCCACGCCGGCCGCGGACCACGCGGTGAGAAGACGCCCGTGGATGGCTCCCACCTGAAAGGGCCCGTAGAGATCGCGAATGTAGGCGGGTATGGTGGCGAATCCTCCGCCATACAGCGACAAGATCGCGCCCGCGAGGATCACGAAGATGACCGTGGAGTGCGCGCCCACCAGGGCGAGCAGCGCGTAGAGGACGATGCCGAGACCGAGATACATGGAATAGACCCTCTTGCGTCCCAGAACGTCCGAGGCGCCGGACCACACGAAGCGACCCGCCATGTTGCAGATCGACAGGACGCCCACGAATCCACCCGCCACCACGGCCGAGACATTCACCCGTGGCGCCCCGCGAAAGAAGTCCTGAATCATCGGCGCCGCCTGCTCCAAGATGCCGATGCCCGCGGTCACGTTGCAGAAGAGGGTCACCCAGAGCATCCAAAATTGCGGCGTTCGAATGGCGCGCGCCGCGGAAAACGCAGCAGGGGCGGCCGCGTCGGGATGGGCCGCAAGCGACGGTTGCGTGGACGGCGGTACGCGTACGGTGAAGGCCCCGAACATCATCGCGGCGAAATACGCCGCGCCGAGCACGAGAAAGGTCTTCATGACCGCGTCTCCGGGCGACACGGCGCTCACAGCGCCATCTTGCTGCTGTTGGAAGAACTGCATCAGTTTGATCGAGACAGGCGATGCGATGAGCGCGCCGCCGCCGAATCCCATGATGGCCATTCCGGTTGCCAGCCCTGGTCGATCGGGAAACCACTTGATGAGCGTCGGGACGGGCGAGATATACGCAATTCCGAGGCCCATTCCGCCGATGAATCCATAACCGAGATAGAGCAGCCAGAGCTCGCGGGTGGCGATTCCGAGCGCGCCGATCATGAAGCCAGCGCCCCAAAGGCACGCCGCGACGAACATCGCCTTGCGCGGCCCCTGCCGCTCCACCCACGTGCCACCGAACGCGGCCGAGAGGCCCAGAATCACGATGGCCAGGCTGAAAATGCAGGCGATGGGCGTTGGGCTCGTTCCGAAGTGCGCTTCCAGCGGACGCTTGAAAACGCTGAATGCGTAGACCTGCCCGATGCTCAAATGAATCGCGAGCGCAGCAGGCGGGATCCGCCAACGATTGTACCCCGACTGCGCAATGCTCCGTTCGCGGTCCAGAAAACCCGACATTCATCCCCCTCGATTGTTCAGCTTTAAGCGTAAACCGTGCGATCGGCGCTCGCTCGCGTGCCGCGATATTTTTCGCAATTAGCTGCGAGGGTGTGCGCGTGCGTACGTCTAGGAAGAGCCCGTGGCCTCGGTCACCCGCGCTGTCGCTTCGGGCGCTTCCATCGCGGACGCCGCGGGCTCGGCTGGTTCGGGATAAGGAAAATCCGCGATGGGCTCCGTGGGGATCAGCGTGTGGAAGCCCTGCATGTCGATCACGACTTCGCCCGATGGCTCCTCGTGGATGACGTCGGCGTGCCGCGCGCCCCATACCACTTGATCGTCGGTGTAGCGATGGCGCGCGTGCACGGGTTGGAGCGAGGTATCGTCGATGCCGATGACCGTGACGATCAACTCGACCTCCGATTGCTTGAGCGACGCCGGCGTCTGGCCATGAAGCAAGCTCCCCGGAACGATGGAGTGCATCGCGGTCCACGAGCGATAGAGCGCCGGGGTGCGCTCGCGCGCCAAGGGGAGATCGTACATGCGATAGAAGGTCATCCCTTCCGCGGTTCGCTCGGTGCGCATGAGCACCACGCGAATGTTGGCCTCGACGATTTGATTGTTGCGCGCGTTGCCCACCCGGAACATCAGGGTGGGCACACTGTTCATGGGCGCGATGACCGCCTGCTCGGAAAAGAAAATCCGCGCTTGTGATTGCGAGAACTTCGCGAACACCAGACCGGTGGCCATCGCAGTGACCACCAGGCTGACAACTGCTTCTGCCACCATCAGCAGATTGGCCACGAGCGAAGACGGATACATCGCGCCATAGCCGATGGTGCCCATCGTTTGAACGCTGAAAAAGAACGCGTCGGCGAACGAATCGGGCCGCGCATTGGCGATGCCGTGGGTCACCATGTAGCAGAGCGCGAAGAGCGCATTCAGGACCAAGAAGATCACCACGATGACGAGCACCGCGGCCCACCAGGGCACGGCCATCATCAGGTGATACACATCCCGCGTTACCGCGCGCGGTGCGTTCACGACGCGCACTTGGGTGTACGTGCGTTGAATGAACCGACGGAAGAAAGACCACTCGCGCCCAGATGCCATGGTTGTCGAATCTCTAGCTTACACGCATCGACGGCTTATTTCGTGGCGCTTCGGCACGTACAGGCACGCTTCGGCTAAAATCGTCTGCGCTTCAACGCTCGCCCCCGCCATCCGCATCGCGCCCGATGGTGACCGAAAATAATGGATGTATGTTGCGTGCTTTCGCTGGGCCCGAGCAGCTACCATCTCGAACATGGCGCGAATTCTTATCGTGGAAGACGATGCTCCCATCGCCATTCTGCTCGCCGATCACTTGCGCAAGGCGGGCCACGTGGTGCGCATCGTCGGCAACGGACTCGAGGCGATCGCTCTCTATCGGACCGAGCCTGCCGACTTGGTCATCTTGGACGTGATGGTTCCGGGCGCGAACGGCTACGACGTGTGCCGCGCGCTGCGCGCAGAGCCGAGCCGGCAGCCCATCGTGCTCATGCTCACCGCCCGGGTAACCGAGGAAGATGCCATCCTCGGCTACAAAGTCGGGGCCGACGACTACGTGCGCAAGCCTTTCGGCGTGCGTGAGCTTCTGGCGCGCATCAAGGCCCTCCTGCGATTCGAACGCCGCGAGCTCGACTCGGGCAAGATGCGCGCGGAGCTCGAGGCCGAGGCGCTCACCGTGGGGCCGCTGCGCCTGGATCCGGCGGGCCGCCACGCCAAGGTGGGCGCGCGCTCGGTCGACTTCACGCCCATGGAATTCGATATGCTCATTTGCTTCGCGCGGCGCGCCGGAGAGGTGCTCACGCGCGAGCAGCTCCTTTCGGACATCTGGGGCTATACGGATTCGAGCTACGCGCTCACCGTGGACAGCCACGTCACGCGGGTGCGGCGAAAGCTGGCCAGCGCGGGGCTCGCGCCGGAGATCATCGGCACCGTGCCGGGGGTCGGCTACGTGCTTTCCGTCGACGCTCTGCCAAGCGCGGAAGGCCCCGCGTCGCAGAAACGAAGCGCGGAACCTCCCCCACGGGGGATGTGAGCATGCGGCAAGCACGATTCTCGCTGCGGGTGGCGCGGGTCGTGTTCACCGTGCTCTTTTTGGGGATTTGCGCCCAGTTGGTGACCGTGGGCGCGGTCTTCTATCAGCGCGACCTCCTCATTCGCGAATGGGTCCTCGGCATCGGCCTTCGGCTGGTGCGCACCTCGGCCGAAGGCGGCGCCCTCACCGACGAGCGCCTTTCGGCCGAGTTCGGAGACTTCTCGGGATTCACCATCGTGCTCTACGATCGCGACGGCCACGCCATCGCGCGAAGCAGCGGCGACATCCCGGTGATCGAGCAGCTCTCGCCGAAGATCCTCCGCGCCGCGCAGAACGACCGCCCCGTCTTTCCCGGCTTACCGATTTTGGGTCTCGAGCACACGGCCATCCTGCGCATGCGCGGCGCGCGCGCGGAGGCCGGAAGCGGGCCGCCGCATCCGGTCGCCTACGTGGGCATGTTCGATCGATGGGCCGCACATCGCATCCTCTTCGGCATCGCGTGGGCGCTCGGTGCCGGGTTCGTCGCGAGCTGCGCGGTGTGGGTCGGGGCGACGCTCATCCTCGGGCGACGCCTTCGAAAGGGGCTCCGTCACGCGGAAGATGCCGTGCACCACATGGCCAGCGGCAGCCTCGATATCCGCTTGCCCTCGTACGGCCACGACGAGATCGGCCGGCTGGCCAGCGACTTCAATCGCATGGCCGACAACTTGGCCGAGCACATCGAGCACCTGCGCCGCGAGCGCGATCTTCGCCGCCGCAGCTTCGCCGCTTGGACGCACGAAATCGCAACCCCGCTCACCAGCGTCATTGGCTATCTGGAATCGCTCTGCATGGGCGAAGAGGTGGACATCGAGACCCGCGAGCGCTACGTCGGTACCGCCTACGAGCGCGCCATGGCCCTCAAAGGGCTGACCGACGATCTTCGCACGATGTCCCAGATCGATTTCGACGGCCTGCGCATCGAGAGCCGACGTCTCGATCTGGCCGAGATTGCAAAAACGGAGGTGGCGGCGTTCGTGCACGAAGCCGAGACGCGCGGGGTGGCGCTTCGCTCGGAGCACCATGGCCCGGCGCCGGCCTTGGGCGACGGGCAGCGCCTCGCGCAGGTCGTGCGCAATCTGGTGAGCAACGCGCTGAGACACTCGCCCGAAGGCAGCCACGTGGTGGTGCGCGTGCGCAGCGATGATGCGACACGGCTCGAGGTGCGCGACCACGGTAGCGGGATACCTGCGGAGCACCTCGCGCACTTGGGGGAGCTCTTTTATCGCGTGGATACTTCGCGAGATCGCAAGACGGGAGGGCGCGGACTCGGTTTGGCGATTGCGCGCGGCATCGTGGAGGCGCACGGGGGGAAGCTGCATATTTCGTCCGAGTTGGGGGCGGGGACGATTGCTACCGTGGAGTTGCCGTTGTTGGCGTTGGAGATTTCGACTCCTGTGACGTAGGGCGCGGCGGAGGGCCGTATTGGCGCGAGGGAAGCTTTTGGCGCGCTGGGCGTACCTAGATGACAAAAAATCTGAGCCGCGGATCCCTCGTCGGGCCATCTGGGTTCGCCACCATCGGCGGAAGTGTCGCGTACGTCGCGCTCTCGCCCGACGCCGTGGCACGGCCGCACGTGGCCGTGGGGCTATCGGCCGCGTTTCTCACCGCTGATGGAAGCGCATTTCCGCCGTTCGTGGCAGGCTCCGGAATGGTGGTGGCGCCCTTCGTTTGGGCGGGCACCGGTACTTCGGTGCGCCTCGCATCGCACTTGCACATGCGCGGCGATATCGCCCTGGGCACCACCACGTCGGCCATGCGTCTCGACTTCGCCGGACGGAGCGAGGGCACGTGGGGCCGGCCGGCGCTCGCCGCATCCCTGGGTTTCGAATTCGGGCTCTTCGTGCCTCCGTGGTAAAATTCGCCTTCTTCTTTCAATGAATAAAAGAAGTTGAAATGCGCGTACGAAGCGATGCCCGCCGTTTCCTCCTGATCTGATCAATTCGTTCATGCCATGCACGAATCGATCACTCACGATCAACGTGCCCGCGCGCATCGCATTCTTACGACGAATATGCATGTAGCGGGTGGCTGATTCGTGGGTACGGTGGATGCAATAGGCGGATTCATGAAAAACATCTCGAGTGATCCGAGCATTCTCGGACTTTGCAAATCACTACCCTTCGTCCTCGTCGGTCTCCTTGCAGCGTGCGGGACGCAATCGGGTGAGGGCGAACCAAGCACGGCAAGCAGCGATCAGAACACGCAGGTACAGATCGAATCCTCGTCGCAATCCACCAACGTCGAGCTCAATCAGGCAGCGGCACGAGCCGCTGGCGACGGGGAATCCGTGGAGGCGGATGTCATCAGCCCCCAACTCACGGTCGGTCACAGTATCGCGTGCGGGTTTCCGGCCGGTTGTTCCTATGGCGGTGCCTGCGGGGGCTCGTATCTCTTCGACACGTGGGTCGCCAACATCCATTGGGACAATGGTAAGGTGGAACACGTCATGGTCAGGACGGACCACGCCGTTTTACGCGTCACCGAAGGTGAAGGATGCTGGAGTTCACTCGCCAGTGGTAGGGCGAACGACGGTGTCGGCATAGCAAAGAATGGTTCAATCGTTGCTGTCTCCGTAAGAGGCACTGACGGGGCGCTTTACTGCATCAGGGGCAACGGGTTGCGGTGGGGATACGACACGAATGGAGCCTGGTTTCACTGCTAGCTCTTGGAAACACGGACGCGGAGAGTTTCAAAGCTCTCCGCGTCCGCCGCGCCTCCAACGATTCGACCCTCGGCGGCCGAATCGCGCAGCGCTAAGATTGCGACATGTGTCTCATCGTGATCGCTTGGCAGGTGCACCCGGCGTTTCCCCTCGTCGTCGCGGCCAATCGTGACGAGTGGCGCGATCGACCAGCCGAGCCCGCGCACTTTTGGCCGGACCATCCCGAGCTGCTCGCGGGGCGCGACTTGAAGGCGGGCGGCACCTGGATGGGCATCACCAAGAGCGGACGCTTCGCCGCGGTGACCAACTTCCGTGATCCCTCGGACCGCCGGAACAAGGGCCCTTCGCGCGGCGCGCTGGTGTCCGATTTTCTTCTCGGCGTGGGGCCGCCGGAGACGTTCCTCGGCGAGCTCGCTCCTCGCGCATCGCAGTACGACGGCTTCAACTTGATCGTGGGCGACCGCGACGCGCTCTTCTACTTCGGCTCCCGTCAAGCGGACGCGCATGCCATCACGGCCATCGCCCCCGGCATTCACGGCCTCTCGAACCATGTGCTCGACGAACCCTGGCCCAAAGTGCGCCGCGCGCGCGCCGCGATGATCGCCGCCGCGGCCGACGCCGAGCCCGCGCCGCGCCTGTTCGCGATGCTCTCGGACACCGTCGGCGCCCCCGACGAAGACCTGCCCGACACCGGCGTGGGCCTCGAAATGGAGCGCTTTTTGGCCCCACCGCTGATCATCGGGCCCGCCTACGGCACACGCGCATCGACCGTGCTCACCGTCGCCATCGACGGACGCGCCGCCCTCGAAGAGCGCACCCTCGATGCCAGCGGCCATCCCACCGAGACCCGTACGTTCACCTTCTAAGTCACCCATAGGCGCGCGCCGGATCTCCACGGATCCACATAGGTACAACTGTCCAGGATTCGTGTCTGCTCCCTCCCCCTTCGGGGGAGGGCTGGGGTGGGGGGGAGTTCTCTCCCGATCAGAAGAAGTTGAAGTGCGCGTACGAAGCGATGCGGTGCTGCGTTCCGTGCGACTGGTCGTCGACCGCGGAGAACGTGTGGCGCTGGTTGAAGCTGTATTCCAGGCCGAACTCCACCTGCTTGGTCAAGGTGAAGAACGTATTGATGAAGAGCTGGTCGATGCGCGAGTTCAAGTTGTCGACGTTGGCATCCGTGCCCGTGTAGATCACCGTGCCGTTGTTCTTGAAGTACGTTTGGCTCCAGACCACGTTGGAGCGGAGGATCGGGCTCCACACGTGCGTGTAGTCCACGTGGTACGCGATCGCATCCCAGAGAACGAAGCCGCCCGCGGCGTCCGATCCCGTATCGGTCACGCCTTGTCCCTGCTGTCCGGCGTTGAAAATGTAACGGCCGATGCCCCTGCCGCCCACGAACAACCCACGAAACGTGTCACCCCAGGGAAGCTTGATGGCCGCGGCCGCGCGCCCACCCCAAGCTTGCTTCGAATAGCCGTCCGCGGGCGTTCCGCCTCCCGCAGGCGGGGGAGCTGCCGCGTCCTTGTAATTGATGGTGACCCCGCCGACCGATGCGCTGCCCCAATCGCCCGAAACGCCCAACACCGCGACCAAATCCGGGATGGTCTCCTCCCTTCGCGTGGGCGTCGTCGAAGTAATCCCGTTTTGATCGGTGCCCGGCGCGTTCTCCACGGCGAGCGCCAACGTGAACCGGGAGGGAAGCGGAATCGTATATCGAATTTGCGGTTGGCGAATCAGCGCGATGTCGCCCGGTCCATTGAAGTCCACCGTCTCGGCATACGACGGAAGATCGAGGAACGTCGACCAGCTCTGTCCGATGAGCAGGGTCCCATATTTTCCGCTCAAGGTGCCATAGCCGTGACGCAGGCGGAAAAGCACCGAGTTGGTGAAGGTCTGGCCTGACAGGAGATTGCCGGAGTTGAAGTCGCCTTCGATTTTGACCCCGATATCGGCAATGTCGGATTCCGTCTTGGTGGAGAAACCAATCCGGCTGGTGCGCGCGGTCATATAGAGCTGATTGCCCTTTTCCCTCGATTCATAGGTGTAATCGAGCGGAATTTGCCCCGCGTGAATGGCGTAGTCGTTGCCTTCGATGTTGGGATCGCGACCCTTGAAGTCGTACATCACGTCGAGCTGCGCGTAACCCGACAGGGTGAGGGTCGTCTTGGTTCCTGGAATCTTAAAACTTCCGGGCGGTAGTTCGTCTGCCGCCGGAGGCGCCGCCTGGGGCGCCGGGGCCTGGGTCGTCACGGTCGTTGGCGCGGCGGATGTCGCATCCGGTGATGGCGCGGGCGCGGTCGCCTGGGTCGTTTGGGTCGTCGACGTGGGCGTTCCCGCGGCTGGCTGCTTCGGCGGATCAGCCGCGACGGCCGTAGTCGACAAGGACGTCAGTGCAGCGAGAACCGGCGTAAGTTGAAGCCACTTGAAACGTGTCATGGGCGGTCTCCCCTTCCCTGTAGCCGCTCCGCCCAATGGGACGGGACGGCGAGTGAAGTTCAAAGGCACTCCGGCGGCACGTTCATTTGGGCAGACGAGGCCGGCAATCGCTCTTACCATGAGAAAGCGCAACCTTTGAATCCGGAATTTTCAACGGCGACCCATTTCAATACGACGCGCCGTGGCAGTCAGGCCCCTGACGGGCGTCTATAATCTGCCGGCGACCCCCACCATGAGGCGGCGCGTGATACGACTCGACACGAAAGCTCCAAGAAACATGGCGGTATTCGTACGATGGGATCGTTGACAAGACGAGGTACGGCCGTGCTAAAGGGTCCTTTCAGTAGAAATTGGGCGTTCTAAACGAATTTTATTTGAGACGGGGATGGGAGGCTGAGATGCGCTACGCACGTGCGTTGGTGTTGGCGGTGTTGGCGATCGGGGCTGCGGGTTGCAAAGACAAGGAGCCCGAAAAGACGGCGCCCGCGACCGCAGAGACCAAAGTTTCGGCGGCGGCGCCGACGAGCGATACGATCATACTGGGCCACGTCAATTCGCTCACCGGCAATGAGGCGACTTACGGCCAGTCTTCCGACAATGGCATCAAGCTCGCCGTGGAGGAGCAAAACAAGAAGAACGGTATCAAGGGCAAGAAGATCGTCCTGAAGACCTACGACAGCCAGGGCAAACCGGAAGAATCTGCCGTTGCGGCCACGCGGCTCATCACGCAGGACCACGTTCTCACCTTCCTCGGTGAGGTGGCCTCGAGCCGAACGCTGGCCATGGCACCCATCGCGGACTCCAACAAGATCCCGCTGATCTCGAACGCGTCGACCAACCCGCGCGTGACGAAAGACGGCGAGAACACGCGTCCTTACGTGTTCCGCGTCTGCTTCATCGACCCGTTCCAGGGAACGGTCATGGCGAAGTTCGCGAACGAAAAGAAGTTCAAGAAGGTGGCCGTACTCCGCGACGTGGGCAACGACTACTCGGTGGGCTTGGCGAACTTCTTCGAAGAGACCTACAAGAAGCTCGGCGGCGAGATCACCGACGACGTGAGCTTCAAAGCCGGCGACCAAGACTTCAAGGCGCAGCTCACCAAGGTCAAGGGCAAGAACCCCGAGGCCCTGTACGTGCCCGCCTACTACACGGAGGTCGCGCTGATGGCACGGCAGGCGCGCGAGCTCGGCATGAAGCAGCCCTTCATGGGCGGCGACGGCTGGGACTCCGCCAAGCTGTTCGAGATCGCCAAGGGCGCGCTCGACGGCTCGTACTTCTCGAACCACTACAGCCCCGAGGACAAATCGCCGCTCGTCGTGGACTTCATCGCGAAGTACAAGGCCGCCTACGGCGCGGTGCCCGACGCCCTCGCCGTTCTCGCCTACGATGCGGCCAACGTAGCCTTCAACGCCATGGAGAACGCGAAGGAGCTCACCGGCCCCGCAGTTCGCGATGCCATCGAGGCGACGAAGGACTTCAAAGGCGTGGCCGGTGCCATCACCCTCGACAAGGACCACAACGCGGTCAAGCCGGCGGTCGTGATCGGCATCCAGAAGAACGCCGGCCACTACGAAACCACCGTCAACCCGTAAGCCGCCAAAAAATGCATCGCTCTAGCCGACGAGGTGCCCGCGCATGACCGAGTTCCTTCAGCACCTCGTCAACGGCGTATCGGTGGGGACCATCTATGCCCTCATCGCGCTGGGCTACACGATGGTGTACGGCGTTCTCAAGCTCATCAACTTCGCCCACGGCGACGTGTACATGGTGGGCGCGTTCTCGGGTCTGTACATTGCTCGGGGGCTCGGTGTGGATGCCGAGCCCTCGCTGGGCAAGGCGCTCGTCGTCTTCGTCGGGGCCATCGTGGTTTGCGCAGCGCTCGGCGTCACCATCGAGCGCTTCGCGTATCGGCCCCTCCGCCAGCGGCCGCGCCTCACCGCGTTGATCACCGCCATCGGCGTTTCCTTTTTGCTCGAATACGGCTTTCAGCTTCCGCCCATCTTGCAGGGTGAGGTTCCCTTCCCGCCCGGCCCCACGCCGCGCTTCTTCCCGGAGCCGTTCGCGCGCGTCGACTACGAGCCCTTCGGCGTCCACATCAGCAACTACGACATGGTGTCGCTGGCGGTCGCGGTGGGCTTCATGTTCGTGCTGCAGTACATCGTCTACCGAACGAAATTCGGCACGTCGATGCGCGCGGTCTCGTTCGATGCGAGCATCGCGGGCCTCATGGGCATCAACGTCAACCGGGTCATCTCGTGGACGTTCGCCATCGGCAGCGGGCTCGCCGCCGCCGCGGCCATCTTGGTCGCCGGCTCACGCCCCAGCATCAATCCGCTGCTCGGTCTTTTGCCCGGCATCAAGGCCTTCGTGGCCGCGGTGTTCGGCGGCATCGGCAACGTGCAGGGTGCCATGGTGGGCGGACTCGTGCTCGGGCTCGCCGAGGAGTACGTCTCCGGCTACCTTCTTTCGTCGTACCGGGACGGGATCGCTTTTGCGCTCTTGATCCTCGTGCTCCTTTTCAAACCCGAAGGACTCTTCGGCCGCGCGCGCGCGGAGAAAGTGTAGCCGTGGATTTCTCCCGCCTGATCTTGCGCTCGCTGCTGCCGCTCATCATCGGCATTCCCATTCTCTGGGCGATCAACGGTCACCTTTCGGGCGCCGCCGAGATCATCCTGATGACCGCCGGCATCGACGTCATCCTGGCCGTCTCGCTGAACGTGGTGAATGGCTTCACCGGTCAGTTCTCCCTCGGCCACGCCGGCTTCATGGCCGTGGGCGCCTACACGGCGACCAAGATCACCGTGGCCTCACGCAGCCTCGAAATCATCGGGTTGCCCGCCGCGGTCTCGGACCAAGTCATTTTCCTGGTGGCGCTGGTTGCCGGCATGATCATGGCGGGCTTGATGGGATTGGTCGTCGGCATGCCCTCGCTGCGCCTGCGCGGCGACTACTTGGCCATCGTCACCTTGGGCTTCAACGAGATCATCCGGGTCATCATCGAGAACACAGAATTTCTCGGGCAGGCCACGGGCATCTCGGGCGTTCCGTACCGCACCAACCTCATTTGGGTGGGCGTGGGCGTGATCGTCACCGTGATGATGGCGCGGCGCCTGGTCGGCTCGACCCACGGGCGCGCGCTTCTCGCCATTCGCGAAGACGAAGTGGCCGCCGAGGCCATGGGCGTCGACACCACCGGCTACAAAGTGCGCGCGTTCGTCATCTCCTCGGCCTTTGCCGGGCTCGCGGGCGGCCTCTTGGTGCACCTGATTCAGCTCTGCACGCCGCGCACCTTCACCTTCGTCAAGTCGATCGAGGTGGTGGTCATGGTCGTGCTCGGTGGCATGGGCTCGATCACAGGCTCGATCATCGCCGCCGTGGTGCTTCGTTTCGGGGTGGAAGGCCTGCGCGAGGTGCAGCAATACCGGATGGTCGCCTACTCGATCATGCTCATCGCCCTCATGCTGACCCGTCCGGAGGGCATCTTCGGCACCCGAGAGCTCTGGGACTATATTCCGAAGCTTCGTAAGAGGATAAGCTCATGAGCGTGGAAGTTGGAAACGCTGGGGCCGCCGCGGCGGGGACACCGGGCCGCGATTCGGACTCGAAGACCCGCGGTTGGGGCGACACCTGCCTCGAGGTGAAGAAGGTCACCATGCAGTTCGGTGGCCTCAAAGCGCTGGCGGACTTCGAGCTCACGATGGAGCCCGGGGAGCTGGTGGGCCTCATCGGACCGAACGGCGCCGGAAAGACCACCGCCTTCAACGCCATCACCGGCGTGTACGCGCCCACCTCGGGCGAGGTGCTGGTGTGCGGCGAGCAGGTCAACGGACAACGCCCGCATCAAATTTGCGGCCGCGGCATCGCGCGCACCTTCCAGAACATCCGCCTCTTCAAGGAGCTCACCGCGCTCGACAACGTGCGCATCGCCTGCCATCAGCAGCGCCGCGCCGGGTTCATCGCCTCGTTTTTGCGCACCAGGTCCTTTCTCGACGACGAAGCGCGCATCACCAAGCGCGCGCTCGAGTTCTTGGACGTGATGGGCCTCACACGTCTGCGCGACGAGCGCGCCAAGAACCTTCCCTACGGCGAACAGCGGCGCCTCGAGATCGCGCGCGCCCTGGCCACGGGCCCGAAAATTCTCTGCCTCGACGAGCCCGCCGCGGGCATGAACGCCTCGGAAAAGGTGGCGCTCATGGAGCTCATTCGCAAGATTCGCGATGACTTCAAGCTGGCCATTTTGGTCATCGAGCACGACATGCGGCTGGTCATGGGCGTGTCGGAGCGCCTGGTGGTGCTCGACCACGGCGTGACCATCGCCCGCGGCGTCCCCGAGAAAGTGCGCAAGGACCCCAAGGTCATCGAGGCGTACTTGGGCGATTCGTATCTCGAGGAAAAGCACATCGCGATCCCGGCGCACTCGGGCGAGCAGATGGTCGAAGGAGAAGTCCCCTCCGAAGAGTCGTCGGTGAACGAGGTGCAGGCGTGACCGCGGCCGCGAGCGACAACGCGGCGGGCAAGGCACGTTCGTCGACGCCGCCCGCGGCCAAGACGAAGAAGGCGGTCCTCACCGTCAAGGATCTGCGCGTGAACTACGGGGCCATCGAGGCCATCCGCGGCATCTCGCTGGAGGTCGGCGAAGGGCAAGTGGTGGCGCTCATCGGCAGCAACGGCGCGGGCAAAACGACGACCCTTCGTGCGGTCTCGAGCATGCTCCGCCCGGTGTCGGGCTCGATCGCCTTCCGCGGCGAGGAGCTCACGCGGATGCCGGCACACGAGGTCGTGGCCCGCGGTCTGGCGCACGCCCCCGAGGGACGCGGCATCTTCCTGAACCTCACCGTGCGCGAAAATCTCGATCTCGGTGCCTTCCTTCGGAACGACGCCGACGAGATCGTGAAGGACACGGAAAAGATGTTCTCGCTTTTCCCGATCCTCAAGGAGCGCGCAAGGCAGGTCTCGGGCACCCTCTCGGGCGGCGAGCAGCAAATGCTCGCGGTGGCGCGCGCGCTCATGTCGCGTCCCAAGCTGCTTCTGCTCGACGAGCCGTCGCTCGGCCTCGCGCCGCAGATCGTGGAGCGCATCTTCAACGTGCTGCGCGACGTCTCGCAAGCGGGCGTGGCACTTCTCCTGGTGGAGCAGAACGCACACAAAGCGCTACAGATCGCCGAACAGGCGTACGTGCTCGAGACGGGCGAAATCGTCATGAGCGGCACCGGGCAGGAGCTGCTCAAGTCTCCCGAGGTGCGAAAAGCGTATCTGGGCGAGTAAGCTCAGGGGGGGCCCCCAGTTTGCATAAGGGCGATGCATGGAGGTGTTCATGCGTCGTCGTTCGTCATGGTTCGCGGGTTGGTTCATGGTCTCGGGCGCAGCGCTCGCCGCAGCAGCCGGCTGCGGGAGCCGCGATGGATTGGGCGCTGGGTCGAGCAGTGGCGCGCTGGCGTCGTGCCCCGATGGCACCGACACCACGGTGAGCGGCTTCGTTTACGATCCCGCAGGCAAGGTGCCTCTCTTCAACGCGCAGGTCTACGTGCCCGACGGACCTCTCGCGCCCATCGCCACCGGTGCCTCGTGCGCCCCGCTCGGCGGTGCCATGCTGACCAGCGCGGTGACCGATTCCTCAGGGCATTTCACGCTTCCGAACATGCCCGTCGGCAACGACATCCCGGTGGTCATCCAAGTTGGCAAGTGGCAGCGTCAAATCACAGTCAACGTGCCCCCAGCCGCAGCGTGCACGGACACCCCGCTCACCGATCCGAATCTGACGCGGCTGCCGCGCAACCGCGCCGAAGGCAACATTCCGCTCATGGCGCTCAGCACGGGCGGCGGCGATACGCTCGAGTGCCTTTTGCGCCGCATGGGCGTCAGCGACAGCGAGTTCTCGACCAAGGGCGGACCGGGACGCATCCACATGTACAAGGGGAAGGACGGCCCAAACCAGACCTCCCTGGCGACAGGACAATTTGCTCCCAATCTCGCCGGCGGCGCTGCATTTCCCGCGTCCACGACGCTATGGGACAGCGTGCAAGACCTCGACGCATACGACGCGGTGATTCTCTCGTGCGAGAGCGTCGAGAACGCGGACACCAAGCCAGCGAACTCCCTACAGGCGCTCTACGACTACGAAAAGGCCGGCGGCCGCGTGTTTGCGTCACACTTCCATCGCTATTGGATCTCCCACGGCCCCGCCCCGCTGCCGTCCATCGCCACGTGGGCCGCGACGGACGACGCACCGGCGCAGCAGACGGCGCACGTGGACAGCACCTTTCCCAATGGGCTCGCGTTTCAACAATGGCTTCAGAACGTCGGCGCGATACCGAGCGACGGAACCGGAAACCTGAATCTCGTCGGGCGAAACAGTCTGCTCTCCGTCGCCGCCCCCGCTCAGCGCTGGATGTACGTCCCGCAGTCCACCGACGAAAACGGCGATACGATCAAATCGTCCGTACAGCTCATGTCCTACCGGGCACCCCTCGGTGCCCCTCTGGCTCAAACCTGCGGCCGGGTCGCCTTCAGCCAAATTCACGTGCCCGGGACGGGTTTGCGCAGCGACAGCGTGGGCAGGGCCAAACCATTCCCGACCGGCTGCGAAACCGGCGACCTCCTACCCCACGAAAAAGCCCTCGAATTCATGCTCCTCTACGCCCAGTCCCAATGAGTGCCGGCGTCGGGGCACGATCGAATCGATCATGCCCCGAGCGAATCGCTCATACCAGGTCGCTTGCCTCACCCGTCAGAACGCAGCGATGACCGCGCCATCGTATTTCTTGTTGATGAACTCTTTGACCTCGGGCGACGTAAGAAGCTTCGCCAACTTCTGCACGCGCACATCGCCCTCGTTTCCTTTGAGCACCGAGAGCACGTTCGCGTAGGGATTGTTCTCGCCCTTTTCGAGCGCGAGGGCATCGTGCGCGGGCTTCAGGCCGACTTGAATGGCGTAGTTGCCATTGATCACCGCGAGGCTCACGTCGTCGAGCGAGCGCGGAAGCTGCGCGGCCTCGAGCTCCTTGATCTGGAACTCTTTCGGATTCGTCGTGATATCCTGCACCGTGGCGCTCACGCCGGCGCCGTCCTTGAGCGTGAGCAGCCCGTTGTTGGCGAGCAAACGGAGCGCGCGGCCGGCGTTGGTGGCGTCGTTGGGGATGGCGATGATCGAGCCCTTGGGGGCGTCGCCCAGCGCCTTGACCTTCTTCGAATAGATGCCCAGCGGCTCGATGTGCACCTTCGCCACCGCGCTCATAGCGATGCCGCGCTGCTTGCCGAAGTCCACCATGTACGGCACGTGCTGGAAGAAGTTCGCGTCAATCTGGTGGTCATTGAGCGCGATGTTGGGCTGCACGTAGTCCGTGAACTCCACGATCTCGAGCTTCAGACCTTCCTTGGCCGCGAGGTTGTCTTGCACGAATCGCAAGATGTCTGCGTGCGGCACCGGCGAGGCTCCGACCTTGAGCGGCGCATTGTCACTGCCGCTCTTTTGCTCCTTCGAGCACGCCGCGAGCGCGAGCACCACGAACAACGCCGCCACGACCCTGAACATCCATCGAATTTGCAAAGAAGCCTCCTAGAATTCGTTTCGCGAGAATAGTGTCTATCATTGCGAACACAAGGGCCGCTTGCGATTTTCCGGCGTTCAGCTCGGCAGCGCCGGCAGCGACACGGCGGCGGGATCGAGGACGCGCGACAAGAACGTGCGCGTGCGCTCCTGCGTCGGGTTGCCGATGACTTGCGCCGCCGCGCCCTGTTCGACGATCACCCCCCCGTCCATGAACACCACGCGGTCGGCGACCTCGCGCGCGAAGCTCATTTCGTGGGTGACGACCAGCATGGTCATCCCCTCGCGCGCGAGCATACGCATGACCGCCAGCACGTCGCCCACCAACTCCGGATCGAGGGCGGAGGTGGGCTCGTCGAAGAGCATCAATTCGGGGCTCATGGCCAGCGCCCGCGCGATGGCCACCCGCTGTTGCTGTCCGCCCGAAAGCTGCGCCGGATACGCGCCGGCCTTCGCCGCCAGCCCCACCCGCTCCAAATTCTCGACGGCCACCTTCGCCGCCTCCGCGGGCAGTCTTCCGAGCACGCGCCGCTGCGGCAGCGTGAGGTTCTCGGTGACCGTCAGACTGGGAAAACTGCCGTAGCCCTCGACGCTATGCTTAACCAGAAGAGATGGAATAGCAGCAATGATGAGACCAAGAAGCTGTACTGTGTCTACGTTGCCGTTGGTCAAAAGCGTTCCACCGTCGCTCAGCTTGTTAAGACGCTTGAGGAGAATGATGCCCTTAAGTACTCCATTGTTGTAGCTGCCACTGCTTCCGAGGCTGCTCCTCTACAGTACATTGCCCCCTTCACTGGTTGTGCTATGGGTGAATGGTTCCGTGATAATGGCAAACACGCTGTGATCATCTATGACGATTTTGCGGAGGACACGGCGTCGGCATATAGGGAGACGCTTGAGTTTCTCGGGGTGGATTCATCGC
>Ga0137415_10002596_pt1 | contig 17987 bp, 8 predicted proteins | sample CZODoug3_1_1_16f_FD_183082 | JGI IMG/M metagenome (GOLD analysis project Ga0137415, IMG submission 183082) | Vadose zone soil fungal communities from Angelo Coast Range Reserve, California, USA - CZODoug3_1_1_16fungal (Hybrid Assembly) | ecosystem: Environmental > Terrestrial > Soil > Vadose...
CTTGAATTTTGTTATTTTTCATTGTTAATTATTTATAATGTTTTATGTGTTATTTAATTTGTACTAAATTTATTTGTAATAATATTAGTAAGGCGATTAATACTTGAAATCAATAAAATTATCTCAAGTTATTTATTGCAACTTTTATAATAAATCAAAGCTTTACAAAAAAATACTGGCTATGGTAGAAAAAAATATAAATATTTAAAAAAAACTCATAATTTTTTATAATATATAACTATGTCAATTAAAAAAAAGCGTTTTTAAAACATTTTTAATATAAGATTAAGATTTTATGATAAAACATTATTATCACTTTGAAAGCTCTAAATTGTTATACAAAAGCCTCCCTTTGGGAGTTTTAGAAAAACTTAGCTTACAAAACCTACAAAATTAAATAGAAAAGGACTAAATACTAAAACTAAATACTAAAGTATTCCTGCTATTATAAAAAATAAACGAACAAAAAAAACCTGAATTTTCTAAAGCAAAGTTTTCTTTTCCCTTTCCAATAAAACTTCCTAAAAAAAAGATTTGGACAGCATCCTGCCTAAAGCAAAGCTTGTCAGAAAACAAAACGGAGGACCGGAGAGAAATTAAAAAAACTAAACAAAAAGGTGAGAATAGTAATTAAGAAAGTTAGGAAATAATTTACATGTTAGTTGAAAGTTTTGGAAAAGTATGCCAAATAAAGATTGTTAATTAAAATGAAAAAAGCATAGCTTTAAAAAAGCTTAAAAAAAAAAAATATGTAGTAAATTCTTAGCTACCTCCGGATGCATCATCAGTTTCCAAGCACTATCAAGTGAATTTAAATTTTAAGTTACTTTTTGTTTGGAAATCTTGTTTAGACTATATCATCATTATTATTATTTTCTACTGTAAAAAAACGCTAAGTTTTTGAAGGTAAATTTTAATAAAATCTCTTTATCGGACTCATTAAATAAATTTGTATTTTTAATTTGTTATTGAATAATTTTTTATAAATATAAATAATTTTTATAAATAACTTAATATAAATAATATGTTAGAAATAATGTTATTATATTATAAATAAGATAGTATAAAAAACCCATTCATAAGAATAGAAATTATATTTAAATCTATAATAAGGTGGTTTTTTTGTCTTATCATCTTATCATCTTATTATCTTATCAACTTATCATCAATAATAAAGTTTTTTTAGTTAATCATTTATTTAATTGTCTTACATAAAATGTTTCAGTTTTTTAATGAAAAATAGAAAGCTTTTTGTTCTTTTAAGGAAATAATATGTTGCGCGTGTAGTCTATGAAGTACTATTAAGTATTATTTTTAATTTATACGTTTTTTTAGTTACTAGCTGATTACCTATACGGATCATATGTCTTCTTTGAAAGTGTTTTTTTATAACATTTATTAATATTAATTAAATAAAATATCATAATTAAACTATTCTGTTAGTGCATAATACCTAAAAGTTTCCAGCTTATAGCGCAATTCGAATTTAAAAGTTTTTTTATCTTAAATAGGGCCATCCTAAAGCTGACCAAAGAATCAGAATAGATGTTGGTATAATACAGGATCACCACCACCAGCAGCATCATAAAAACTAGTTGAAAAATTTCTATCTGTAAGTAACATTGTAATTGCACCGGCTAAAACAGGTAAACTTAATAATAACAAAATTGCTGTTACATATATACTTCATACAAATACAAATCAAATAAAAATAAATAACTTAACAATATTAAATTAAAAGTTGTTGTTTTTTTACTGATTAGGACTATTTCAAATCAAAATAATAATAGTTTTCAAATATAAATATAAATATAAAGATCAAGATCAAAATAAATAGTTTTAAAATATATAAATAAATAATAAAAATAAAAAGTTTTTAAAATGAAAATCCCGTATAGTCTCTAAGATTTTGTGTACTGAACTGAAAGTTTTCTTAAAATTCTTAAGGGTTTTTTTATAAAGCTCAAGAGTTAAAAAAAAAAAGATTTCGAAGCTTTAGCCCAGTTGTTGTATTAATCTGTAGATAAATTTAAACAATATAAATTTTAACTTTAAATTATTTTTCGACAACAAAACTTTTGTATAAAAAAACTCAGGCTTTAGAGTTCTTAAATATAATTATCAATATAAATTAAGTATTATAAGTTTAGTAAAAAAAATTCTCTACATTTAGGAATTATTATATTATTCTTTCTAAAATAATCTTTCGTCATTAGTTAGATAATATCGCTATTATGTATATTAAAATTTAATTCTGTGGTTTTTTAATATTATTAATATTATTATAATTAAAATAACACATTCTTTTTTCAATACATTTTATTTTTTAAACGGTAATTTATGCATTCCCATACCATTTGTTCTCATGTTATTAACAGTTACTATGAAATTTATTGCCTTATTATTTTATTATATTTACAGTAAAAAAACATCAATAATAAAAAAAATATAGAATTGAATTAATTTTATCATTAGATTTATTTATTAAACTCAGTGACTTATTAAAGAAAACTGCCGCCATATTAATATTACTCCGCTCAAAGAAAAGCTTTCTTGGAAAAAAAACTCCCTTGAAAGCTTTGTTGTGGAAAACCCAGGCTTTAAAAAAAACTCTTTGGGCTTTGCTTTAGACGCGGGTTTTTGCTTGTTTTAAATTTAAATATCTAAACTGTTAAAATATAAAATTGGACTTTTTCTTATAATTTATAAATTATTTTTACATAAAGTCTCTAAGGTTAGTTGTTAGTTGTTAGTTTTGTAAATAAAACAATATTATCTTAATAAATATAAATATAAATATAAATATAAATATAAATATAAATATAAATATAAATATGTATGACTTATTATATAAAAATTGTAAAAAATAAAAAGATTTAGTCTAACCTGCTAAACATGACAAATTAAAAATAAATATCAGTTATTAGCATATAGTAAATTTTAATCAATATTAATAATATAGTAATAGTTATAATTATAGTTATAGTTACTAATTATGATTGAGCACAATTAAAATAAAATTCAAATTAAAAAAACAGTGTCCAAATATCCTTTTTTAAACCCAAAAATTTTGTTATCTTGGGGGATTTAGAAAGGAAAGTTTTAGTTTTAGTTTTAGAAAGCCTTTCTAATATTAATATTAATATTTTACCCAATAGTGATGAAACTCCTGCAAGATGAAGACTGAAGATAGCTAAATCAACAGCTCCACCTGAGTGAGATTGTATACTTGATAATGGAGGATAAACTGTCCATCCTGTACCAGCCAAGTTTTTTTAAAAAAAAGATTAAATAAATTTAAATTATAATATATTTAGTAGAAAGCTTTTATAAGTCAGCTTTAGAAAGTTCAGTTTTTTTACTTTACAAAAATTTAGAGTTTTCTATTTACAAAACTAGAAAAAAGCTTATAAATTATATTGAATAAAACTTAAGATAATTAGGATTTTATTTTACTTTATAATATAATAAAATTAAAACGTAAAATCTCGGAAGGTAAACATTATTACCTTGCTGATTAGCTTTTTAAAAGGGTTTTATGTATTAAAATTAAAAAGTTTTCTGATCTGAATTATTATTAAAAATTAATGAATCTAATATAAATATATATATAAAGATATAAATAAATATATAAATAAATATAAATATAAATAATACAGATAAAAAGATTTCCAGCATATAGTTTTATTGGTTATAATATTATACCTGAAAATTATCATAGATATATGATATATGATTTATTTTTTAAATTAAATTAAAATAAAATATATTATAACTATAATAATGATAGAAAAAAACGCTTGTTTTAATCAGATATAGGTTATAAAGGCGCTCATAAAAAGAAAGTTTTAGAAAAGTTATCACCATTTTCCACTAATGAACTAAGTAATAGTAATATTAGTGAAGGGGGTAATAATCAGAAAGAGATATTATTTAATCGAGGGAAAGCCATATCGATTGCACCTACTTGAACTGGTAATAAGTAATTTCCGAATCCACCTACAAGCCCTGGCATACTTGTTTGATCTCCATTTTTCAATGTGAGTCGGACTATTTCTTTGTCTTTCTATTATCTGTTTTTTTTTTTGATAACAGAAAAAAAACAATACATAGTTAAGATATCCGAGTGTAGTCTCTGAGGAACTATTTTAAAGTTAAAGTTTCCTGCTGATTACCCATTTCATATAGAAACCTAATTCTATAATCATAACCTAAGATATTTTATTTTTACAATTACTTAGTTCTTTAGGATGTTCCAGCAAATATTTGGATGAAAGAAAAATATTTCTAAATTTCCCGGCTATGCCAATAACTTAACCCCTTTCCAAAGCCCAATTATATGATAAGCTGAAGAGAGGGGGATAATATAAACATATAAACATATAAATAAACTAATATACTTTAATATTCCAAAACTTTTCAAATAATAGCTATTCATTAATAGAAGATAACAACCATTCGTTTTTATATAAAGAACCGGCAGGTTTTTCTCCATTAATATAGGGTCGTATAGATCCTCTATCTACATTAATCTTTCTTGCGAACTCTCCTATGCTATTATATGTACCGCACAAAGCTTTGGAGATGAGGGATTTTTAACAGTTTTTTTAAGGCCGTAAATTGTTTTCTAACGGGTTGAGTTTTTTTGTTATCCTGTATTCAACTTTGACGTAATTTATTAAATCTTTAAATTCAGTTAACGATAATGAAGGTTCAAAAGAATGATGCAGTTCTGTCATAATCTCTAATGATATTATAAATCTCCCTAAATATAAAGTTCCATTAGTTAAAAAAACCAATCATCCAATGTACGGTGATCTATACTCATATGCATTTTAGAAGGTTTAGCCATGTGTTTTAGAATCAAACATTCCCACTAAACTTGCAGTGGTAATATCATAAATAAAAAATGCAATACCTCTTTGTTTTCGTAAACGTTGTTTGGCCGTTTCAGACATAGGATAGTGTTTCCCTGAACCTGAAGCTATATTATCTGTATTCAAAAAAACTTCAAAGGATGATTAAAATAATGATCTAAAAAGTATTGTTCCATTATTAAAATTTGTTCAATACTTGAATTAGGATTCATTACATAAAGAGTTAATACAACACCTTCAAATCCATGGTTTTTTTAAAAAAATATACAAGTACAGCTCGTGTTCCAGATTTTAAAATAGAATTATAGAAATATGAAGTTACCCTTACAAATAAATTAATACTGCTACCTACATATGTATGACCGGAAGGAGTTTCAAAAATATAAACACCCTTAGCCAAAGTAGCTGCTTTAGCTATTAATCCACCTGAAAACCGGTTCTCAAAAACAAAAAAAGCCATGAGGATCAACAATAAGATACTTTTCAGAGGGAAATGGAGGATTTTCATTATTAGAATTATTATTAGTTTTTTTGAAGGAATAGTAGAAGTTACTCCTTTTCTAGCAGTTTTCTTCAATTTTTGAAGTTTATTAGAGTATTAGAAAAATTTACAATGTTGTATTTGAAAATATCAAGGTCAGTTTTAACTATAATAACCATGAAGAAAATCATGATAAGAGCATGTGCAGAAATTATTACGTTAAAAAGTTGGTGATCTCCTGCTAAAAATTGAACCCCTGGAGCTGATAATTCTAATCTAATCAATACTGAAAATGCAGTTCCAATCATACCTGCAAATATTGAAAACATTAGATAAAGTGTTCCGATTTCTTTAGCATTAGTTGAATAAAGCCAATTCATTAAGAACACCCATCAGCAAGTATACACAATTCAGCTCTTTTTTTCTAATTAATCTTATTCATGTTCATGTTCATGTTAAAATTAGAAAGACTTTTTTAAATAGTTTTGTTTTATAAAGCTAATTAAAAAGCTATGGTTTGTTTTTAAAAACCTTTGAATGTTTAACCCTATTTATGTATTATAAAATATGAAGAAAGCTTGGTTTTGGTAAAGCTTTCTTTAAAACTCTCCCTTTGAAAGCGGTGGGCTAAAGCTTCTAAACATTTTCTTGGGCTTTCGAAATCTTTTTTTTAAAAAACTATGAAATTTTAAATATTAAGTATTAAGTATTAAAGATAAAGTTATATTAATTATAATAATAATAATAATAATTATAATAAAAATAGTTTGAAAATATAAATAAAAATAATAAAAATAATAAAAATAAAATTTTGTTAATAAATCTAATCTTTTTGTGGCTTTAATAAGTAAATTAGAATATTGTCTCTATATAGAAGTTAGAAGTATAAAGTATAGATGAAAATATAGAGTTTTATAATAGTATTCTTTAAAAAAGCTAAGTTTTTGTTTTTTAATCGTTTTTAAATATAATTTCATTTCATTTCATTAAAAAAAGCTTTCCAAAACTCTGTCTAGTTTTCTAAAACTTCCCTAAAACTGTCAATAAAAGCTCTCTTCAAAAAAGCGCCACTTCCTAAAAAAAAGAGCTTTTTTGGACAGGACAGTAGCCATTGTTTATGATTTTAAAAAGATTTGGTTTTCTGAAAGATAATAAATAAAAATAATAAAAAAAATAATTATAATTATAAAATAATAATATAATAATAAAAATAAAATAAAATTCGGAATAGAGGTGATTCGAACACCTAAAGGCGTGAACCCAACAATTAGCAATCGTTTTAACTTACCAATGTAAACCATTCCTATAACTTACTTAAAATGATGAGTTTTTTTGTTTTTTAGATTTAAATTTAGATTTAGAAAGATGTTTTTATTACTACCGTTCTTAATAAATACAATACTCTTATTAAAAAAAGTTTGAATTTTCAAAAAAAAAGTTTTAAAAAAGAAATTTAATTTAAAAAAACTTTAAAAATATTATTTAGCTTTTTATACTCAAAAACAAAACCATCCGTCCATTAGAACAAAAAACCTCAGTATTAAACATGAAGATTTGAAGATTTAAAGATTTAAAGATTTGAAGATAGACATTTGTTTAATTTATAATTTAAAGTTGAAGTTGAATTTAAAGATATTGGTAGTAAAATAATTTAATAAAACTTTCGCTTTCAAGTTGACTTTAGAAAAAAACGCGAGTTTTTTAATGGTTTTTAAGAAAGCTCGTTTTTGTAAGTAGTTTTTTGATTTTCAGTAGAAATCTTTTTTTTAATATTTAAGAAAAGCTCTCTAGTTTGTGTAACTATTTTAGAAAACCTTTCTATTTTAGAAAACAACAAGAAAGACAAAACTCTCTATTTTTAAGAAAACTTTTAGAAAGCCCTGTTTCTGAATTGAAGTTTTTTAAGAAAAAAGCGCCGTTTTTTTGAAAACTATTTTAGTATTTTAGTAATTTTTATTTTAGTATATTAAGATCTTATATTATAATACGGAATATATGTTTATTAAATATTTTTAATTTACATAATGAATAATTAAATACAAAACCCGATCCTTACCAGAATCGAACTGGCATAGACTATGCGAAAGATAGTAATATTAACCTATTATACGAAAGGATCTATAGTATATTAAAATTTATTAGAGAAAACTTTTTTTTTTCCCAAAGCCAAAGGGATTATCCAAAGCTGCTTAGAAATATAAAGTTTTTTTAACCACTTTTAATTTAGCTTTATAAAGCTATGGTTTTTTAATTTAGAGTTTTTTTAATATAATAAATTATTATAGATATAAAATAAAATTAAGATATATTTCTATTATTCGATATGTTAATTTTAACTTGATGAAAAAACTTAGCTTTTTAATTATGGCTAAAACTTATAAAAATATTATTACTTTACTATTACTATAATTATTATTATTGGAAAAAAGCTCTTTTTTTAAAACCAAACTTTTGAGTTTTCTATTGTTTTTTTGACTATTACTATTATTATTAATGTTTGACAAGCATAATAAAGAAAGTATTCCTTTCCAAAGCCCTAAAAAACCGGACAGATTTGGACCGCTTTGGAGAGGGATTATGATTTTGATTATTTTTTTTATATATTATATTATATTTATTTATTATAATTATTTAATTATTTATTATTTAATTATTATTAATTAGTTTTTTTATTCTTATTATTTTTTTTTATTATTAATTATTTATTATTATTTATATTAAAATATTTTATTATTATTCTTTTGTAATTGCTTTTTTTCTTAATCTTAATCTGAATCTTAATCTTAATCTGAATGTAGCTTAACATAATTATATAGTTCTAAATTGGTTATTGTTTATTAGTTAGCTTTATTGGAAAGCTGATTGTTTTTTTTATTGGTTTTGTTATGTTAATTATTTATAAAAGCCAGGGATTTGTTTTCCAGTATACGTAAAATTATTAGTTTTGTAAAGATAAAATCCGTACAAAAAGTTTTTATTATTGCGGGATTATAGTTAATGTTTAGATAATGTTTTTAAATATTGTTAGAAAAGCTTTCTACTAGTATAGGGGTTAAATGATTGTATTAAAAAAAAAATTGTTATGATTATTAATTATGAACTCTGAACTATGAACTATGAACTATGAACTATTAACTATTAACTATTAACTATTAACTATGAATTATTAACTATTAACTATTAACTATTAACTCTGAACTATGAACTATGAACTATGAATTATAAACTAGGAAGTTTTCTATAAAAAAACTTAGCTTTTTAATTATGATTATTGGGTATATTAAATTTAAATTATTGTATATATAAAAAACCTTGTTAGTTTTTTACTATTGTAAAGCAAAAAAACGCTAATGAAAAACCAAAGATTTCTTAAGCTTTCTTAATTGAAATTTTCTTAAGCTTTCTTAACTGAACTGAACTGTCTTGTTATTATATCAGTAAAAAAACTATTATTTAAAAATGATCTAAATATATTTTAACTAATACAGGAAAATGAATTAAGCATTTCAATAACAAATAACTTGAAGCTCCTAAAGCTATTATTAAAATAAATATAATTAGAACAATATTAGTAAAATTAGCTTTACCATACATTCGTATTAATAATTTAATAAAAGATTTAAATTTAATCCCAAAAAATTTGTGGCTAAAAAAACTATCTACTCATAAAGATTTATTATCCTTATTGTAAAAAAATCTAGCTAATAATGAGATTGCTAATAAAAATAATAATATGAAAGAAATAAGATTTAAAATAAAAATTGAAAATAAAACAATAAGTACTGGGTTAGACAAATCAATTGGTAATCAATTAAAATTTAAAATACTAAATTCAAATGGTGAGTTTACAAAAAGATCGGGGAATTGTGTATTATTTGATGGCCCAGTTGATCCTTTAATTCCTTTAATTCCTGATAGTAGATTAAAAGATTTCAATTGGGATATAGCTAAAGATCTATTTAAGCTTGTGAATCCTGTATGAAGATTTTTGCAACCTGCTACCACACCACCAGCACTTAAAATAGCTAATTTTTGCAATGGCGGTAAACCTGATGAAGCTATCATCTTAGCACTTGCTGCCATACCACCTCCAATAGCTGTACCTAAACCTAATTGTCCTGCAGCTGTAGTCCCAGCATTACTTATCTCAACTAATGCACTAGGTGTAACATTAACATTTAATGTAGCAGAAACAGGATCATTTAAATTATCACTATAAATAGTAGTATTTAATGATAATAAAAGCATAAAAATTGTAATAGCTATAAAGATTATAAAGATGACTGTTAGAATTTTAATTAAGGATTTATTAAATTTTGTATTATTAGCATTATTTAAAATGAAAGAAAATAAAACATAATTGAATAAAATTGCGAAAAATAAAAAGAAATGCATTTCAGTTAGATACTGAATATAGTATGTAAATAGTTGATTCATGGTTAAAAGTTTTTAATAGTAAGTTTTTTTGGTTCCCTTTTTCCGCGTGGTTTTCTTTCCTTCCCCTTTCCCCTTTTCCAAAACCCGAAAGATTTAGACAGATTGGGAGGATAGATTTGAAAACGACAGGATAGTATGGGAGAGCTTTCTTTTGAAAGCTTTTGACTAGGAACAATTAATATAGTCAGTTGAATAAATTTAGGTTATCTGTTGTCATAGAAAAGCTCGCAGTTTTATTAAGGTAATTTATTATATATATTCTATATGCTATATTTATTATATATGTTATAGTTATTATATATGTTATATAAATTAAAATATTCATTTATAAAAAAACGCTAAGATATTCTGTTGTTAGAAAAAAGCGCTATAGAAAAAAGCTTTAGAACAAAATAAATAAGAATTGATATTTTAGTTTAAACCTTAGGACGAATACTAGACATATTTACATCGACTATACCGAAAAAATAATAATAAGATTAATTTTTTAACCATCCTTTTAAAGTAGAAAGCTTTTCTAAAATAGTTTTCTTTCAAAAAAACGCCAAGCTTTTTTCCTTTCCAAAGCCAAAGCTTTTCAGTTTCCAAAAACTAAAGATTTGAAAAAGTTTCGACAGGATAGATTTGAAAAAGTTTCGACAGTAGAAATCTTTTCTAAAGTTATAAAGTTTAATATAAATGAATGTATTATTCTTAACAGTTTTCTAAAATAAAGTTTTGGTAAAGCAAAAAATGATAATATATTAAAAATAGGAATAGTTTTGGTATTGGAACGAGAATATTTGTATTTATTTATTAATTTAATTTATATTTATATTTATATTTATATTAATATTTATATTTATATTTATATTAAGGTTAAGAAGATTTGAACTTTTACACTTAGAATTTTGTCTCCCTTGGCTAAACGTTTTCTTGGCTAAAGCTTGGCTTTGGAAGGTAATATTAGTTAAAAAAAGATTTCCAAAAAAAAAACCTTTTAAGTTATCAGTTATCAGTTATCAGTTATAAGTTATAAGGAATTATTTAAAATTAAAAGAATTATTTATCCAAATTGGAAAGTTTTTTTGATCGGTGATGAAATTATAAACTTTTGTTTTTAAAAACTAGAAAAAAAAACCCCAAGAAAGTTTGATAGTTATATTATACTACAACTGAAAAAAAACGTTTTGAAAGCAAAGCAAAACTCTTGATTAAGAAAACTAAAATAGAGAGCTATAACTCAATATAAGATTATTTGAGAAATGTTGTTATATTTATTGTTATATGTTATAATGTAATAAATTTTAATAGAAAAATGCGAATAAAACAAATATGTTAAACTGAACTACTTTTAATTAGTTTTTTGGTTTTTTTGTTCAAGCTTTTTTCAAAGCCAAAGGATTTGGACAGCTTTAAAAACAAGAAATGTTCTTGATCAATAGTCTTTTTAATTATTTATATTATTATTTATACTTATATTTGAAAACTATTAATATTTATATATTTATATTTATATTTATTTATATTTAGATTTATATTTATATTTATATTATTTACCAAAACTCTTAAATATTAAAGTACTATATATTTAAAAAAACTCAAGCTTTCTTTTCCAAAACCATTTTTTTAAAGCCCCTCCCTCCGTTTTCAAAGCTAAACCTTTTCCAAAGGCGCTTTTTTCTTTAAAAAAACTCCCCGAAAAAAAGTTTTGGGAAAGCTTACCCAAGGATTTGGACGGATGCTTTGTTTTATCCGGTTTTTTACAAAATATTTCCAAATCTAAAACTTACTTTTTAATAGTAATAGTATTAGTATTAATAGAATGATTAGCTGTGATTATTATAAATTATAATAAATTAATTAATTGTATAATAACTAAATAATACAACAACAAAAGCTTTCATAATAATAATATAACAAAATTACCATAATAAAGCTCAATTATTAAGATTAAGATTAAGATTAAGATTATGATTTAGATGATTAAATATTGATATCTTTTTACTATTATTATATAGATTATAAATAGATTATATAGATTATAAATAGATTATATAGATTATAAATAGATTATAATAACATTTTTGAAAAAAACGCGCTTTGAAGCTAACTTTTAGAAGGTTTAGCCCTGTGATTTAGAAAACCAAACAAAACCCAAGCTTTCTACTACTACTATTTTTTAAATGATGAATAAATAAGTTTATGTTTATGGTTTTTTTATGGTTTTTTTATGTTTATTTTTATATTTATGTTTATGTTTATTAAAAATAATTATATATAACATTTAAAGAAAACTATTGTAGTTTTTGTTTTTGAAAGCTTTTTAAAAGAGATAAATATTTACAAAATAACTTTTAAGAAAGCTTTTTTTTTTTTACATAATATTTATACTTATATATGGGCAGGTGACCGATTGGTAATGGTGGTTCTCTGTAAAAGAATTGGTCTTTGACCGTTAGAGGTTCGATTCCTTTGCTGCTCAAGTTTTCTTAAAAAATTAAACAAAATTCTATCTTATGCTCTCGTTTTTTATTTTCTTCAAACAACAAAAGCCCAAGAAAAGCCCAAGAAAAGCTTCTTTCCGTTTCAGAAAGCTATCAATATAATATTACACACTTACCCTCTTATCCTCTTACTAAAGACTACAAAAAAAAACTCCTTAAAAAAAGCAGTTGGTTTTTAAAACTTCCAAGTCCAAAAAAAGCTTTATTAAAAATTAAAACTTAAAACTTAAAACTTAAAATTAAAGACTAAAGACTAAAGTAAAATTAAAAAAAAACTAACTAATAAAGCTAAGAAAAGCTGTCTAATTTTTTAAAAAAACAGAAAAAACTCACAAAAAAACCTTTTCAAAAACAAAAACGAAGAGCTTTACCAAAGCCTCACAAAAAGCTTTATAATGAAGAAAAGTAATTAAGAAAACGAAATAAGAAAACGAATTAAGAAAACGAATTAAGAAAACTAATTTAATTAAGAAAACAAAACAAAACAAACCAAAACAAACAAAAACTAAGGTTTTAAAAAGCCTCAGTAATTAATGACCTCCTAATCTTTTAAAAGATTGTAGTTTTTTAAGCACAAAAACTGTGTAGTTTTTTTAAATTTATATTTAATATTTAATATTTGATATTTGATATTTTATAGTTAATAGTTTAAAGTTTTTAGTATAAGATTATACAATTTTTATTTTGTTTTTAAAAACTAGGGCTAAACCTTCTAAACGTTTTCTTAAAAAAAGCTTGGCTTTAATCCTTTAGGAAAACAAACTTAGAGAGGGGTTAGATTGATTGTAAAATTATTGTATTTTTTGTATTAATATCAATATATATATATATAAAATATAATATAATTATGAGTATAATACTAAGAAAGCAATCATTAAAGAGAATAAACCAGTTGCTTCTGCTAAGGCAAAACCTAAGATAGCATATGCAAATAATTGACCTCTTAATTGAGGGTTTCTAGCTGTAGAAGAGATTAAAGAAGCGAAGATATGACCGATACCTACTCCAGCTCCGATTAATCCTGAGCAAGCGATTCCTGCTCCGATGTATTTAGCTGCTGTTAACATTTTAAGATTATTTTAAATTTGTTGATAGCGTCTAACATAAGAAATAATTTAAACTACTTACTCTTTTAGTGAGGGTTTTTTGTTTGGGGTTTTTTTGTTTTATTTTAAAAAGTTATAATAAGAAATAAACCTTTTGTTTTTAAGTAGTAACATATGTCCTAAATAAGAAATAATAGAATAGTTGTCTAAAACCCTCCGCTTTCCTTTCCCCTTTTCAAAGGCTTTCCCCTAAAGATTTGGACAGGATAGGTTGGCTTTGGAGCAAAACAAAATAAAATCTTTTTTAATTTATATTGGTTATTACTAATATTCTTTTTAATTATAAATTTATATTAATATTTATATGTAGTAAAACAACAAAAAAGCTAAAAAAAAACTAATTATATTATAAAATAACCTAGAAAATTTGGATAGGGGTTATTGTATATTTTATGTTAAATGTTAAATGTTAAATGTTAAATGTTAAATGTTAAATGTTAAATGTTAAATTTTTATACTAATAATAATAATAATTATAATAATAGTATTTAAAAACTCATAAAATGTCTAGCTAAGTTTTGCTATAGTGAAGAAAGCTGCTTTGTTTAAAAAAGGGTAAAATTCTAATATTAATATGAATACTAGAAAAAAGTATTTAAATAGTCTATTTCTTCATTTGTTAAGTGTTCAGTTTTCTTACTCAATCCATTGTTTTGTTATATGATTCAGTTTCAAAAACAACAAAACTTTTGCAGCGGCCGTTTACTTTTACTTGCCTCAATGATTTTCATTCTATTCATAGCTGGGTTTTGTTTTTAAAAATTGCACCATATGTTCCATTTTTCTTTCCGGGTAACAAGTAGAAATATGCTTATAAAAACCGTTAACGCATCCAAAGTTTTTTTATAATTACCGCAGTGATAGAAAGGCATTTCCATTAATGTCATTTGTTGATCTAGTAGAGTTTTCTCAAGTTACTATTAATAGGTAATACAGCCAACAGATAAAAACAGCTTTTACTAAAAAGTCCTCAATTAGAATATAATAATTGAAAAAAGCTCATTTATTTGGGTAGTTTTTTTACCAACAAGAAAACCCAAAATGGAATACAAAATTTTATTTAGGAATATTAAGATAATGAACATGGTTTTTTTAATTTATTTTATTTTAGAAAGCTTACTTTTTTTTAATACTTTTCTAATTTAGTTTATTGTTGTATATAATCTTAATATTATTATTAGTTATTATTGCTAAAAATAATTATATCATTAATAATATGAAAGTAAAATTTTAACCTAAAACCAAAAAAACCACCAAAAAAGTTATTAAATTTATAAAGCCTTTCTTTATGTAGTTTTTTATTGTTACTTCAAAAAATGAAAAATTCTGAGTGGAGTTTTATGTATATAATAAAGCTTGAAAGTTTTTGAATAATAAAGCTAAATTAAAAAACACAGGGATAATTTTAAAATCTTTTCCGAAAACAAAACAAAACTTAGTACGGGACGCTTTGGTTTCTAAAATAAATCAATTCAATAAAAAAACTCAATTCGTAATGTTATGCAAGCATATTTATTAATCCTAAAGTTTTTTTACCTTACTCCCTAAAGGAGCCAAGCTTTCTCAAGGTTTTCTCAATTATTGTTTTGAAAACAAATGAAATGAAATGAAATGAAATGAAATGAAATGAAATGAAATGAAAATTGTTCTGGTTTCTGGCTTCTGGTTTCTGGCTTCTGGTTTATGGCTTCTGGTTTATGGCTTCTGGTTTATGGCTTCTGGTTTATGGCTTCTGGCAATGCTTTTTTAAACCATTATTGTTATGTTTAATGTTTAAATTTCCCTGAAATAAATATTGGTGCAATCATAGCTAATAATAAAATCATACTACAACTAATAAGTAATGGAGCTCCATAAGTATACAGTCCTTCTCCAAGTGTTTCAATTTGTAAGAAGTTAATAAATGTTGTATCCGCATTATAAGGATTTACAGTACTTAAAATATTATTAGTTATATTAGTATTAGTATCAGAATTAGAATTTAATAAAAATTTATTAGTTTGATGTAAGAATAATGTAGGTAAACCATATACATCATTAACTGCAAAAGGTAAAATTCATTTCATTTCATAAATAAATAAACCAGTAATAGCTAAAACAAATGCCATATTAGCATTAATTTGTGCTTGAGTATTTCCAATATCAGATAATTTAATATTAAACATCATAATAACAAAAAGAAATAAAACAGTAATAGCCCCAACATACAAAATAATATATGATATACCTATAAAACCTACTCCTAATAAAATTAAAAAACCTGCAGCATTACAAAATACCGCAATTAAAAAAATAACAGCCAAAACAGGATTTACAGAAATAATAACTAAAACACTTGAAAAAATTGTACCTCAAGCTAATAAATCAATAAAAAAATTTGTCATAATAATAGTTATAATTTAATTTTTAATAGCCTACGAAATCTTACTAGTAAACTAGTTAAAAAAAACGCTCGATTACAGAATAGTTTTTTGAATTTTATTTAATTTAATAAAGCAAAGCTTACAAATAATTAGGTTTTTTAGTCTCCTGACAGTTTTGTTTTCTTGACAGTTTTGTTTTCTTGAAAGTTTTCTTGACAGCGTTTTTTTCTTGATACCTAATAATTAATAAATAATTAATAATTAATACTGAATACTGAATATTTAATACTTAAGACTTAATACTTAATACTTAATACTTAATACTTAATACTTAATACTTAATACTAAATAGTAAAAAAACTAGTTTTCTAAAAAGCTTTCTAAATACTAAATACTAAATACTAAATACTAAATACTAAATACTCAATACTAAATACTTAATAAAATATATAATACCTAATATCTAATATCTAATATCTAATATCTAATACCTAATACCTAATATCTGACACCTTACACCAAAACTTACACTTGAAAACAGCCATTTGCAAAACTAACACCTTATTACTGTGGTTGTTTTTTTTTTAATTTTAAAAACCGATTTCGAAAGCAAAACAGCAGTTTTGTTATGATAATATGATAATATGATAATATGATAATTTGATAATTTGATAATTTGATAATTTGATAATTTGATAATTTGATAAGATAGACATTATTCTTTTCTTATTTATATTATTATTTATATTATTAATATTTATTATGAATTATTTTGTATTTTTTATTTATAATTACTTATTTATTAATTATTAGGTAAGAAGTTTTTTAACTAAGAAAGCAGTTTTTTTCCAAAACTTCCCGCCGGCTAAACCTTCTAAACGTTTTCTTCTAAAGGAGCCAAGGCTTTGGAGAAGAGTTTTCAAAACTAAGACTAAGACTAAGACTAAGACTAAGACTAAGACTAAGACTAAGACTAAGACTAAGACTAAGACTAAGACTAAGACTAAGACTAAGACTAAGAAAGTTTTCTACTAATAATATTTATAAAATAAGAATCGGATAAAACTTTGGTTTTTTTGTGTGGCTTTCAAAGGCTTTTGTTCATAATTAATATTAATATAAATATAAATATAAATATAAATATAAATTAAGATGATAAAATCTGTCCGTCCGTTCGTCCATTAGAATCCTTTAGAAAACTTACAAAAATTCAAATTTTAAAAATCAATCATAAACTTCAATTATTAAACATAGTAACGACGAAAGACCTTAATCAGTTGATAGCTTTTTTGAATAGCTTTTTTTAATAGCTTTTTTAAATATTTTGTAAAATACCTCCGTTACTTACTTACTTACTCTAGTTTTTAAGAAAACATCAAGGATTTCTCCAAGAAAAGCTTAGCCAGTCGTTTTTTTAAAAGTTGTTTTAATTAGAAAACAATTCTTCGCTAGAAAACTTCGTGAGGGAGAAAAACACTCTTTTTTTTTACAGTTTTTTAACATTAAAATTAAAATTCACAAAAAAACTCAATTGAGGATTTAACCAAGAAAGAACCGAATAAAAAAAATTTGTTTTAAAAAAACAACCATATATTTAAATTAAAACAGTTTAGAAAATAAATTAAATCTTTTTTTAATTTCCAAGAAAACATTCAGTGCGAATAAAATATATTATTCTAAAAAACTTGGCGTTTTGTTGCTTTATTATTTGGTTAGTATTATAATATTTATATTTATATTTATATTAATATTTTAATAACAGGAATGGCTGATCTAAAAATTATAGAATAATCTTTTCTAATAATAAAATAATAATAATAATAATAATAAGAATAAAAATCCTATCGAGTCCTTATGAATAATATTAATAATCCTTGCTTTCTTGGAAAAAAAAACTCCTTGGAAAAAAGCTTGGTTTTCTAATAATAATAATAATAAAAAACCCGCTTGATATTTATAAATTTATCAAAAGCCAGCGTATTTAAAAAATAAAATCCCTTTTGAAAACAACAAAATTATGTTAAGAAAACAAAAAAAAACAAAAAAACCGAAAACTTTGGTTAAAGAAAACTACTCCAAAAAAGCGCATCCCAAAGCTTTAAGTTTTATCGGGGAGTTTTTTTAGAAAGAAAAAACCGCGGATAAAGCTTGAAAGAAAAAAACGGATTTAAAAACTGTTTATTAGATTGGATAAGATTAGATTAGATTAGATTAGATTAGATTAGATTAGATAGCGC
>Ga0137415_10002597_pt1 | contig 17977 bp, 18 predicted proteins | sample CZODoug3_1_1_16f_FD_183082 | JGI IMG/M metagenome (GOLD analysis project Ga0137415, IMG submission 183082) | Vadose zone soil fungal communities from Angelo Coast Range Reserve, California, USA - CZODoug3_1_1_16fungal (Hybrid Assembly) | ecosystem: Environmental > Terrestrial > Soil > Vadose...
CTGCGCATGTGGATGCCGTACGACAACGGCTTCCTGGTCTTCCAGCCGCACATGCGCAACGTGGCCGCCGGCGCCCTGCGCCGCACCGACGGCTACGGCTCGCCGACGCTGGCGCGCGCCTGGATGGAAAAGTAGCGATGCGGAGGACGGGGAGCGGGTAGGCGGGAGCGCGGGCGATGTACAAGTACGTGATGCGGCGCCTGCTGCTCGCCGTCCCCGTCCTGCTGCTGTCGTCGCTGATCGTCTTCTCGCTCATGCGCGTCATGCCGGGCGACGCGCTGATCGCGCTCATGGGCGAGTCCGGCAACGTCGGCGAGAAGGAGCTGGCCAAGCTCCGCAAGAACCTCGGCCTCGACCGCCCGTATCACGAGCAGTACGCGCTCTGGCTCTGGCAGATGGTCAGCCTCAACCCCGGCGACTCGATCTTCACGAACGAGCCGATCGCCGTGTCGCTCAGGAAGGCCATTCCCGTCACCCTCGAGCTGGCCGCGCTGGCCATGATCATCGGGATCGCCATCGCGGTGCCCGTGGGCGTGCTGTCGGCCACGCGGCAGGACAGCGCGTCGGATTATGTCGGCCGCGTGGTCGCCGTCTCCGGCCTGTCGTTCCCCGAGTTCTGGCTCGGCACCCTCGTCATCACCTTCGCGGCGATCTGGTTCCACTGGATCCCGCCCATCGGCTACGTGAGCTTCTGGGAGTCGCCGTGGAAGAACCTGCAGCAGTTCATGATCCCGGCCGCCGTGCTCGGCTTTCGCCTCTCGGCGGCCACGATGCGCATGACGCGCTCGACGGTGCTGGAAGTGCTGCGCGAGGACTACGTGCGTACCGCGTGGGCCAAGGGCCTCGAGGGGCGCATCGTCGTCTACAAGCACGCGCTGAAGAACGCGCTCATCCCCGTGGTGACGATCATCGGCGGCCAGCTCGGGGTCCTGCTCGCCGGCACCGTCGTCGTGGAGACGATCTTCGCGCTGCCGGGAATGGGGCGGCTCACGGTTGAGGCAATCCTCTTCCGCGACTATCCGGTCGTGCAGACCAACGTGATGCTGGTGGCCGCCACGCTCGTCACCCTCAACCTGATCGTAGACCTCACCTACGCGTGGCTCGACCCGCGCATCCGGTACGGCTGATGGCGACGGTCACCGAGCGGGTCGTGCGCGTCGAGGAAGCACCGGTCGTCATCAGCCGCGGCCGCGCGCTCGCGACCGCGCTGAAGCGCAAGCCCCTCGGCGCGGCGTCGGCCGGGCTCATCGTGATGATCGTGCTCATGGCGATCTTCGCCGACGTGCTCGCGCCCTACGATCCGCTCGCCACCCAGCCCGAGATCCGCCTGAGGGCGCCGAGCTGGGAGCATCCCTTCGGCACCGACGACATCGGGCGCGACGTGCTGAGCCGGGTGATCCACGGCGCGCGCATCTCGCTCTGGGTCGGGCTGCTCGCGGTCGGTATCGGTACCGCCGCCGGCATGGTCATCGGGCTCGTGTGCGGCTACTGCGAGGGCCGGGTCGATCTCGTTTTCCAGCGCGTCATGGATGCGATCCAGGCCATCCCGGGACTCGTGCTCGCGCTGGCGATCGTGTCCGTGCTGCGGCCGAACACCACCAACGCCATGCTCGCCATCGCGATCGTGATCATTCCCGGCAACTCGCGCATCGTGCGCGGCGCGGTGATGTCGGCCAAGCAGAACCGCTACGTGGAGGCGGCGCAGGCCATCGGCTGCCGCCACCCGCGCATCATCCTCAGCCACATCCTGCCGAACGTGACGGCGCCGATCCTCGTCATCGCCTCGATCTGGCTCGGCAACGCCATCCTCATCGAAGCGACGCTGTCGTTCCTCGGCGTGGGCACGCAGCCGCCGACGCCGTCGTGGGGCCTGATGCTGTCGAGCACGGGCCGCGCGTTCATGGAGCAGGCGCCGTGGCTGGCGATCTTCCCCGGGCTCGCCATCAGCCTCGCCGTGCTGGGCTTCAACCTCTTCGGCGACACGCTCCGCGACGCCTGGGACCCGAAGCTGCGCCGAAATTAGGGTTGGGCGTGCATCGAGGCGCACCGCGGCTTTGCCGGGGGGCGACGAGCGTTGGGGGGCTTGGGGGGCCACTTCGGGGCCCCCCATGTAATTAGGACAGCCCGAACGCCTCGGCGAAGCGGCGATACGACTCGAGGTGATCGCCGTACTTGCGATGCCCGGCCGTGTGCTGGGCGCACGCCAGCAGCAGGCGGTCCCGGTCGGCGGCCCGCGTCTTCAGATAGTCCTCGAGCAGGCAGAGTCCCAGCTCCTGGTTGTGCGGATCGTTGCCGACCTTGCAGGCCGCCGTGGCCAGCGTCTCGATCAGGGGCGCGCGGTCGGCGCCCGACTTCAGATAGGTCGCCGTGAGCCCGACCGACTCCTCCGGGCGCAGGGCGAGCAGCGCCTCCTCGAGCCGCGTGAGGAGCTGGCCGGCGCCGAGCTTCTCCGCGCCCGGCGGCGGCGCGATGGTGCGCCGGCCGTTGTCGGGGGTGTTGGCCTGGTGCTCGGCGGCGCGGTTGATGAAGGACGCGGCGACGAAGAGCAGCTTGAGCCGGTGCGGGTGCTCGAACGTGTCGTAGAACCAGCCGAGCGTGTTGCAGTACTCGTAGCCGTGCTGCGACATGGAGAAGTTGTTGGGCGCGCCCGTCTCGAGGATCACCTGCGCGGCGGCGACCTGGATCGCGTCCAGGATGCGGCGCGGACTGCGGCCCGCCTTCAGCAGCACGACCACCGCCTCGATCACCGAGGGCTCGCGCTGGCGCGTGATCGTCTCGACGAGCATCGCTTCTTCGGCCGGCGTGAGCGGCGCCTCCTGGCGCAGCAGCGCCGCGTCGCGGCCGTCGAGGAGATTCTGGACGACGTTGCAGCCCATCTCGTAGGTCGAGTACCAGCGCGGCCCCACCGCGAGATCGGGCACCCCCGCGTAGAGCACGTGGTGGGCCGCGTCCCAGCCGAGCGCCTCGCCCAGCTCGATGGTGGCGCGCGCGCGGAACGACTTGTGGCCCGTCGTGTAGGAGCGGTTGTGCAGCATCCGGTCCTGCACGTCGATCAGTCCGGCGAAGGCCAGGTGCGCGAGCACCTGCCGGCGATTCGGCGCGTCCTCCATCAAGCCGAGGAACACGCGATAGGCCGGCAGCACGTCGCCGCGCTGCACGAGGGTCAGCCAGTGGTTGAGGCGCTCGCCGATCGGGCCGTCGAGGCGTACCGGCTCCTGATCGGGCCAGTGCGCCTCGGGCTTCGGCGGCGTCTGGTCCACCTTGATCTCGTACAGGCGCGTGTAGTGGCCCGGCGCCTTGCCCAGGAGCTGGTTCCACGGATCGAGCCCGGTCGGCATGTACCAGACCGACTGCGCGAGCGGCAGGTAGCGGAGCGGGGACGGCAGCAGCGACATCAGCGGCAACGCCACGCGCTCGCTGAGCAGGCAGTGGTCGTTGTTCACGAACTTCACCATGCCGTCGTCGAGCCGCTGGTGATACGGCACGTGGGTGTACGGCGCGTGGATCCGCACCGTCTGCGCCACGATCTCGGTGACCGGGCGCTTGTCCTTCATGAGATCGTACAGCGCCGCACTGGCGCCGACCTGATCGCGCGCCAGGATCCGCTCTTCGAGCCGGGCGTAGTCGGTGGCGGTCGCCATGGCCGGGAGTATACCGCCTCAGCCGCGCAGTCGAGGGTCGAGACCGTCGCGGATCGCGTCGCCCACGAAGTTGAGGGCGACCACGGTCACGAAGAGCGCGGCGCCCGGCCCGAACACGATCCACGGCGCCTGCTGGAGATAGCCGCGGCCGGCGTTGATCATGCTGCCCCACGACGCGGCCGGCGGCTGGATGCCGAGCCCGAGGAAGGACAGCGAGGCCTCGGCGAGGATCGCGAAGGCCACGCTGAGCGAGGCCTGCACGACGATCGGCGTGGCCGCGTTGGGCAGCACGTGCCGGCGGGCGATCCACCACCCGGAGGCGCCGAGCGCGCGCGCGGCCTCGACGTAGTCCCGCGTCTTGACACTGAGGACCTGGCCGCGCATGAGCCGCGCGAAGGCCGGCGTGTAGACGACGCCGAGTGCCAGGAGCACGCCCGTCAGACCGGCGCCGAGCACGGCGCCGAGCGCCAGCGCCAGCACCAGCGGCGGCAACGAGAGCACGGCGTCCATCAGCCGCATGACGACGCCGTCGGCGCGGCCGCCCGCGTAGCCGGCGAGCATGCCCAGCACGCCGCCGGCGGCGGCGGCGATGGCGACGGAGACGAAGCCCGCCACCAGCGAGACGCGCGTGCCCCAGATCACGCGGCTCAGCACGTCGCGCCCGACGTTGTCGGTGCCCAGCCAGTGCACGCGACCGGGGCGCGCCAGCACGTTGCCGAGGTCCTGGGCCAGCGGATCGTAGGGCGACAGCAGGGGCGCGGCGAGCGCGACCACGATGGCCGCGAGCAGGACGGCAGCGCCGAACGGCGCCAGGCGCGCCCGGGCGGCGCGGCGCAACGCGCCCCAGCGTCGGTCGTTCACGGCCGGCGCCGGCTCAGCGAAGACGAATGCGCGGGTCGATGTATCCATAGAGGAGATCGACGAGCAGGTTGCTCACGATGAAGCCGAGCGCGATCAGGAGGATCACGCCCTGCACCAGCGGGTAGTCGCGCGCGAACACGGCGTCGACGACGAGGCGGCCGACCCCGGGCAGCGCGAAGACGTATTCGGTGATCACGGCGCCGCCGATCAGCGTGCCGAGCTGCAGGCCGAGCACGGTGACCACGGGGATCAGCGCGTTCTTCAGCACGTGGCCGCGGATCACCACCCACTCCGACAGGCCCTTGGCGCGCGCCGTCCGCACGTAGTCCTCGGCGAGCGCCTCGAGGAGGCTGGAGCGAAGCGTCCGGGTGATGACGGCGGCGAGGGCCAGCCCGAGCGTGACGGCGGGAAGGATCAGGGAGCGGAGCCCGCTCCAGCCCTCTTCGAGCGGGTCGAGGTAGCCGGAGATCGGCAGCCAGCGCAGCGTGACGCCGAAGACGAAGATCAGCAGCAGCGCGAGCAGGAAGTTCGGCATGCAGATGCCGAACAGCGCGAAGGTCGTGCCGAGCCGATCGACGCCGGTGTTGTGGCGGACGGCGGAGGCGATGGCGACGGGGAAGGCGATGGTCAGCGCGATGGCCATGGCCAGCAGCGCCAGCTGCAGGCTCGGCCGGATGCGGCGGCTCACGTTCTCGAGGACGGGCTCGCCGTTGCGGATCGAGCGGCCGAGATCGCCGCGCAGGAGCCGGCCCATCCACGCCGCGTACTGCACGGCGATCGGCCGGTCGAGCCCCAGCTCGCGGCGCAGGCTCTCCTTCGTGCTCGCGTCCGCCGACTCCGCCATCATGGCGTCGACCGGATCGCCCGGCGTGAGGTGCAGCAGCGCGAACACGCCCGCCGTGACGAGGAGCAGGACGGGGACGGTGGCGAGCAGCCGGCGGAGGACTACTTCAGCCACACGTCCTTGAAGCGCATCATGCCGTCGGGGATCGCCTCGTAGCCCTGCACGCGCTGGCTGAACGCCTTGGGCTCGATCGGGTGCACGATGAAGATCATCGGCAGCTCGTCCTGGAGGATCTTCGTCACCTCGCTGAAGATCTTCTTGCGCTCGGCCTGGGCGCTGACCTCGCGCGAGCGGTCGAGCAGCGCGTCGAGCTGCGGGTGCGAGATGCCCGACCAGTTGAACGAGGTGCCCGGCGTGGTCTTGAAGAACTGATAGACGTTGCCGTCCGGGTCGGGGCGGCCGCTCCACTGGAAGCTGATCATCTCGAAGTTCTTCGCGTTGCCGTCGGAGATCAGCGTGGAGGCGTCGACCAGCCTGATCTTCATCGTGATGCCCGCCTCGCGCAGCTGGGCCTGGATGACCTCGGCCTCCTGCACGCTGAGGGGGATGTTGTTGGTCGTCATCGTGAACTCGAAGCCGCCGGGCTTGCCACCCTCGGCCAGCCTGGCCTTCACCTTCGCGAGGTCGCGCTTGATGGGCGGAATCGCCTTGTCGTACGCCCACGACGTCGGCGGGATCGGCCCGTTGGCCGGATAGCCGACGTTGAGCCACACGCCCTTCACGATCTGCTCGAGGTCGATCGCGTAGGCGACGGCCTGGCGCAGCGCCTTCACGTTGAAGGGCGGCCGGCCGTGGTTCAGCTGGTAGGCGAAGTCCGCGAGCGACGGCACGTCGACGACCATGACGTTCTTGTCGGTCTTGACGGCGGCGACGTCGCGGGGCTGGACGTAGTCGATCACGTCGATCTCGCCGCCCTGCAGACTCTGCAGCTTCACCGTGTCGTCGGGGATCGGCCGGTAGCGCACGCGCTCGAGATACGGCCCGCCCTGCTTGTTCCAGTAGCTCTCGTTGCGCTTGATCAGCAGGTGGTCGTCCTTGACCCACTCCACGAACTCGAACGGGCCGGTGCCGGCGCCCCTGGCGTTGCGGCCCAGCTCCACCCCGCGCTCCTGGACAACCTTCGGAGAAATCATCATGCCGGCGCGATCGGTGAGCGTGGCGAGCAGGCTCGCGTCGGCCTTCTTGAGATTGACCTTGAGGGTGGCGGCGTCGACGACCTCCACCGTGTCGATGTTGGCGACCTCGCCCTTGCGAATGGACTTCGGCTCCGTCTTCATCCGGTCGAAGTTGAACTTCGCGGCCTCCGCGTTGAAGTCGGTGCCGTCGTGGAACTTGACGCCGCGGCGCAGCTTGAAGACGAGCGTCTTCGGATCGGGCTGCGACCACGACTCCGCCAGCCCGGGCTTGATCCCGAGCCGCGTGTCCAGCGTGACCAGCGGCTCGTAGATGTTGTGGTAGACCTGCCGGTCGACCTTGCTGCCCGAGAGGTGCGGGTCCATCGTCGCCGCCTCGATGTAGAAGCCGACCCGCAGCGTGCCGCCCTTCTTCGGCCCATCGGCGGCGGCGGCCGCGCCGGGCCGGAGGCCGACCACCGCCGCGCCCGAGGCGACGGCGCACGATTTCACGAAGTCGCGACGCGTGACCATGAACTCTCCTTGTGTGCAGCGCGGCGGTTGCCGCGAAGTGCGGACGAGTATAACCTCCCGCCCATGCGATACCAGTGGCCGAAGCGCAACCAGTCCGCCGCCGCGCTCTCCTTCGACGTCGACGCCGAGTCGGGCTTCCTCTTCCGCGAGCCGGAGAAGGCCAAGCGCAGCCTCGGCGATCTCGAGGAGCGCCGCTTCGGCCCGCGTGTGGGCGTGGACCGAATTTTGAAGGCCCTCGACCGCCTCAAGCTCAAGGCGAGCTTCTACATCCCGGGCTGGACGGTGGTGAACCACCTCGCGCCGTGCAAGCGCATCCGCGACGCCGGCCACGAGATCGGCGCCCACGGCAACGTGCACGAGGCCGTCGGTCTGCTCGACGAGACCCAGGAAAAGCGGGTGATGGGCGAGCAGCTCGCCATCCTCAAGGCTGAGCTCGGCGTGAAGCCCGCGGGCTATCGCTCGCCCTCGTGGGACGTCAACGTGTGGACGCCGGCGCTGCTCAAGCGCAACGGCTTCCTCTACGACACCTCGCTCATGGGCAACGACATCCCCTACGACATCGACACGCCCGAGGGCCCGCTGACCGAGGTGCCCGTGCAGTGGATCATGGACGACGCCCCGCTCTTCCGGCACGTCTACGGCGCGGGCAACGTCATCGCCGACCCCGCGCGCGTGTTCAATCTCTGGAGCACGGAGTTCGCGGCCATGCACCGGGAGCAGGCCTGCTTCGTGCTGACGTGCCACCCGTTCATCAGCGGGCGCGCCTCGCGCGTGCAATTGATCGAGGACCTGGTGAAGTTCATGCGCAAGTCCAAGGGCGTCTGGTTCGCGACGTGCGAAGAGATCGCGCGCTGGCACGAGTCGCAGCGCGGCGGCGCCAAGCGCCGGTAGGAGGTCGCCATGCGTCTGTCCGATCGCGTCGTCATCGTCACGGGCGCCGGCCGCGGCATCGGCCGCGCCTACGCGCTGGGCCTCGCCGCCGAGGGCGCGCGGGTCGTCGCCGCCGACGTCCTCGACTGCAAGCCCGTGGGCACGGAGATCGAGACGCGCGGCGGGCAGGCGCTCGCCGTGGCCTGCGATGTCTCGCGCGAGGCCGACACGCAGCGGCTGGCCACCGAGACCCTCGCGCGCTTCGGGCGCATCGACGCCCTCGTGAACAACGCGGCGCTCTACGGCAACCTCAAGCGCCGCCCGTTCATGGAGATCCCCGTCGAGGAGTGGGACCGGGTGATGGCCGTGAACCTCCGCGGGCTCTTCCTGTGCTCGCGCGCGGTGTTCCCCGCCATGAAGGCGCAGGGCAAGGGCGTGATCGTCAACATCTCCTCGTCCACGTTCTTCAAGGGCGTCCCGGACTACATCCACTACACGACGTCCAAGGGCGGCGTGGTCGGCTTCACGCGCTCGCTGGCGCGGGAGCTGGGGCCGCACGGCATCCGCGTCAACGCGCTGGCGCCCGGCTTCACGCTTTCCGGCGAAAACGAGAAGAACATCTCGGAGGAGCGCAAGCGCTTCAACCTCGAGTCGCGCATGCTCAAGCGCGCCGAGGTGCCCGAGGACCTCGTGGGGACGCTGGTCTACCTCGTCTCCGACGACAGCGCGTTCATGTCCGGCCAGACACTGCTCGTGGACGGTGGCGGGAGCGTTCATTGAGCGCGCCGGCGCTCGACTTCAAGGACCACGTCGTCGTCGTCACCGGTGCGGGGGCCGGCATCGGCCAGGGGATCGCGCAGGCCTTCCACGCCGCGGGCGCGGGCGTGGCCCTGGGCGACCTGCGCGAGGCGCCGCTGAAGCAGGCGGCCGGCAAGCTCGGCGCCGAACGCGTGTTCGCGCAGGCCGTGGACGTGCGCGACGAGGGCTCGGTGGCCTCGTTCGTGGCCGCCGCGGAAAAGCAGCTCGGCGCCGTCAGCGTGCTGGTCGCCAACGCCGGGATCTACCCGAACACGCCCGTGGTCGACATGGACGTCGAGGAGTGGGACCGCGTGATGGAGACCAACGTGCGCGGCGTGTTCCTCACGTGCCGCGCCGCCGCGCGCTCGATGGTCGCCCATGGCACGCCGGGCAAGATCATCACGATCTCCTCCGGCGCCTACGCCAGCGGCCGTCCGGGCGCCGCGCACTACTGCGCGTCCAAGGCCGCCGTCGTGATGTTCACGAAGGTGCTCGCGCTGGAGCTGGCCAAGGCGCGCATCAACGTCAACTGCATTGCCCCGGGCTTCGTGCGGGTCGACAGCGAGGTCTCGCCGCTGACGGAGGAATACGTCACGGCGCTCACCCGCGGCATCCCGTGGGGCCGCCAGGGCACGCCGCGCGACATCGCCAACGCCGCGCTGTTCCTGGCCTCGCCCTTCGCCGACTACGTCACGGGCGAGGTGCTCTCGGTCAACGGCGGCACCTCCGCCGGCCGCTCGCAGCTGCCGCTGAGCACGCCGCCCGGGGCCAGAAAAGAGAGGTCACGATGAGGCTCGCCGGAAAAGTCGCACTCGTCTCGGGCGCCGCCAGCGGTATGGGGCAGAGCGAGGCCATGATCTTCGCGCGCGAAGGGGCGAAGGTGATCGTGGCCGATATTCTGGAAATGGAAGGTAAGCAGGTCGCCGACAAGATCGCCGCCGGCGGCGGTCAGGCACGCTTCGTGAAGCTCGACGTGACGAGCGAGGCCGAGTGGGACGCCGCCGTGAAGGCCGCCGTGGGCACGTTCGGCAAGCTCGACGTGCTGGTCAACAACGCCGGCATCAGCGGCACCTACGACACCGACATGCTGAGCAGCGCCGCGTGGGACAAGGTGATGGCCGTGAACGCCAAGGGCGTGTTCCTCGGCATGAAGGCCGCGATCCCGCTCATGAAGAAGGCGGGCGGCGGCGCCATCGTCAACATCTCGTCGATCTCGGGCTTCGTGGGCCAGGACGGCGTGCACATGGCGTACAACGCCTCCAAGGGCGCCGTGCGCATCATGACGAAGACGGCGGCCGTGCAGCTCGCGGGCGACGGCATTCGCGTCAACTCCGTGCATCCGGGCTTCATGCCGCCCATGCGCACGTCGAAGACGTCGGCCGATCCCACGTGGCGCGCGAAGATGCTCGCGGCGGTGCCGATGAAGCGCGAGGGGCGCGTGGAGGAGGTCGCCCACGCCGTGCTGTTCCTGGCGTCGGACGAGGCGTCCTACATCACGGGCACCGAGCTCGTCGTCGACGGCGGGTATCTCGCGGTGTGAGGATACGACCGGCCGCACCGGACGATGCGCACGCGATCGGGCGTGTGCACGTCGAGACGTGGCGGGCCGCGTACCGGGGCCTCGTATCGGACGCGTACCTGGCGGGCCTCTCGCCCGAACAGCGCGCCGGTCGGTGGGGCGAATTTCTCGCAGACCGGTCGGGAGCGCGCTTCGTCTTTGTCGCGGACGATGACGTCGACGGCCTGATCGGTTTCGCGGCAGCGGGGCCGGAACGCTCGGGCGATCCGAATCATCGGGGCGAGCTCTATGCGCTGTACGTGCTCCCGTCGCATCAGCGATACGGCGTCGGCCGCGGGCTCTTGCGAGCGGTGGCTGGCCGGTTCGTGACCGCTGGCGAGCGGTCCATGCTGCTGTGGGTGCTCGAAGCGAATCCCCGAGCCCGCGCGTTCTACGAGGCGCTCGGTGGCGTCGTCGTCCGCGATCAGCCCATCGAGATCGGCGGAGCGACCTTTACCGAGGTGGCGTACGCGTGGCCCGAGCTGGCGGCGATCGTCGCCGACTAGCCGACGGCTGCGCGGATCTTGCCGTGCAGCGCGCCGAGCGCGTCGATCATCGCGTCGACCGAGCGCGCGCCGGCCTGGAAGACGGCGGTCGCGTTGAGCGCCGCCCAGCCGAAGCCCAGCTTCTCGAGCTCGGCGACGCGGGCGACGACGCGGTCGTGCTCGGCGTAGAAGCGCTTGCCCTCGGCGTCCCTCGGCGGCGGCGCCACCATGCTCTGCAGTCCGATCGTCGCGGGATCGCGGCCCGCAGCTTCGGCGTGGCGCCTGATGGCGTCCAGCGCGCGGCGCGCGCTGGCGGCATCCTCCACCCGGCTCGCGAGCCAGCCGTCGCCCAGCCCGCCCACACGACGCCAGGCGGGCTCCGACATGCCGCCGATCCAGATCGGCAGCCGGCGTCCCTGCGGCGGCTTCGGTTCCATGGCGATCGCCGTCACCGGGTAGTGTGGGCCGTCGAAGTCGACCTGCGCGTCGCTCCAGTACGCGCGCAGCAGCCGGATGGCCTCGTCCATGCGGGCGCCGCGTGTCCGGAAATCCTCGCCGAGCGCCTCGTACTCGGATTCCTGCCAGCCCACGCCGACGCCCAGGCGCACGCGCCCGCCCGACAGCGTGTCGAGCGTGCTCACCTGCTTGGCGACCAGCGTCGGATGCCGCTGCGGCAGCACCAGCACCTCCGTGCCGAGCGTCACGCGTGAGGTGACGGCCGCGAGGTGCGAGAGCGTCATCAGGGCCTCGAGGATCGGCATGGTCGGCGTATAGGGACCGGCGGAGCGTCCGGCGATCGGGTAGCCCATGACAACGTGATCGAACACGTCGATGTGGTCGTAACCGATCTGCTCGATCGCGCGGGCCATGCGCGCGACCGCGCCCGGGCCCTCGCGGTATGCCACGCTCGGGAACTCGACGCTGAGCTTCATGCGAGCCCGATGGCCTGCGCGACGTCCTCCAGGTGGAGCGTGGCGTCTCCGCAATCCAGGCTCGCGGCGTGGATGCGCTTGTGCAACAGGTGCAGGGGATGCTCCTCGCAGTAGCCGATGGCGCCGAAGATCTGGTGCGCGCGCCGGGCCACGGTGAGGCACGCCTCGCTCGCGTACGCCTTGGCCATGGCCACCTCCGCGGCCGCCGGCGCGCCCTCGCTCGCCTTCCACGCCGCGGCGTAGAGCAGGCCGCGCGAGGCGTCGACGTCGCGCACGAGATCGGCGCACGCGTGCTGGATGGCCTGGTGGCCGCCGATCGGCCGCCCGCCCTGCACGCGCGTCTTCGCGTGCTCGACGGCCAGCTCGAGCACGCGCTGCGCGGCGCCCACCATCTCCGCGGTGCGCGCCAGCGCCCCGGCGGCGAGCGCCTCGCGCCGTGCGGCGGCCGGGTCCAGCCGGTCGTCGGCTCCGATGGCCACGCCGTCGAACGCGACCTCGAAGAGCTTCTCGGGGCCGATCGTCTCGAGCGGCCAACGCGCGATGCCCCGTCGATCCGTCGGCACCAGGAGGAGCGCCGTGTCGCCACCCGCGCGCGCGACGACGACCAGGGCGTCGGCGACGTGCGCGGCTTCGACGAAGAGCGCGCGTCCGGTCAGCCGGCCCCGCGCGTCGAGCTCGCACGAGTTGCCCGCGCTCGCGAGCGCGACACCGACGATGCGCTCGCCGGCGGCCATCGCGGGCAGCAGGCGCTTCTTCTGGTCGGCGGTGCCGGCGGCCAGCAGCGCGGAGGTCGCGACCACCGCGCTCGGCACGAAGGGGCCCGGCGCGACGGCGCGTCCGATCTCCTCGGTCAGGAGGATGACGTCCAGCAGCGAGCCGTCGCTCCCGCCGAAATCGGCCGGCACCAGCAGTCCCTGCCAGCCCAGCTCCGCCATGCGCCGCCAGAGGGCGTCGTCGACGCCGCGGGCGTCGAGCGCCACGCGCTGCACGAGCTCGGGCGGACAGTGCTTGCGGAGGAAGTCGCGGGCGGTGGAGACGAGCAGCTGCTGGGCCGGCGAGGGCCTGAAGTCCATCTCAGGCTGTCCTCGGCTCCGCCGGGAGGCCGAGCCCGCGCACGGCGACCGTCGTGCGCAGCACCTCGGCGGTGCCGCCGGCGATCGTGTGGCCGAGGCTCGTCAGGTACGCGTGCGAGATCTCGCCGTCCAGGCGCGCCTCGCGCGAGCCCGCGCGCAGCGGCGCCCACGGCCCGAGCAGGTCCATGCCGAGCCGCGCAAGCTTCTGACCGGTCTCGTCGGCGTAGACTTTCGCGACCGCCGTCTCGTAGGTGATCGGCGCGCCGTCGCGCAGCAGGCACGCCGCGCGGAGGAAGAGGAGGCGCAGCGCCGCGATCTCGGCGGCCATGGCGGCGAGCCGCCGGCGCAGGACGGCGTCCCGACCGGCACCCGTCGTGTTCGCATGGTCCACCAGCCGCCGCAGCACGCGCTCGAGCGCCGGCGCCTTGTAGAAGCGGCCCCAGAACCGGTCGGAGTCGAGGCCGTTCAGCAGGGCCTGGAAGCCCTCGCCCTCGGGCCCGAGCCTCAGCTCGGCCGGCACGCGCACGTCGTCGAGAAAGACCTCGTAGTGGTAGACGCCGCCGGTGAGGCTGCGGATGGGACGGATGTCCATGCCCGGCGTCTCGTTCGGCACCACGAACATGCTGAAGCCACGGCTGCGTCGCGCCTCGCGGCTGGTGCGCGTGAACACCAGCCCATGCGTCGCGATCCCGGCGTGGCTCGACCAGATCTTGTGGCCGCGGATCACGTAGTGATCGCCGTCGCGCCGGGCCTCGGTCTTCAGCGCGAGCAGATCGGAGCCGGCGTCGGGCTCGCTGTAGCCCTGCCAGAACGTCGCCTCGCCGCGCGCGACGGCCGGCAGCACCTCGCGGCGCAGCCGCTCGCTGCCGTACTCGATGATCGCGTCCGCCGTCTGCCACGAGCCGGCGAGCGGCCCGAAGGGCGCGCCGGCGAGCGCCAGCTCCTCGAACAGCACCAGCTTGAAGAACATCGGCCTGGCCCGGCCGCCGTACGCTTCCGGCCAGCACATGCTGATCCAGCCGCGCTCGGCCAGCGCCCTCATGAACGCGCGCGAGTGCGCGCCCGAGCCATAGCCCGCGTCCATGCCGTCGAGCGGAAAGCGGTCGAGTGGGTTGTCGCGCAGGAAGCGGCGGACGTCTTCGGCGAAGGTCTGCTCGGCCGCGCTGAACCCGAACTCCATGGGCCCGCTATGCTGCCAGCGTCACCCGGTGCCGCGCAAGTGCGCCCGCCCCTGCTCTCGCTCGGGCGAATCCCCGCCGCAGCCCGGCGCGTCCAAGGAGACATGGGCACGTTCCACGAGGGCGAGCGGGCGGTGCAAGCGCAGGCCGGTGTTCTGGCCGAGGCCCGCGGGCTCGGGCGGGGCATCTCCAGCGGTATTCCGCCCGGCGCCCAGCCCTTTCTGGAGGCCCAGCGCCTCGCCGTCCTGGCGGGTGTCGACGCGGTGGGGCACGTGTGGGCCTCGCTCGTCACCGGCAATCCCGGCTTCATCACGGCGCCGAGCTCGCGGACGCTCCGCCTGGCCGCCCGGCTCTCCGACGTCGATCCGCTGACCGACGGTCTTTCCAGTGATCGCCCGCTCGGCCTTCTGCTGATCGATCCGGAACGCCGGCGCCGGCTCCGCGTCAATGGGCGAGTGATCCGCGCGGATCGGACCGCGATCGAGATCGCCACCGAGGAAGTCTTCGGCAATTGCCCGAAGTACATCCAGGCACGCTCTCCCGAGGATGCCGCCGCGCATCCCCGGGGCGCCATTTCGCGGTGGGGGACCACGCTCACCGTGGAGCAGGGGCTCGCGATCGAGCGCGCCGATACGCTCTTCATTGCGAGCGTCCACGCCACCCGCGGCGCCGACGCCTCCCACCGTGGAGGTCAGCCCGGCTTCGTTCGCGTGCTCGACGAGCGGCGACTGCGCGTTCCCGACTATGCGGGGAACAACATGTTCCAGACGCTCGGGAACATCGCGACCGATCCCCGCGTGGGCCTCCTCTTCGTGGCCTTCGACACGGGGACCACGCTCCAGCTGACGGGACGCGCGCGGATCCTCTGGGAGGTCTCGGATCGCGCCGGGCTGCCGGGGGCCGAGCGCGCGGTCGAGGTCGAGGTCGACGAGGTCGTGGAGATCGCGGGGCAGGGACCGCTGGGCTGGCGGTTCGTCGAATACTCGCCCTTCAACCCGCGGTAGGAGCCTGTCAGAGTATCGAGCGGTGCCACGGCTTCGTCGGGGCGCCCCGAGCGTGTCGGGTTTAGAGTGAGCGACCCGGCTGTGCCGGGGCGCTCCGAACGTTGGGGGGTTTGGGGGCCATTTCGGGGCCCCCCCATTTCGCCAGGCACGGGGCGTCTCAGTTCCATTTCACGACCTCGTGCAGCGCCGTCCTCAGATTCGTTCGGCCGCTCTCGAGATAGGGATGGACGGCCAGGGCGCGGCGGAAGAGGTCGGCGGCCTCGCGGTACTCCTCGAGCGCGATGTGGCAGAGGCCCTGACCCGACAGCGCGCCGAAATGATTCGGGTTGCGCGCGAGCGTCTCGCGGCAGTCGGCGATCGAGCCGGCGTAGTCCTTCGCCATGTATCGGACGGTCGCGCGCTTGTTCCAGCCCTCGGCGAACTGCGGCGCCCTCTCGATCAGCCGCGTGAAGACGCTGTCGGCCTCCGCGAGCTGCTGACCCTGCATTGCCTCGATCCCCTCGAGGAGCAGTGCATCGAGCTGCGCGTCACCCGACTGGTGCCAGAGCTGCCACAGCGCGGCCGCCGCGCGGGCCGCCCGCACGGGATCGCCGCCTCGCAACACCGCCAGCGCCTCGCGTTCGGTCATGGGGTGCTCAGCGGCGCACCGGGACGAGGTCCTCGCGCTTGGCCCTTTCGAGCGTGCCGCGGTCGCGCTCGAACCTGTGCTCGATGGATTCCACGCCGACCTCGAGGGCCAGGCGCAGGCCGCGACCCCCGCGGGCTCGGCACATCACCCGGCGATGCGCGTGCGACTCGTCGACCAGCGTGCCGCCCCTCAACACCAGCATGCAACCTCCTTGTCACGGATCGCCAGGGGAGTATACGCTGCGCCGCCGCCGCGCCGGCACGGGTCGCGCGTCAGTGAGAGAAGTACGTTGACAAGGGAACTATGGGGATGGTAGTCCTCGCATCCCCTCTACACGAGAACAGGGGCGCCACGACGCACATCCTGGGGGGAGGTCACCATGGATCGAGCGGTCTTCCGTCGAATCGTCCCGAAGCTGATCACCGTCCTACCCGCAGCGGCGACGTTCGTCGCATCTGTGCTGCTCGCGAGCGCCGCCTCGGCGACCGCCGTCAGCGACTGGAACAACGCGGCGCTGGCCGAAGTGCGCCTGAGCAAGGCCCTGCGCAACGGACCGCCGATGGTGGCGCGGGCGCTGGCGATCGCGCACACCTGCATGTACGACGCGTGGGCCGCGTACGACCCCGTCGCCGTCGGGACGGTTCTCGGCGGTAACTTACGACGGCCGCCGGCCGAACGCACCGACGCCAACAAGGCGAAGGCCATCAGTTTTGCGGCCTATCGCTGCCTGCTGAACCTCTATCCGGACGATGGCTCTTACAACGTTCCCCCAGCCCCGACGCCTCCGACACCCAGCGGGCGTCTGCGCGCCGTGCTGGTCGCCCACGGGTACGATCCGTCTGAAGCGTCGACGATGAATGCGACGACGCCGGCCGGCGTCGGGAACGTCGCGGCGCAAGCGGTCATCGACGCCCGGAGACACGACGGCTCGAATCAGTACGCCGACCAGACGCCGGCGCCCTGTCCGCCTCACGCGCCGGCCGCGCTGCAGCCGCTGCCGTGTTCGGGCCCGGGCGGTGCCACGACGGGGCCATATGCCGATTACGTCGCCGCCAACTACGATCCCTACGTGCCGTCGAATCCGCTCATGGGCTATTGCACGCCGTTGCTGGCGACGTGTCCGGCCTCGGACGCGTTCATCAATCCCTCGCTGCCGTGGCCGAACATCGCGGATCCGAATCGCTGGCAGCCACTGGTCTTCGTCAACCACGCGAGACAGACGTTCGTGGGCGCGCACTGGGAGAGAGTCACGCCGTTCGCGCTCACCTCGGCGGACCAGTTCGACGGACAGATCGCGCCGCCGGACTTCCTCAAGAACAATGGCCACTACCAGACGGACGTGAACGACATCATCCAGTTCAGCCGAGCCCTGGACGCCACGCGCAAGCTGATCGTCGAGTACTGGGCCGACGGCCCGGACTCCGAGCTGCCGCCCGGCCACTGGGGGCTCTTCGCCCAGTTCGTCTCGCAGCGCGACCAGCACACGACCGATCAGGCCGTGAAGATGTTCTTCGCGATGCACAACGCGTCGTTCGACGCGAGCATCGCGGGCTGGCACATCAAGCGCAAGTACGACGGCGTGCGCCCGATCACCGCGATCCGCGACACGACGCAGGGTCAGATCATCAACGCCTGGGGTGGCCCCGGGAGGCCGACGGAGGACATCCCGGGTGAGAAATGGATGCCGTACAACCCGGGCAGCAATCTGACGCCGCCCTTCCCGGGATACTACTCGGGGCACTCGACGTTCTCACGGTCGAGCGCCGAGGTCCTGAGGCTGTTCACGGGCAGCGACAACTTCGGATTTTCGACGGTCATACCGGCGAACTTCGGACGCGTCGAGCCGGGGATCCCGGCGGTTCCCACGACGCTGTCGTTCGCGACGTTCAGCGATGCCGCGAATCAGGCCGGCCTGTCGCGTCTCTACGGGGGCATCCACTTCTCCGACGACAACACGAGCGGTCAGGCGATCGGTCTCTTGATCGCCCAGCAGGCGTGGGCGAGGGCGCAGATGCTGTTCAATGGGACCACGCCGTGAAGGAGGGCACCGTCATGCGCTCTCTCATCGTTCCGGCGCTCGTCATCGCGACACTCCTCGGAGGCGCCTCCGCGCCGGCCAGTACCGGCGGGGGACTCGTCAGCAAGCGGAGCGCGCACACGGTGGATCAGACGCTGGATCGGCTCGAGGCCGCGCTCAAGGACGCCCGCGCCAAGATCGTCGCGCGCCTCGACCATACGGCGGAGGCGAAGGCCATCGGCCAGTCCATGCGGCCGACGGCGCTTCTCGTCTTCGGGAACCCGGCCGTCGGGGCTCCGTTGATGTTGCGCAATCAGACGATGGGCATCGACTTGCCCATGAAGGCCCTCGCATGGGAGGACGAGCGGGGCCAGGTGTGGCTGACGTACAACGCGCCCGCGTACCTGGCGGAGCGCCATGGGGTCAGCGGATCGACCGAGGC
>Ga0137415_10002598_pt1 | contig 17974 bp, 9 predicted proteins | sample CZODoug3_1_1_16f_FD_183082 | JGI IMG/M metagenome (GOLD analysis project Ga0137415, IMG submission 183082) | Vadose zone soil fungal communities from Angelo Coast Range Reserve, California, USA - CZODoug3_1_1_16fungal (Hybrid Assembly) | ecosystem: Environmental > Terrestrial > Soil > Vadose...
AGTCTATCGCACATCGCTCCCGGTTTCCGGGCCCGGCCTGCTGGTTCTGATTTTGAGCGGCGCGTACCTTGCGCAGATTTCCGGCGCCATGAAAAACGGGTGGCTGTCCGCTTCGTTCCTCGCTATCTTCGCCGCGCTGGTCATCGGCTTCGTGTTCATCCTGCCGCGCGTGAAGGCAATTCGCGGCGCGTTGCCGGAAGGCAGCGCCGCGCTTCCAGCCAACGCCACCGCGCTTCTCCGCGCGCCCGGACTGCCCACGCTGATCCGCGTACGCGCCATGCTGGCCCTCGGCATCGTCTATCTAATGACCGTGAAGCCCGACACTTTTCTTTCTTCGTTGCTCGTCCTCGGAGCCGCGATCGTTCTCGGCGTGCTCGCCTCCGCCCCCACATTTTCCAAACCAAAATCGGCGTGAGGGGATCAATGGCTGCGGAAAAATGGCTGCGAAAAAAGCTTTCTTCAGGGGCTAAAGCCCACTCGACTTAACCGCATTACGCCGGGGCTGAAAGCCCCGGCCTCCTAAAGAAATGACTTTTTCTGCAGGTTGTTTAGCCAGCACAAAAGAAAAGAGCGGAATCGCTTCCGCCCTTCGTTACTTGTTCTTTCTGATTAATGATTGCCGATCACCTAATTATTCCCCTTGCTCACGCCAGGTCGAACAGCAGGACTTCCGCGTCTTCGACGCCGGTTAGTTCGAGGGCTTTCTCTTGCGAGATGGCCGCTCCGTCGCCGGTGGTCAGCTTGTTGCCGTTGAGCGTTACGCTGCCGCGCGCGACCTGCACGTAGGCGTGGCGCTCCGGCTGCAACGCGTGCTTCACGGTTTCGCCGGGAGCCAGCACAGTGGCGTAGAGTTCATTGCCCTGGCGGACTTTCACGGAGCCGTCGCGGCCGTCGGGCGAAACCACCAGGCGCAGCTTTCCCTGCTTTTCCGCGGCGCTGAAATGCTTCTGGTCGTACGCCGGAGTGTGGCCCTGTTTGTCGGGAAACATCCAGATCTGGTACATGTGCACGGGAACTTTGTCCGAAGCGTTGAACTCGCTGTGCGCGACGCCCGTGCCGGCGCTCATGTACTGCACATCGCCCGGCTTGATCACGGAACCGTTGCCCATGCTGTCCTTATGCGCCAGCTCGCCGTCGAGAACATAGGTGACGATTTCCATTTCGCGATGCGGGTGAGTGGGAAAACCGCCGCCACCGGCGATGCGGTCGTCGTTCATCACGCGCAGGGTGCGGAACTCGACGTGTTTCGGGTCGAAATATTCGGCGAAGGAAAAGGTGAAGCGGGAATCCAACCAGCCGTGGTTGGCGTGCCCGCGGGTATCGCTTTTGCGAATCTGAATCATGGCGTGCCTCCTTGACTTGCGAGACGATATTACTTGTTATAACGACTATTGTCAAGAGGCTAGTCCTTGGGCCACCTGCCGCCGTCTATTCCCTTTGCGCTCTACCCGTTGCGCCTTCTTTTCGGAACCGCGGACACGTTACTGCGGCCCAGTTTGCTCAGCAGCAGTCCATTTCCCCGGGTTCCTGCTTTGGTGTAAAGTGATAGTCATTGCGGCAGGACCTTGGCCGCTTCCGGTGAGGTTATCCGTATGGACTCGGCTCTTCCCACGACGCAACCCAAAACTTCCGATACCGGCGCAACCCGCCGCGACACAGTAACCATCACCGACAACCGCACCGGGAAATCCTACGAACTCCCCATCACGCACGACACCATCAAGGCGATGGATTTGCGGCAGATCAAGGTGCATCCCGAAGATTTCGGAATGATCAGCTACGACCCGGCTTACAACAACACGGCTTCGTGCATCAGCCATATCACTTATATTGACGGCGACAAAGGGATCCTGCGTTACCGGGGCTACCCGATCGAGGAGCTGGCGGAGAAATCCACGTATCTGGAGACCGCATACCTGCTTTTGCGCGGGGAATTGCCGACGGCGGCACAACTGAAGGACTGGCAGTACAACGTAACGCATCACACTTTCATTCACGAAAGCATCAAGAAATTCCTGGACGGCTTCCATTACGACGCGCACCCGATGGGCATGGTGATTTCGACGATTGCGGCGCTTTCGACTTTTTATAACGATGCGAAAGATATTTTCAACGAAGGCTCACGCAAGAAACAGACGTACCGATTGATTGGGAAGATGCCGACGATTGCGGCGTTCGCTTACCGGCACACGCTGGGCATGCCGTACATCTATCCGGACAACGACCTGAGCTATCCGGGGAATTTCCTGAACATGCTGTTCCGGACGAGCGAGACGCGTTACCGGCCGAACCCGACGCTGGAGCGGGCGCTGGAGATTCTGTTTATCCTGCACGCGGACCATGAACAGAACTGCTCGACGAATACGGTGCGGGGCGTGGGAAGCTCCCATGTGGATCCCTATTCGGCGACGGCGGCGGCGATTGCGGCGCTTTACGGGCCGCTGCATGGCGGGGCCAACGAAGAAGTGGTGCGGATGCTGCACGAAATCGGCTCGGTGCAGAAGGTGCCGGAGTTTATCAAGCGGGTGAAGGCCGGAGAGACGAAGCTGATGGGCTTCGGGCACCGTGTCTACAAGAATTACGACCCGCGCGCGCGGATTATCAAGCGTGTGGCGTATGAAGTGTTTGACCTGATGGGCAAGAACCCGCTGCTGGAGATCGCGCTGGAGTGCGAGCGCATCGCTCTCGAAGACGAATATTTCGTGAAGCGGAAGCTGTATCCCAACGTGGACTTCTACACCGGGTTGATTTACCAGTCGATGGGATTTCCGACGACGATGTTCCCGGTGCTGTTCGCGATTCCGCGGATGTCCGGCTGGATCGCACAGTGGGAAGAGCTGCTGCTGGATCCGGAGCAGAAAATCGCGCGTCCCCGGCAAATTTATCTTGGTTATGACACGCGGAGTTACGCGCCAATCGAGCAGCGAGGTTAATTCGCGACTCTTGGCCTGGGTTTCACGGTTCAAAGAATCAGGGCGCGATCGAGGCGCCAGTGGCGATCGCAAGCTTCGTTCCCTCTCATCAAAGTTCCCAAAGCAATACTTCCCTTGTGTCGAGTAGCCTTTTTGCATACGCGCTGGCGGCAAGCCCCTCGACTTTCCGGGCCTGCGCGGTATAGTCGAAGGGAAGAGGATCTATGGGCCAGTCCCCAAATACTCCAGGACATCCCGGGCCACGCCGCCGCAGCCAACGAGTTTTGATGCAAGTTCCCATACGAGTTTACGGGAATGACGCCCAAGGCAAGAAGTTCGAGGAAGAGACCGCGACGCTGGCGATTAATGCGCATGGCGCGCTGGTGATGATGCAGGCGCGGGTCACCAGCGGCAGCAAAGTGCAGGTGCAGCACAATCTGACCAAGGAAGAACAGGAATGCCATGTAGCGTTCCTGGGGCCGGTGCGTTCCGGCAAAGCGGAAGTGGGATTGGAGTTTTCCGATGCGCGGCCGAGTTTCTGGCGAGTGGCGTTTCCGCCGGAAGACTGGTCGCCGAAGCATCCCGAAGCGCGGACGCTGCTGTCCACGAATTCATTCACGCAGGGCAAGAAATAGAAGATTCTCCCCGACGACGGAACCAGCACTAATCTAATCTGTCTATCGCGAGGCCACTCCCCCCGAATTTTAAGGTGAACTGTTAGAATTCCCGCATGCGAAATTTTCTGTTTCTATTGGCGGCACTCCTTCCTGCCGGGCCGTGGTGGGGGCTGCAGGAAAGCGGTGTGGATTCGAATTTGCGCGGCGTGTGTGTTGTGACCGAGTCATCCCTGGCGGAGACAGAGACGATCTGGGCGAGCGGTTCGCAGGGCGCGGTGGTGCGCTCGACGGATTCCGGGAAGACGTGGAAGCGGCTGAGGATTCCTGAAGCGGAGTCGCTGGATTTTCGCGGGGTGCAGGCGTTCAGCGCGAAGACGGCGTATGTGATGTCGAGCGGCGAGGGTTCGCAATCGCGAATTTACAAGACCGCGGATGGCGGGAAGAGCTGGAACCTCCAATACCAGGGCGGACAGAAAGAATTTTTCCTGGATGCCCTGATTTGCGATGACGAGAAGCACTGCGCGGCGTTAAGCGATCCGGTGGACGGAAAATTTGTAGTTTTGACCAATATGGATGGCGAGCATTGGACGGAACTCCCGCGCGAGAATATGCCTGCGGCTTTACCGAAGGAAGGCGCGTTCGCCGCAAGCAATTCGACGCTCTGCCTCGACGAAAAGAACGTCTACTTTGGAACGGGCGGGCCGGCGGCGCGCCTTTTCGCGTCGCATGATTTCGGCCGGACATGGACGGCGTCGGAAACCCCGATCGTCAGCGGCAACGCGTCATCGGGAATTTTTTCGATCTTCTGCGACGAGAGGACCATTGTCGCGGTCGGCGGGGATTATCAGGATCCGGCGCGGGCGTACAAGAATGCGGCGGTCTCCAGGGATGGCGGGAAAACCTGGGAACTTGCGACGCAACTGCCCGGCGGGTATCGATCGGCGGTCGGGAGATACGACGGCGGATATGTGACGGTAGGCCCCACGGGTGCGGAGACGAGTGTGGACGGCTTACGCTGGAATTCGATTGGCAAAGTGAACTTCAATGCATACGCGTTTCCCTTTCTCGGCAACGCGGGTTGGGCGGTCGGCCCGCATGGGATCGTGGCGAAGTTTCTGGATCAGACGAAGTACCTGATTTGATCGAGCTTTGCCGGTTTACGGCGTGGATTGCTGTGCGGTGGCGTGGACGCCGCCGGAAGTAAATTGGAAGCGGATGAGCCATGTGCTGGGGATTCCGTGGCCAGCAGCTTCGGCGCCGGAGAATTGCCACTGCTGCGCGGCTTTTTCGGCCTGAGCGGCAAAATAGCGGCTGGGGCCGGGCGAATTGAGTTCCGTGTTGATCACGTTTCCGGCAGCGTCCACCTGCGCTTTCACAATGACGTGAAAGGTTCCGTGAATTGTGGAGAGCGCCTTCTGCGGTGGTTTCGGCAGGACTTCATTCAAGACTTCGCCACGGCCAACAACTTCTGCGGCCTTTTTTGCGCGTGGAGCAGGCGATGGATCGGCGCGCAAAACGGCAGGAGCCGGGGTAGGCGAAGCGTTTTCCGTGGGCCGTTTCATCTTAGCCGGCGGTTCACTGCTGGCGATTTTTTCGGGCACTTTTGGCGGGGGTACTGGTGTCGGTTGGAGAGCGCTGGATTCAACGGGCTTTGCGGGAGCGGGCGGTTCGCTGGTTATCGAAGCAGAAGTGGAAGAGGGCTGGCTATGAGAGTTGAAGAGCCGCTGGATGCCGAAGACCAGCCCAGCGAAGACGGCGGCGCCGAGAAGCACGGGAACCAGGTAATTAGAGAGAGAGAGATTGCCACGCTTCACTGGCGGGGAAAGGCGACGCAGCGGAATTTCCGCAGGTGCGGGCATCTTGGCCAGTGGCACAGCGGGTTCGCTGGCCAGCGAAACGTTCAATGGAGAGATATTCTCGGTTGGCGGAGTTAGCGTTATTGGCTCCATTGGCGCAACCGGCGAGGAGGACAAGGAGGAAGCAACCGCAGCGGCAGCGGCCAGGGGAGCTGGATTCAGACGCGCGGCGATTTCGGCGACGCTCCAACGGTGGCTGGGGTCGCGGCGAAGCGAATGGCGGGCAATGACAAGAAAGAGGTCGGGCAACTCGCGGGGCACTGAGGGATCCGCCGATTGCTCCGAGGGAAAGACCGGGGGATGTTGCGTCAAGGTTTCGACGAGCGTGATTCCCAGCGACCAGACGTCTTCCTTGGCAGAGACCAGAGATGATTGCATTTCGGGCGCGTCGTAAAGGTCGCGGCCACGGAGAAGCTGGCGCTTTTCGCCGATGGGAAAGATGGAATCGCTCGAGAGTTTCAAGCGGTCGTGCGTAGCGAGAATATTCGACGGCTTCAGGTGGCCGTGGACGAGGCCCTTGCCGTGAAGGTAGACGAGGACGTCGAGGGCGGGGTCGAGAACATCGCGCACTTCATCCGCCGTGAGGGCGCGTTGCGGCAAGATTTCGCCGAGGTTTTCTTCGGCGAATTCCATGACCGCATAAATGAATGGCAAGTCATCCAGGCGGCAGCGGCCGGCGTCAAAAATCGTGAGCAGGTTGGGATGAGTGAGATGAGCCGCGCGCTTCCAGAGGCCAACCTGCACTTCGGCAGCGGGCGATCCGGCGGCAACCAACTTGAGCACCGCCCTCTGGCCCGGGGGATCCGAAAGTTGCGTCAAAAATACAGCGTTGAATTCCGAGTTTGCAAGGCATTGACCCAGAACGAATTTCCCGTCAACCAGTTGGCCTTCCCATTTTTTCCATTGTTCGCTCATAGTGCACCCCACGCGAAGTGATTCGCCTATCCGCAAAGCCAGGCGGGCAGTTTAACTCCCGCCAGGCGTAATGGAAAAGCACCAAAGCGTCTGGGTCTGGGCTAACTCGGGGAGAACCGAGGGTAGCAGGCGCTGGGGGCTGGGCGCTTGTCGCCCCCATCTTCGCACAAGATTGGGCCGGAGCAACAGAGTACCTGTTTATGGTTAGGTGTCAGCCGGGGGACGGGGTAGGAAGAGCTGGGCGGCCAGGGCGATGAGGCCGGGGAAGCAGACCAGAACGTAGCGGGGTTCGGGGGTTTCGAGGGTGGTGAGGAAGGCAGTGCGCAGAAGGGTGTAGAGGGTGAGGAGAAGGAGGACGGCACGAGCAGCGGGAGAGCAGCGGAGACGAAGCGCACCCCACAAAGCAAGAGCAACGTAGAGGATGTTCAGGAGGAAAAGGAGGATGGTGATGCGCTGGTCCACGGCGTCTTCCTGATGCATGTACCAGAGAGGAAAGACGTTGCCGGAGACGGGGACGAGCTCGATTCGCGGCGTAAACCAGATGCGGAAGGCGCGGCGCAGGGGAATTGTGAGGTATGTGCGCAGGGGGTGGCGGACGGTGCGTTCACGGGCGAGCTGGGCGAAGACGGCGTCTTCTTCCGGGGTGAGGGTTAAATCCTCGTTGTATTTCTCAAGGACGGCGGCGACACGATTGCGCTCTTCGGGAGTGTCGAAGGCATTGCCGGGCATGTCGCTGAGACGGATTTCCTCGTCGTTCAATTTCCAGGACACGAGGTAGCAATCGCGGACTCGATAGAGCCAGGTGCGTTCCCAAGCCATGAAGCCTTTGGGGTCGAGTTCGCCGGGAAGCGTGGCGTCCTTGGGAGTGAGCGGTTGAAATTCGTGGAGGGTTCGGGCATTGCGGACGATCCAGGGAACGAGGGGCAGCGCGGCTCCAAAACCCATGAGTGCCAGGGTGAGCACCAAGCGCTTGAATTCTCCCCGGCGCAGAAGAATGGCGGCCAGGACGAGGAACGCGGTTAAGAGAAGGAGCGGCGCTTCCGGGCGGAAGAGAGTGCCGAGGCCAACGACAAAACCGGCAAGCGCAGCGGCCAGCCAATAGTTGGACCCGGTTACAGGCCACTGCCCCAAGGAAGCGACACCGGCGGCGCTGGCGATAACGGCCACGAGAAACAGACTGGCGAGCGTGGTAAGAAAAATGGCCCAGACTTCGGTCAAGGGAACGGCGGCGTAGTTGGCGGTGAAAGGACAAAGTGCGGCGAGCCAGAGGCCGATGAGAAATGCGCGCCGAGCGTGGGCTTTTTCCGTGCAGAGTGAAGCGAGCAGCGCGGCTAATGCGCCGATCAGGACGCAGCTGGATAAATCCACGAAGGCCTGCGAGAGAAGGACGGCGCGGCGGGCGGCTTCACCCGTGTGACCCGTCAAGGCGTAGACGATGGCGAGAAATGCGGGATAGCCGGGCATGCGGATGTCCACGGAGACGGGCTGCCCGGCGATGTCCATCGCGTATTTAGCGTGCTTCAGCCAATTGGTGGCCAGTTGGTCGTAAATGACGGTGTCGCCGGCGCCAGCGGGAAATTTCAATACAAAAAAGAGGCGCAGGGCGGCGCCGGTAACGAGAGGCAGGATGGGGCTCGAGAAAACTCGCTTCATTCGTGCTTTGCATCTTACAATACGGGAGATATTGTTCCACTCAACGGAGTGACTCTGGCCTGACGGCGATCCCACCCCCGCCTGAGGGCAACCACGGTTCATGAAAGAACGAAAACCGATCTTTTACGACGCGGAGAAGGTCCGCTGGCGGCGCACGCGCCGCATCCTGGAAATCAGCGGCGGGCTGCTGACGCTGCTGCTGATTTACTTCTTCCTGACCATCGCGGGGAGCGTGGAATTGCCGGCCGCGCTGCTGCCCGACACGCGGCCCATCTACCATTCGCTGAAGAAGAAACTTTTGAAGCCGGTGGCGCTGCGCGAAGGGGGCCACAAGCGCGTGGCGAACATCGGACAGGTTCCCCCGAAATATGATCCACTGCGCTCTGCATTTTTTGTGAGCTGGGATCCGAACAGTCTGGCGTCCCTGAAAAAACACTACAAAGACATTGACTTGCTGATGCCGGAGCAGTTGCACGCGGTGACGCCGAACGGGGCGATTACAGTGGTGGACTACGAGCGGAACCAGACGGTGCAGGCATCGCCGGCCGAAGTAATCTCAAGACTGCAGCAAGACAAGCTGCACCAATGGATGCGTTCGCTGAACCCGCCGGTGGAACTTCCGATGATGGGCCTGCTGAACAATTACGACGGCACGGTGTGGCGGGTGAAGGAAATGGCGGAATTGCTGGCGAACCCCGCGGCGCGCAGCCGGCTGATTTCGGATGTGACGCAATACGCGGTGGCGGCAAAGCAGGCTGGCATCGTGGTGGACTTCGAGGAAGTCCCGGATGCGAGCCAGGAGAATTTCCAGAAATTCATCGAGCAGTTTGCACCGGCGATGCATGCGGTCGGGTTAAAGCTGATGATTGCGCTTCCGGCGCGCGACGACTCCTATGACTACGAGTTTTTTGGCAAGGAGACCGACGCGATCATCCTGATGAACTACGACCAGCACTGGCTGACGTCGCCACCGGGGCCGATTGCGGCGCAGGACTGGTTCGTGGAGAACCTGCGGCAGGTGCTGGAGGTGGTGCCGGCGCAGAAAATCGTGGTGGGCATCGCGAACTATTCGTATGACTGGACGGAACCATCGAAGAAGGAAAGGCCCGATGCGGAGGAGTTCAGCATCCAGGAAGCGCTGCTGCACGCGTATGAATCGGAAAGCGAAATCGAGTTTGATCCGGCTTCGTTGAATCCACATTATTCGTATTCAGACGAGCAGAATCACACCCACCAGGTGTGGATGCTGGATGCGGTGACAGCGTACAACGAATTGCGGGCGAGCGAACGGTTGGGCGTGCAGGGGACGGCGCTGTGGCGGCTGGGCTCATCGGACTCTTCGTTGTGGCCAGTTTGGGATACCACGCATCCGGATGACGTGGTTCGCTCAAAGCTTGCGGACCTGCCGCCGGGACCGGACCTGATTCTGGAGGGCGACGGAGACATCTGGCACATCGCGGACGTTCCGAAGCAGGGCAAGCGCAGCATTACGTATGATCCGGCGTCGGCGGTGATTGTCAGCGAGAAGTATGAGGCGTATCCGCTTTCTTATGACATTGACCAGATAGGCGCGGCGAAGAAAAAAATCGCGTTATCGTTTGACGATGGCCCAGACCGGCGATGGACGCCGAAGATTCTGGACATATTGAAAGAAAAGAAGGCGCCGGGAATATTTTTCGTGATTGGGGACCAGGCGAACCGGGCGCCGGACCTGTTGAAGCGGGAATACAACGAGGGGCATGAGATCGGGAACCACACGTGGACGCACCCGGCCTTCGACGATATATCGCGCACGCAAGTGAAGTGGGAGCTGAACCTGACGCAGCGGTTGATCGAGAGCACGCTGGGGGTGAAGTCCCTGCTTTTCCGCCCGCCCTTTGGAATCGATCACCAGCCCGAATATGCGGAGGAAGTGGCGCAACTGCCGTACCCGCAGGAATTGGGCTACATCATCGTGGGGCAGAGGATCGATCCGGACGACTGGCGAATGACGGAAGACAGGCATCAACGCCCGGCACAAGAAATTGCGGACGACGTGGTGCGGCAGGCCAAGAACGGAAACGTGGTGCTGCTGCACGACGGAGGAGGGGAGCGCGCGCAGACGGTTGCCGCGCTGCCACTGATCATCGACGAACTGAGGGCAAAGGGCTATCAATTTGTGTCGGTGTCGGATCTCCTGGGTAAAACACGAGCGGACCTGATGATGCCGCTGACGTTTCGCGAATGGTTGGCGGCGCGGGCGGACGGGTTCATTTTCAGCATGTTCCAGTGGTCGCGGTTCGCTGTGGCGACAGTTTTTATTCTGGGCATCGTGCTGGTGAGCGGACGGGCGCTGATTATCGGCATCCTGGCGATTATTGAAAAATTGCGGCCGGACAACGCGAAACTTCCCGAGCCGCCGGGGGTGACGGTGCTGATCCCGGCGCACAATGAAGAAAGCGTGATTGTACAGACGGTGCAATCGGTGCTGCACTCGGATTTGAGCGACATTCGCGTGATCGTGGTGGATGACGGGTCGTCGGACCGGACGCTGGAGCTGCTGGAGAGCAATTTTGGCAAGAACGACTGCGTGCAGATTATTCACCAGGTGAACCGCGGGAAAGCGGCGGCGCTGAACAACGCGCTTTCGCACGCGCACACCGCGTTCGTGGTGACGATTGACGCGGACACGGAAATTGAAACGGATGCGATCCGCAAGCTGCTGCGGCATTTCTCCGATCCGAAAGTGGGCGCGGTGGCGGGAAACGTGAAGGTGGGCAACCGTTCGCGCTGGCTGACCCGCTGGCAGGCGCTGGAATACATCACCAGCCAGAACATGGAGAAGCGCGCGTTTGATTTGCTGAATTGCATCACGGTGGTGCCGGGAGCGCTGGGAGCATGGCGAAGAGAAGCGATTGAGGCGGCAGGGGGAATCACGGCGGACACGGTGGCGGAAGACGCGGACCTGACGATTGCGATCCGACGGCTGGGCTGGCGCGTCACCTACGATGAAGAAGCGATTGCGTGGACGGAAGCGCCTGAGACGCCCGGGCAGTTGATCCGGCAAAGATTCCGTTGGACGTTCGGGACGCTGCAATCGTTCTGGAAGCACAGCGACACGTTGTTCCGGCCGAAGTACGGAACGCTGGGATGCGTGGCGCTGCCGAACATATTTGTGTTTCAGATTTTGCTGCCGCTGGTTTCGCCGGTGCTGGACCTGCTGTTTTTGGGGAGCCTGGTGCTTTGGGGGCTGGCGGGGCTGCACATCACGCAGATCCCGCATTTGTGGACAACGGAAGACGTGCAGCGTTCGGTGGTGTTTTTCCTGGGATTTTTGCTGATTGACGTGCTGACGTGCGTGGTCGCGTTCGCGCTGGAGAGGCACGAGGATTGGACGCTGCTGATTCCGGTGCTGCTGCAGAGATTTTATTACCGCCAGTTGATGTATATCGTGTTGTTCCGCTCGGTGAAGGAAGCGGTGAGTGGGCGGCCGGTGGGATGGAAGGGCGTGGAGAAGGAACCGCCGGCGATGGAGCCGGCGAGGTTATAGGACGAAGGCCGTTGCGCGCGGCCCGTGTTCCGTGGTCCGTGCGGTTACTCAGAGTTCCTGGCTCATGAGGAAAATTGTTTGAAGAGAAAGAAAAGTTTGGTTGCGGGGGTTAGATCTGAACTGATGCAACATGCCGACTCCAAAGAACTACAAGACTTACTAGATTTCCCTACCCCAAATTAGGGTATTGACCCACTAGCTATCCCGTAAGACATGGATATGCTCGCGTCGGCGATGGCACCTAAGGGTCCCCTTAGGGTTTCGATATCCCTCTAGCTGGCCCTATTTACGGGACTCTTCCGTTTCCTGACCGCCTGGTTTTCCCATCGGGACTTGTTCACGGCCACACAACAGGAGGTACGATTATGTCTAAGCGGATATCTGCGTTCCTTATACTTGCGTTTGCTTTGTTTGGTACCCAATCTGGGGCAGCTACATGCTTCAGTGAAGGTGAGGTGCCGTCTTGCACGAACACGTTCAGTCCGACCAACACCACGAACACCTACGAATTTTTTGGTGACGGACGTCTCATCGTTCAATTCGACACCGTGCTGACGACCTTCACGCTCACGGTAACTGTAAATCATACGATCGACCCGCGAGATCCGAACGAGTTCCCTCCAGGCACCGTATGCGTGACATACGATACTAATGGACTCCAATGCGATGAATACGATTTTTCAGGGAATAAGAGCGGCCCGAACGGCGTGCCCGTCAAGAACATCGATTATAAACGACTGATAACCCTCACGCTCAGGTACCAAACCTCTCAGCCAATCAACAATCCCGCCTTCGGTCATGCGCCCGGTGACAACGCCACAGCGGTCTATAGAGAGAACATCTTAACGGGCTATTCCACGTTTCCGGCTTCGTCGCCGTCGCCGTCTCCGTCCCCGACTCTGACTCTGACTTCGTCTCCGACTGCTGACCCGACCATGATAGGGAAGCTTCCGGGCCTATCGAGCGTAGCTGCACTCGACGAGCCCCTTACGGAAAACGATTCTTACTGCTGGGTGTCCCCGGCCATGGAGGGTCAAACATTCACCGTCGGGCAGGAAATTGAAGTGTCATTCCGATTGTTCCCGAGCGGCCCTTGCGTCGCCAACTCGGGGACGCCCATCCGGGATAAGACGGCGAGCCTCTCGCTTTCGACCGTCGACCTCACAACCGGCAATACTGTTTTCCCGCCGCTACGGAATAAGGAAGAAGGAAACAAATTCCATTGGGACCACAAGGATGGAGTGAACGAATTCGACTTGAGCACCGAAGGGCTCGCGCCCGGCACATATACCATCACAGTGTTCGGGAGCAAGTTCCCTCCGCAGAGTCGCGACGTCACCTTGCTACCTTAGCCTTAGCCGCGGGCTTCTTAAGGCTTCTGGACGGACGGCGATGAAATCGAACTCAAGTCCTCGCGCATGAGAATGCTATCGCTGCCTGATTCCTGGTGAATCGATTCCAGAATTCGACGCGCAGCCGCATAGTGGGGTGCCGCTTCGGCGGCACCGCCGCTTCCCGCAAGCTCAAGGGTCCGAGCGAGCAAGTAGTGGCCTCGCGCGAGCAAGGCCTGCAGGCCCAGCTTTTCACTGGTCCTCAGACTTGTCTCAAGTTCCTTTCTGGCAGCCGCGTACTGGCGAGCGTTCAGCAGTGCCTGGGCCAAGACAAGAGCGGCCTCCGCGGAGATGTTTTTCAACCCCACAGCATCGGCTTCCTGAACCAGGGCCTTCAGAGGAGCAATGGCCGCGTGGTTGTGCTTATCTTCAACAACGCACTTCGCCGAGTTAAGTTTCGACAAAAGGACAACCTCTTTCTCTGCGCCGCCCGAGGCTGCTGAGGTAGCTTTCGAAAATAAATCCGTCGCCGACTTGATGTCGCCTCGATAGAAGAAAGCGTCTCCCTGAAAGTTTATAATTTGCGCGATCAATGTCTTATTCTGCAATTCCTGGGCTAACGTCATAGCCTCGGCCAGATTTTTTTGCGCATCATCGTAGCGTCCGACTTGACTCAGCGAATGGCCGTACCCGCTGAGGATTTCCGCCATCCAGAAACTCCGGTCCTGCAATTCCCTGAATGTCTTGAGAGCCTCTTCTTTGGATTTGAGGGCCGCGCCGTACCGTCCCTGATACTCAAATATGGTGCCCATGCTGTACGACTGGATCGCAGCACCGCTCTTGTCACCGGAGCTGCGAAAGAGTTCGAGGGCCTTGAGGTGGTAGTCCAAACTTTGGCCATAGTCGCCAGCCTTCAGGGATGCTTCCGCGAGATTGTGGAGAGTCTCTCCAATTTGGCTCGGAATGTTGGCCTTCTTGCGCAGCTCGAGCGCCCGTTCATAGAAGGTAAGCGCATCGCTGGACTGGCCTTTTGCAAGATAGACATCCCCGATATTGTTCAGGCAGAGGGCCTGGTTGTTCTCGTTGCCTTCATCCCGCTGGATTTGCAAGGATTCCTTGTAGGACTTCAGAGCCTCCTCATATCGGCTGCGTTCTGCGTAGAGCCCGCCAAGATTGATCAGCGTGATGCCGAGCCCCTTCTTGTCGCCGATTTCGCGCTGTAATTTCACAGCACCCTGGTAGGTCTTGTAGGCCTCCTCCGGCTTCCCAAGGCTCGACTGAACCCGGGCAATATTGCCCAGAGTTAGTGCGATTCCCGGCTTTTGCCCCAGACCCCGCTTGATGGCCAAGGACTCCTCATAATTTCGCAGCGCTTCTTCAGGCTTATTGAGCTGTTCATAAGCAGCCCCAATAGCATTCAGGATCGTGGCTTTACCGTCGGGGTTGTCGAGCTGGACGGCAAGGCTGAGCCCCCGGTTCAGGTAATCCAGCGAACCCTTTGGATTGTTGCTCCTGATTTCCACGCGGCCTGCGGCCAGCAAAGCGTCGACATGTTTTGGATCGCTCGCCAATACCTTCGCAAGCTCCGCTCGCGCCTTGTCGTACGCGCCGGTGGATTCGTAGAGTCCACCGAGATGAAAATGAACGTCCATATCATCTGGGGAAACCTTCTCCAGATTCTCGTAGGACTCGATCGCTTTGCGGTTGTCGTTCGAGACTTGCGCATAGTTGGCTTGAATCAGATATCGTTCCTGCGGCGGAAGCTTTTCGCTCAGGTCTAAGGCTTTCCGGGAAAATTGCTCGGCTTTATCGTCATTTCTCAGATTGCTATACGTCTGCCCTAGTTTGGAATAGGCCATCGCGAACTGGGGGTCCGCCTGAATGGAAGCCTCAAAACGCTTTGCGGCTTCCAGATGATTTCCCTGGCGCGCGAGTACCAGCCCTTCGTTGTATTCGCGAAGCGCACTCAGCGAGCTGGAAGATGGCTGAAAGGACTTGGCGCGAAGCTCCTGAAGCACATCGGAAGAAAGCGAGAGGTTTTGCTGGATGGATTGGGCCAACTGCGCGATGGTCGACAGTAGCCCATTTTCGTTGGGCGCCTCCGCTTTCATGTTGATCGTGCGTTGATGCTTGAGGTCCCGAAGGGTGGCGTCGATGCGAATCTGGTCGCCGATCTTTGCGTATTGCCCCCAAACCACAGTATCTGCGCTACTGAATTCCGAGATGCGGCCAACCAGGGTGGGATCGATGTCGGAACCCGGGGTGATCCGTAGATCCGAGAGCACCTGGTGCAGGCGGTCCGGAGAAACTGTGCGCAGGTGCGCGGACTGGCCGATGTCGGTGCTCAGCATGTCCGCGAGGCTTGGGCCGAGCCAATCGAGCGAAGTATCGCCTGACGCATTTCGGAAAGGGAGAATGGCGAGAGAAGTCTGCTCTAGCGGGGTGCCGTGCTTCGCGGTCGATCCGGAGAAAATTTTGCCGCGGAAAACAATTCCTAGTGCTGTCAGTAAGACAACGGCGGCAGCTCCGACGATCCAAATTCGATGCCGCTGGAAAAGTGAGACCTCCGTGGGTTTGGGGGCCGCGGCTGTCGGCGGCAGCGTGGGCGCGATGGTCCGCACGCTCGTAGGCGACTCCTGGCCAAGGTCTTCAAGAATTTCTCTGGCGCTGGAGAAACGCAGGTCGCGATCGATTTCCAGGCACTTCATAACCACATCGCTGATCCCTTTTGGTATCGCGGGATCCACTTCCGCAGGAGGCGGAGGCCGCTCCTGGGTGCGCTTCAAAAGGGTAGCTAGAGCTGTGTCTGCCTTATAGGGAGAATTGCCGGTCAGCATTTCATAGAAAATTATGCCGAGAGCAAATAGATCCGAGCGCGCGTCGACCTTCATGCCCCTGGCCTGCTCCGGTGACATATATTCCGGCGTGCCCATCAATGCGCCCGTCTGAGTCATGCCCGGTGCTTCGAGGGAATGCGCGATGCCAAAGTCCATCACGTAAACGCGGTCTTTCGCGTCCAGCATGATGTTTTGAGGCTTCAAATCGCGGTGGACCACACCGGCGGCGTGCGCCGATTCCAGGGCGCGGCAAATCTGCGCGATGATCCTCACCGTTTCCGCCGGTGGAAGTCTTCCTTTTTCACGCAGCAAGGTGCGAAGATCGCGGCCATCCACGAACTCCATGGTGATGAACTTGAACCCCTTGGTCTGTCCCAGATCGAAAATGCGAATTACGTTCCGGTGAGTAACTTCGCGAGCCAGGATGAGTTCTTGTTTGAACCGGAGGAGGATTTCTGGATTGCTGGCGAGGTCAGCGCGGATCAGCTTGAGGGCAACGATGCGTCCGAGCTCGGTGTCGCGCGCTTTATAAACGGCGCCCATTCCGCCCTGACCGAGCAATTTGAGAATTTCGTAACGTTCAGCCAACAACATTCCCACAAGTTCTTCACCCTGGGGATAAGGGGCGTCGGGTGGCGGAGCGACAGCGACCGACCATGCGGAAGTGCTGCGGGGAGTGGTGTCTGCAGAGAGCGTGCCGCTCGGAACGGCTCCCTCAAGCGTTTGGTCATTCGATGGCAGTGGCGTGCTGCACTTCGTACAGCTGGCGGCGGTGGGCGGGTTTTCCGTCTGACAAAAAGGGCATTGCATGGACGGGCAGTCTAGCGCAGCAAATTTCTAATCATTATGAGATTTCGTCGTGGAAATGCAAGCAGTAGTTGAAGATATAGGTTGAGAGTCGACCCACGGCGGCGCAAGCCGGCGACGCTCTAGCGGCTTGAGCGGCCAGCGGAATTACGCTGCCGCCCGCGGAGATCAATGCCGTAATTGCCTACCTGCACGCAATCGCCGACCAGCCACACTCTTCCCGATCAGCTAAATGACGCTTCCTCAGCAGGCCCCCCGCCCGGTGCGAAGGGGTGCCAAAACGACCGTCCTGCAGTGGCCCTTTTACAACTTTTTACAAACCTTTGCGTTGGCTTGACACATTACTTCTGGCAGGTCTTTATAGTCTTGCCCTGGTAAGAGTGAGTGGACCACTGGGCGAGGATCAGAATGTCCAAGAAATGGCGATTGACGGACCGCACGCGAACGCTTCTGACGCTGGAGCTGGCCATTGCGCTCCCGGCGGCCGCCTTGATGGGTTTCAGCATCTGGAACCTGAAGCACATCCAGCGGGACAAGGCTATCGAAGCTGCGATCCAGCGTGACTTTAGTTACGTGCTGAAGATCGCGGAGAAGGAAAGCTGGGAAAGGGCGAATGATCTGGTTACGCCGGTTCGCAAGGGATTTCCAGACCTCGACGACGGCCCTAAAACCAAGGCCATCCTCGAGCATATTTTGCTGCAGCATCCCGAGTACTCGTATGCGGCTTTGTACGACAAAAAGACCAACCTGCTGATAAGCCGCACGCAGCCGAGCCACGACCAGGATGCCGCCTACTGCGCATACGCGCAGGAAGATATCAATATGCTCTTGAGCTGGCTGCCCCTGGAGTCACCCGGCATGGTGAAACATCTCCGTCGGATGGAGGAGAAGGGAGAACAACCGGTGGCATTTTATGGAGGATGGATGCCCCGGGAGAACCAGACCACCTATTGGCACATCGCCTATTTTATCCCGCCGGGTGTTCCGAAGGATCGTGTAGCCGTCGGAGTTGTCGCGTTCGACGAGGACTATATGCGCAAGAATTTCCTGCCCGCGGTGATGAAGGACGTGTTGACCGGCAAGAGCAGCGTATTGAAGGCCGATGCCAATCCGCCGATCATGATGATCCACCCGCTGAGGGATTCCAACCCTTGGCTGGCTTCGGCAAAGTGGGACGGAGGCAAGCCGGAGGCGGAACGCATTTTTGCGGATGTTTTCCCGTCCATGGTTCTGGCGATCAAGTACCAGGGGACGACGGTCGCAGATATTGGGGCAAGGTTCCTCCATTACAACTACACCATCCTTGCCGCCCTCTCCGTGCTGATGATCGGGGGAGTTTGGCTCACCTATCGCAACGTTTACAGAGAGATGACTCTGGCGAGGCTGAAGTCTGATTTCGTCGCTAACGTCTCGCACGAATTGCGGACGCCGTTGGCTTTGATCCGGCTGTATGCCGAGACTCTGGAGCTGGGGCGGCTCACGTCGAAGGAGAAATACCAGGAGTATTTTCGAATCAT
>Ga0137415_10002600_pt1 | contig 17972 bp, 36 predicted proteins | sample CZODoug3_1_1_16f_FD_183082 | JGI IMG/M metagenome (GOLD analysis project Ga0137415, IMG submission 183082) | Vadose zone soil fungal communities from Angelo Coast Range Reserve, California, USA - CZODoug3_1_1_16fungal (Hybrid Assembly) | ecosystem: Environmental > Terrestrial > Soil > Vadose...
CGTGTCATCTTCCGCTTCTCATACGCCACACGCTCAACCTGCCGCTTACGGTTACGCTCCATCTTCCTATCTTCTTTCATACCCTGTTCGAAGTCAAGGAAGATGGCTAGTACTACCTTATCAGGCTTCGGTCTCATGATGGTCTCATATGACGTTCGATACCATCCATGTGTCCAGGCTCTTCACATTGACATTCCATGAGATCACGTATCACGAAGGACGGTACTGCATCACGCTTCTCTATGTGTTCCTTTACATGATCGATCATCTCGGCATGTGTAGGAACGTTGTAATCACATCCACAGCATGTGATGCCGCCGCTTGTATCATCGTAGATGTATATGTCTGAATCGTAATCCCAAGGCTTGCCGGGAGAACTCCATCGTACGTAGCTCATTTACGTCTCCGTTTCTTAGGTGGTGGCGGACGCTTACCACCTTTCTTACGATTCTTGTTCCCTAGCTGGCCTAGTCCTAGTATCCCTAGTACGCCACCGACGAAAGCGCCGATGATCTCTAGAGGTGTCAGGAAGATGAGACCTAGCATTGTCAGCTCCCGGCTTGACGTATTGGTGTCGCGGACGGTACGGCGGTAGACGTGGTTCCGGTTCATGGTTCCATACTCTAGACACGACGTAGTGTACCGTCTGGGTCGGTGTTGAGGATAGTCTGCATGAATCCATCCTGTTTGATCTGGTCAGCCATGATCGCTGAGTTCAACATCTCCCACTGCTCATACGTGATCTGTTCTGATGCGAGCTGAGCTAGGATCAGTGCTCTCGCGTTGTCATGGTCAGTTGTTGCAGGCATTGTCACTCCCATATAGCATGGCCCACGTATCCGCAAGCGTTAGTTCTTCAGGACTGAGTGGGACGATAGCATCGATCATGGTTGCGAAGAAGTAGAACGATTCGGTAGCTGTATCGAGTTGCACAGTACCGTATGATCGGCACTCGTCTGTACCGTTGCGGTAGCGGATGATGACGGATACATGGTAGTGGTCGTCGTGGATGGTGAGGCTGACAGCTCCGTTTTCGTCGGAGCGTTTCAGTGACATGAGTGGTGTGTACGGCATGACGGACTCCTTATCTTCTTACCGTCACGATGTTGGTTCGACGTATTCGGGTGCACCCGGGGTACCTACGGTACCGCTATGCTCTGTGTATGGCACCTGTGGCTCTTGCCGGGCATCGGTGATCTGTTCCGTGATAGGTTCACCCATGAACGTCATCTTGACGAGTTTCTGCCATGTGTGTTTGCTATCTAGCTTGTACTGGTCCCACCACTGTTTCATCACTTTGTGGGCCGTGGTATGGAACAGTAACCCCTTCGGTTTAGTTTCGGTCCCGGTGCTGAGCTGTACTGCTGTGTAGCCACGTCCTGGCATGTGGTCGATTTCGATAGTTTCCCCAGTATCGATATTGCCATATACGGTCATCGTACGTTGATCCTACTCGATACTAGACGGCGGTAGGCGGCACTACCTACATCGCCGATCTTAGGTATATTTGATAAGCCATGACCATTGACAATATCACGTGGTACACGTACACGACTACGTGCGATAGTCTCCCAATCACCTTTCTTACGATTCTTACCTTTCATTGTCACGTGTATCTCCTTAGATGTAACGGCAGCCGGGCCGATCTTAGGCCCGGCTGCCTCTCTGCACCATCCGCCGCATCGGCGGCATGGACCTTACGACTTAGCAACGGGCGTCTCGGTCTTGCGCTCTACCCACTTGAACCCCACATGCGGCCATGCCTTGTCCGTGTCCCGACCGAAGATGCGCAGCTTGTGCGTAGCACTGTCCACGGCCCGCTCAGCCTTACGCAGATGCGCGTAGATGGTGGCCTTAGGATACGTCTCAGTGATCCCTACGGCCTTACCGACACCCGTGTCAAGCGACTCCTTGACCAAGTCCTGTAGAGGTGATGGCTTGGACGCCACATGACGCCGTCCCAGATTAGCCGTCTCCTCTTCGCTGAACGTCCGAACCTCCGACCCGTTCACCGTGGTAACCGGCGCTGGCTTCGTAGCAGTAGCCATTAGCTTGTACTCCTCACTGTTAACTGTGTGTCCCGGCTTCCCGGTATCTATCTAGGACACCGTATCAGAACGGAGGGTCACTGTCAACCCCTGATGTCAACTTGTCCCGCGTGTAGTCCACGGTAGATGTGATCACACCATGATCAGATACGTCTACCGTGTGAGCTTTCCGCATAGCATGCCCGGTAGCCTTGATACCAATCGTTACAGGAGCATTCCCCATGTGACGCGTGTACCGACAGTCACGACAACGTAACGTGAAGTCATGAGGTATCAGACCACCATCAGCAAGATTCCTCATAGCGTCACATTCAGGCTGTTCATTCGTATTCATCCGGCATCGATTCTGCGGTATCCCACAGATCTTTAACATCCGGTGCTACATCCGGACGCCACGGCAACGGATGCGGCTTAGACGGACCCACACCCATACCATCCGTCGGTACCATACGATGCAGCCTATCAGCCAATGTGTGATGCTCGTGACACGTGATGCACTTAGACGCAAGATGTGTACGCTTACCGCCGTTCACGGACAGCTCGCGAGGAGCATCGATCCACTGCCCATAGTTCGTGATATCCGGATTAGTTAGACTGATGAATCTATGTGTAGACAACAAGAGATTAGCGGCCTGATCCCCTGCTAGATAATCCATCACCACATCATGTGACAGCTCGCTAGCGTCAACACCCCGTGTCTTAGCCTTGTTCACCTGTCCCGCACTGGTCCAGTAGATACCCGACTGTAGATACGTGATCCAGTCGAACTCCGACAGCTCCCACTGACCCAACCCATCCCCATAATCAAGGTCAAGCTTACGTGTCGTCGTAACACTATCGGTCTCAACCGATATGACAGACTCAGGATCAAGCTCGATAGCTGACCACATCTGGGCACGCGTCATAGATGTAATCATCCCTGCCCACACGAGTTGATGATATGAAGGTGGCTTACCATCCCTGCCACCCACACGTTGCGCCGTCTTACCATACAGAGAGTTGAGCGCTAACTTGAGTGCCCACTGACCACCCCTGCCGGCCGCCTTCCAAGCTTGGCGTGTATCATACATCCCCGGTACGAACGAAAATGGTAACGTGTCATCTTCAATGACGAGAGCCCACCCGTCATACTGATCCGTGGCGTGCCGCGCCTCATACGTCCATAACCAGACCTCCTGGACATAGTCACTGAATGCCACAGCCCCGGTCTGATGACGCCACGGTATCGGATGAGGAAGTGTCCGAGCATCATCGTTTGTATAAGTGCATCGCCAGATGCCCAATTCACCTGTATAAGAGTCCCGGTATTCCCAGTGGGCACTTCGCAGCGAGGGCAGCAACCTAATCTTATCTGGATACGCCGAACGTACATCAGCCTGATACACCTTCTCGTCAGTGTGACCTACCTGGAAAGGTTCGAACCGTCCACCGAAATATGCACGCTGAGCCAACAACTCAATATCAGGTGTCAAGGGCTGCATGTGACGCTTCACACGGTATTGCATCATCACTGCATTAGCTACGGCGCCAGGACCATGATAGGCACGTACCGGCATGCCAGCTTCACGGAATTCACTCCGCAACGTCTCACACAGCTCGACCAATAACCTAAGCTCAGCAGCAGTGTATACCTTGATAGTCTCCAGATCCTCTGTCCGGAACGATGACCTATCAAGCTTACCTTGTACCACGAAGTCCGGAACTTCGATACCACGGCTAACACACGCCCGTACGAACGACATTTGAAAGAATGTCATGACATCATACAAGGTCATGCGTCGCCGCTCACCATCCCAGTAACCTTTAATCGTCAACCACTTGTGCGGGATATACTCAAGTGTGTAACCGAGATACGAACACCTACCATCATCCCGTAGTGCCTTACGTTGTGCCATAGGGAAGTCACGGACCATATGTGTCACGTCATAACCACCACCATAAATGACATGAATACCATGAGGGTTCTCATACGACGTTCTAAGCAGAAGGTCTAGACATTCGGTTGAGCTGAGCTGTGGGTACTCGACATACATGCCAAGTGAGTTAGCGAAGTACATATATCGATGTTCACCATCAAGATCGGACCATCCCTCACCATCCCATCCTATGAACGGACGGTCATCGATAGGGATAGCTTTACGTGGTCGCTCTCGCTCTTGCTTGGCCGTGTACCGTGCTAGATACTTGCCGACGTCATACCCGGCATCCTCTAGCTGTTGAATACCACGTCTACTCTCACGCCGTGCTACTATCTCAGGATACGTACCCAACGGTAGATCCCTATGTTCGAAGTTCATACTAAGCTCCCGGTAGTATGCCATTCGTGAAGAATCGCGTATACGATTCCCTGAACGCTAGATAGAATTCTCTCCGTGACACGTTGACATCATGGAATGCTTTCGGCTCATAACCATACTTCGAAATGCCAATCAATGAATCCATGATGTACCGCTCACCCTGCAACATAGGTTCAACGGCAGCGCGTGCATGCGTCATATACACACGTAGCCACAGCTCAGACAATTCTAGCTGTTGCTGTGTATTCAATGATTCGAACTGTGGGATGGAATGAGCTATACCAAGCTGACGTGCTAACTCTATCTTGATAAGTGTTGGTTGACGTTCAATCTCAGCCCGTACCGTGGTGTACACGTTCCGTTGATTGGCATCACGGATAGCTGTTAACAGTCGGTCCACCGTTGAACCTGAGACCGTCTTACCACCTGGTGATGGTGCGTGCTTACGGATGTACTCCTTGTACCGTACCGGCTGACGATAAGCCCGCTCCGGTCGCTCGGGCGTCTTACCATGCCCACGTGCGGCAGCTAGGTTCACGCCACGCTCATAGTCACGCTGCGACATTCCCGCGCGACCCAATCGCCTACGGTACGACTCCGAGAGCTGCTCCCACTTGCGCCGTGGACTCGCCATGTGCTATGCTCGATTCACGTCGTGACGGACGCGAGAGGGTCCCCCAACTGCCCGGGGGACCCTCTCATTTATCATGGGAGACGTAACGTCTCGACGTATCTTAGATGGCGCAGCGGTAGATGTATTTCCCGGGGTAGTCCGGAAGGGCATCAGCTCTGAGTCCCTTAGGCAGGAACAGCCCGGCGTTAGTACCATTCACGCCATTCTTGACCCGTGATGCTGAAAGCATCGTCAATTCCTGGAATAGACCGTACCCACCACAGGTGAACCATACACGGTCACCTCCCTTTATGATGGCCCGGACGATCAGGAACCCATCCTCCGACATACGTGCCTGACCGGAGTCGAGCTGCCACGTCAGCAGAAGCACTGGCACGTTAACCAAGTCTTCCTTATCGATGTTCCTGAACCCATCACCGACCGTGGTAGCGTCGGCAGTGTCCACCGTGATACCAGCATCGGCGAACAGGGCCATAGCAGCTTCGAACGACTCGGGAAGCTTGGACATGTCGCCATCGACGATGCCCTGTAGGGACACCTGATTGAAGCGCTTACTCTCTTGGCGTGCTTCGTCGTCTATGAACGTCTTCTCCAGCGCATTCTTACGCTCTTCGAGTTCTGCTGCGGAGGGTTTCGTTGCCATAACATGATCTCCCGTCATTGTCAAACCAGCACGATGCTGGTAAGATGCGGATATGACAGTACCCGCCGACCGGAGAGGTCGAATTGTCCCGATTGGGGTAGGTCTCCCGGCTACCCCTCGTCGCGACGGTTCCCGCCGCTCGGCGGGTACTGCTCATGATCCTATCAGGTCCACCACAACCAGTCAACCCCCACTCTCACGGGAGATGAGATGACAGAAGCAACAACACACGTCGAAATCGACGTACCCGAAACTACCGTCCCAGAGGAGCCAACAAGTGAACCTACGACGGTCGTCGTCGCCGATACAGGTTCCGATGGCATCCACCCTGCTATCGCAGAATTCATGTCCGAAGTCAGAACCGAACTCGCTAACCTCCGCAGAGATACGGAAGATACGGCGTCTACTGCGGCTTCTGCGGCTATTACCGCCGAAGAGGCGAGTCAAGCTGTTGATACGGCTGTTGCAGACGTTGAGATCATCGCAGGAGACGTAAGCGCACAGATCGAAGAAACTCACACTCAACCTGAACCTGAGACTGACGCCAGACCACAAAACGAACACGCATGGTTCAAAAGCCGGGGGCATAACACATGACCATCCTTGACGACGTAGAAGTACGTGACTTCGACATCCCAGATGACACGCCACCTGCCGGACAAATCAATGATGTGGACGATGATATCCGACGCTGTCAATTCTGTGGCACACCACTGGATCCTGACGCTCATGGTAGGACGAAGTATTGCGACGACCATAAGACGCTCACAAGTCGCAACGAAAAGTCGACCGGAGCAGGTACGCGCACCCGTGGAGCTAAGGGACACGGGAAGATCGCAGAAGGTATGACAGCTATCTACGGCATGATTGGATTTGCCGTAGGAGCTGTATACATGCCGACATTGGACGAAGCATGGTTGCGTGACAAGGAGATCATTCACGCGAACGCTGAGAACTGTGGCGAAGCATGGGCAAAAGTTTGCGACACCAACCCCAAGATCAGGAAGCGTGTCGAACAGTTCCTAGACATGGCAGGTGCCGTGACACTACTAGGTGCCCATGCTCCCATCATAATGGGGATCATGCAGAACCATGCTACTAAGGAGGTGACTACTAATGGTGGGTAAGGTCGTAGGAATCGCTTTCCTAGTTGTGGGGTTCTACGTACTCATGGCGGGTTTCCGTGGAGTCACGGGCTAGCGGACACGACGTCTACAACTCCATAGCGTGGCAAGATTTCCTGACAAAGTTTCGATGGATGCAGGGAGAGCACATCCTCTGCATAGCCGGTACCGGGCAGGGTAAGACCACCCTTCTCAGTCAGATGGCGAGCTATCGGAAATGGAACCTAGTCCTAGGTACTAAGAAGCAGGACAGTACCTATGATCTGTGGATTAAGCAGGGGTTCCGTAGAGTCCAGTCAGTAGATGAGATCAGACCATGGGATACTAAGATCCTACTCTGGCCCCGATACGACAAGACAATACGTGAATTCAAGCGACGTCAACAGAGAGTGTTCCGTGATGCGTTCGACTACACAGCGGGACAAGGTGGTTGGACGGTATGGAACGATGAAGAGATGTACATGTGCCGAGATCTTCATCTCACGGAAGAGGTCTCGTGGTTCCTACAACAAGCTAGATCGTCAGGACTAACCATCATCAACGGCAGTCAACGGCCAGCATGGATACCAGTAGCCAGCTACAACGGCTCAACACATGCATTCCTGGCCAACAGCAACGTAGATGGTGATGCTAAGCGGCTAGCAGATCTCGGGCTAGTCAACCCTAAGGAGTTGCTGGCCAACCTAAAGCAGCTCCGACGCTATGAGTTCGTATACGTCAACACACGGGACCATACTAGACCCGTAAGGACTAAGGTAGAGAAAGGCAGTAATGGACGCACACCTGCATCTGAGCGGGCTCGATGGTTTAGCCGCGTTCCTGTACATCATCGTACTTCTAGGGACGGCTAATATGCTCGCTCGAAGATTCCCGGATAACAAACTAGCTCAGACGTGGCTGTACATCTTCACGCCTGGCGCTACTCAGCACAACGCCTAAAGGAAGGTAGTAAACGTAATGGCTGCACTTACGCTCCCGGGTAGCAAGCCCGCTGGTAACGCTGCTCAGGCAGCGGGACAGCCGCAAGCACCCACGAATCAGGCTGGACAGCAGGCCGCTGGACAGCAGTCCGTAGCACAGATCCCGTTCACACGTTCAAGCCCACAGAAGAGTAAGCAGGGTCCCCCGGTAGTCGGCCCTGTCATCCTCACGGGTGCGGCTAACAACTTCGGCCCGTATCAGGTGCCGTCAGGTGGTTTCTTCCGGCGACTCAAGCTGAACGTCTCCGCTGTCGCTGCCGGTAACGCGGCTACCGTCGTATTCAACGCTGATGGCCCGTTCAACGTGTTGCAGCAGATCGCGCTTCTGTCCGCTTCTGGCGGTCAGATCATCTACGCCATCGATGGATATCTGCTCTACGCGTGGAACAAGTACGGTGTGTGTGCTGACACGCCGCCCGGCACTGACCCGAAATCGGATATCAGCTACTCGGCTACCGCCGGCGCTGGTGCTACGGGTGGCAGCTTCAACTTCAACATCTACGTTCCGTTGGAGCTTGACGCTAGGGACGCACTGGGTGTTCTTCCGAACATGGCCGGTAACCAGTTGTTCCAGCTACTCGGTCAGCTGAACACTGGCGCTGCTGTCTACACGACACCTCCGACTACGCTGCCGACCGTCACCGTTACTCCAGTGTACGAGTTCTGGGCTCTCCCGGATGCGGCGAACACGGATGGTGTTCCGCAGGCGCAGTTCCCGCCCGGTATCGGTTCGGCTCTTCTGATTCAGTCTCAGAACCCAACCATCAACCCCGGCTCTCAACAGAAGATTCAGCTACTGAACGTCGGTGGTATCCATAGGATGTATATCTTCATCCTGCGCCTTGCTGCTGGTGGTCGTGATACGACGAACACGAACTGGCCCGCTGTCACCACTCGATATGTGAACGGTAACCCGTTCAACTACAAGACTAAGCAGAACTGGCTTCGTGAGCAGCAGAAGCGGTACTGCTTGAACCTTGCCGGGGGTGCTACCTACGAAGGTGCTGGAGGTCTGGACCAGGGTGTCATGGTGTGGTCCGACTACGTCAAGGATGGTGACGGTTCCGACTACGCGTCCGCTGCGTGCAACCGTAACATGTGGCTCGTGACGGAACGCTCCTCTGTCTTGGAGTTCGATTTCAACGCATGGGGCGCCACCGCATCCACCCTGCTCATCTCCACCATGAGCGTTACCACCCCATCCCCGGAAGCCTTGTACCAACCCTACGTAGGCTAAACATCGTGACGGAAAGATAAGACCGTGGTGGGAGCTGACCACGGAAGAGATCAGCTCCCACCACCCACGAAAGGACATCATGACTAACCCACTCAGCGCCGATCACACAGGTGACGGTATCAACCTTCAAGCACACATGACAGGTAACCCGCTCAAGGGTGCGTCCAGTGCTGGCGCATCGGCCATGACCGTATGGCTACTCATCATCGGCGCACTTGTCGTCCTGTTTGTTCTCGGATTCAGTTTCAAGAGTGTGAGACTCTAACTCATGGACCAGTCGCGTACGTTCGTACTATGGATCGCCGGATTCACTGGCGTCCTATTGATGTACGCCGCGTTCAAGGATAAGTCTCCGACATCGATCATTCAAGGTAGTCTCAAGAAGACTGGTACAGGTACTACGCCGTCAGGTTCGGGTGGCGCGTCGAACATCGTAACACCCGTAGCAGCGGCACCCGGCGTAGGTTCCGGAGTGGCATCGGCAGGTGTTACTAACATCGATGGCGTGTACTACATTATAGATCAGTACGGTAACCCTGTGACTCAGATCAACAGTACCTATGCTACGTCTCCCGCTACCTACATTCCACCTAAGAGTATCTGATGTCATCGGGACTCGTGTTCGCTGCTGTTCTCACTGCTACTGGCAGTGCGGAGGTTAAGCAGATAACGGCGGGTAAGTCGCCAACGATGAAGCCTATCATCGGTGGTTTCCTGTTAGGTAGTTTCCTGCTAGTCATCAATGGTATCAGTCCCGAACTAGGTTCGGGATTCTCCATCCTTGTCATCATCGCATCACTACTGGTTAATGGCACTGCCGTAGCATCGGCCATCAACACCAACGTAAGGAAGTGAACCATGCTGCACGACTTCTTCTCAATCCTACTTGCTATCGTTGTGGTGGCCGGTATCACGACAGTCGTCGTGAACGGCGCCGGTAGCTCAAACGTCCTATCCAGCTTCTTCAAAGGATTCTCAGGGAGCCTCACAGCCGCACAGGGCAAGTGAACATCGTGACGGAGAGACGCTCATGACCGTAGACCACTGGATCAAACTAGCTGCTATCGCTCCCATGGTCGCCATGATGTGCTACTACCTGTGGGTCCGAGCGCACAACGCTCCAAGCTACACCATTCTGGTAAGTGACAATGCAGGTTTCCTGAAAGGTAGCCTAGAATGAAGAAAAGCTGGCTTTGGCTCCTGGCACTTCTCGGTGTGTTCCTCTATTGGAAGATGAAGTGATCACGCTACCCATCGTAGAGCCCAATCCGACGACGGGCGGACTAGCTCCGCGATACCAGACACAAGGATACTCATACGAAGGGCCAGGCGAAGATGTCAGCCTGATCTCTGCACAATGGCCGCTACGTAGTTCGGAAGATGTCTCGCAGGGTATCCAACTTGACGAGTCCCCATACACGCATTTGTATCAGGATCATCTGACCGATTTTGAAGGTCCGGAAGCGAACTTTCAGAACGGTGGTATCACTCAGATGTCAGTGTCGCTGGCATCCGTTGGTACTCCAGTCGCGAACCCCGTTGATGAAGTAGTGGCCCCATGGATAGGTACGGGACCATCCCCGTATCAGCTCGACACGAACATCATCGGACCTGTCACGGGCCACAGTGAAACCATGAATGGTAACACTCTCCAGCCGGATTACAACCCACAAGGTCAGTATGGCGCCGCTACAGGGGGTGGTACGTCCTATCACGAGACGACTACCGCCTACTACGTGTCGCAAGCTGATCAGGTTGTACGTGACTACTCAGCATCAGCTTTGTTTGCGAGCGTCTAATGACCGAACCTACAGAAGCAGTCGTAGCACATGGTCATGGTGCTGTGGGCAAAACATTGGGTGGTCTTACAAAGAAAGTGGGACCTCTACCCGCATACGGTTGGGCACTCATCGTCGTAGGTGCCTACGTAGCCTATCGTCTGTATCGGTCTAAGACGAACGCTGCCGCCGCTAACACTGGCACTGGGCTACCGGCATCGGCGTTCGGCGGTACCGATGCTTCGAGTAATGGTGGTGATGCCGCTACTAACGCTTCCGGTGCCGGTACCACGTCGGGCACAACGGTAGCCGATACTACTAACGCGGCGTGGGCGAAATCGGTTGTCAACTGGCTGATAGGTCAAGGTGTTAGCCCGTCAACGGCATCTAACGTGATTGCTAAATATCTGGGTAAGCAGACATTGACCCCTGATGAAGCTACCATTCTGAACACGGCATTAGCTCAGTTTGGTGCCCCTCCGGAAGGTGTCATACCTATCACGGTCGGGCCAGTGGGTACGCCGAAACCTACACCGACACCTGTACCGAAGCCTAAGCCGGTACCGAAGCCAGCGCCTAAGCCGAAGCCAGCGCCGAAACCAGCGCCTAAGCCGAAGCCTAAGCCACCTGCCCCACGATACTACATCGTGAAGTCAGGCGACAATCTGACCCGTATCGCACTACGATACTATGGTACCCCCAACTGGCAGAAGATCTACAACGCCAACAAGGGTGTCATCGGTGGTAACCCTAATCTAATCCGCCCGGGTGAGCGTCTGCTCATCCCAGCTTAAACGCCGTGACGGAAGAAAGGAGACCACCATGGGCATGATCATGCACAGGGTCATCATCACCGATACCCTAGGCAAACTCGCCGAACGGTACTACGGTAATTGGGAGCTGTGGCCACTCATCTACGATCATAACGAGTTCGAAATCGGCATTGATCCTAACCACCTAACTCCCGGTATCCATCTCGTCATCCCCTACCATCATGGCATGCGTGTGACAGTCGAACCTGACCCGTTGCAAGAGGCTGTATCAGACTATGGCTTCTAAATGGGAAGACGGACTAGGCGTTGCTGTCGTCGGCATGGCCGTCTTTCAGATCGCATCTCTATGGCAGAATACAGCACCTGAACTAGCTGATATGCGTAAGGCACCACAAGGTGATATCACGATGAAACAGCACCTGCTAGATGCTGATATCACCGTAGGACTCGTAACAGTAGGTGCGTCAGTGGCTATCGCTGTGATGACCCACAATATTACGGCAATGCTGCTCATGCTCTTTACATTCGGTGTACTATCATGGTACTATCATCAGGTTCTCGGCGCCGAACCACGGTAGCCGACCAACAGTCGGGAGAAATGACATGGACGAAACTAGCCTCGAAGCCACAGAACAAGCACTCTACGACCTGAAACTCATGAATGAGAAGGTCCAGAAAGACATCGAGAATATCACACAGATCGTGACAGAACTTCGTGATGGGCTCGCGGTAGCATTGCATTCATTGGGTCCCGTAGTTGAGCAGATGCAACCTATGCTTAAGATGCTCGGAATCAGCACGGACGGGTAAATGACATGGCATCCTACACTGACGCGGACTTTCAAGCGTTTGTATGGGCTCTCGTACAACAAGAGTCCAACGGACGCTATGATGCTACGAATCCGTCCGGTGCCCTGGGTGCCTATCAGGTGCTAGGGTCGAATGTCCCGTCATGGTCACAAGCCGCGCTAGGACATTCGATCACAGCACAACAATACCTAGCCGATCCACGGCTACAGGACAGCGTAGCTCAATATCAGCTACTCAAAGACTGGAACGCGGCAGGTGGAACGCCGGAACAACACGTCTTAGCAGTCGCTCATGACTGGAACCCTGACGCCGATACATCATACGGTAACGAGATACTCGCACGGTGGCAAACCCACCCTGGTACACACTTTGGTGTGGTCAGTGGTACATCCGGTATAGCAGCTCCCGCACCACAGACGGACTGGCCTAAGCCGGGACATTGGGTGTCCAAGACAGGTAAGCCGATACCTGACCCACCCGTACGATACACACCAGGGTCCGGGAAATACCCGAATACGCCACCTATCCCGCTAAGTCCACCATCGGGTTTACAGCAGTCCGATTGGGATAGTATCTACAGTTGGGTGTCCGCGTACTTCGACGGCAAGCCTGTCCTGTATAAGCCACCACAGCATGGTGCCACAAATGAGATGCTGTGGAACCTGTACGTGCAGTCGGTGGAGCAGAACAAGGGGGACATCGGAGCTGCTAACCCCGGCTTGAACACTGGTCTTGATAGCCTAGCAGGATTCTTGAAGATCATAGGCAAGATCTTCTCGTGGCTTACTACGCTCAAGAATTGGGAACGTGTAGGGCTCATGTTACTAGGGGCTCTTGTTGTGCTCGTCGTCGTGTTAGCTGTACTCAAGAAGCAGACGCCTACGTTAGGTGATATCGCATCAGTGGTCAAGAGCGGTGGTGATATCGCCAGTGGGTAACATCGTCACATCATACGCCGTAGCACAGGTGGGTAAACCGTACGTCTTCAACACACCGTTAGATGTCAACAACAGTAATCCGCCTACGTTCGACTGTTCCGGGCTCACTATGTGGTGCTGGAACAAAGCGGGTACTAAGTTAGCACATTATACGGTGACCCAATATGCGCAGACACAGCATAGACCACTAGCTCAAGCTCAACCAGGTGACCTAGTATTCTGGCAAGATACTACCGGCTTCATCGAACACGTAGCTATCTTCATGGGACAAGGTCAGGTGATAGAGGCACCGGAACCTGGTAAGAATGTACGATGGGCTGGACTGTACGATTGGAAGCCGCCCATGCCCAATGTCGGTGTTTTCCCTGGCGGACAAACCGATAACATAGTTTCAGGTGTTGACACCGCTAACGCAGTCTCGGCGACAAGTTTAGGTGGCATCACTAGTATACCTAGCAGTATTGGTAAGGCATTCTCATGGCTCACCACGCTAAGCCATTGGGAGCGTATCGGTCTCATGCTTCTAGGTGCACTCATCGTCGGCATTGTCACCTGGAACACAGTAACTTAGGAGAGTATACTATGACTCAACCGTTAGATGATAGCGTCAACATCAACCTATTCGACGATGGCGGCACAAGCCGACAAGTCGTCGAACTAGAGACACAGGTCAGACCATCCGACTATGACCCCGGCAACAGCACTGATGACAAAGTATCATACCATGGCGGGCCGTCAGTGTCTCAAGCCGACTATGACACGCCTGCCGCCGGACCCGACCCGTGGACCTTCGAAGAGGTACACCCTGAACTGCAGTACACCCGTGGAGCGCCCGAACGTAAGCCTCTAGCTGTCTCCACGCGACTATCCCGGACGTTCATTTCACGGCAATACACGCTGAATCCCGGTACCGACCCGGTGCAGATCGTAGCCATGGAGACACGCCGTAGCGCACTGACGTTCGTGTCATCGTCCGCTACTGGCTTCCTGGTCATTGGTCCTGAACCGGGAGCCCTGATCGGTGGCCAGGGATTCGTGCTCCCTAACAATGTTCCAATAGACTTCTACAGCTTCGATTCAGTATTCGCTATCGCGCAGACAGCCGTCTGTGTCATCTCCATCCTCGAATACATAGACGACTAAACATCGTGATGGGTAGAACATGACAACGCCGGGAGATATGCTCTCTACAGTATCAACGGTCACCGTACCCCCGGGACCGGCTAGAAACCTGCTCAGCAACATGCCCTCCGGTACCATCATCTACAACCAGGACAAAGTTAACACTGTCTGGATCAGTGAAAACCCATCCGTAAGCCCGGGCTTCGGATATAAACTCGGACCACTGGGCTCTATGATATGGGCATATGATGGCCGTCAATGCTACGGATGTGTTGATACTGGTGTAGCTACACCCGTCATTATCACCTATGGTAACAGTATCTCGGACCTTAACAATCCGGTAGACGTCGGTATTGCAGTATCAACAGCATTATTACAACAGGGAATACCAAACGTATATCAAGAAACACAGTTAGCCAGTGGAGATGTATTGGCACCTTTTCAAAGTAAGTTCTATGATGTACATACGTTTGCATCAGTCGTTATTCGCAATAATGTAGCCAATAGTCTTCAAGGGAGACTTGCTCTTGATTTCCTTGAGTTCTCACAAGGAATTGCTATGGCTACATATATCATGGCACCCGATCCTGATAAGCTACGTTTCGATTCAGATCAGATTGCTTTTAATGTACGTGGTTATTGGTTCGAAGTATCTAACTTAGATGCTACTAATACAGCTACGATATGGCTTACGGCTAGTAATCGTCTTCGTACCGTTGATGTAGATGCTTCGATTGATTCAGCACAACCATTCCAATGGAACACTGCCAGTATAGCAATGGTAGCTGGCACAACCTATCCATTAACTTTACAACAGAATGGTGTACATCTCACTGGCCCCGTTTATGCAGACTTCGATCTTAATGGTACTGTTGTTAAGGGATATTATCAGTTACGTTATACTGACGGTAGTGGTACCACTCGTAGTATAATTATTGCCAATAGTACTGAAATGCAAATTGTTGGTACTATCATGGTCATTAATAAGATGATGGCATTACCTGAAACTAGCATTGATATAGATTTTGTGTGTACTACAGCCGGAACTGCAATCGCATCAGCTCGGTTCATCTCAGCACGTTAGGAGCTATATAATGACAATATTGAACGGACATGATGTCAGCAAGTGGCAGAATGGTAACCTACCATCTGGCGATTTCTGCATAGCCAAAGCGACGCAAGGTACTGTAGAGATCGATCCATTCTACGGCAACTATCTATCACATGCACGTAGCGCACACATGCTATACGGCTCATATCATTACGCCAACGGCACTGATCCGCATGCAGAAGCACATTTCTATGTAGCACATAACCAACAACTCAACGGTGAAATACAAGCACTGGACTTCGAAGGTGACGTACTCTCAATAGGTGATCCCGTAGGATGGGCTCTCACGTGGTTGCAAACGGTAGAGGCTCTGACTAAGAATAAGCCACTCATCTATCTGTCACAATCCACTGTGGATAGTCATGATTGGTCTAAAGTCATCGCCAACAATACGGGTCTATGGGTAGCGAAATGGTCAACTCAGGAACCAGTAGAAACTAAATGGCCGTTCGCTGCTATCTGGCAGAACAGTGACGGTAATGGTAAGCTGGACACCGACGTGTTCCATGGCGACCGTGCCGCATGGCTCAAATACGGTAGCAGTACGCCACCCCTGGACCATATCCCACCGACTCATCCGCAACCACCAACCACTCGTTACATGGTCGTCAAAGGTGACACGCTGTCAAGTATTGCTGAACGGTTCCATACAACATGGCAGATACTCGCCACCATCAACCATCTACATGATCCTAACCTGATCTACCCAGGACAGGTACTAGCTCTACGTGGAGCTGCTCCCGCACCACATCCCGTACGCAGCTACATCGTCGTATCCGGCGATACCCTATCCGAAATCGCATCGAAATATCATACGACATGGCAGACGCTAGCCAGCATCAATCACCTTGCCAATCCTAACTTGATCTTCCCAGGACAACACTTAATAGTAGGCTGAACATCGTGACGGAGAAGAGTTCTCATGAAGCTGTCAGAAGTCCGTAAATTCCTCACCACGGCTCTCGGCGCATGCACCGAAGTGATCAGTCTCAACCTACTACATGGTACCGCTGAGACGGTCGTACTCACCACCATACCCATTCTCACAGCAGTACTTACATATGTCATCCCCAACAAAGATCCATCCCTATTAGGAGGTAACCAGTAATGTCCGACGAGCAGGTCATCGAACTCACCGATGATGACACGGGTGAACACGTCACGTCCAGTGGGCTCAAGCTGTGGACAGAAGATGGACAGACTCACAGTGAAGATCCCTCCGGTACACAGGTGAGCGTGGATGGTGACCACTACGTCACGGCGGTAGCGGTCGCACGACTCCTGCACCTGTGATCCCGTGACGGGATAATAGGCGTGGCCGGGTGTTCGGTTTCCCTCCCGGCTGACGAACACCCGGCCACCCTACTACAAGGAGATGTGAGACCATGACAATGAGCCAAGTACCACAACCCATCATTGCCACCGTAACAGGCAATGATCTACTGGCACGCCTCGATAGCATCTCCACCAACGTAGCCCATCTAACTGCGAAACTAGATGACATTCCCTCGACACTCCATGATCATGAAGGTAGACTAAGACTACTAGAACAATGGCGTTGGCGAGGAGCTGGCATAGCAGCAGTCGTATCAAGTCTTCTATCCAGTGGTATTGTTGCGGCAATCATCAGTACTCATAAATGAGGTATCATTATGACACAAGCACCACCATTTATTCAATATGATCTTTGGATGAAACTAGGTCAACTACTCGGTTATCATGATGTTGCCGGTAACCTCTATGCAGGATTCCTTAAATCATATACCGTCGCAGCAGACAGTAGCAGTCACGTACTCTACTTTGATCAAATGCCACCCGTCTATGTTAACGCTCCAGGTATTGCCTCCCTAATACTCTTGTGATACACTCCCACCATGATACGCGACCGAACCGACGACACCCTAGGCACCATGGACGCACTCAGTAGCAATAGCTGGCGCAGCACACCGCAAGAAATCGCGTGTGCCAGACTATCCTGCGCACGGCAAGTCACCCGACTTAGGATGACCATCGATGAACTACGTGAGATACTAGACATGCTAGGACTCAGGTGACATGCCCTACGACGTGCGTAAGGTGGGCACTGGGTATGATATCGTCAAAAAAGACACGGGCGAGGTGGTCGGTCATAGCACGTCCAAGCGGAAGGCGTTCAGCTCCATTCGAGCGCGATACGCTAGTGAACATAACCATCCGTGGTACCGACGTAAGAAGACTTGACACCACCACCCAACCTTGCTAGGATGATAGTACCAACACAACGAAGGGCAGAGACCATGGCCATCACTTACGAAGTGATCGTAGACGGAGAGATGTACTGCGAGTTCACTAACTGGTACGAAGCAATCCAGTACCAAGACACGTTCGCGTGTGACCTCTCTTACATCATGCGGAGCGATGGCAAAATCGTACGGGGACGTATGACCAACGAAGACGGTTACTCCATACCAGTCGCAACGGAGACGATTCGCGAAGGT
>Ga0137415_10002601_pt1 | contig 17972 bp, 13 predicted proteins | sample CZODoug3_1_1_16f_FD_183082 | JGI IMG/M metagenome (GOLD analysis project Ga0137415, IMG submission 183082) | Vadose zone soil fungal communities from Angelo Coast Range Reserve, California, USA - CZODoug3_1_1_16fungal (Hybrid Assembly) | ecosystem: Environmental > Terrestrial > Soil > Vadose...
CGCGGGTTGGCTTTGCAACACTCCTCTTTTCAACGCTCGTTGTCGCGCTCTTCATCGCGGGCCCATCCGTACATTCTGCCGATGCAGTCTGGCGGACAGATTAGAGCAGCTGCCCGAGGACCGAAAGCCAGGTTTTCTGGCGTGCTATTTCGTTCGCCCGGTCTTGCGCGCCTTTGCCGTCGCATTTCGCTTGCGCGTAGTGGCGGCTTTTTTCGCGGAACGCGATCGCGCCGCTGCCGGCCGGCTGGCCGATGCCTCGCCGCCGCGCGGCCCGCCAATCCGGCCGCCGCGTTTGGCGGAAACGTTGGTATCGGGAACGCCGCGTCCCGAGCCGCTTTTGTTGCCGCCACCGGTTTCCTTGTTGACCGTGGCCCAGGCGCGCCGCTCGGCTTCCTTCCCGCCGACGCCACGATCCTCGTAGCCTTCCTCGATATGTTCAGCCTGGCGCTTCTGCTTGTCGGTATAGCCGGATTTATCGCCGCGCGGCATGATCGTCTCCCTCGATGGTGCGGTTGCCAAAAATCGCAACGCGCATCGGCGTGCCCGGGTTCCCCGGCAATGAGACGGGGTCCGGATGGGCACGGTCGCGAGCCCGGCTGCTATGCGGCGTTGCGCAGGCCGGCGAGGAAAGTATCGACGCTCTTGAACAGCGCGGTAGCGTGCTGGCTGAGCTCGCCGGACGCGACCAGGACGTTGTCGGCCAGGGCGCGCGACTGGTCCGCCGCCTGGCTTGCGCCCGCGACATTGAGCGAAACTTCGCCGGTGCCCGTGGCGACCCGTTGCACGCTTCGCGCAATCTCGCGGGTCGCCGAGCCCTGCTCTTCGACAGCCGAAGCGATGGTGGTGGCGACCCCGCTGATCTCCCGGATGGTGTCGCTGATGCCGCTGATCGCCAAAGCACAATCGGCGGTGGCGGACTGTATGGCGGTCACCTGCCCGGCGATCTCTTCGGTTGCCTTCGCGGTCTGACTGGCGAGTTCCTTGACCTCGGATGCGACGACGGCAAAGCCCCTGCCGGCATCTCCGGCCCGCGCCGCCTCGATGGTCGCGTTGAGCGCCAGCAGATTGGTCTGGCTGGCGATCGCGCCGATCAGGCGCAGCACATCGCCGATCTTTTCGGCGGCGGCGGCAAGGCTCTTGACCATTTCAGTGGTTTTTGCGGCCTTGGCCACGGCCTCGTCGGCAACACCGCTGGAAAAAGTGACCTGTCGGCCGATTTCGGTAACGGAAGAGGCGAGTTCCTCGGTGGCGGTGGCGACTGTGCCGACACTGGCCGAGGCCTGCTCGGAAGCGGCGGCCGCCGCGGCGGCCCGTTCCGAAGTTCCCTTGACGCTCGTGGTGATCTCGCCGGCTACGCGCTGCATATCCTTTGTCGCCTGCGCGACGGCGCCGACCACGCTCTTGACGTCGGATTCGAAGCGGTCGGCCATTTCGCGTTGCAGCGCCTTCTTCTCCAGTTCGGCCTGATGTTTGGCAGCTTCCTGCGCCTCGCGCAGCGTCCGCGCCTCGATCATGTTGCGGCGGAACACGTCGAGCGCCACGGCCATGGTGCCGAGCTCGTCTCTTCGGTCGCTGCCGAGAATCGTTACGTCGGTATCGCCACTCGAGAGGCGGTTCATCACGGTGGTGATCGCCGCCAGCGGGCGCGACAGGCCGCGGCCGAGCAGGAACGCCAGCAGCGCGGCGCCGGCAAGAATGACGAACGTGCCGAGAATGAAATTGCGCTGCGAGCTTGCTGCCGCGGCCTCGTATTCGGTGGTGTCCTTCACCAGTTCGATTACCGCGACCGGCTGCCCGGCATAGTTCTTGATCTGACCGAGATAGAGCGCGGCCGGATGGCCGTTGCGCGTGGCGTCGCGACGCAGGGCGTTACCGTCAAATACGCTTTTAAGTTCGTCCTGGGTGGCGACCGAGCTGTCACCAAGGGTCGATGCGATGCTGGTGAACGCCTTGCCATCGAAGCGATACACCGCCAGATCGACGCCGAAGCGCAGCTTGGCGTTGTCGACGAATGGCTTGCCAAAGGAAACGCCGATGTCGACGACGCCGATGCTCTTGCCGTCGCGCATGATCGGCGTCATGCCGAAAACACCCAGCGAATCCCGCCCGGGTTCGACGCCGACAATCGGCTTGCCCGTCGCGTTCGACTCCACCACGGTCTTGCGCCGCGCGGAGATGTCATCGCCGAAGATCTTGGGCTCGTGAATACGGAAGAAATTGGTAGCGGGCGGCGTTTGGAAGCTGATCAGCGGCATGCCCTGCGGCTTTATCGCCGCCAGGGATCCTTGCAGCAGCACCATGAGCGGGTCGCGCTCGCCTTTGGCGATGGCGTCTCCCACCGGTGGCAGATTAGCGATGACGGCACTGACCGCCAGCGCAGCGCGCCCTTCATAGTCGAGGGCGGCCATGACGCTGTCATATTGCAGCTTGAGCTGCTGGTCGAGCGCGAGCCGCATCAACGAGCGCTGTTGAACAATCGAAAAAGTTCCCAGGATCCCGCAAGCCACAGCGACGGTCAGCGAAATGGTCAGAATGACGCGCGCAGAGATAGATCGAAGTTTGAACATGGGGAAAACCGGAGCTCCGCAGGGACGAGGAGTTCGGAAGGTCCCAGATAATGTTTAATAATTTCAGGTTAAGTTATCGGGCCGCAGTATTACGGGCCTCACGGCCTTGGAGCGATCAGCAGCGCTCTGACCAAGCCGTTGATCTTACCATGATACCGCTCACCGCAACCTGATCAAGCCCGAGGAATGATTGGCAGATCAGGCGCTTACGCGCCATTTGCGGTGGCGCCGGGATCGGCAGCGAGGATCATCTTGCCGACGTCTTCGTAATGGGTGTCGCGGGCCTGGATTTGCTGCGCGATGGCGTGCATGTCGCGGAAGCGGCGTTCGAACTTGTTGGCGCTGAACACGGCGGTGGCGCCTGCCATGTGATAGGCGGCATCGACCACCGAGGCCGCCTGATGGATGGTCCAGGTCGAGGCGAGACGAACCGCTGCGCGATGCTCGTCGGTGAACGCGCTGCCTTGCGTCAGGTCGCGCCACACCTCGGAGGCCGTCGCATAAAGATAGGCGCGCGCCGCGCGTAAACTGGCTTCGTTGCGTCCGATCACACCCTGCACGGCGTTGTTCTCGCGCATCACCTTGAGACCTTGCGGTTGCTTGCCGCGCGCCAGATCGACGGCCGCATCCAGCGTGGCGCGCGCAACACCGACCGAGACTGCGGCGAAGCCCAGTCCAAACGTCAGATTGGTGGAGAGTTTATACAGCGGGCCCCGTTCACGCAGCGCGGCGGGTTCGTCGCGGAGTGCCGCGAATTTTTCCGGGATGAACAGATTGTCGACCGAATAGCTGTCGGTGCCGGTGCCGTTGAGGCCGATCACGTCCCAGACGTCGTACATCGTGGCGCTCGCCACCGGAAACAGGATCGTGCGTATTTCCGGCGCGCCATTGGGCTTGCGCCGCGGGGTGCCGTCGGCTTCGACGACCCTGACATGGGCGCCGAGCCAGCTCGCCTGACGGGCGCCGCTGGCGAAGTCCCAGCGCGCGGTGGCGCGATAACCGCCGGGAACCACCTGCACCTCGTGGGCGATCGCGCCCCAGGCGAGAATGCCGGGTGGTGCATTGAAAATCTCGTGCGCCGCATCGGGATCGAGATAGGCCGCCGTCATGGCACAGACCGAACACTGGCCCAGGCACCACGCCGTGGAGGCGTCGGCTTTTGCAATTTCCTCCAGCATCTGCATGAAGATTTCAGGCGGCGCCTCGGTGCCACCGAGGCTTTGCGGCAGCAGCACGCGATAAAGCCCGTTCTCGATCAGGGCGGAAACCACCGGCTCGGTGAGACGCCGCGTCCGCTCGATCTCATCGGCCTCGCGTGCGATCAGCGGCTGAAGCGCTCGCGCGCGCTCGATGAGGCCGAAGCCGGGAAGTTTGTTCATGCGTTTCCTCGCCCTCTTTTGGGGTTCTGATTGGCGAAGGCACAATGGTGATCTATTCGCCGCCGCCGATCAAGATGGGCAGGGGGCATGGGAGAGGCCGCAGGGCTATCGCATATGACCAACTTCAGCCGATGGTCGTGGCTTCGCACAATCTCTCAGCGGGTCGTCCCTGCGAACGCAGGGACCCATCACCCCTGGCCTCAAAAGTGACAAAAGGCCTCTGCTCCAGTGCAGAAACGAGAGTCCGCGCCGCCGCGATGAGCGCAATTGCGCTCACGCTGGGGTCCCTGCGTTCGCAGGGACGACTCATTGAAAATTCCATATGCGGTTCCGCTGCCCGCAAGCGGGAGAGGGAGAAGAGGGCGCCCGCGCCAAAGTACTAAATCCGCAACAGCGCCTGGCGGTCGATCTTGCCGGTGCCGGTCTTCGGCAACTCGTCGATGAATTTTACCTCGCGCGGATATTTATAGGGCAGCAGCTTTGCCTTCACAAAATCCTGCAGCATTGTTGTCGCGTCGGATGGATCGAACGCGCGGTCGTTCATGACAACGACCGCCTTTAAAGTCATGCGCCGGTCCGGCAGTTCGGCCGCGAACACCGCGCATTCGCGCACTTGCGGATGCTCGGCGAGGCAGAGCTCGACCTCGAGCGGATAGACCCATTGGCCGGAGATCTTGATGAGGTCATCGGCGCGGCCGCGAAAGAAATGAAAGCCGTCGCTATCGCGGACAAAACGGTCGCCGGTATAGATCCAGCCCTCATCGCGGATGGTCTCGGCTGACTTGTCCGGCCGGTTCCAGTACAGCGGCGTGTTGGAATCGCCGCGTACCCACAGGATGCCTTCCTCGTTGTCGCCGACCTCGCGGCCGTCTTTATTCCGGAGCGCAATTTCATAGCCGGGCACCCGCAGGCCGGCGGCGCCGAGTTTTTTCCTCTCCGGGTGATTGGAAAGGTAGATGTGCAGCACTTCCGTGGAGCCCAGTCCTTCGACGATCTCAAGACCGGTGAGGGTCTTCCAGCCATTGAAGACATCGGCCGACAGCACCTCGGCGGCGGATAGCGCCATCCGCAGCGACGAAAAATCCGTCGCCGCCGCGCCGTCGGCCTTGGTCAAGGACGTATAGAGCGTCGGCAATCCAAAGAAGACGGAGGGACGAAAACGCTCGATGGCTTCGAAAATCGCCGCCGGCTTGGGCTGGCCCGGCAGCAGCAGCGCGGCCGCGCCCGCGGCGAAAGGGAAGGTGATGGAATTGCCAAAACCGTAGGCGAAGAAAATCTTCGGCACCGAGAAGCAGATGTCGTCGCCTTTGAGCTTCAGCACATTGCGCGCGAACGCGGCCTCGCTATAGGCCATGTCGTGCTGCAGATGAACGATGCCCTTGGGCCGTCCGGTTGATCCCGACGAATACATCCAGAACGCCATCTCGTTGCGATGGGTGTCGGCTTCCGCGAGATCGGCGGAGAAGCCTGGCAACCATGGCTCTGCGACGATCATGTTTTGCGCCGCGTGATCGCCGGCGGCGCCGTTGACCACGACCAGCGTGCGAAGCTGCGTATCCTTGCAGGCCACCGCATCGAAGCGGACGCAAAACTCGGCATCGGCGACGGCGACGGTCGCGCCCGAATCCGACAGATAAAACTGCAGCAGGTCAGGCGGCGTCAGCGTATTGATCAAGAGCGGCACGAAGCCAGCGCGAACCGCGCCGAAAAACGCCGCCGGATAGGCCGGCGTATCGTCTGTAAACATCAGGATGCGGTCGCCGCGCTTGAGGCCCAGCGACTGGAAGCCGTGGCCCCACCTGGATGCTTCCGCGCAGAGTTCGCGATAGCTGCACGTTCCCGCCGGCCCGGTGAGCGCGAGCCCGTCGCGGCGGCCGCTGCCGAGGTTGTCGAACAGAATTCGGCTGGCGTTGTAGCGCTCCGAGATCGTAAATCCGATCTCCGCAGCGCCGGGGCTGTTCGAAGGTACCCGGTCGGCGATCTCTTGTGTCATCGCTGCGCCCCACCTGGCTGCAACTGGCGTTTCGACGCCTCGTACCGCGCCATGAATAGCGGCGACATCGCGCGCAGACGCGCGTCGTCGATCCGACCCGAACGGGTGATGTAGCTGTAGGCAAAATCCGAAAGATCGAGCTTCATATGGTCGGAGAATTTTTCATACCAGTCGGCGCTGGTGCGCGCCGCCGTCACCAGCTTTTTCACGATCGGCTTGCGCTCGGCCTGGTAACGGACGAGGGCGCTGGAAATATCGCGTTCCGCCTCCAGCGCCTTCACCAGCGCGATCGCATCCTCGATGGCCAGACGCGTGCCCGATCCGATCGAGAAATGCGCCGAATGCAGGGCGTCGCCGATCAGCACCATATTCTTGAACGACCAGCGCTCGTTCCATATCCACGGGAAATTGCGCCACACCGATTTGTTCGACACCAGCCGATGTCCGTCGAGCGTGGAGGCGAATACCTTTTCGCAAACGGCTTGCGATTCCTCGATCGTCTTGTCCGCGAAGCCGTAACGCTGCCACGTCGCGGGGTCGCATTCGATCAGGAAGGTGCTCATCGAAGGCGCATATCGGTAGTGATGGGCGTTGAAAGCGCCGAGTTCGGTTGCCACAAAAGTCTGCGACAGTGTCTCGAACCGCTTGGTGGTGCCGTACCAGGCAAACTTGTTGGCGGAATACGACAGCGAGGTGCCGAAATCGCCCTCAAAGCTGCGGCGCACCAACGAGTTCAGGCCATCGGCCGCGACAATCAGGTCGTAATCCGCCAGCTGATCCACGGACTGGATCAGCGTGTCGTATCGCGGGGTGACGCCGGCCGAGGACGCGCGCTGCTGCAGGATGGTGAGCAGGTCCAGCCGGCCGATCGAGGAGAAGCCGACGCCGTCGATTTCGACGCTTTCGCCGCGCAGGTTAAGCGTGATGTTCCGCCAGCTTTGCATCCGCAGTGCGATGGCGTCGACCGTGTCGGGATCGTCGGCGCGCAGGAATTCAAGCGCCTGCTCGGAGAACACCACGCCAAACCCCCAGGTGGCGCCGGCGGCGTTCTGTTCGAACAGATCGATCTGGGCGTCCGGGTGAAGCTTTTTCCACAGATAGGCGAAATAGAGGCCCCCGGGGCCTCCGCCTATCACGGCGATGCGCAAGATATTCGTCCTCCATGTAAACAGGCGTCATTCGGAATCGATAACGAGCTGACCGCCAATCCGTCATCGCCAACAGGGCGGTGCGCGGCGGTCAGCCCAGATAATCAGCCAGCATTATTCGGCAGCTTATCGGATCAGGGGCGGCTTGCGCTATACGCAGCGGCGCACCCACACACCGTTCACCAACACCCTGCGGCAGGCGGCAACGACCGGGGGACGGCGCACGACAACCGCACCCCGATAGCCGGCGCAGCCGGCGCGATAGACGCCACGGGCGCAAACCACCGCATTGGCGTCAGTCGTCTCAATGGTCATCGTGGCGGCAAAGGCCAGGATGGCGGATGCGATAAGCAAAAACGAACGCATGTTGTTCTCCCTGATTTGTCCTTGTTGATCGGCCAAGGAACGTTTTGACGGACGCATTTCGATTCCCGCATGCGCCAAGCGCGGGTCGCGCGGCGGCTTACTTTTTCTCTGCTGCCACCAGGACTTTTCTGCAGTCCGCCGTGAGCTTGTCGCTCGATTTGGAAAGGCAGGCGATGATCCTGCCACCGCCCGGCGTCGTGCCTCTGCAGTACTTTTCATAATCGCCCTTGCAGGCACTGCGCTGCTCGGCGGTCAGTTCCTGTGCAACCGCGGCTTCGGAAGCGCACAGCAGAGCGGCAATCAGGATGGTGCGTTGCATGTCTACTTTCCTTTCCGGATATCCGTTGATCGTGTGTTGGAGGGGTAACCCCCGCCGCGCCGCATCTCGTTGGAAAAGTCAGGTGATCCGCCGTCTTGCTTCTTGATCGCGGAGCCGTTGTATTGAAACTTTCGGAAAGTTGCTGTTTGAGCGATGCGATCGGGCCAATCCGTTCGATGCCGACCGAAGAAGGAGAAATCATGCAGGATATCAAAAGCCGGTGGCTTGCGTTCTACGCCGAGCATATCGAGCAAACCTCCAAGGAAATATTCGGCCATGTCGAAAAGCTGATCGTTGGAACGTTGATCGTCTCGGCGGGAGCGCATGTCTCGAGCACCGAGCCGGCCATCGTTCTGTTCGGTTATTTGCGTCATGGCCTCGTCGGCCGCGGCGTCGAACTGTTCGGCGTTGTCCTTCTGGTCCTGAATTTCCTCGACGGATTTTATAAACTTGCAAAACTGGATTGGCATGCCGCGTATCAGATCGTCATGTCGATCTGCTACTTCGCTTTGTCGGTCCGGTTAATCCAGTTGATCCTTGCCTTTCGCGGCGAGTAGCCGATGGTCTTTCGAAGAGCCGTCGACCGTCGGCAGAGCACGCGCAGAATTTATTGCGCCGCGAACTGAGCCAGAACTTCCTTGCAGGCGGGGGAAAGGGAGGCGGCCTGGGTCGCCAGACATCGCGCGATGCGGCCACCGCCGGGTGCGACGCCCCCGCAAAGCGCGCGAACGTCTCCGCCACATGCCGACCTCACGACGAATAATTCTTCGCGCGGCCGCATCGGCCGCAGCACCAGCGCGGGAGCCGGCGCTGCTGCAGGGCTGGTGGTTGCCGCGGTTGTCGAAGCGGTGCCCGCTGCCGGCGTTGTTGCGCCGCCGCCGGCGGCGTTGACGGCCTGCTGGCAGTTGCCTGAGAGTTTCGACTTGTTCTTTTCCAGGCATTGCAGCGCCGGGGCGCCACCGGTCGGCACGCCGGCGCAGACCTTCGGGTAGTCGGAGCGGCACGCGCTGCGTATCGCGGCAACTTGCGCGTCGCTTGGTTTCTTGGCCGCTGTGCTTTCCGCCGCTTTGGGAGCCGCGGTTTCGGTGGCCGGCTTGGCCGTCGCGGCGGCCGGAGCGGGCGCCGCGGCCGGGGCGGGCTCGGCCGTGGACGCAGCCGGAGCCTCTACGGCACGCACCGCGGTCTGGCATGACGACGACAGGCTCGACATGTTTTTCTGCAAGCATTGCAGCGACGCCGCGCCGCCCGGCGGGACGCTGGCGCAATGGGCCTCATAGTCCGAGCGGCATTCGGATCGAATGGCGCTGCGCTGGGCATCGGTCGGCGCTTGTGAAAATGCCGGCGTCGCCACCGCGAACAGGGCGGTCACGATCAATGCGGCGCGCGCTGTTGCAGGTATCAATGTGTTGATCATTTGAAAAAAATCCTTATGGCTGTCGCTAAAGCCGGCGCTTCAACGGAAATGAGAGTCTGAAAAAGTCGATCAAAAATTTTCGATAGCATCATTTTCTTTTTCGAGTTCTACTGCAAGTAGATTATTGCTGTTCGCGCCTCGCGGAAAAATCTTCGAACGGGAAGCTTGCGCTGCAACAGGATTAAATGGGGCACGGGAATGAAGGCAGCGCGTTCATGCACCGAGCTGAACGGCGCCGTGAGGCACGGAGCCGCCGCTGTCTCCCGCATTGCTTTCGCCATATCGGCGGTCGTCGCGCTAAGCGCCTGCGAACAAAATAGTTTTGTGCCGCCGCCGCCGCCGAAGGTGGAGGTCGGAGTGCCCGTGCAGCGGAACGTCACGCGCTATCTCGAGGCCACCGGCAACACCGCTCCGATCAAGTCGGTCGATCTGGTCGCGAGGGTGCAAGGGGTGCTGCAATCGATCAACTATCAGGACGGCACACTGGTCAAGGAAGGCACGACGCTGTTCACGATCGAGCCCGAGACCTACAAGCTGAAGCTTGAGCAGGCGCAGGCGGCCGAGGCCGGCGCGCAGGCCTCGCTGAAGCAGACCGAAGCCGACTTCAAGCGCCAGTCGGATCTGGTCGCGAGGCAAGCCGTCTCGCAGGCGACGCTGGATCAGTCCACGTCTTCGCGCGACAACGCCCAGGCCAACCTGCAGCAGGCCCAGGTCAACACCAAGATCGCGGCGGTCAATTACGGCTATACCAACGTCGTCGCGCCGTTCGACGGCATCGTCAGCGCGCATCTGGTCTCGGTCGGAGAACTGGTCGGCGCGTCATCGCCGACCCAGCTTGCGACCATCGTGCAGCTCGATCCGATCTACGTGAATTTCAACGTCAACGAACAGGACGTGCTGCGGATTCGGGAAGAAGCCCGGCGGCAGGGGATCACGGTGAGCGATCTCAGGCAGTTGCCGATCGAGATCGGATTGCAAACCGAAAGCGGCTATCCGCACAAGGGCAAGCTCGATTATATCTCGCCGACGCTCAATCAGTCGACCGGAACGCTTGCAGTGCGCGGCGTGCTGCCGAATCCCGATCGCGTCTTGCTGCCGGGATTTTACGTTCGCGTCCGCGTCCCCTTCGACCAGGAGCCGAACGCGCTGCTGGTCCCCGATGTTGCGCTGGGCAGCGATCAGGCCGGACGGTATGTGCTGGTGGTGAACGGCGAAAATGTTGTCGAGCAGCGCAAGGTCCGGACCGGGCCGGTGGAGGGTGAGTTGCGCGTCATCGAAAGCGGCCTGAAGCCGGATGATCGCGTCGTCATTGCCGGGCTGTTGCGCGCGATTCCGGGCCAGAAGGTCGATCCGCAGCTCCAGAAGATCGAAGCGCCGCCGGCATCGACCAAATAGGACCGGTCATGATTTCGAAATTCTTCATCGAGCGGCCGGTCCTTTCCAACGTCATCGCGATCCTGATGATCCTGATCGGCGGCGTGTCCCTGTTCAGCCTCGCGGTTGCGCAATATCCCGATGTCGTGCCGCCGACGGTGCAGGTCACGACCCGCTATCCCGGCGCCAGCGCCAAGACCGTCATCGATACCGTGGCGCTGCCGATCGAGCAGCAGGTCAACGGTGTCGAGGACATGCTCTATATGCAGTCCTATAGCGGGGCTGACGGCACCTACTCGCTGACGGTGACGTTCAAGATCGGCACCGACCTCAATTTCGCGCAGGTGCTGGTGCAGAACCGCGTGTCGAGCGCGCTGTCGCAGCTCCCGCAGTCGGTCCAGAACCAGGGCGTCACCGTGCAGAAGAAGTCCACGGCGATCCTGTTGTTCGTGACGTTGACGTCCCCGAATTCGACCTACGACAGCCTTTTCCTCAGCAACTACGCGACGATCAACATTCGCGACGAGCTGTCGCGGCTGCCCGGCGTCGGCAACGTCACGGTGTTCGGCGCCGGCCAGTATTCGATGCGGGTCTGGCTCGACCCGAACAAGCTGCAGGTGCGCGGGCTGATGCCGCAGGACGTCATTTCCGCGATCCAGCAGCAGAGCCAGCAGGTGACCGCGGGTCAGGTCGGCATGCCGCCGACGCCCGCGGGACAGGCGTTCCAGTACACGCTGAACGTCAACGGACGGCTCGACGACAAGGATCAGTTCGAGGATATCATCGTCAAGACCGGCAACGTTGGCGATGTAACCCGCGTCCGTGACGTCGGTTGGGTCGAGCTCGGAGCCCAGACCTACAGCCAGGTTTTCTCGCTCAACAAGAAGCCGGCAACCGGCATCGGCGTATTCCAGTCGCCCGGCGCCAACGCGCTCGAAGTCGAGCAGGCGGTCGAGAAAAAGATGGCCGCGCTGGCGGCGCAATTTCCGCAGGACGTGAAGTACGACACGCCGTTCGACACCACCAAATTCGTCTCGGAATCGATCAAGGAAGTCTACAAGACGCTGATCGAGGCCGGCCTCCTCGTCCTCGTCGTGATCCTGATCTTCCTGCAGGATTGGCGCGCGATGCTGGTGCCGGCGACGACGGTGCCGGTCACGATCATCGGCGCCTTCGCCGCGATGGCGGCGCTCGGTTTCACGGTTAACATCTCGACTTTGTTTGCGATCGTGCTCGCCATCGGCATCGTGGTGGACGACGCCATCGTCGTCGTCGAAGGCGCCGCCCATAATATCGAGCAGGGCATGTCCGGCCATGACGCCGCCATCAGCGCCATGGACGCGCTGTTCGCGCCGATCATCGGCATCACGCTGGTGCTGATCTCGGTGTTCCTGCCGGCGGCGTTTCTGCCGGGATTGACCGGCAGGATGTACTCGCAATTCGCGCTGGTGATTGCCGCGACCGCGCTGCTCAGCGCCGTCAACGCGGCCACGCTGAAGCCGACGCAGTGCGCGCTCTGGCTGCGCCGGCCGGTGCCGCCGGAGCAGCGCAACTTCTTCTATCGCGGCTTCAACGCGGTCTATAACCGCCTCGAGCGGGGTTATGCCGGGCTGATCGGTCGCCTTGTCGCTCACAGCAACCTGTCGGTGATCTCGGCTCTCATCCTGATCGGCATCGCCGGTTATGGCCTGTCGCGGGTGCCGACCGGCTTCATTCCGATCGAGGATCAGGGCTACCTGCTTGTGGCCGCACAACTGCCCGATGGCGCGGCGCTCGATCGTACCCAGCGCGTGCTCGACCAGATCAGCGAACTGGCCGGCAAGACCCCGGGCGTGGATCAGGTGATAAGCATAGCCGGCATATCGGCGCTCGACAATTCTTCGAGCCTCGCCAACGCGGGCGTCGCCTATCTGATCCTGAAGGAATGGAGCGCGCGTGGCGCGGGCCAGGATCTGCGATCGCTGTTCGTCGGTTTGAACGAGAAGATGGCAGCGATTGCCGAGGCGCGGATTCTGGTGGTTCCGCCGCCGCCGATTCAGGGCATCGGCAACGCGGCCGGTTTCGCCATGCAGGTCCAGCTCCGTGACGGCAATTCCGATTTCGGCAAACTGCAGGCCATCGCCGGCGCTATCGTCGCCAATGCACAGACGCAAAGCGCCCTGCAGCGCGTCAGCTCGTCGTTCCGTTCGATGGTGCCGCAGTTCGACGTCGCAGTGGACCGGATCAAGACCCAGACCCTGCATGTCACGACCGACCAGATATTCTCGACGTTGTCGTCTTATATGGGCTCGACCTACGTCAACCAGTTCAACAAGTTCGGCCGCACCTTCCAGGTCTACACCCAGGCGGATTCGCAGTTTCGCCTGACCCCGCGGGACCTTGAAAAACTGATGGTGCGCAACAGCCAGGGCGACATGATCCCGCTCGGCACGGTGACGAAGATTACGCCGGCGGTGGGGCCGTCACTGATCAGCCTGTACAATCTCTATCCGTCCGCGACGGTGATCGGCTTGCCGGCCACGGGCTATAGCTCCGGCCAGTCGATGACACTGATGGAAGAAATCGCCGGCAAAACCCTGCCGCCGGGGACCGGCTATGAGTGGACGGCGATGTCGTATCAGGAGAAGGTTGTCGGTGGTCAGATCTACTACGCGTTCGGCCTTGCCTTGTTGCTCGTGTACCTGGTGCTGGCCGGTCAATATGAAAGCTGGTACGCGCCGATCTCGGTGATCCTTGCCGTGCCGCTTTCGCTGCTCGGCCCGATGGCGGTGCTGACGGGACTGCGGATCGAGAACAACCTCTATACCCAGATCGGGATCATCCTGCTGATCGCACTGTCGGCGAAGAACGCCATTCTGATCGTCGAAGTGGCGCTCGAGCTTCATGTGCGCGACCGCAAGCCGCTGCTCGAGTCGGCGGTCGACGCGGCGCGGGCGCGATTCCGGCCGATCCTGATGACGTCGTTTGCCTTCATCCTCGGCGTGGTGCCGCTGGTGCTTGCGACCGGCGCCGGCGCCAGCGCCCGCAAATCGATCGGCATCACCGTATTCAGCGGCATGATCGCTTCGACCTGCCTCGCCGTGCTGTTCGTTCCGACGTTTTTTGTCGTGGTTCAACGGTTCGAGAACTGGCTCGCGGCGCGAAAGACGACAACAACCGCTGCGCCAACCGTCTCGCAGGCAGGACCTTAAAGAAACTTGCCTCTATTCCAGAGCAGGTTTTGTTTCCAAACGAGAGATCAGCGCATCTGATCGGGTCTTGAAGTTTGGTCCCACTTTTTCGCCGCTGCGGAGCCGTGATTTGACAATTGAGGCCAGTCGAAGCGCTTCGGTCTCGTGACCCTCACTCAGTTCCGCTTCTGCCAGTCCGATGATAAACGTCAGATTGTCGGGCTGCAGATCGTACGCTTTTCTCATCGGACCGATTGCCGCGTGTGGTCTGCCATTCTTTCTTAAATCTTCGGCGTAATCGAATTGCAGCAGCGCGCTCTGAGGCACCAGCGCAACCCCGTTGAAAATGACTTCGCTGGCTTCTTTGGGACGCCCCAAGATGCCGTAAATATTTGCCAGACGTCGATACGCGGTGACATGTGACCTATTCAAGCGGAGTACCTCTTTAAAAGCGACTATGGCGTCTTCATTCCGGCCTAGCCCGCTGAGAATAAACCCCAACGTGTTATAGCTGTTAGCGAAGTTTGGATCTCTTTCCACCCCCAACTGGGCAGCGGCCAACGCCTCTTCCTTCCGTCCTCCCGCGAGCAGTGCAAACGCCCTCGAATACTCCGCCGGGACAAAATGCGGGTCAATAGCCCGGGCCTGATCCGACGCCTTCAGGGCTTCGTCGGCCTGGCCGCGCGAAGCCAGAATGAATGATTTGAGATTCAAAGCGTATTTTTCCGCGTCGGGATAGCCTCCTGCAAGCGCGATTGCCGTGAGACGCCACGCGTTTTCTTCGTCACGATATTCGCGCCAATAAATCCCAGCAGCGATTTCCGGATCGATGTGCTCAAGAAGATTTAAGGCCGCTTTTCTGAATAAGTCCTGAGGGCCTTGGGATGTCTCCACGTCGATCAGCACTTCGCGACCGGGGTTCTGGCGCAATCGCAATCGGGTGAATTCGCGATTGTCTTCCTTGCGAGTGGTAATCTCTCCGGATATTTGAATAAGATTTTTACCTAATACGCGCTGGATTAACGATTGTACTGATTTCAGATCGAGACTTCCGGCGGGGGTCTCGACCGAAGCTAAGGCTTCCAATATATGCGCGTCGCCGACTTTCGTCTTCGGCTTAGCGGCGAGCGATTGGCTGTTGAGGGCCGAGATTTCATCGAGAAGCTGTTGTGTCGCTGTTTCAGATGAGAAGCCAATCGCTTCAAAAGATTGCGGTACGCGCAGATAGGTCATCACGACCCCATTGTCGTGTATCGCATTCGTTACAACGATTATCGCAAGCACGGTGGGAACGACGGTCAGAAGCGTCAGCGCAACACCCTTGCCAATGACGATCAACTCGCCAAAGGTGCGCTTTTCAACATGGGACCTTAGATATTTTCTCACCGAACCGCGTTGCTTGGCCGCGACCGCTCGGGGTTTGTAATTTGAAAACACGCTAGGCGGCAATCAACGAATGGATGGAAGTAATTGAGCCGCAACCCGCCGATAGCCCTCCGGAGTTAAATGAATGCCATCTGGTTGAGCAAACCCAGCCGCCCGAGCGGATCGCACGAGACCATCGGCTTGGACCATCCTGATTCCGCGTTTGCGAAGTTCTTGCTGAATACTGGCGATGTTCGCTTGGCGCATTTCTGGAGAATTGTTTCGCCGAAAATCGTTGCCCCCAAATTGCAAAATGACGATTCTGGTGCCCTCTGGAACGTCGCTCGACAGTCGAGCCATCATGCCGCCCGTCGTATCTCCGGACACACCTGCGTTCGTGACTCGCAGGCCAGAACCCCGGGCTTGCAGCATTGCTTGTAGCTGGGCCGGAAAGGACTCGGAGGAGCTTACACCCTTACCTGCGGTATTGCTTGCCCCAAGGGCGACGACTTGCGCAGACGCCGACCCCATCAGTATAAAAAACAGAAATATTGCCGCCGTTATTTTCCCAAAGTCTTGCAAAACCACCTCCAATAAAGCCTAAAATATATGCCCAAGCATATCGGAGTGGGGAAAAAGCACAATCAATAGCGAAAACCTTTGGGGTTTTCCCTTAACGGCTTCCGCCCGATCCTGGCAAAGAGTGTTGTGGTCCGGCCGTTTGCGATGCCCGTTCAGGGTTAATCGCGCCGGCTCCGCGTCCGCCAAATGTCCCGTCAGCGGTTAATCTCGGACGTACGGGTCCGTTGCGGAAGACCTCGGGATTGGCGCTATTTCGAGCCGCCAAACTGGAGTTCTACGCTGTCATGAACCCACGCTTTGGTCGGCCTCGACCTTCCGCGCCTTACACCTTGATCATGCGCTTGCCGCGGTTTTCGCCGGCCAGCAATCCGATCAGCGCCTTCGGCGTGTTCTCGAGGCCGTTGATGACGTCCTCCTGAACTTTGAGTTTGCCGGAGGCGACCCAGGATTGCAGGTCATTCAGCGCCTCATCGCGCTGATCCATGAAGTCCATCACGATGAAGCCCTGCATGGTCAGCCGCTTGACCACGATCAGGCCGGGCACGCCGCGCGGTCCGGTCGCGGACGGCGCGCCGTCATACTGCGAGATCGCGCCGCAGCAGGCGATGCGGCCGCGATTGTTCATCTGTACCAGGCAGGCTTCGAGAATGTCGCCGCCGACATTGTCGAAATAGACATCGATGCCCTTCGGCGCCGCCGCCTTCAGGGCTTTGAATACCGCGCCGTCCTTGTAGTCGACCGCGGCATCGAAGCCGAGTTCGGAAGTGAGCCAGTTGCACTTGTCCTTGCCGCCGGCGATGCCGACCACGCGGCATCCCTTGATCCTGGCGATCTGGCCGACGATCGACCCGACCGAGCCGGCCGCCGCCGAGACCACGACGGTCTCGCCGGCCTTCGGCTTTCCGACATCGAGCAGCCCGAAATAGGCGGTCAGACCGGCGATGCCATAGACGCTGAGCAGATGCGTCATCGGCTCGACCTTCGGCATCTTGGTCAGATGCTTTGCGGGAACAGCAACGTAATCCTGCCAGCCGGTATCGCCGAACACGATGTCGCCCGGCGCGAGCCCCGGCGCTTTCGACGAGACGACCTCGGCGATGCCGCCGCCGGCCATCACGGTGTTGGCCTCGACCGCCGCGCGATAGGTCGCGCCGTGCATCCAGGCCCGGTTAGCGGCATCCAGCGAAATATACCGCACCCGCAGCAACGCCTCGCCATCCCTGGGCTCCGGGATGGCGCCCTTGGACATCTTGAAATGCTCGGGTCCGAGTTTCCCGGCCGGCTTCTCAACCAGCAAAACCTGGCGATTGACGGTATCGTTCATCGCATTCCCTCCCAAGTGTCGGTTCTTGATGCAGATGACCGCGCACAAAACGCTCAACTGCACACATTGTGCGCTGCGCACAACGCTAGTCTTGGCACATTCATTTCACAACGAAAACATTGTGGCAAACCTTGCCGGTGCTTGAAGCGTGTTGCGTCGCTCCCGGAATCTGCCAAACTCGGAGCCGCCGGAACCTACAGGGGTGAAAAATGTCGAACAGGTTTACGCAATATATTCTGATCGCGATGGCGCTTGGCATTGTGATGGGGACGCTGGTTTTCAACTATCTCCCCGACAGCCGGGTGGAAATCGCAGCCGACGTAAACCTGATCGCGATGCTGTTCCTGCGCCTGATCAAGATGATCATCGCGCCCCTGGTGTTTGCGACCCTGGTCGGCGGCATCGCCCACATGGGCAGCGGCTCCAAACTCGGGCGGATTTTCGCAAAGACCATGGGCTGGTTCGTCAGCGCCTCGTTCATCTCGCTGCTGCTCGGTCTGGTGATGGTCAATCTGTTGCAGCCGGGTTCGAATTTCCCCGGCACCCTGCCGGACAAGACGCAATCCACGGGATTGCCGGTGTCGGCGTTCTCGATCGAGAAATTCCTGACCCATTTGATTCCGACCTCGATCGCGGATGCGATGGCGCAGAACGAGATTCTCCAGATCGTGATCTTCGCGGTGTTCTTTTCGGTGGCGATGGGCGCCATGCCCGAGCGCTCCAAGCCGATGCTGGCGCTGATCGACGACCTCGGCCACATCATGCTGAAGGTGACGGGTTACGTCATGCTGTTTGCGCCGCTTGCGGTCTGGGCGGCGATCATGGCGACGGTGTCGAAGAACGGTCTCGGCGTGTTGTGGAAACTGATCGTGTTCATGGGCGGGTTCTATCTGTCGCTGATGATCCTGTGGGGCATCCTCGTGGTCGTCGGCTTCGTCGTCATCGGGCCCAGATACAGTCATCTGTTGCGG
>Ga0137415_10002604_pt1 | contig 17949 bp, 12 predicted proteins | sample CZODoug3_1_1_16f_FD_183082 | JGI IMG/M metagenome (GOLD analysis project Ga0137415, IMG submission 183082) | Vadose zone soil fungal communities from Angelo Coast Range Reserve, California, USA - CZODoug3_1_1_16fungal (Hybrid Assembly) | ecosystem: Environmental > Terrestrial > Soil > Vadose...
GAGAACTGGCTGCACGACCAGGGCGCGATCAGCATCGTCAACTCCGACTCGCTGGGCATGGGCCGGATCGGCGAGACCGCCCGACGCACCTGGCAACTGGCCCACGTGCAGGCCACCCTGGCCGGCGAGACCGGGCCGGATCACAACAACAACGCCCGCGTACTGCGCTACCTGGCCAAGCTCACGCACAACCCGGCGGTGGCCCACGGGCTGGCCGCACATGTAGGCAGCATCCAGACCGGCAAGCTGGCCGACCTGGTGCTCTGGCAGCCGGCCTGGTTCGGCGCCCAACCGGAGTTGGTGATCAAGTCCGGGTTCGTGGCCTGGGGCAACGTCGGCTCAGGCTCCGGCTCCACCCGGCTCACCCAACCGCGCCGGATGCTGGCGTTCTACGGCGGAACCGGCACCGCACCGGCCCGGCTGGCCCACGTGTTCGTCTCCGAGCACGCCGCCACCGCCGAGCTGCCGGCCGGCCGCCGCTACTCGCCGATCTCCGACAGCAGGGGCCTGACCTGCGCGGACATGCTGCACAACACGGCCACCCCACTGGTCGAGGTCGCGCCCGAGCCGATACCGGTGCGGGTGGACGGCCGGGAGATCGCGCTGCACCATTCCACCGCCCTGCCGCTGACCCGCCTACACCACCTGGGATGAGCCCGTGAGCTTCGAAGTGGACCTGCTGGTGCACAACGCGTCGATCCTGACCATGGATGACGGGCGGCCGAGCGCGCACACGCTGGCCGTGCACCACGGCCGGGTCTTCGCGCTCGACGAGGCGGGCCTGCACGGCCGGGCCGAGCTCGACGCGCAGGGCGCCACCGTGGTGCCCGGCTTCGGCGACGCGCACAACCACATGGCCTGGTTCGGGCAGAGCCTGTCCTCGGTCGACCTCACCGGGCTCGACCAGCTAGGCGAGCTGTACGACCGCGTCGCGGAACGGGCGCGGACGCTGCCGCCGGATGCGTTCGTGATGGGAGCGGGCTACGACGACACCGCGATCGGCGGCCACCCGCACCGGCGCGCGCTGGACAAGGCCGCCGGCGGGCGGCCGGTGGTGCTGCGACACCGCTCCGGGCACGTGACCACGGTGAACAGCCAGGTGCTGGAGCGGCTCGGGGTGCTGGACGGCTCGGCCGAGGTGCCCACCGGCGGCGTGGTGGTCCGCGACGAGCACGGGGACCCCACCGGCACGCTGGAGGAGCAGGCGCAGAACCTGGTCAACCCGCTGCTGGTGCCCTACCCGACCGGCGAGCTGGCCGAGGCGATCGGGCGGGCGTCGGCGGTGTACGCCGCCGAGGGACTGACGCACGTCACCGAGTGCGGCATCGGCGGCGGCTGGGTCGGCCGCACGCCGGTGGAGCTGGCCGCCTACCAGCGCGCCCGGGACGCCGGCACGCTCACTGTCCGGGTGCAGTTGATGCCGGTGGCCGACGCGCTGCACCCGCTCTCCGCGCACCCCGAGGACAACCTCAACCGAGGCCTGGACCTGGGCCTGTGCACCGGCTTCGGCGACGACCGGCTGCGCATCGGCCCGATGAAGATCTTCATGGACGGCTCGCTGGTGGCCCGCACGGCGGCCATGCTGGCGCCGTTCTGCGACCGACACAGCCACGGCTACCTGCAGGACGACCCCGAGCTGCTGCGCACCCAGATCCTGGACGCGCACGCCTCCGGGTGGCGGGTGGCCGCGCACGCCATCGGGGACGCGGCGATCGATCTGGCCCTGGACGTCTTCGCCGAGGCTCAGCGCCGGCACCCCCGACCGGACGCCCGGCCCCGTATCGAGCACGCCGCGGTGACCAATCCCGCGCAGATCTCCCGGATGGCCGAGCTCGGGGTGACCCCGGTGCCGCAGGCCCGGTTCCTCTACGAGCTCGGCGACACCATGGCGGCGGCGATCGGCCCGGACCGCGCCGCCGGGCTGTACCGGCACGCCGCGTTCCTGCGCGCCGGCCTGCGGGTCCCGGGCAGCTCGGACCGGCCGGTGGCCGCCGGCGCGCCGCTGCTCGGCATCCAGTCCATGGTGCAGCGGTTGACCAGTGGCGGCGCGGTGCTCGGACCGGACGAGCGGGTGGACGTGCTGACCGCGCTGCGCGCCTACACGGTGGACGCCGCCTGGATCGCCGGCGAGGAGCACTCGCGCGGCACCCTCACCCCGGGCAAGCTGGCCGACTTCGTGCTGCTCGGCGATGACATCACCACCATCCACGCCGACCAAATCGGCAGCACCGAAGTAATCGCCACCTTCCTCGGCGGCACCTGCGTACACGGACCCCGTGAGTGGTATTGGTCGCTATAGCGACCAATACCACTCACGGCCACTGAGCTGGGAGAACAGATGACAACACCGGCCGCACCGGTCCGAGCGACCGACGCCGAGGCCCGGAAGGTGGCGTTCGGCGCGTTCGTCGGCACCGCGCTGGAGTGGTACGACTTCTTCCTCTACGGCACCGCGGCGTCGCTGGTGTTCAACCGGCTGTTCTTCACCAGTGGCAACGCGGCGGTGGCCACCCTGGGCGCGTTCGCGTCGTTCGCGGTGGGGTTCGCGGCCCGGCCGTTCGGCGCGATCCTGTTCGGCCACCTCGGCGACCGGATCGGCCGGCGCCGCTGCCTGATCATCACGGTGACCATGATCGGCGTGGTCACGGGCGTAATCGGGCTGCTGCCCGGCTTCGTCACGATCGGGGTGGCCGCGCCGGTGTTGCTCACCCTGCTGCGGCTGCTGCAGGGCATCGCGGTCGGCGGTGAGTGGAGCGGCGCGGTGACGCTCGCGGTGGAGCACGCGCCCATCGAGCGGCGGGGCCGGTACGCCGCGATGCCCCAGATCGGCTCGCCGATCGGCACGCTGATGTCCTCCGGCGCGTTCCTCGCGGTGTCCGCGCTGCCGCCGGCCAGCTTCGACGCGTGGGGCTGGCGGCTGCCGTTCCTGGCCGCCTTCCCGCTGCTCTACATCGCGCTCTGGATCCGTCGCCGGGTCGGCGAGTCACCGCTGTTCGAGCGGCTGCTGGCGGAGGACGAGTTGGCCAGCTCCCCGGTCCGGGACGTCGTGCTGCGGGCGTTCCCACAGCTGGTGGTCGGCGCCTGTGCGTACTTCCTCGGGGTCGGCGGCTTCTACCTGGCCACCACGTTCGTGATCAGCTACGGCACCGGGACGCTGCACCTGTCCCGGACGCTGGTCCTGACCGCCACGCTGGTCGCGGCGGTGGTGGAAATCGGCGTGCTGGTGGTCGGCGGCCGGCTCTCCGAGCGGTTCGGGCCGGCCCGGATCACCGTGCTGGGCGGGCTGGCCTCGGCGGTCGTCGCGTTCCCGGTGTTCTGGATGATCGACACGAAGGTCGCCGGGCTGGTTGTGCTCGGCGTGACGCTCGGGGTGGCCTGCCTGTCCATCCCGTACGCGGTGTCCGGGCCGCTGCTGGCCGAGCTGTTCCCGGCCAAGCTGCGCTACAGCGGGCTGGCGCTCTCGTCCAACACCGCCGGCATCGTGAGCGGCTTCGTGCCGCTGCTGGCCACCGCGCTGCAGGCGGCCACCGGTGGGGGCTCCTGGTCGGCGGCGCTGCTGCTGGTCGTGATCGCGCTGATCACCGTGCTGGGCGGCGCACTGGCGCCCCGGCTGTCGCTGAGCCGCGACCAGGTGCTGGCCGGTGAGTGAGCCCGTGGTTGAGCTGACCGCGTCCGACCCGACAACCGCGCCCGGGGCCACGACCCCGACCGACCGGACGGCCGGCGCGGCGATCGTGCACCAGCTCGAGGCACTCGGCGTGCGGCGGGCCTACGGGGTGCCCGGGGAGAGCTACCTGGAGGTGCTCGACGCGTTGCACGACAGCCCGGTGGAGTTCGTGGTGTGCCGCCACGAGGGGGGCGCCGGCTTCATGGCGCTGGCCGAGGCGCGGCTCACCGGGGTGCCCGGGGTGGTGCTGGTGACCCGGGGGCCCGGCGCGGCGAACGCGGCGATCGCGGTGCACACCGCCTGGCAGGACGCCACGCCGCTGGTCCTGCTGGTCGGGCTGGTGCCGGTGGCCGACCGGGACCGCGAGTCGTTCCAGGAGTTCTCGTTGACCGGGTGGTTCGGCTCGACGGCCAAGCGGGTGCTCACCGTGGAGACTCCCGACCGGGCGGCGGAACAGCTGGCCGAGGCGTTCGCGGTGGCCGGGTCAGGGCGGCCGGGGCCGGTGGTGATCGGGCTGCCGGAGGACGTGCTGGTACAGCGCACGTCGCGGCCTGTCGCGCCGGTACGCCCGGTCGCCGCCGGGGCCGTGTCGGCGACGCAGCTGGCCGAGCTGGGCACGCTGCTGGACGTGGCAGGGCGGCCGCTGGTGATCGCCGCCGGGGACCGCTGGAGCGCCGCAGCCAGCCGCGCGCTGACCGAATGGTGCGAGCACGCCGGGCTGCCGGTGGCCACCGACTGGCGCAGCCAGGACCTGGTGGACCACGCCAGCCCGGCCTACGTCGGCTGGCTCGGCTACGGCTGCGACCCGGTGCTGGCCGACGCGTTGGACCGCGCCGACCTGCTGCTGTTCGTCGGCGGCGGCTACGGCGACGTGCTGTCCGGCGGGTACACCGGCGGGCACCCGGACGCGGTGACGGTGGTCGTCGACCCGGATCCGGAGCTGCGCGGCCACCATCGCCGCGTCGACCTGCACCTGCTGGCCGACCCGGCGGCGTTCGGCGCGGCGCTGGCCGGCTCCGGGCTGGCCGCCATCTCGCGCGGCGGCGCCGGCGAGCCCGACCCGGACTGGAACAAGCGGCTGCGCGCCGCCCAGCGCCGGTTCAGCACGCCTCGCGGCACGGCCGGCGACGACACCGGGCGCGGGGTGGACCTGGAGGTGGCGATGGCGCTGCTCGCCGAGCGGCTCGCGCCGGACGCGGTGATCACCTACGGCGCCGGCAACCACGCGCTCTGGGCGCAGCGGTTCCTGGCCCACCACCAGGTCGGCACGCTGCTCGCGCCGCGCAACGGGGCGATGGGCTTCGGCGTGCCGGCGGCCGTGGCGGCGTCCCTCGTCTACCCCGGTCGCCAAGTCGTGTCGCTCGCCGGCGACGGCTGTTTCCTGATGAACGGCCAGGAGCTGGCCACCGCGATGGCCTACGGCGCCAGCCCGGTGATCCTGGTCGCCGACAACGGGCAGTACGGCACGATCCGCCAGCACCAGGAGCGGGCACACCCCGGCCGGGTCAGCGGCACCAGCCTGGTCAACCCGGACTTCGGCGCGCTGGCCCGCTCGTACGGCGGCTACGGCGAGCGGGTCTCCACGACCGCCGACCTGGCCCCGGCGCTGGACCGCGCCCTCGCCGCCAACCGGGCGGCCGTGCTGCACCTGGACGTGGACCCGGCCCAGCTGGAGCCGCGCGACCCCGGCTGATCAGCGCGCCCGCCCAGTGGGTCGTGAGTGGCGAGTGGTCCTATCGGACCACTCGCCACTCACGACCCCGGTCAGCTGCCGGTCCAGTTCGGGCGCTCGCCGGTGCCGAACAGCCGGACGCCGGCGGCGAAGTCGGCGCTGCCGTACACCCGCCGGACCAGGTCGTCCCCTGGCGGCAGGCCGGCCGTGCGCAGCCGGGCCACCGCCCGCTTGGTGGCCCACATGGTCAGCGGCGCGTGCCCGGCCAGCGTCGCCAGCACCTCGTCGAGCACCGTGTCCAGCGTCCGGTCGGCGCCGACAAGCTCGGCGACGAAGCCGGCGGCGTGCGCCTGCGCCCCGGTCAGCTGCCGGGCCCGCAGCAGCAGGTCCAGGGTGCGCGCCGGGCCGAGCTGGCCGACCAGCAGCGCGTAGGTGTCCATGGAAAGGCAGTTGCCGAGGGTGCGGGCGATCGGCACCCCGAACCGCGCCGACTCGGTGGCCACCCGCAGGTCACAGGCCGCCGCAAGGGCCAGCCCGCCCCCGAGGCAGTACCCCTCGACGGCGGCCACCGTGGGCACCTCGGTGCCCTCCAGCCGGCGCACCACGCGGGTGATCCGCTCCTCGTACTCGACGCCGGCGTCCCCGTCGAAGCCGGCGAACTGGCCGATGTCGGTACCGGACACGAACGCCCTGCCGCCGGCGCCGCGCAGCACCAGAGCCCGGATCCCCTCGTCGGCGTCGGCGGTCTCGCAGGCGTCGTAGAGCCCCTGGTACATGGCGAAGGTCAGCGCGTTGTGCGCCCTCGGCCGGTTGAACGTGACGCGCAGTACGGCGCCGTCGCGGGTCACGTCGAGGTCCTCGGTCGTCCCGCCTTCCGGAGCCTCGGTCATGCCGCCGCCCCGCTCCGGATCATCGCGTCGATCTCGGCGCCGGAGTAGCCGACTTCGCCGAGCACCGCCCTGGTGTGCGCCCCCAGCGGCGGACCGGCGGTGCCGTGCCGAGGTGGGCTGGCGGACAGCCGCATGGGCGAGCCGAGCTGACGGACCGGGCCGAGCTCCGGGTGCGGGGCGTCCCAGAAGAAGCCGCGCGTGGTGAGCTGATCGTCGGTGAACACCTGGCCATAGTCGCTGATCGGGGCGCACGGCACGCCCTCGGACTCCAGCGCGGCGACCAGCTCGGCACCCCCGCGCGCCGAGGTGGCCGCCTCGATCGTGGTGAGCAGCTCGGCGCGGTGGGTGTACCGGGCGGCCGAGTCGGCGTAGCGCGGGTCGGCGCGCAGCTCGGGCAGCACCAGCGCGGCGCACAGGCCGTGCCAGGTCTTCGGGGTGATCGCGCCGAGTGTGACCCAGCCGTCGGCGCAGCGGACCGCCTGGTACGGCGCCTGGGTTTGGTGCGCGGAGCCGAGCGGCCGGCCGACCTCGCCGGTGGCGAAGTACCTGCCGGCCTCCCACACGGCCAGCGACACCCCCGACTCGAGCAGCGACACGTCGATCCGCTGGCCCCGGCCGTCGCGGTCGCGCCCGCGCAGCGCGGCGGTCACCGCCAGCGCGGTGTACAGCCCGCTGACGAGGTCACAGATCGGCACGCCGACCTTCGCCGGGTCGCCGCCCTCGGTGCCGGTGATGCTCATCAGCCCCGACCGGGCCTGCGCCATGATGTCCAGCCCGGGGTGGTCGGCCAGCGGCCCGTCCTGGCCGAAGCCGGACGCCGACGCGTAGACCAGCCTCGGGAACTCCGCCGCGAGCTGCTCCGGCCCGAGCCCCAGACGGCGCAGCGCGCCCGGGCGCAGGTTCTCCACCAGCGCGTCGGCGCCGGCGAGCAGTCGCCGCAACGCCTGCCGGCCCCCGTCGGACTTGAGGTCCAGCGCGACGGACTCCTTGTGCCGGTTCAGCCGCGCGAACGGCGAGCTGTGCCCGTCCAGGAACGGCCCGGCCGCCCTGGTCGGGTCCGGCTGCGCGGGGTTCTCGATCTTGATCACCCGGGCGCCGAGGTCGGCCAGCTGCATCGTGGCGAACGGGGCAGCCATGAACACGCCGACCTCGAGCACGGTCAGCCCGGCCAGCGGGCCCGGAGCCGGCGGGGTCGCGCCGGGGTCGGGCGCGTCCGGCACCGCTACAGCCAGCCAGGCACGACCAGCAGCAGCCAGGTGACCGGCGGCGCGATCGCGACCATGGAGAAGCCCCAGGTCATCAACCTGCGGTAGACGTAGTCGCGGCGTTCCTCGGGTGCGCTCGCGGTGACCAGCGCACCGGAGGTGGAGAACGGGCTGGAGTCGACCACGGACGCCGAGATGGCCAGCGCGGTGATCAGGCCGACCGGGCCGACGTGGCCGGCCAGCAGGAACGGCACGGCCAGCGGGATCAGCGCGCCGAGAATGCCGGTGGTGGAGGCGAACGCGGACACCGCGGCCCCGATGTAGCAGATCACCAGCGCGGCGAGCAGCGGAATCCCGATCAGCGCCACCTGGTTGCCGAGCCACTTGATCGTGCCGATCTCCTGCAACAGGTTGACGTAGGTGACGATGCCGCAGATCAACAGCACGGTCGGCCAGGCGACCTGGGCGATGGCGCCCTTGTAGGTGTGCGGCGCGAGCAGCGAGAGCAGCACGGCGGCGGTGACCGCGAGCAGCCCGACGTCCAGCTGGAAGGCCAGCGCGCCGACCGCGAGCGCGACCAGCACGACCAAGGTCAGCGTGCGATGCAGGTTCAGCGTGGTCACCGGGGCGGCACCGCCACCGCTGCCCTCCCCGGTCGCCACGGCGGTGAAGCCGGCGCCGGTCGCCCCGGAGGCCCTGGCCGGCGCCCCTTCGCCCGCCCCCCGGCCGCCGCCCTCCCGACCACCGGCGGGACCACCGGCAGCACCGCCGGCGCCGACCCCGCCTCCGGACCCCGGCTCGGTCGGGTCCCCCGGCGCCGACCCGGTGTCGGCGATCCTGCCGAGCAGCTCGCGCCCGCCGAACAGCGCGAACACGACGACGTTGAGCAGGGTGTTGAAGAACAGGCTGCCGAGGAACAGGGTCAGCGGGCTGCCCGGCAGGTGGCTCTTGGCGACCACCCCGTTGGTGATCACGCCGAAGATGGCGAGCGGGGAGAAGCCACCCGCGCTCGCGCCGTTGATGATCGACAGCCCCATCAGCACCGGGTTGATCCGGTGTCGCACCGCGAAGCCGAGCCCGACCGGCGCGATGATCGCCACGGCGGCCGGCACCACGGCGCCGAACGCGGTGAGCACGGCGGTGACCCCGAACATGATCCACGGGATCAGCGCGATCCGGCCCCGCACGCCGCGCACCGCGAGGTGCACCAGCCAGTCGACGGTGCCGTTGGCCCTGGCGATCGCGAACAGGAACGTGACGCCGACCAGGATCACGAAGAGGTTGCCGGGGAAGTCGGCGAAGATCTTGTCGGCGATGTCGTCCGGCGGCCCGTCCAGCACCAGCGAGCCGATGACGAACGCCGCCACCAGCGAGAGCGCGCCGAGGTTGATCGGCCGTACGGTGGCGATGACGAACGCCGCGACCAGCACCAGAATTGCGATGACGTGGACGGACAAGGCACCGACCCCCCGATGGGCGAAGCACATTCCGAGATGCGGAAATCGTGTTCCGAAACTAGTATGGTTCGGGTCACACTTACCCGTCAAGACGGCGGGTCGCGAGGCAGCGGGGGGCACGTTGACCAGCACCGGTGGGCGTCATTTCCTGCAGATCCCCGGGCCGACGAACGTGCCGGACCGGGTGCTGCGGGCGATCTCCGCACCGACCATCGACCACCGGGGTCCCGAGTTCTCCGGCCTGGTCCGCGAGCTGCTCCCGGCGCTGGGCCCGGTGTTCGGCACCGACGACCCGGTGGTGGTCTACCCGTCGTCGGGTACCGGCGCCTGGGAGGCCGCGCTGGTCAACACGCTGTCCCCTGGCGACCGCGTGCTGGCCTGCGAGACCGGGCACTTCGCCACCCTGTGGGCCCAGCTCGCCGGCCGGCTCGGCCTCACCGTCGAGCTGCTGCCCGGCGACTGGCGCCACGGCGCCGACCCGGACCAGCTCGGCGCGCGGCTGGCCGCCGACCCCGGGCGGGAGATCAAGGCCGTGTGCGTGGTGCACAACGAGACCTCCACCGGGGTGACCAGCCGGGTGCCGGCGGTGCGGGCCGCGCTGGACGCCGCCGGGCACCCCGCGCTGCTGCTGGTGGACACCATCTCCTCGCTGGCCTCGATCGACTACCGGCACGGCGAGTGGGGCGTCGACGTCACGGTGGCCGGCTCGCAGAAGGGGCTGATGCTGCCGCCGGGCCTCGGTTTCAACGCGGTCAGCGGCAAGGCGCTCGCGGCGAAGGAGTCGGCCGGGCTGCCCTGTGGCTACTGGGACTGGACGCCGATCCTGGCGGCCAACGCGGCCGGCTTCTTCCCGTACACGCCGGCCACCAACCTGCTCTACGGGCTGCGCGAGGCGCTGCGGATGCTCGATGAGGAGGGCCTGGCGGCGGTGTTCGCCCGGCACCAGCGGCATGCCACCGCGACCCGGGCCGCGGTACGCGCCTGGGGCCTGGAGGTGCTCTGCGCCGACGAGCGCGAGCACTCCGGCTCGCTCACCGCGGTGCTGCTGCCGGACGGCCAGGACGCCGACGCGGTCCGGGCGCTGATCCTGGAGCGGTTCGACATGTCGCTCGGCACCGGCCTCGGGCGGCTGGCCGGCAAGGTCTTCCGGATCGGGCACCTCGGCCACTTCAACGACCTGACCCTGGCCGGCACGCTGGCCGGCGTGCAGCTGGGACTGCAGCTCGCCGGCGTGCCGATCAAGCCCGGCGGCGTCGAGGCCGCCCTGGAGGCGCTGCGCGAGGCCCAGGCGTGAGCGCTCCCCCCGAGGCGCGCCACACCCCAGGTACGGACACCGAGCTGGCCGCCGCGCTGACCCGCGAGCTCGAGGGCGAGGTCGCGTTCGACGAGTACACCCGGCACCTCTACGCGAGGGACGCCAGCATGTACTCGATCATGCCGCGCGGGGTGGTCGCGCCTCGGCACGCCGACGACGTGGCCGCCGCCGTAGCGCTGGCCGCCGAGCACGGCGTACCGGTGCTGCCCCGAGGCGCCGGTACCAGCCTGGCCGGGCAGACCGTCGGCGCCGCGCTGGTGCTCGACCTGTCCCGGCACATGAGCCGGATCCTCGAGCTGGACCCGGTGGCCAGGACCGCGCGGGTGCAGCCAGGCGTGGTGCAGGACCAGCTCAACCGGGCCGCCGCCGCGCACGGGCTGATGTTCGGCCCGGACACCTCCACCTCGAACCGGGCCACGCTCGGCGGGATGATCGGCAACAACTCGGCCGGCAGCGGCTCGGTGCGCTACGGCATGACGATCGACCACGTGCAGCAGCTGGACGTGGTGCTCTCGGACGCCTCCCGCGCGTCGCTCGGCCCGCTCGACGAGGCGACCCGGGCGCGCTACGCGGCGGAGCCGGGCACGCTGCGCGGCCGGCTGCACCGCGACCTGCCGCCGCTCGTGGCGCGGTACTCCGATGCGATCGAGACCGGGTTCCCCGGTACCTGGCGCCGGGCCGGCGGCTACCGGCTGGACCGGCTGGCCGCGCCCGGTGAGTTCGACCTGGCCAAGTTCGTGGTCGGCTCCGAGGGCACCCTGGTGCTGGTCACCGAGGCCACCGTGGGACTCGTGCCGAAGCCGGCGCACACGGTGATCGCGGTCGGCCACTTCCGGTCCACGCAGGCCGCGATCGCCGCCACCGAGGACGCGCTGGCGGCCGACCCGGCGGCCGTCGAGCTGATGGACCGGACGATCCTGGACCTGTCCCGGCAGAAGCTGGAGTACGCCGCGCTCGGCAGGATCCTGCACGACGACCCGGACGCGCTGCTGTTCGTCTCGTTCAGCGGCGACGACCGGGCCCAGCTCATCGGCGCGCTGGACCAGCTCACCGCGCGGTGGGCCAAGCACGGCCACGGCTACCACACGCTGCGCGCCGAGACCCCGGCCCAGCAGGGCGCGCTGCTCAAGGTGCGCAAGTCCGGGCTGGGCCTGCTGATGGCCGCCAGCACGGGCTCGAACCGGCCGCTGGCCTTCGTCGAGGACACCGCCGTCGATCCGGCGCGGCTGGCCGACTACACGCAGCGGTTCGCCGCCGTGCTGGACCGGCACGGCATGCGCGCCGGGTTCTACGGGCACTGCTCAGTGGGCTGCCTGCACATCCGGCCGTTCGTCGATCTGTCCCGCCCGGACGAGGTGGTCCGGATGCGCGCGGTGGCCGAGGAGATCCGCGACCTGGTCACCGAGTTCGGCGGCGCCAACTCCTCCGAGCACGGCGACGGGCTGGCCCGCAGCGAGTTCAACCGGGAGCTGTTCGGGGACCGGCTGTACGAGGCGATGCGACAGGTCAAGGGCCTGTTCGACCCGGATAACCGGATGAACCCCGGCAAGATCGTCGACTCCCCCTCGATGACCGAGCACCTGCGCGACGCCGCACTGCCGCCGGCGCCACCGCTGCGCACCACGCTGGACCTCACCGTGCTGGCCGGCGGCGCCGGCGGCATGCGCGGCGCCGCCGACCGGTGCATGAACATCGGGCTGTGCCGCAAGACCGACGCCGGCGTGATGTGCCCGTCCTACATGGCCACCCGGCGCGAGCAGGACTCCACCCGGGGCCGGGCCAACGCGCTGGTCAAGGCGTTGACCATGGCCGACCCGGCGGCGGCGCTGGCCGACCCCCGACTGCACGAGGTGCTCGACCTCTGCCTGATGTGCAAGGCCTGCAAGAGCGAGTGCCCGCTCGGGGTGGACCTGGCGACCCTGAAGGCCGAGGCGCTGCACCAGGCCCACCGGGTCGACGGGGTACCGCTGCGGTCTCGGCTATTCGGTGGCATCCGCGCGCTGAACCGGCTGGGCGCGGCCACCGCCCCGGTGTCCAACCTGCCCGGCCGGCTGCCCCTGTTCCGCCGGCTTTTGGGGCTGGCGCCGGCGCGGCCGCTGCCGCGGTTCACCCGCGCCACCCTCCCGCGCTGGTTCCGCCGTAGGCCAGGGGTCGTGAGTGGGAAGTGGTCTGGGGGGACCACTCGCCACTCACGACCCCTGACCTGGCTGGTTGACTCGTTCACGTCGTACACCGAGCCGGCGGTCGGGATCGCGGCGATCGAGCTGTTGGAGCGGGCCGGCTGGGATGTGCGGCTGAGCGAGAGCGGGTGCTGCGGACGGGCGGCGTTCTCCAAGGGGCTGCTCGACCAGGCGCGCCGGCAGGCGTCCGGGCTGCTCGACCAGCTCGCCGGCGGGGACGGCCCGATCGTCGGCGCCGAGCCCTCCTGCCTGCTGACCCTGCGCGACGAGCACCGCGCGCTGCTCGGCGCCGACGATCCCCGGGTGGCGGAGGTGGCCGCGCGGGCGCGGCTGGTGGACGAGCTGCTGGTGGAGGCTCTGGACGCCGGCACGCTACGGCTGCGTGCGGACGCGTGGCCGGCCGGGCAGCGGATCCTGTTCCACGGCCACTGCCACCAGAAGGCCGAGGTGGGTACGGCGGCGACCGTCGAGCTGCTGCGCCGGATCCCGGGCGCCGAGGTCGTCGAGCTGGACGCCGGCTGCTGCGGCATGGCCGGCTCGTTCGGGTTCGAGGCGGAGCACTACGACGTGTCTATGGCGATCGGCGGACTCCGGCTGTTCCCCGCCGTCCGCGCCGAGCCGGCCGGCACGGTGGTCGCCGCCACCGGCGTGTCCTGCCGCCAACAGATCGCGCACGGCACCGACCACCGCGCCTGGCACCCCGTAGAACTAATCCGCGCCGCCCTAGCCGACTAACCCCGGCAGTTGCTCTCGCCGACACACACGTGCTCGCGCCGACACACACGTGCTGGCGCCCGCACACAGGTGCTGGCGCCCACACATGGGTCATGGCGCCGGCACACCGATCGTCGACATGGCACACCAGTTAGAACTCACGTGCCGCATCCAGACACCGTGTGCCAGGTCGCCACACACCAGCTCCGGCGGCCACACACCAATTGCGGCGCCGACACACAGGTCATCGCGCCGACACACCGATCGTCGACGCGGCACACCAGTTAGAACTCACGTGCCAAGTCCAGACACCGTGTGCCGGCACTAGGAACCGTGTGCCACCTGCCGGAAGCGTGTGCCACCTGCGGAAACTGTGTGCCACCTGCGCGAACCGTGTGCCACCTGCGGAAACTGTGTGTCAGCCCCGTGAGACTGGACGGTTCAGTTCCGTGAGGGGCGAGCGGGGTCAGGTCGGTTTGCGGGCGGTGATGCCGTACAGGGCGATCTCGCCTCGGATGGGCAACCCGGCGCGCAGGAACGGTTGGACCGCCGAGTCGCAGGCCGCCCGGAACGCGTCCTCGCCGGCGGTCTGGATGGCCTCGTACGCCGGGCCGCTGGAGGCGAGCGCCCGCGCGTAGTGCTCCGTGTCGGCGAACTCCAGCACGAACGGCACGGTGAACAGCTCGCCGGGTTCCAGGCCCGCGTCGGTCAGGAAGCGCGCCGCGGCACCGGGCCGTTTGAGGCCGACCATGTCCGACTGGTGGGCCACCTGCTCCTCGGTGGCCAGCCGGAACGGCGCGAGCAGCCGGCCGCCCGGGCTCGCGGCCATGTCACCCCAGAACGTGAGCGCGACGCGACCGCCCGGCCGGAGCACGCGGTGCACCTCCGCCACCGCCGCCGGCGTGGTGCCCCAGATGCCCCGGAAGCTGGTGACCAGGTCGAAGCTGTCGGCGTCGAACCCCGACTCCGCCATGTCGCCGACGCGGACGTCGCACCCGGGATTGCGCAGCCGGGCGACCTCGACCAACCGGTGCGAGGCGTCGATGCCGGCCCGCTCGGCGCCGCGCACCCCGGCCAGCTCCATGGCGAGGCCGGCCCCGCACGCCATGTCCAGCAGCCGATGCGCCGGCCCGACGCCCAGCGCCTGATGCACGAACACGTACTCCCGGACCGCGGCCGGTTCCAGCAGCGCGGCGAAGTCGGCCGCCCGCCGGCCCCAGCCCTCGTCGACCATCCGCCAGCTCATCGCCACCTCCACCGACCGCCCCGCACCGACCGCACCGAGACAGCCACGCCAACCGGCCGGCCCACTCAACTGGGCCAGGCCCCCAGGCGCAAGGGCTTACCAGATCCGGTCGCGGGCGTGCTCCGGACTGAGCACGTCCGGCTCGGGGGTGGCCAGCGCCAGCCGCATGAAGTGCTGGGCCTGCGGCGAGGGGCGGTCGGCGCGCCGCCGCAGTACCGCCGTCTCGGCCACCGGCACGTGCCGGGCCAGCGGCCGGACCACCACGTCCGGGCCGGCCAGCTGGCGCACCGAGGCGGGCAGCACGGACACCCCGACCCCGGCGCCGACCAGCGCGACCATCGTGTGCACCATCGTCACCTCGCGCAGCGTCGGCTCGAAGCCGGACAGCCGGCAGGCGTTGAGCAGGTGCGGCCGCAGCCCGCCCCACACCGTCTGCTCCGGCGCCAGGAACGTCTGCTCGGCCAGCGCGGCGAGGTCGACCCGGTCCCTCACCTGCCCGGCCAGCGCCGCCGGCAGCACCGCCACGAGCGGCTCGCGGTGCAGCACCGCGACGTCCAGGTCGTGGCCGTGGGTGACGCCGACCCCGGGCGGCGGCAGGTGGACCAGGCCGATGTCGGCGCGCCGCGCCCGGACGTGCTCAACCACGCCGTCCGGGCCGCTCTCCGCGAAGTCGACCACCACGTCGGGCCGGTCCGCGTGGTAGCGGCGCAGCAGCGGGGCGAGCACCGTCGGCGCGGTGGCCGAGACGAACGCCAGCGTCAGCCGGCCGACCCGTCCCTCGCCGAGGCGGCGCACCGAGTCGGTCGCGGCGTCTATCCCGGCGAGCAGCCGGCGGGCGTGCTCCAGCAGGTGCGCGCCGGCCTCGGTGAGGTCCACGCCGCGCCGATGCCGCACCAGCAGCCGCACCCCCAGCTCGTGCTCGAGCCGGGCAAGCTGCGCGCTCAGGGGCGGCTGGGTCAGGTGTAGCCGGCTGGCGGCTCGAGTGACGGAGCGTTCCTCGGCCACGACCATGAAGTACCGCAGCTGGCGCAGGTCCATAGCTAATCGTATGGCTGAGCTTGGAAACTGGTATTGGACATATGTCTGACCAGCCACGAGTGTGAAGGACCTCACCGCGGAGCGAGCCCGGAGGCAGCCGTGCAGGAGTTTCACTACGACGCCCTGCCCGGTCGGGTGGTGTTCGGCGCCGGCGTCGCCCGCCGCGAGCTGCGTGCCGAGGCCGACCGGCTGGCGGTCGACCGGGTGCTGCTGGTGGCCACCGAGACCGAGGAGCCACTGGCCCGCGAGCTGGCCGCGCCGCTGGGCGAACGGGTGGTCGCGGTGTTCACCTCGGTGCGCCCGCACGTGCCGATCCAGGTCGCCGAGGCGGCCAGGGCGCTGGCCGCCTCGGTGCGGGCCGACGCGGTGCTCAGCATCGGCGGCGGCTCCACCACCGGCACGGCCAAGGCGATCGCGCTGACCACCGGGTTGCCGATCATCGCGGTGCCGACCACGTACGCCGGCTCCGAGGTCACCCCGGTCTGGGGGCTGACCGAGAGTAGCGCCAGCGGAACGAGCATCGGCACCGAGCAGTCGCGCAAGACGACCGGCGTGGACCACCGGGTGCTGCCGCGCACCGTGGTGTACGACCCCGAGCTCACGGTGACCCTGCCCGCCGACCTGTCCGCCGCGAGCGGGCTGAACGCGCTGGCGCACTGCGTCGAGGCGTTCTGGGCTCCCCGGCGCAACCCGATCTCGTCGCTGGCCGCCGAGGAGGGCATCCGCGCGCTGGCCGCCGGGTTGCCAGCCGTGCACGCCGACCCGACCGACCTGGCCGCCCGCTCCGACCTGCTCTACGGCGCCTACCTGGCCGGCAGCGCGTTCGCGGTCGCCGGCTCCGGGCTGCACCACAAGATCTGCCACGCACTGGGTGGGGCGTTCAATCTGCCGCACGCGCAGACCCACGCGATCGTGCTGCCCGAGGTGCTCGCCTTCAACGCGCCGGCCGCGCCGGACGCCGCCCGCCGGATCGGCCGGGCCCTCGGCGCGGGCGCCCAGGCCAACGCCGGTCACCACGAGGGCGCCGACCACACCGGAGACACCGATCCGGTCCGGGCGCTGCGCGAGCTGTCGGCCGGCCTCGGCATTCCGCGCGGGCTGCGCGAGCTGGGTCTGAGAGAGGACCAGATCGACGAGAGCGTTGAACTGGTCGCGCCGGCCGTACCGGTCGACAATCCACGTAGGGCCGATCGCGCCGCGCTGCGCGAGATCATCCACGCGGCCTGGGCCGGCTCGGTGCCCGCCACCGAGCTGGCCGCGCGCAGCTAGGCCAGCCGACCGCCACCCAGTCAGGGAGTCACCGTGACCGCATCCCCCAGCACCTCGACCGAGTCCGAGTTCGAGTCCGTGGCCGAGAACGAGTCCGAGGCCGCGCGGGCCGCCAGCGAGCAGGCCGTCACCGACGAGGTGCTGGCCAGCTTTGCCAGCAGCAAGACCGAGCGCTACCGGGAGCTGATGACCAGCCTGGTCCGGCACCTGCACGGGTTCGCCCGCGAGGTCCGGCTGACGCACGAGGAGTGGGAGTACGCGGTCGACTTCCTGACCAGGACCGGGCACCTCTCCGATGACCGGCGCCAGGAGTTCATCCTGCTCTCCGACGTGCTCGGGCTGTCCATGCTGACCGTCGGGATCAACGCGCCGACCGCCGGGTCGGCGAACGCCGGCGCCACCGAGTCGACCGTGTTCGGGCCGTTCTTCGTCGACGTCGCGCCGGAGATCCCGCTGGGCGGCGACCTCGCGCAAGGTGCGAAGGGGACGCCCTGCTACGTCTCCGGGCAGGTCCGAGGGGTGGACGGCACGCCGCTGGCCGGGGTGCGGGTGGACGCCTGGGAGGCCGACGAGGACGGCTTCTACGACACCCAGTACGAGGGTGTCCAGATGCAGGGCCGGGGCTGGCAGCGGACCGGCGAGCACGGCGAGTACCGGTTCTGGTCGGTGCTGCCGACGCACTACCCGATCCCGGACGACGGCCCGGTCGGCGAGCTGATCAGGGCGGCGGGCCGGGGTCCGATGCGGCCGGCGCACCTGCACTTCAAGGTCGGCGCGCCCGGCTACCGCACGTTGATCACCCACGTGTTCGTCGACGGTGACGACTACCTGCACAACGACGTGGTGTTCGGCGTCAAGGACAGCCTGATCGGCGAGTTCGCCCGCCGCGACGGCGGCACCGCGCCGGACGGCACGACGCGCGACGGGCAGTGGGCCAAGGTGGAGTTCGACCTCGTACTGGCGCGAGAGGAAACGGGATGAGCAACCCCTTCGACGCTTTCGACAACGCGGTCGGCGTCGATCTGGACAACGCCGCGGCGGCCCACCTGGAGCACACCGCCGACGGCGACCTGGAGACCGAGGTCCTGGTGATCGGCAGCGGGCCGGCCGGGGCGGGGGCGGCACTGGCGCTGGCCACCCTCGGTGTGCCACACCTGGTGGTCACCAAGTACCGCTGGACGGCCAACACGCCGCGTGCGCACATCACCAACCAGCGCACCGTGGAGATCTTCCGCGACCTGGGCATCGAGGCCGATGTGCTGGCCCAGGGCACCGAGCACGACCTGATGGGCGACA